>OCZT010007305.1_pt1 | contig 10858 bp, 20 predicted proteins | sample 1539031 | NCBI WGS metagenome assembly OCZT01 (sample SAMEA3539308, study PRJEB22396) | soil metagenome | biome: tundra; feature: field; material: soil | place: USA | collected 2010-05 | depth 0.15 m
GTCAAAGCTGCTCTCGATCTTTGCGAGACTGATGTCGACCCACTGCTTCTTGAAGATGTTCGTGAAGCCGCGGTGTGGCAAGCGACGCTGCAACGGCATCTGTCCGCCTTCAAACCCCGGACGGCTCGAATAGCCCGATCGTGATTTCTGCCCCTTATGTCCTCGCCCTGCTGTCTTGCCGAGACCTGAGCCGGGGCCGCGACCAACTCGTTTCTTTTTATGAGTAGATCCCTTGGTCGGATGTAAATTGTTTAATGATAATGCCATCTTCTATTTCCTCTTTGGAAAATAATTATTCAACGATCCGTAGCAAATGCGGCAGCTTGGCAACAATGCCACGGGTCGCCGGAGAATCGGGACGAGTAATGGTCTGGTTCAATTTTGTGATACCGAGACTCTTGATTATCTCTTTTTGTTTTTTTGAGTAACCGATCACACTCCGGTAATACTGGATCTTGACCTTGTCGCCACTCTGATTTTCTGCTTTCTTTGCCATGACTCTATGTAAGTTCCTCTATCTGCTTACCTCTGAGGCGGGCGACCTCAACCGGATCCTTCATTCGCATTAAACCGTTAAAAGTTGCTCTGATAACATTGTGCGGGTTGTTAGATCCGAGGATCTTAGTACGCACGTTGTGCACACCCAGCGACTGTAATATTGCACGCACCGCACCGCCGGCAATAACACCTGTTCCCTCTTCGGCAGGCTTGAGAAGTACCCGGCCGGCGCCGTATTCGCCGATCATCTCGTGCGGCAGTGTTCCCTGGATAAGCGGGACGCGGATGAGGTTGTTCTTTGCCGCCTCGACCGCTTTCTTGATGGCGTTTGGAACTTCTTTCGCCTTTCCCGTACCAAAGCCGACGTGTCCGGATTCGTCACCCACGACAACAAGTGCCGCAAAAGACAAATTCTTGCCGCCCTTAACGACCTTTGTCACACGGTTGATCGAGATGAGCTGGTCCTTTAACAAAAGGCCGCCAGGTGAAATTCTCTGCTTATTCTTCGTCATATTTCTTTCTTTTACCTTACGCGGCCGCTTCGGAAGCCTCTGCTTCCTGTTTATTCAGTCCGGCTTCGCGTGACGCATCGATCAATGCTTTAACCCGACCGTGATAGACATAACCGCCGCGATCAAACACCACACTCGAAATGCCGGCGGCTTGCGCGCGCTCGGCGATCGTTTTGCCGATCGTTTTCGCAGCTTCAACATTGCCCCCGCTCTTGACGCCAAGAGCTTTCTCGGTCGTGGACGCCGTCGCCAACGTTTTTCCGGACTGATCATCGATCAGCTGTGCGTAAATGTGATTAACGCTGCGAAATACCGCAAGACGTGGTCGCTGAGCGGACCCGCGGACCTTTTTGCGAATTCGACTGTGAACGGCTTCCCTAATCTCTGCCCTACTTTTCTGTGCCATAATCCCTCATCGGTTTTGAGTTCCACCTTCCGTGGCAAGCCGCCTATTAGGCTCTCAAAACGAGACCTTCTATTTCCCGGTCTTACCCGGCTTCAACCTATAAAACTTGTCTGCATATCGAACGCCTTTTCCCTTGTAAGCATCCGGCTTTCGCAGGCGGTTCAACTCGGCAGCAACTTGTCCTAGTTTCTGCTTGTCGATGCCGCTTAACGTGATCGTCGTCTGGTACTGATTGATCGACGTTTTAGATGGAACGCGTTCGGTCTTCGCTTCAATGCCCTCGGGCAAAAGATATTCGATCGGATGCGAATAACCCAGGGCAAATACGATCTTTGTACCCTGAACATCAGCTTTGTAACCAACGCCTACGATGTCCAGATCCTTCTTAAAGCCTTCGGTCACGCCGACTACGGCATTGTTTGCAAGTGCCCTCGCAAGCCCGTGAAAGGCAGCGGCATCATCGCCGGCACGTTCCGCAACAAGGCTGCCGTCCTCGTGTTTGAAGCTGACCCCCGAGGGGATCGGCGTACGCAGAGTGCCTTTCGGCCCTTTGAACTCGACTTCCGACTCGTTGATCGTCACGGTCACACCGGACGGTATGGATATCGGTTTTTTTCCTACTCGTGACATAACTTCTTAATAAACCTCAGCCAGGATCTCGCCGCCCATATTTGCCCGCCGCGCCTGCTTACCGCTCATCAGTCCCTGGGACGTTGAAACGATATTCACGCCATAGCCGCCGAGAACCTTGGGGATCTGTGTTGAGCCAACGTATACGCGTCTGCCCGGCCGCGACACCCGCGACAAATGTGTGATGGATGACACGCCGCGTGCATCGTATCGGAGAAATACGCGGATCATGTACTTGGTGCCTTCACCCTTTGTCGTGTAGTTGTTGATATAGCCCTCTTCCTTTAGGATTCGAGCCATTTCCATCTTCAGCTTTGAGCCTGGAATATCGACGCGCGTATGATTCGCGGCTATTGCGTTGCGAATTCGCGTCAGCATATCGGCTATTGGATCTGTCATTACTCTCTTACTCCGTAATCGAACTTTGATCTTTGATTTCGACCTCTGATCTGAATCTTTGATCAAAGATCCAAGGTCAAAGTTCAAAGATCACTCTTTCTTACCAACTGGACTTAACAACTCCCGGTATCTGGCCCTCGAGTGCGAGTTCTCGCATCGCGATACGCGAGACCCCGAACTTCCGCAAATATCCGCGCGCACGGCCTGTTTGCGAGCATCGGTTTCTTACGCGGATCGGACTGCCATCCCGCGGCATCTTTTGCAAGCGTATGACCGCCGCATCGACCTCGTCAGGGGTCGATCGAGGATTGTTTATGATCTTCTTCGCTGCGGCGCGACGCTGGGCGTATTGCTTTACCATGTCCTTGCGCCGTTCGTTTTTTACAACTTTGCTTATCTTTGCCATGTTTCTAAAAGGTTACTGTCTGAAAGGCATCCCGAGGGCTTTTAGCAACGATCGGGCTTCATCGTCGTTTCTGGCGGTCGTTACGATCGATATGTTCATTCCCCGTGTTTTATCAACTTTGTTAAAGTCGATCTCGGGAAAGATCAGTTGTTCGCGAATACCAAGGGTGTAATTTCCCCGGCCGTCGAAAGCCTTTGCCGAGACACCGCGAAAATCACGAACACGGGGCAAGGCAACCGAGATCAGGCGGTCGAGAAATTCATACATCCGCTCACCGCGAAGCGTCACCATCGTTCCGATACTCATTCCCTGACGAAGCTTGAAGGCGGCGATCGATTTCTTTGCCTTTGTGATCACCGGTTTTTGCCCAGTTATCGCCTTCAGTTCATCAGCGGCGACGTCAAGTATCTTGGCGTTAGCAGAGGCTTCACCGAGTCCCATGTTGACGACGATCTTCTCGACCTTTGGCACCGCCATCGGATTCTTGATCTCAAACTCTTTCGCAAGAGCCGGAGCGATCTCGCTCTTATATTTTTCTCTTAATCTGGCCATCGTTATTTACCGTGGTTCGGGTATCGCCCTTTTATGCGTTTCCAAACTAAAAAATTATTCCGCCGGTTGTTCTGGCTCCTTGTGCTCGGGTTCTCGTTTATACGAGGCCGATTCAGGTATCACTTTGCCGCTTTTCGCAACACGGACCTTTTGACCGTCGCGAATTTCATATTTCACCCGGGTAGGAGTTCCAGTGTCGGGATCTATCAATGCAACATTCGAGATATCAACCCATGCTTCCTGCTCGAAAATGCCGCCTTCACGGTTCATTTGTGGAACCGGCTTACGATGTCGCTTAACGATCATCGCTCCCTCAACCTTAACCTTGCCGCCGCGCGCATCCACCGCGATCACCTTGCCCCGAAACGGCTGTCGTTTACCAGCGCTGTCGTAGCGGTTGTATTCCTTTCCGGCAACGAAAACGACCTGGTCGCCTCGTTTGATCCTGCTATGGACCGTTCCTGTCGTTACAGTCTTTGACGTTTTCATCTCTAAATAACCTCCGGAGCGAGGCTGACGATCTTCATAAAGTTTCGCTCGCGAAGCTCGCGGGCGACGGGTCCGAAAACGCGGGTACCGACGGGTGTACCGTCATCCTTTATCAAGACAGCGGCGTTCTCATCAAACCTGATATAGGTTCCGTCCTTGCGACGTACTTCCTTGCGCGTTCTGACTATCACCGCGTTGTAAACCTTCCCCTTTTTCGCTGTTCCCTCCGGTGCTGCTTCTTTGACCGTTACCTTGATCGTGTCGCCGAGACGCGCGATCTTGGCTGTCGAGCCGCCAACCGGCATGATCATTTCGACACGTTTTGCTCCCGAATTATCTGCGACCGAAAGCGAGGTCTGCATCTGAATCATATGTTTACTCCAGTGATCGGTGATCGGTGGCCAGTGGTCGGAACTTATGTCGGTTCACTGTCCACTGTTCACTGTCCACCGTTTTTTACAATTCCGCCCTTTGGATGATCTCGACAACACGCCATCGCTTACGAGCGGACATAGGCCTTGTTTCGACTATCTTGACCCTGTCGCCGACCTTGGCACCAAGGTCGTCATGAGCCATAAATTTCTTTCGCCGCTTAACGTATTTACGATAAACCGGATGCTTAACCAGCCGATCAACACGAACCGTAACGGTCTTCATCATTTTGTCCGACGAAACAATTCCAACCTTTTCAGCACGTTTTCCAAACTTCCTACCCTTATCGGCGGAGGTTGCACCGGTGACGGATGAAACGATGTCCGCGGCGCCCTTGCCGACCGCAGTCGCCACGATATCTAATGCGTCGCCGGCTGCATCGGCGATCTCATCAAAACCCGATCCCTCGACGTCAGCGTCTTCCGCGGCGCTCGTCTTAGCTGACTTTCGCGGTTTGTCTTTGCCGGCATCTGCCGCAGCCGCAACTTCAGGTGTCGATTCGTCAGCCGATGCCTGGATCGGAGCTTCCTCTTTGCCTCCTTCGGTCGGTTCGGCTATCGTTTCTTCAGTTTCCTCTTTCTTCTTTCTTGGCATTTTTGTATCCGTTTTCCGTTCTTTCGGAATCCGCCCATTTGGGCGAAACTCTCTTTAACCTACCGTCCCCGTCTCAGACTGCTTTTGGTTTAGCAGGGTATAGACCCTCGCCAATGTCTTTTTCTCGCGGCGGATGTCTTTGATGGTTTCGCCAACGCCGAGCGTCTTACGAAACTTTAGGCGGAAAAGCGATTCTTTTAACGCATCAGCCTGTTCTTTAAGTTCGTCGACGCTCATATCCTTAAGCTGGTCGATCTCCTCTTTCCTTTTCATTTCTAAACGATGCCTCCCTCGAGGTCCGCCCGGCTAACGAATTTGGTCTTGATCGGCAGCTTTTGCGCCGCAAGATTCATTGCTTCGCGTGCTAGAGCTTCGTCAACCCCTTCGATCTCATAAAGTACTCGCCCGGGCTTAACAACGGCGACCCAATGGTCCGGCGCTCCCTTGCCGCTGCCCATTCGCGTTTCAGCGGGTTTCTTGGTTATCGGCTTATCCGGGAATATGCGGATCCAGATCTTTCCGCCGCGCTTGACGTGTCGCGTCATCGCAATACGAGCAGCCTCGATCTGACGGTCCGTGATCCATGCTGCCTCTAATGTCTTCAGGCCAAAGTCACCAAAGTTCAGCTTTTCACCGCGAGTCGCTTTTCCGCGCATGCGGCCTTTCATCACCCGTCGGTGCTTGACCTTTTTCGGCATCAACATAACGATTCAACCTCTTTACTAACGATCTCGTCTCGGCCTGCGATCGCCGCGGCCAGCTCCACGTTCAACCTTTACCTCGTTCATCGGATCGGTCGTTGTTCCGCGTGCCATCGAAGCATTTGGATCAAGGATCTCGCCCCGGTAGATCCAAACTTTGACACCGATGATCCCGAATGTCGTCAAAGCTGTGGCGAAACCAAAATCAACGTCGGCCCGCAGGGTGTGCAGCGGGAGGCGCCCCTGCAACGACCATTCAGTTCGGGCAATTTCAGCACCGTTCAGGCGTCCGGCGATCATTACCTTGATGCCTTGTGCCCCAAACCGCTGCGATTCCTCCATCGTCTTTTTCATCGCACGCCGGAACGCAATGCGTTTCTCGAGCTGCTGGGCGATCTTCTCTGCCTGAAGCTGAGCATTGAGCTCGGGATGACGGATCTCCTGGATCGAGATAAGAACTTCGCGTCCGGTCTTTCGCGCAAGATCTTCACGTAGTTTTTCTATCTCGGCGCCCTTTCGGCCGATGATAATACCCGGACGCGATGTATAAATGATGATCTTCAAACGGGTAGCCGCACGTTCGATATCGATATGCGAAACACCACCACCGCTGAATTTTCGTTTCAGCTCACGCTTGAGCCGCAGGTCCTCGGCAAGAAAAGTTGCGAATTCCTGTTTCGCAAACCAATGCGAGTGCCAGTCTTTGTTATACCCGACCCGAAAGCCGTATGGATGAACTTTTTGTCCCATAATTACTGTCGTTCCATCTGCTCGTTCTCGTCGAGCTGTTTTTCGTCCGCCTTATCCGTTTCGTTCAAGGTAGCCGTCGTTTGCGTCTCAACATCCTTTGCACCGGCCGCTTCAGCTGTTGATTCGGCTTCCGTATTTTCGGCGATCTCAGCGGGTGTGGTCTCGACCACTTCTTCAGGAGCCGCTTCGATCACCGGTGTTTCCACGGCTTCGGCCGGAGCAGCTGTTTCATTGATCTCTGCTTCCTCGGCTTTAGCTTTCTTTGTCTCTTTCAAAGCGTCTTTCTTCGCCGGAGCTCTACCCTTCTTTGGACCGCCGTCGGCTTTCTTCGCTTCTGCCCGCTTTGCCTTTGCAGCCTCGGCTCTTAATTCCTTTTCCGTCTTTGGCTGTTCATCGCTCGTCACCTGGATCGTGATGTGGCAGTAGTGTCGCTGTTCACGATACGCCCGTCCCTGCGGAGCAGGCCGCATACGACGCCGGTTCTTTGTTGGGCCCATGTCGACAAAACATGTTCTAACCCACAGGTCGTCAGGATCGATCGCGATGTTTTGCTGTTCGGCCTTGTACGTCGCGTTTGCGATCGCCGAATTCAAACATTGTGCGATCGGCTGCGCGGCACGCTTATCGGTAAATTTCAGTATCGCCAGCGCCTTGGATACGTTCTCACCGCGGATCAGGTCGATCACGAGCCGCGTCTTGCGCGGAGAACCTTTCAGATACTTTGTTTTTGCAATGGCTTCCATATCTACTTTCTCTTCGCCGCCTTTTCCGCCTTGGTTCCGGGATGTCCCTTAAATACGCGCGTGGGCGAAAACTCACCAAGCTTGTGGCCGACCATGTTTTCAGTCACAAACACCGGAATGTGGCGTTTGCCGTTGTGCACGCCAAAGGTCAATCCGACCATCGTTGGCGTGATCGTTGAACGTCGCGACCATGTTTTGATCGCCGGCGGCTTTGGCCCACCCGACGATATACGCTGCAATGCCTTTTGAAGGCTGAGGTCGATAAATGGACCCTTTTTCAATGAACGTGGCATATGTGATTATTTGCTCCTCCGATCACGAACGATCATGTTCGAAGTGCGTTTGTTCCTACGGGTCTTGTACCCGCGAGTCGGCTGTCCCCACGGCGTTACCGGGTTACGTCCGCCGGAGGTTTTACCTTCACCGCCGCCATGCGGGTGATCGACCGGGTTCATGGCCACACCGCGAACTTTCGGCCGTCTTCCCATCCACCGGCTGCGGCCGGCTTTACCGAGGCTCACATTTTCATGCTCGGTATTTCCAACCTGTCCGACGGTCGCCATACAAACAACTGGTACGCGGCGAACCTCACCTGACGGCATGCGGAGTTGTGCGTAATCACCCTCTTTGGCAACGATCTGCGCAAAGCCGCCAGCCGATCTCACAAGCTGTCCGCCTTTGCCGGGACGAAGTTCAACATTGTGGACCTCGGTACCTAGCGGAATGTTTTTGATCGGAAGCGCGTTACCCGGCAGAATATCGGCCTCGTTGCCGCTGAGGATCATCGTTCCAACCTTTAAGCCAACAGGTGCGAGAATATAACGCTTTTCACCATCGAGATACGTGATGAGCGCGATATGGGCCGAGCGGTTCGGATCGTATTCGATCTGCGAAACCTTGCCCGGGATCCCATCTTTGTCACGCTTAAAGTCAATGATCCGATAAAAGCGCTTATGTCCCCCGCCGCGACGCCGGATCGTGATCCGCCCATCGCTGTTACGTCCTGATATTCTCGTCTTGGCCTCGAGCAGAGATTTTTCGGGTTCTGCGTTCGGGGTCAAATCATCACGTGTGAGATACGTTTGATAACGTCTCGCCGGTGATGTCGGTTTTAATCTCTTGATTCCCATAATCAGTTTCCGGTGGTCGGCGGCCGGTGATCAGTAATGTCCTTTCCGACAACTGTCCACTGCCCACTGCCCACTGCTATATCGCTTCTGCGTAATCAACCATCGGCTCGCCTTTTCGCAAGGTGACGTACGCTTTCTTAAAACTCGCGCGACGTCCTTCGATCCGGCCTCTTTTTTTGATCTTGCCCTCGTAATGGACGGTTCGCACGGCAGCAACCTTTACGTTAAAGATCTCTTCGATCGCGCCCTTAATATCACCTTTCGTTGCTTTCCTATCGACTCTGAACGTCAAAACCTGTCCCTGCTTACGATCGGTGTTCTCATCCGTCGAATCTTCCTTGAGCAGAACGCTCTTTTCAGTGACGACGGGCGATTTCAGGATGTCCCAAACAGCTAGCTTACTCATTACTGGTCGCCTCCTCGCCGCTTTCCGTGGCCTCGGGTTCCGCCGCGGCAATTTCAGTCTCTGCTTCCTTTACCGGCGCGGCTTCAGCCGCGGGAACTTCCTCAGCAACTTTAGCCTCCTTTACAGGTGCAGCTTCGGCCTTTTCAGCCTTTGGCTTTACCGCCTTTCTTGCTTTCGGCTTTTCTTCGGCAGCCGCTTCAACCGGTTCCGCGGCTTTCTTTATCTTTTTCTTTGCTTCCGGTTTGACCTCTACCACTTCTGCTTCAGCCTCAGCTTTTCCACCTTCACGCTTGGGATCAAGGAGGTTGTTGAGCTCTTCGACCGCGGCTTTAGAGATCACCAGCTTTTCGTGGAAGATCAGATCGTAGATATTAAGGCCGAAGCTGTTTGTTATCTTTGTCTTCTGGACGTTTCGTGCCGATAGCACCAAATTTGCGTTGTCGAGCGAATCTACTATCAGGGTCTTTGTCGTAACATTCTTCGCGATCAACCCCAGAGAACCCAGCGCCTTCAAAAACTCCTTCGTTTTTGGGTTCTTGAATCCCAATTCGTCGATAACGATCAGGTTGCCTTCGCGAAGCCGCTCCGAAAGGGCCGAACGCAGTGCGCCTCGGCGCATCTTCTTCGGCATCTGATATGACCAATCGCGCGGCTGCGGCCCGTGCACGTTACCGCCGCCCTTCCACAAGGGCGAGCGAAGCGACGCTATACGAGCGCGTCCCGTTCCTTTCTGCTTCCAAAGCTTTCGGCCTGATCCCGAAACATTACCGCGGGTTTTCGTTGCCGAAGTTCCCTGCCGGCCGTTAGCCTGGTAGTTTCTCACCGCGGCGTGGATCAACGACTCGTTCAGCTCGACGCCAAAAACGGCATCTGACAGCGTTACTTCGCCGACCTCTTTATTCTTTAAGTTGCGAACCTTTACGGTAGGCATAGCATTCTCCGTTTCGAGTTTCGAGTTTCTCGTTCCTGGTCACTTAACTCGAAACCAGAAACTATAAACCAGAAACTTTCCTTAACTTTTCCTTACAATCACCAAACTTCCATTCGCGCCCGGCACAGCCCCGCGAACCATAAGCAGGTTGTTATCGATATCGACCTTGGCGACCGTCAAACCTTTGATCGTCACACGGTCGTCGCCCATATGGCCTGACGAACGGGTTCCTTTCATCACTCGGGACGGGTACGCCGACTGGCCGATAGAACCGGGTTTGCGGACGTTCATTGAACCATGCGATTCAGGACCGCGACTAAACTTGTGACGCTTGACCGTTCCGGCGAAGCCGCGTCCCTTCGAACGACCAACAACCTCGATCTTGTCCCCGTCAGCAAAGACGTCTACCTTTACCTGGTCGCCGATCGCAGCCTCGGGTTCACCCGTCAGGCGAATTTCTTTCAGTACACGTGTCGGGGGCAATCCGCCGCCCGTTTTCTCAAAATGCCCGCGAAGAGGCTTTGTGACATTTTTCAGACGGATCGGCTTGTCCTCGACGAGACCAAGCTGGACGGCGTTATATCCGTCGCGCCCCGCGGCACTCTTTGTCTGGACAACAACGCAGGGACCAGCCTTGATGACGGTAACCGGTGTTACCGTACCGTCCTCGGCAAAGATCTGCGTCATTCCCAACTTTCTTCCGATGATTCCGCTAATCATAATCTTTATGTTCGGAGTCCCGCCTTTAGGCGGCCTCCCAATTCATGGCCTGCTAAGACAGCTACCGCTAACTAACTCTTTCCAAACGCTTTGATCTCAACATCAACACCGGCCGGCAAGTCCAATTTCATCAATGCGTCGACCGTTTCAGCCGTCGGATCGAGTATGTCCATCAGACGCTTGTGCGTACGGATCTCGAACTGCTCACGCGATTTCTTATCGACGTGCGGCGATCTCAGCACCGTCCATTTGTTCTTGACGGTCGGAAGCGGGATAGGTCCCGCGATCCTCGCCCCGGTCCTTTTTGCCGTGTCTACGATCTCGGCCGTGGATTGGTCCAGGACGCGGTGATCGTAAGCCTTTAACTTGATGCGGATCTTTTCGTTTAGCATATCTTTATCAGTGGTCGGTGCTCAGTGGCCGGTGGTCAGCTTTGGTCCGTACTGACCACTGTCCACTGTCCACAGTCTCTATTCCACGATCTCCGTCACTGTACCGGCACCAACCGTTCGGCCGCCTTCGCGGATAGCGAACCGGAGTCCCTTTTCCATCGCGATCG
>OCZT010007308.1_pt1 | contig 10857 bp, 9 predicted proteins | sample 1539031 | NCBI WGS metagenome assembly OCZT01 (sample SAMEA3539308, study PRJEB22396) | soil metagenome | biome: tundra; feature: field; material: soil | place: USA | collected 2010-05 | depth 0.15 m
GCTCCCGCCGCCGCGAGCGTCGCGCCGCGGCGGCGAGCCCGGATCCCGGCTAGCACCTGATCCCGCGTGCGGCCGCGCAGGAGGAACAGGGCGAACGGGTCGGCGTCGAGCGCATCGGCGATAAGGTAACAGGCCGCCGCGGAATGCTTGCACGGGTCGGCGTCGTCCGGGCAGTCGCATCGCGGCCCGACCTCGCCGCCGCCGGGAAGCAGATCGAGCCCGGCGGCGGCCGCGTCGTCGGCGATCTCCGGCGGCAGTTCGCCGTCGAGCAGCGCCGCCGCGTGACCGAGCCGGGCCGCTATGGCCTCAAGCACTCGGTCCCATTCATCGTCGGCGAACGGCCGCACCCGAATCCTGACCTGGTACGGCTCGGTCTTCCTACCCCGCACCCGTGCCCTCGCCTCGCCCGGCGCGAAGGTAAGGTCACCGACCGCGCCGGAGCGCGCGTACTCCCGGCCACGGGGCAGCCGGCCGGGATCCAGCCGCGCCCGTTGCTCCAGCGCCACCAGCCAGGCTCGGCCCCACCAGGTCCGGCCGAACTCCGGCGGCCCGGGACTCGCCGGGCCCGTCCCGATCAAAGGGCCGCTCACGAGGCCGCTCGCAGGCTGACGAGCTCGGCGAGATCGGCGTCGGACAGCTCGGCGATCCAGCCCTCGCCCGAGCCGATCACGGCGTCGGCGAGCTCGCGCTTGGTCTCAAGCAGGGCCGCGATGCGGTCCTCGAGCGTCCCCTCGGCGATCAGCCGGTGTACCTGCACGGGGCGGTCCTGGCCGATCCGGTACGCCCGGTCGGTCGCCTGGTCCTCCACGGCCGGGTTCCACCAGCGGTCGTAGTGCAGCACGTGCGTGGCCCGGGTCAGCGTCAGGCCGGTACCGCCCGCCTTGAGCGACAACAGGAACACCGGCACCTGGCCGGCCTGGAACCTGGCCACCATCTCCTCTCGGCGCGGCACAGGAACCCCGCCGTGCAGGAACACCGAGCCGATCCCGCGGGCGTCGAGATGCCGCTGCAGCAGGGTCGCCATCTGCGTGTACTGGGTGAAGACGAGCATCGATTCACCGCCTCCCATGATCAGGTCGGTCAGCTCGTCGAAGGCGGCCAGCTTCCCCGACCGGCCGTCCAGCGGGCCCGGCTGCTTGAGGTACTGAGCCGGATGGTTGCAGATCTGCTTCAGCGCGGTCAGCAGCTTGAACACCAGGCCCGCCCGCTCGATGCCCTGCCTGGTCTCGATCGCCTCCATCGTCTCCCGCACGATCGCCTCGTACAGCGTGACCTGCTCGGCGGTCAGCGGCACGAACAGGTCCGTCTCGGTCTTGGGCGGCAGTTCGGGCGCGATGCCGGGGTCGGTCTTCTTCCGCCGCAGCAGGAACGGCCGGATCAGGGCGGCGAACCTGGCGGTCGCGTCGGCGTCGCGGTACCGCTCGACCGGCATCGCCACCCGGCTGGTGAACGCTTCCAGGTGCCCGAGCAGCCCCGGTGTCGTCCAGTCGAGGATCGCCCACAGGTCCGACAGCCGGTTCTCCACCGGCGTCCCGGTCAGCGCGATCCTGGCCGGTGCCGGCAGTGCTCGCAGTTCCCGGGCCGTCCGCGACAGCGGGTTCTTCGCATTCTGGGCTTCGTCGGCGACGACCAGGCCCCAGCCGACCCCGCCAAGGCGCGCGGAGTCGCGCAGCACCACGCCGTAGGTGACAAGGACGATCTCATCGACGGCCAGGTCCTCCAGGTGCCGCCCGCCCCCGTGATACCGGCGGACCTGGATCTCCGGGGCGAACCTGTGCACTTCGTGCTCCCAGGTGCCGAGCAGCGACGCCGGGCACACCACGAGCGTGGGGCCGGCTTCCGCCTCCCGCCGGTGCAGGTGCAGCGCGATCACCTGGATCGTCTTGCCAAGTCCCATGTCGTCGGCCAGGCAGCCGCCCAGCCCCGTCTCGCACATCCCGGCCAGCCAGGCCAGGCCACGCTGCTGGTATGGCCGCAGCACCGCCTTGAGCCCAGGCGGCGGGCCGACGGGCACCGGGGCCGACGCGATGCGGGCAACCTGGGCGGCTAGGTCGGCGAGCGGGCCTTCGGCCACCACCGGGACCGTCTCGCCGTCTATTTCCGCCGAACCCGCCAGCACCGCCCCAAGCGCCTCGGACGTGCGCATGCGGGTGCGCGGCGGGCGGCGCAGCCGGTCGAGCAGCGCCGGGTCGAGGATCACCCAGCGCCCCCGCAGCCTGATAAGCGGCCGTTTGGCCTCGGCCAGGGCGGCGATCTCGTCGGCGTCGAGGAGGGCGCCGCCGAGCGTGAGCTGCCAGCGGAAGTCCAGCAGGGCCTCGAGCCCGAACCCTGCGTCCGTCAGCTTCTCCGGCGCGGGCGTGGGAACAGCCCTCAGCTCCAGGCCGTCGCCGAGCATGCTGGAGGGCAACAGCACCTCGATGCCTGCGCCCGCCAGTTCTTCGGCGGCCGGGCCGAGCAGGCTCGCCAGCGCGTCGTCGTCCAGGTCGATCGCCGACGGGCTGACCTGCCGCAGCACCTCGGCCAGCGGAGGCCATATCGCCGCGCCGCGCCGCAGCGCCAGCAGCAGGTCGGTCTCTGCCTGCGTGCCGAACCTGGACAGCACGGTCTCGGGCTGGCTCCACAGCGCGGCGGCGTCGACGATCAGGCTCGGGTCGTCGTGGCTGCGCAGCTGCGGCACCAGCCGGAACGCGGGTTCGGACTCATCCGCCTCGGCTTCGTGCTCCTCATCCGTGACCTCACCGGCATCCATAGCCGGCCGTGGGACGGCCTCGATCCGCAGCCCGAGACGTGCCCCGGCCGCGAGGCCGTCGGTGGTGTCGGCGAGCCATTCCGCGAGATCGCCGATATGCGTGGGACCGGCCGCGGCGAACGCCGGCGACGCGGTCGTCCGGGGCGCGGCCGGCGAGCGCGCGATCAGGTCGGCGATCGCGTCCCACAGATCGCGGATCAGCGCCTCGGGAGTCCGGAGCCGCATCGGGCGCGAGCCGGGTACGGCCAGGGGATGCGCGGTGGGCGGGAAGGCCGCGGCGAGCTGACGCATCCAGCTGAGGTCGGCCGGATCGAGCGGCCCGGCCCGCCAGACGTCCGTGCCGTCGGCCCCGACCGTCGGCAGGAGGCGGCCCCGGGCGATCAGTCCCACGCCCGCCGCCGCCGCCGCGGCCCAGGCCTGACCGCTGAGCCGCATCCGCTCACGTGCGCCCACGGCGAGCAGCGCCGGCAGCGCCTCGGCGAGCGGGATCAGATCCGCAGCGACCAGGCGCTTACGTATGCCGTAGGTGCCGCCGGGGAAGACCAGCTCAAGTCGGGCGGCCCCGGTGCCGCGGCCCCAGTGCGCGAACACACTCTGCCGGGGAATCTCGCCCGGTACGAAGACCATCTCGCCATTCAGCACGGCACCGTACGATACCGGTTGGCTGGCCCGGCTCGCCGGGAATTGCCCGGCTCGCCGGAACTTGCCCGTGCGTCAGGGCACTGGTTCGCTGGCATTGCGCGCGGAAACCACCCGCCGGATCGAGCAACATCTACGTTCCGCTCCCAGCAGCGATACCACGGAAGTGGGATAGATGTACCATGATTGTATGACTACTAAGCGGCGGTTGTCCGCAACAGTGGACGCTGATCTAGTGGAGGCCAGCCAAGCCGCCGTCACTGCTGGCCGCGCCGAGAGCGTCAGTGCCTGGGTGAACGATGCGTTGCGCCTGAAAGTGGAACATGACCGCCGACTCCGGGCGCTTGATGAGTTCATCGCCGGCTATGAGGCGGAGCACGGCGAGATCACCGAAGACGAGATGGCCGGGGCCGTGCGGCGGGCGCGAGAGCGCGCCGTCGTCGTCCGCGGTGATCCGGATGGCACTCATGGCCGCGGGGCTGCCTGATGCTTGTCCTGGACGCGGGCGCGTTCGTCGCCGTCGAACGTGGGGACCGCGATGTCGTGGCACTGGTGAAGCGTGAGCGGCTATCCGGGCGCGCGCCGGTAACCAACGGCGGGGTCGTCGGCCAGGTGTGGCGCGGCGGCAGCGGCAGCGGCAGGCAGGCCCCGGTCGCCCGGCTACTCGCCGGGGTGGACGTCGCGCCCATCGATGATCTGCTGGGGCGCCGCGCGGGGACGGTGCTCGCCCGCAGCGGCCGCTCGGACGCGATCGACGCGGCGGTGGTTTGCCTGGCCAGGGACGGTGACGACATCCTCACCTCGGACCCTGGTGACCTCCGCGACCTAGCTCAGGCCGCCGGCATCCACGTGGAGCTGATCCCCGTCTGACTCTGGCTGGGAAGGGTAGCTCGTACCTCGGCCTGCTCGGCGACGGTCAGCGGGCGGTCAACCGCGAGGAACTCGTAGTACTGGTATTCGCTCATGATCAGTGCGCCCAGTGCCGGTAGGCGGCGATCCATTCCCAGCCAGCCGGAGGAGGCTCCGGCAGCGGCAGGTCAAGGACGGAAATCGCCTGCCGGTACTTACCGCGGACGCAGGTCGCCGTGATCCCGCGTGACGTGAGCCCGATGCCCTCGACCATCACTGCGAAACCCAGCACCGTTGTCTCGAACGGCACCGTCAGCTCCTCTTCGAGAATGTTGTAGAACCCGGATACCTGCTCGTCTTCGTCGTGGGCATCGACGGTGGCCTCGGCGATCATCGCGTTTAGTTCGGCCGTGCCTAGCTTCGCCACGGCCGTAAGCGTAGAGCACCAGGCAGGCCGCTCGCCGCCCGTTCCGCCGTCTGGCCAACGCGGCACCTCGGTCCAATGGCTCCGCTGGCCGGTCCCATCGCATGACCGGCCCGGCTCCGGTACCTGCTCGGGCCGTTCGGCCGCCTCCGCCTCGGCGTGCGCAAGCGTCACCTCGTACACCCGGCCGCGTTCGTCAGGGTCCGGCAGCTCACGTGACCGGGGCCCGGCCCCGGCAGGTCTCTTATCATGTTCGGCTCGCCCGGGACGGCACCGCCGTCTGGCTGAGGCCTGAACCGGGCTGCCGCTAGGCTCGTCGCATGTCTCCGGTGTCACGCGGCCGCAAGCCGAAGAAGGCCAAGAAGGGCAAGAAGCCTCCCGCGCGCGTCACTAGCTCGGGATGGGCGAAGGCGGCCAAGCGCGAGTTCGGCGAGCTGAGACTCGCTGCGCCTGGGGCGTCGCGCGAGGAGTTCTTCGGGTCACTTGACCGCCGCCCGCGATGGTGGGAGCCGTCCTTTGAGCGGCTGATCGCCGCTTCTGACGGCCTGCTCGCCGCGCAGGGCCCGCGGGTGCTGGAACAGGCGACCGCCGAACTCATCGGCGCCGAGCTTCACCGGGCGGTGCGCGATGAGCACACCGGGCTGCATCTCGATGCGTGGGCTACGGGGCTTATCGGCCGTTCGGTCGATTGGATGGCGGATGCCACGGGCCGGGGCGATGATGCCTGGCAAGGCCCATGGTGGCTGTTGCGCGGTCTGGCCGCCATCGGGTCGTACGGGCTCGGTGCTTTCGCCTGGGAGCAGGCGTCGGAGGCGGCGGGTTCGCTGCCGCGTGACGTTCTGGCCGCGGAGCCGGCCTGGCTGAAGCTGCTGCCGGAAATCAAGGCCACCGGTGACGTGCGGGTGATGCGTGACGCTTACGGGACGCGGTTCGGCGTGATCGCGGACTTCTGCTATCCGGGCGGTGTCGATCCGTCGGCTTTCTTGCTCGATTTTGACGCCTGCGGATTCATCGTCCTGGCCGGCGCCGGCGTGTTCGACGACGTGGAGCAGGCGGCGGCGGCCTGGCGGGATCAGGTCGGCGTCAGCGCGGAAGGACTGACCCCCGCCCCGGCCACGGCGGAATCTCTGGCCTGCCTGGTGTCCTGTGAGCATGGAGAGATGTTCATCAGCGGCAACGAGTCACGGGCACAGATGGACAACTGGTTCCGCGGCCCCCGCCGCATCCACGAGATCATCGGCGCGCTGCACGAGCGCGGCGTCGTCCTGCCGGAGTACAGCCCGCAGTATCACGACATCGAGGTAGCTCCGATGGCAGCTCCTTTCACCGCCTGGTATGCCGAACGGCATGGCCACGAGCCCGGCCGGGAGGCGGTCGAGGCGCTGGCGGAGGAGTGGCTGGAGGGGATGCTGCCCGGCACCGAGCACGCGGTCTCGCCGCACCGGTCAGAGTTCTTCCGCGAGCTCATCAGCGACTGGCAAGATGATCCGGTCACAGACGCGGCGCTGGCCCTGCTCCCGGAATGGGTTCGCTGGAACGGCGAGCAGGCCGGCGTGCCCGCTCCCCTGATCGACCGCGCCGTCTCAGCCGCGTCGGCCGGTCCGGATCAGCCAGCCTGAGTGCCTCCCGACCGTCCGCCCGCATCCCGCCGTAACTTGCTTTTGCCCGAACGGGCGGTGGACGCGGGTCGGTCATATGCGTCACTGCCGGCGGGCGACGGTGAAAGACTCCTGCCATGGCAGACCTTGGCGAGCTGAAGATCCCGGTGGCGATGCGGCCTGCGGCGGAGGCGATCATCGCGCTGACCGACCAGGTATGTCCCGAACTGCTGGATGAGGAGTATGCGGGGCTCGCCCGGAAAGTGGTGGCGATGCTGGCGCGCAAGCGCCCGTCGCCGATCCAGTCGGGCCGGGCGCCGACCTGGGCCGGCGCGGTCGTCTATGCGCTGGGGCAGGTTAACTTCCTGTTCGACTCCGCCACCAGGCCGTATGCGACGGCGGATGATCTGAGCGCGGCGTTCGGTGTCGCCAAGTCCACGCTGAGCGCCAAGGCCAAGCAGGTCCGTGACCTGACGAAGATGTCCTGGGGGACGGCGGAGTTCCTGCGCGAGGACATGATCGAGGCCAGCCCCATGATCTGGCTCATCCAGGTGGACGGCCTGATCGTGGACGCCCGCGGGCTTCCGCTGCCGGTTCAGGCGCAGGCCTTCGAGGTGGGCGTCATTCCGTACATCCCGGCGCTCGGCCGGGACGGCACCGCCGCCTGGCTGAGCGAGAGCGGGCGTACATAACCCCGACTGCTTACGGCTCAGCGGGAAAGGTGCGGGAAGGTGATGACCGCTCCGCCGCGGTCGTAGACGGGGTCAGCTCTAACCACCAGCATGTTCCGGGTAGCTACGCCCGCTAGTCTCGTCTCATGCCCCCGGCTACGCGAGAATCAATGAGCCCCAGGCCGGACTTCACGGCGTTGTTTCCTGTGCGCGAGTGCGGCTGCGGGCGGGAGGATTGCGAGATCTGCGTGGGCTGGCAGCTCACCCCACGAACGGCCGACGTGCTGCACGCGGCGCTCGAGATCATGGCCGACCAGGCCTTCGACGACATCGAGGAGCATGCCAGCGAGCCGGTCGAGAGCGAAGATGGAGGGGATTGGCTGTTCTTCGACAGGCTCCCCCGTATCACCTGGAACCAGGATTCCGGCTGGCGGAGGCAGGTGGCTCGGGCCTGCGACGACCTCGGGAACGATCTCGTCTGCGGCGACTGGCCGATGCCGCGGAACAATGCGGAGGAGATCGTCCTCCACCTAGCCATCGAGGATGGCCCAGATTGTCTGGAGGAAAGGGAGGATGTCAAGGACCAAGAGCACGACGCACTCCCTCGGTATGGTGATGATTACGACTGGGGCATGTGCTCTGAAGTCCTGTTCCAGGACCACGACGTCCTGATGCTCTACGACCAGAGCCTTGACGGCATCGAAGACCCCGGCAGCGATGCGAATGAGTATCTCCGGATGGGTGACATGCGGCCCGGCGCATGGTTCGGGTACTTCAACAACGTCGAGCCCCGCCCCGCGAGCAGAGGATTCCGCCGCTGACGGGCGGTGAGGGTCACTGCTGTCCCTGGTGGAGGCAAACCCGAGTGCTTCCCTGGCCATCCGCCCCGCACGTCGCCGCAGATTCATTTTGGCCCGAACGAGCCGTGGTTTTCCGCCCGGCAGGTCCATCCACGGCCCGTTCGGTATGAGCGGGATTTTCTCCCGGTGTGGCGCGCTGCGGGTACCGGCGGTGCGTGACATCATAGATGGCTGTCAGGCACGTGAAGGAGGGTTGGCGTGGCGGATATCCAGACAGAACAGCCAGCCGAACAGGATGCCGGGCTGCAGGGTGTCCTCGCCCTGTACGCGCCGCTGCTGGCCGGTCTTCGCCGGGCCGCTCCCGTCGACCGGCAGGTGTCGCTGCTGGTCGACGAGGCCGTGGGGGTGTGGAACAGGCCGGGGTTCGACACGTTCCTTTCCGAGGCGTCGCTCCGGTTCAGCCCGTTTGACTACCAGCTGCAGGCGGCACGCAGCGCGCTGCGGCGGATGCGGGGCCGGGCGATCCTCGCCGACGAGGTCGGGCTCGGCAAGACCATCGAGGCCGGCCTGATCCTGGCCGAGCTGCGGCTGCGCGGGCTGGCCGACCGTGCCCTGGTCATCACTCCGGCCGGGCTGGTAACCCAGTGGCAGGAGGAGCTCGAGCGGAAGTTCGGCGTGCCGACCGTGCGGGCCGGCCGGGACCGGGATATCCCGGGCCGGGAGCCGGTCGCCGGGAGCGCCGACCGGCCGGTCGCGGTCGCCTCGCTGGCGGCAGCGCGCCGTGATCCGCTCAAGTCCGCGCTGACCCGTGACCAGTGGGACCTGATCATCGTGGACGAGGCGCACCGGGTGCGCGCGCCGCGCAGTTCCTCGGGGAAGCTGATCCGCGAGCTCCGGTCTCGGCATCTGCTGCTGCTGACCGCCACGCCGGTCGAGAACCGGCTGCAGGACTTGTACGAGATGGTGAGCCTGGTCGCGCCGGGGCTGCTCGGGACCGCGGCGCAGTTCCGTGCGGCGCATGGCGCCGGCTCGGCCGCACCGGACAATGAACCGAGGAACGTCGCAGCGCTGCGGAAACGGACTGCCGAGGTGATGATCAGGCACCGCCGCAGCGAGGTCAGCGTGCTGCTGCCGCAACGCTTGGCGGAGACGCTCCGGGTCGAGCCGTCCGGGCCGGAACGCGACTGGTATGCCGACCTCACCGCACGGGTGCGCGCCGAGGCCGGGACGGCCACGCCGTCGCGGCGGCTCGCGTTGCGCAGCGTGGCCAAGCTGGCCGGGTCAAGCCCTGCCGCCGCCGCGCCTACGCTGGCCAAGGTCGGCTGGGACGACCTGGCTGCCCGTGCGGGGGCACTTGCTGCCCCAGCTAAGGTCGCGGTGCTGCTCGACCAGGTGAGGCGGTACACCAGGAACGGGGAGAAGGTCCTCGTCTTCACCGCGTTCCGGCGGACCCTCGATCAGATGGCCGCGCACCTGGCCGCGGCCGGCATCCCTGCCGCGATCTATCACGGCAGCCTGCCGCGCGCGGAGAAGGAACGGGCGATAGCCACCTTCCGCGACGACGCCCCGGTCCTGCTCTCCACCGAGTCCGCGGGGGAGGGACGCAACCTGCAGTTCTGTCACGTGATGGTGAACATGGACCTGCCGTGGAACCCGATGCAGATCGAGCAGCGGCTGGGCCGCCTGCACCGGGTCGGCCAGGATCACGATGTGCTGCTCACCAACCTGGTCGCCAGCGGCACCATCGAGGAGCAGGTGCTGCGCGTCCTTGAGGCGAAGATCAACCTGTTCGAGCTGGTGGTCGGGGAACTTGACATGATACTCGGACGGGTGGACGACGACTTCGACTTCGAGACCACGGTGTTCGACGCGTTCGTGGCCTCCGGCGACGACGCGGAGTTCGGCCAGCGGATGGCGACCATCGGAGACGACCTGGCCAGGGCCAGGACCGATTACCTGGCCAGCCGGGCCGCGATCGATAACCTCGTCGGCGAGCAGGACGAGCAGGCCGGGGAGGAGGCATGACGCGCGTCGCCGATCCGGCGCTCCGGTTCTGGCTGCGGCACGTGGCGGCGGCCGGTGGGCTCTGGGAACCGGATGGGGACACTACGTACGTGGTTCTTCCGGCGCCGCTGCGGGACGCCTACCGGCTTCCGGAGGAACTGCGTGTCACCGCCGACCCCGACGTCGCGCGGGAAGACGGGGCCGCATTGCTCACCGCCGGTCACCCTGTCCTCGCCGAGGCCGCCGAACGAGTACTGGCCTCCGGTGACACCGGACACCTGGTCCTGGCCAGGCCGGCTTCCGTGCCTCCCGGACGTGACGTGCTGCTCGCCGCGGTGCGGGACGCTTTCCCCGTCGACCACGGCCGGATTGACCTGTCCGGCGAGCCCGCGGTCGTACTGCACCCAGTCATCCAGGTCGGCGCGCTGGTCACCTATGAGCTGTCGGCCGAGGACCGGTTCCAGGAGGAGACGCAGCGCTGGGTGGACGTGCCGTCCAGGCGCGAGTTGCCCGTGGATCTGGTCGGCAGGCTGTGCCGTGCGGACGTTGACGAGCGGGCCCGGCCCGGACGGCCGGAGGGCCTGATGCCGGCCGTCGGCGCCGCGCACCGGCTCATCGACGCCGGCGCTACCGCGCGACGGCAGGTGCTCGCTGCGGAGGTGAGCGGTGCCTGCCAGGCCGAACGCGGTCGTGCCGCCGCCTACTACGCGGACGCGATCGCCGGGATCGAGGCCCGGCTGGCGACCGCCAAGCCCGATCGCAGGGCAGTGCTCGAGCAGCGGCTGCGCGCCACCCGTGAGGAGGAGGCCAGGCGGCTGGCCGAGATAGCGGAGAAGTACGAGGCACGCCACGTGATCAGGCCCTACCGGCTGCACGTGATGCTGGTCCCGGCACTGCGCGTACCAGCGGACGTCTTGCGCGGGATGCGGCGGTACCCGATGTGCTTCGACTGGCTGCTGCCAGCCGGGGCCTACGCGCCGGCGCGGTGCCCGTCCTGCGGCGGCGAGGCGCCGCTCGTGGCCGGCAAGCTGAAGCTCGGCTGCGAGACGTGCCTGCCCCCGAAGCCGGCCGCCTCCCCGCCGGCCGCCTCCGTCGCGGCGGCCGCGGCTAGACCAGATCGGAA
>OCZT010007311.1_pt1 | contig 10854 bp, 12 predicted proteins | sample 1539031 | NCBI WGS metagenome assembly OCZT01 (sample SAMEA3539308, study PRJEB22396) | soil metagenome | biome: tundra; feature: field; material: soil | place: USA | collected 2010-05 | depth 0.15 m
GACAAGTCACGTAATATCGTCTGTGTTTTAGACCTTGACGCATTCCTAAAAGTGTTATACTGTTTTTCCCGTAAGCGTATAACGTTTGGAGGTTATTATGGGCACTTTACATTCAACAATTGTCACGGTTTCTTCAAAGGGGTGGGTGGTAATTCCTTCCTTATTCCGGAGGCAAATCGGATTGAAGCCAGGCATGAAGATGGTGGTGACTGAAGCAGAGGGCAAAATCGTTCTTACACCGCAAGTCATCGACCCCGTGGAAGAGTTCTATGGCAAACTGGCCATGGGTGAATCTCTGACAGAGGAATTGCTGGCTGACCGGACAGAGGAAAGAGACCGTGAAAAAGCCAAAATATATTCTCGATAGTTATGCCCTGCTTGCGTATTTCCAGGCGGAACCTAAGGGTGTGGAAGTTCGGAATATCCTAAAGGCTGCATCGTCAAATCATGTTGCAGCCTTCCTATCGGTTATCAGTCTCGGTGAAATCTACTACATTATAGCCCGCAAAATAGGGGAAGAGAAAGCCGGCGAAAGCGTAAAAGATATATCTTGTTTGCCTATCGGTCTGATTGACGTCACGACAGAACGTGTCCTTGCCGCTGCCCATGTGAAGGCGCACCATCCTGTCTCTTACGCTGATGCATTCGTCGTGGCAACGGCTGTGGAATATTCGGCCACAATCGTCACAGGAGATCCAGAATTCAAGGAAACTGAATCCCTGGCTGCCGTTCTCTGGCTTTGAAAGCATCGTTTTAATGAAAAGAAAATAACGAATGGAGAGTCGGTTTGGAAGAGAGTCTTGGGGCACGCAAGCTGAATCCTTTTTAAGATTTACGCGCAGGGAAGCTGTTTCGCTTCTTCCACAAGCATTATCGGAATATCATTTTTGATTTCGTAAAGTAATTTGCACTTATCGCAAATTAAGCCGCTTAAATTTTCATCTAAACGAACCTTACCATGACATTGAGGGCAGGCTAAAATATCCAGGAGCTGTTTGTTTAAAGACATATGTCACCCCTTTGTTAATTTATTTTTTACTACTGCGAATACTTGTTCGGGCAAAATTTCTTTCATACATTTTTTTGTCGGACATTTTTTTAAAAAGCAGGGGCTGCATGGAAGATTTGCTATGATTATAGTGTGGCCTTCACCGTATGGCCCTGTTCTTGCCGGATCAGTAGGCCCAAACAGAGCAATGACGGGAGTTCCCACAGCGGCAGCCAGATGCATTGGTCCGGAATCAGTTGTAATTACAAATCGCGCTTTTTTGTAAAGATAGGCAAGTTCAGAAAGAGATGTCTGCCCTCCTAAATTTATTCCGTTAGTAGCCATTCCGCAAGTTATTTTATCGATAGATTCTTTTTCACTTCCTGTAAAAACAACACCCATCTTTAAATTTTCTTTAATCAAATCAGCCAGCCTGGCAAAATTATCATCATTCCAGAGCTTGGTTTCCCAATAAGCGATAGGGTTAATGGCGATAAAATTTTTATCTTTCAGGTTATACTTATCAAGCAATATTTGCCCCGTTGTTTCTGCCTCATGATTTCGGGGAAGAATGAACTCGGCCTTATCTGCCGCCGCTCCGAGATAACGCGGAAAATCAAGGTAACGATCAACGGCGTGCTTGTTCATATCTTCGGGTATTTTTTCATTAAGAAATAAGCCGCTTAATTCCTGTAGTGAATCATACCCCAGTTTTCGTTTGCCTCGGCTTAAAAAAACAATAACGGAACTTTTCAGCAAGCCGTGGAAATCAATAACCAGATCATAAGGACGCTGCCGGAGTTGTTTTAAAAACAACTTTATTTCCCTAAGCGGGCGGCGGAACTGACCATCCTTAAAATTTTTAAGCCAGCTTTTGCGCTGTGAAACTATAACTTCATTAAGATATGGGTGGTTTTTAACTAGATCTGCCGCTGCTTCTTCCACCACCCAGGTTATATGAGCGTCAGGATAAAGACGGCGTAATGCCGCAAGGGATGGCAGTGTATGAATTACATCGCCAATCGCACTCAGTTTTACGATTAGTATATTCACTTGATCCTGTCTTTCATTATCCACTTTACCGCTTCCAGAATATCTTCCGCGACGAAATCAGGCTTGTTCTCGGCTGTCGCCACATCAGGACCAACATCTTGCAACACTCCCCGGCCATATCCTGTCTTTACTAAAACCCCTTTAACTCCCACTTTTTTCGCTGTCTCCACGTCGCGGTATCTGTCTCCTATCATGTAAGAGCTCCCCAACTCTATATCTAAATCATGTGCAGCCTGCAGTAACATGCCCGGTGACGGTTTACGGCAGTTACAATTCTGCAGGTAGATTCCTGTTCCTTCCGTGGGATGATGCGGGCAGTAGTAAAATTTATCTATGCTTGCTTTTTTCTCAAGCAGAGCGGTCTGGATGACTTCATGGGTTTGCCTGACAAATTTTTCGGTGAAAAACCCCCTGGCTACACCAGCCTGGTTGGTAACAACAATTGCCTTCATTCCACTTAAATTAATCAATCGAATTGCTTCATAAGCAGCAGGAATCATCTTGAGTTTATCCAGGCTATCCAGACAGCCGACCTCTTCATTAATTGTTCCGTCTCTGTCTAGAAAGACAGCAATAATTTTTCCCATTAAAATTTTCTCAACTATTTAATATATTTTGAGCTGCCGCAAAAACATTTTCCACGGATATTAGTTTCATGCAACGAAAATCAGTCGGACATGTTTCTTCAAGACAGGGACTGCAGGTGACGTTTTGATGAACGATAGTTGTTTTATTTCCGGCAGGTGAGGTAGTAATGGGATTGGTTGAGCCGAAAATAGCCACAGTTGGAATATTCAGCGCGCCCGCAATGTGCATAAGTCCGGAATCGTTGCTAAGAAATAAACGGCACTGTGAGATTAAGTAAATTGCTTCCAGAAGATTTGTTTTGCCGGCAAGGTTAATTAATTTAGTGCGCGCCGCCTTTCTGACTTCTTCCGCCGTTTCCCAATCGGCTTTACTGCCCAGGAGAATTCCCTGCATAGGAAAACTTTCACTGAGCTTATCTGCCACGGCGGCAAATCTCTCCGGAAACCATCTCTTAGCCGGTCCATATGTGGCTCCCGGAGCGATTCCGATAATAGCCTTGTTTGTTTCCGGCATATATTTTTGTACAATGTTTCGGGCATCATGAAGATTGATCCTGGTTTCCAGCCACATTTCACGATCTACGGAAACACAACCCAAAGCCTTGACCATTTCCAAATAATACTCAATCTGGTGCACTTTTCTTATTTCTTTAGTGCGCTTTACGCTATGGGTCAAAAGAAGACCGCGGGCGTCCGAGTCATAACCGGCGCGCAGAGGAATCCTGGCCATAAAAGCGATGATTGCCGCTTCGATCGCGTTTTGCAGAAGAATTGCCGCGTCAAAGTTTCTATTTTTGAGCATACTGGCAAGACGAAATACTCCTGCCGGAGTGTCATATTTATCTTCATAGATGATTATTTCATCCACAGAAGAAAAAAGCTTATAGATATCGGCCACCCATGGTTTTACCAGAACAGCAATATGGGCATGCGGATAAGTGGCTCGGATGGACGCCATTGCCGGTAAAGTCAAAATGGCATCGCCAATCCAGTTAGTACCGCGAATAAGAATATTATTTATGCCTGACTGGGGCAGTTTTTTACTTTTTCCAAGAATCAATTGTTTAACCTCTTTGTTTTACCTGGCAGAGCTTTGTCTTCCAGCGTTGATGTACCCAAAACCATTGTTCGGGATATTGACGAATATGCTCTTCAATAATTTTAGTAAAATTCTGCGTATTGATTAATATATCAGCTTCGCGATTTTCTGAACTGATAATATCCACTTTTTTTCCTATCTCTAATAAATATTTGCCATCAGGCAGGCGGCTGGTGAAAAAGGACAGTACAGGCGCTCCCGTATGCGTGGCAAGCAGGGCCAGGCCGGATGTTGTACAGGCCTTCCGGCCAAAAAAGTCGACAAATACGCCCCCGTACCAGGCGACATTTTGGTCAAGAAGGAGACTGATGGTGGTGTCCTTTTTTAGCAGACGGATCATTTGCCGCATGGCGTTCTCTTTGGGAAGAGAAGTGTTACCGCAGGAGGCACGCACGGTGGTGATAATATCTTCTAAAAAGCGGCTGTCAAGAATTCGATAAACAAAGGATAATGGCCGTGTCAATATCGCCAAAGCAGCATGGCCAATTTCCCAGTTGCCAAAATGAGCTCCAAAAAGCAATACTCCCTTTCCTTCGTTACATGCGTTTGTGTAATTATCCAAGCCTCTGATGGTAATTAGTTGATTCAGATTATCTTTGTTTAAAGATGGAATATCACAAAATTCAAACACAACTAAAGCAACGCTCAGATATGATTCTTTAGCAATTTTGATGATTTCTTCCAAAGATTTATCCGGAAACGAACGCATTAAGTTATGAATAGCGATAAGGCGATGTTTCAAAGAAAGATAATAAAATAATTTGGCCACAAGAAAGGCAATTACCCTTCTTACGCTTATGGGGATTCTTCCTGTTAAAGAAATTATCAATTTTATCTTCACAAAACAACCTTAAGGGGACTAAACATTACTTGCTTCCAGCCGAAATAGGATTGACCACTGCTGCCGCCAGCCTATCCAAAATAAAATTATCGAATGATTCCCGCGAGGGAGTAATTTCCATCTCAATACGCATCATGTATATTATGCTTAAAAACTCGGCGAAGTTTTGCAGGCGCATGCCATCTTTTTGCGTTGTAATTATTAAATCAGCCTCATAATTATAAAACTTGTTTTTGATTATTTCCAGTTCAGCCCGGCTGTAGTTGTGGTGGTCGGGGAAAGTATCCAATGATAAAATATGACATTCTGCAGCAAGCAGTGATTTTTTAAATGAATCGGGTTTAGCTATTCCACAAAAGGCGCACACCTTTTTCCCCTTCAGACCGGCAATCGGCCACTTATCACTATAATCCCCTTTGATCACATCTTTGAGTTTATGAATGCTAGTAAAGATGGGAATATTTCTGGTTTGTGTCAATCTGCCGTTAATGCTATCTGTCTTAGGTGTTTCGTCGGTGCGCGTGAGCAAAAAGGCGCTGGCTCTTTTAAGACCTGCTATTGGTTCACGTAGTTTTCCCCGCGGCAGGACATGGCCATTACCTAACGGATCCTGGCTATCTAATAAAACCAGATTAATATCCCGAAATATTTGCCTATGCTGCATGGCATCATCACAAATAAGCACATTTGCGCCAAATCGGTTTATCGCTGTTTTACCTGTTTTTAATCTTTGGGGCCCGACGATAATGGGGATGCTTCTGACCGATTGCGCCATCAAAAATGGTTCATCTCCGGCGGTTTTGCTATCCAGTAAAATATTTTTACCATCCGAAACAATGTTCACTGATTTTGTGCTTTTGCCACCATAACCACGGCTTAAAATTGCCGGTTTAAAGCCATGTGATTGCAGCATTTGCGCTAGCATGATCACGCAGGGAGTTTTACCCGTGCCGCCGGCGGTAATATTACCGACGCTGATCACCGGACAGGGGAGTTTTACAACGGCAAATATCTTTTTATCGTAAAGCCAGTTACGAAAAGTAATAATCAGACGATAGGGCAAAGAAATTGCAGATGCTATTATTTTGATTACAGTGTAACGGCTAATGCTTCCGTCATCATTCCATATCCTTTGCCAATAGTTCATCTCTGGCATTATTCCCTTCATCTTTAAACTGTAAATTGTACAAACGGAAATATTCGCCTTTTTTCTTCATCAGTGTCTCATGGTTGCCTTCTTCGAGGATTTGTCCATTGACTAAAGCAATGATTCTATTGGCATTACGTATTGTAGAAAGCCTATGGGCAATTACCAGCGTGGTACGTCCCTTCATGAGATTATCAAGCGCGTCCTGAACTTCAATTTCCGCTGCCGTGTCCAGCGAGGATGTAGCCTCGTCTAGAATTAAAATCGGAGCATTCTTGAGCAGTGCCCGGGCTATCGATATGCGTTGCTTTTCTCCGCCGGAAAGCTTTGTGCCCAATTCACCGATATTGCTATCATATCCGTTGGGCAGTTTCATGATAAAATCGTGAGCGTTGGCAGCTTTGGCTGCGCTTACGATTTTATCTTCCGTGCGGTCGATATCTCCGTAGGCAACATTATTCTTCACGGTGTCGTTAAAAAGTATTGTTTGCTGCGTCACAATAGCAATCTGGCCGCGCAGAGACTGTATAGTTACGTCGCGAATATCATAGCCATCAATGAGGATGCGGCCGCTGGTGACATCATAAAAACGAGGAATTAAATTTACCAGCGATGTTTTGCCGCCACCGCTCATACCCACAAAAGCGACAACCTCTCCCGCTTTTATGGACAGGTTAATATTTTTTAATACCGGTGTTTGTTCATAGCCGAATGTAACGTTTTCAATATCAATGCCACGGCTGACAGGCGGAAGATTGATGGCATCGGATTTATCTTTAATATCGGGAACCAGATCGATTATACTAAAAACACGATCCGCACCGGCAATACCTTGATTGATGGTATTATTGACATTCGTGAGCCTTTTAACCGGCTCATAGAGCATCAGCACAGCCGCCAGAAATGAAAAGAACGTACCAGGTGTAGAATTGCCCTCTACAACGTTATAGCCGCCGTAAAAGATTACGGCGGCTATACCCAGTCCGCCCAAGAATTCCATCAGGGGGTGGGAAATAGCATTAACGGAAACTGCCTTCATGTTTAATTTGAAGAGGCGTTCGTTTTCCACAGCAAATCTTTTATTTTCATATTTCTCCATGCCGAAAGCTTTGACAATGCGGGTGCCGGAAATCGTTTCCTGTAATAAAGAGCTCAGCGTTCCCATTGTGATTTGTGTGGATGTGGTTACTTCACGCATTTTTTTCCCGAATCTGGAAATTGGGTAGATGGTCACGGGGAAAACAACCATGGCAATAATAGCCAGTTTCCAATCGGTATAAAAAATGACACCGATCAGAGCAATTATGGAGAAGGTGTCTTTAATAATGCTGGTTACTGCTTCCGAGGATGCGGATTGAATGGACATAACGTCGTTGGTAATACGCGACATGAGCATGCCCGTTGGATGCTGTGTAAAAAAAGACAGAGATTGCTTCTGTATTTGGTCGTAGAGTTTATTGCGCAAATCCGTAACGATACGTAATCCGATGAAGCTCATCAAAATAGTTTGTATGTAATTGGCCGCCCCTTTGGCAAAAAAGATTCCGATAACAGCAAGAGGAATCCATTTCAGCGAAGCAGGATTTTTAGCAAGAAAGATGTCATCGAGAACCGGCTTAACCAGCACAGCTTGTGATGATGTCAACGCTCCGACGATTAACATGCAGATCATAGCAAAGGCGAAGCGCACGCTGTAGGGTCGGGCGAGCTTTAAAAGACGTTTAAATGTTTCCATACTTTCCTTTATAGCATATCATAAGCCAAGTGGGCAGCTTTTCTTGCGGCACCGGGGTTGCCTAGCTTGCTCCGGATTGCTGCCAGTTCCTTTATCATTTCCTGCTTTCTTTCTGCATCTGTTAAAATATCCATGGCCTCAGCAGCAATTCGATTGCCACTGACATCTTCTTGAATCAGCTCCGGGACCACAGTTTTACCGGCAACAATATTGGCAAGACCGATGTTCTTTACATTTACGATCATTTTGCCGATAAAATAAGAAAGTGGAGAAATCTTATAGATAATAATCATTGGTACGCTAAGCAGGGCAGTTTCCAACGTTGCCGTTCCCGAGGCAACAATGGCCAGATCGCAACAGGATACTGCATCGTAGGTCTGGCCGGAAATCACCTTAACTTTGATGGTGAATCCGGAAACTATATCATCAACTGTTTTCTTCTCCAGAGTGTCGGCCAATGGTAATATAAATTGCACGTTTTGTATTTTCTGCGCCAGAATTTCCGCTGCCCGCAACATCTCTGGTAATAATTTGACTACTTCGGACTGCCGGCTTCCCGGCAAAAGTCCAATTGTTGTTTTGCTCTCATCCAGATTGAATATTTTTTGCGATTCTTGTTTTGAATAGGCTGGTTTCACTAAATCCAGCAAGGGGTGGCCCACATAATCAACCGCAAACCCTTTTGCTGCGTATGTATCGACTTCAAAGGGAAGAATGACAGCCATTTTATCCACTAGTCTCTTAATTTTATTAATTCGGCTTTTGCGCCATGCCCAGACTTGCGGACTGATATAATAAAATATTTTTATATTTCTTTTTTTTGCTGCCGGTGCGACAAAATTCAAATTAAAATCCGGATAGTCGATTAAAATGACAAGTTCCGGCTTTATTTCATCCAGAGATTTTTTCACCTGCCGGATGATCCTGAATAAAGTACCAAATTTTGATATAACCTCGGTCAAGCCGACAACTGCTGTCTCAGCTGCATTAATGAGAAGCTTAACTCCGGCATCCTGCATCTTGTTGCCGCCGATGCCATAAAAATTAAGTGACGGATCGATTCTTAACATTTCCCGGACAAGACTGGCGCCATGCATATCACCGGAAGCTTCTCCAGCGACAATCATGACCGTCTTAGTCTTCTTATCTTCTATAGATTTTTTTGTAATGAGCATTTTTTCTTCAGGAGGCATGATTAATTACATCGGCAACAAGTCCGATTTCTTCTTTATTCAATTCCGGAAACATCGGCAGAGAAAGAACTTCTCGCGCACAATTTTCACTCTGCGGCAATTTTACTGAAAGATTATACATTTTCACAAAAACTTCCTGCTGATGGAGTGGTACGGGATAATAAACGGCTGAGGCGATGCCTTTATCCTGAAGAGCTTTAGCCAGGCCATCACGGTTTTTCGCGCGGATAGTAAACTGATGATATACATGTTCGCAACCGGAATCAACAAAAGGTAATACAACATCTTTTCTGTTAATAGCGGCGCAATAAGCCGCCGCATTTTGCCGGCGTGCCGCGTTAAATTGGTCAATTTTTTTTAATTTGATGCGAATAATAGCAGCTTGAATTTCATCAAGACGGCTGTTGTAACCAACTGCTTGATGATAGTAGCGCACAGAGCTGCCATGATTACGCAGCATTTTTATTTGCTTGGCTATCGCTTCGCTTTTCGTGATGACCATGCCGCCGTCGCCGTAACCGGCCAAATTTTTACTGGGGAAGAAACTAAAACAGCCGGCGTCGCCAATTGTGCCGACTTTACGACCATTATATCTGGCGCCGAAAGCCTGCGCACAATCTTCGATAATTTTCAGGTTGTATTTTTCAGCAATTTTCATGATGGGTTCCATGTCGGCTGGATGCCCGAATAGATGAACAGGAATGATTGCTTTTGTTTTTCTGGTTATTTTATCAGCAATTTGATTGCAATCGATGTTAAAAGTATTTGGGCAGATATCTGCAAAAATCGGAACGGCATTTAAAAGGGCAATTACTTCCGCTGTAGCGATAAAGGTAAAAGGAGTTGTAATGACTTCATCCCCGGCCCCAACGCCGCAGGCACGAAGCGCCAGAAGCAGGGCATCAGTTCCGTTGGCCACTCCTACAGCGTAAGGCAAACCGTGATAAGCGGCGATTTCTTCTTCCAGCTTACTGACATTGGGTCCGAGAATAAACTGTGTTTGTTCTAAAACGTCCCCGATGGCGGCATCAATTTCACTTTTCAGGGCATGGTATTGCCTTTTAAGATCAACCATGGGAATCATTTTATGGTACCTTGGCGGTTTTCATTTTCTGAATTATATCCGTAGCCAGCTCCAAAGATTTGCGGGCATCTTCTCCTGAAATAAGCGGCCGGGTACGGTTGACCACAGAATTGACAAAGGAACGGATTTCTTCTTCCAATGGATCGTGGCTGCCCACTTCGATGCTGTTTTGAATTATCTCCAGATGCCCCGATCCATTGATTCTTTTACCCAAAGACACGATCTCGCGTTTTTGACAATCGACGGAGTGATACCCTTCAATGCCGAAAAAACGGATTTTTTGCATGATTTTAGAGCTAATGCGACTGGCGGTGACATTAGCGACGCAGCTGGAGGCAAAAGAAAGCCTTACATTAGAAATATCAATTTTGTCGGAAAGAATAGCAACTCCAACTGCTTCCACGCTGGTAAGCGGAGAATTTACAAATTTCAAAATAATGTCCAGATCGTGAATCATCAAATCCAGGATAACGTCAACATCAGTGCCGCGCTCGAAGAATGGGTGTAAACGATGTGCCTCTATAAAGAGTGGTTTTTCGATGACCTTTTCCAGAGCCATGATCGCAGGATTGAACCTTTCGACAAAGCCAACCTGAAGAATCAAATTATTCTTCTTTGCTAATCCTATTAATTCATCTGCTTCTTTCAGCGTTGCGCAGATGGGCTTTTCTATCAAGACATCCACACCAGCCGCTAAAAAATCCCTGGCAATCTTATGATGTCCGCCTGTAGGTACAGCTATGCTTACGGCATCAACTTTACCCAGCATTGCGTTGTGATCAGTAAAGGCGTTACATTGATAAATATCTGCCGCTTTTTTTGCCCTGTCCGAAAGTGCATCAGCTACGGCAACAATTTCACAGTTTTCTAATTTCTGATATTTTTGCAGATGATAATTTCCCAGATGACCGATACCGACAACTCCTATATTAAGTTTATTCTTTTTCATATTGCTAATCTTTAACGGCAAACGCCTCTTTCGGATTCTTTGATAAATTTAATGAAATTGCGCACCTCAGGCAAATCTTCCACTTCAGCTTCAGCTTTTTTTATAGCCGCATCCAGGAGCAACTGAGAGCGAAAAATAATACGATAAGCCTCGGCTATCGCTTTGATGCTTTTTTCGG
>OCZT010007313.1_pt1 | contig 10854 bp, 6 predicted proteins | sample 1539031 | NCBI WGS metagenome assembly OCZT01 (sample SAMEA3539308, study PRJEB22396) | soil metagenome | biome: tundra; feature: field; material: soil | place: USA | collected 2010-05 | depth 0.15 m
CGGCGGCAGTGCCGTCGGCGGCTTGGAGTACGGCGGCAACGGCACCGCCCTGGGTTACACTTGGAACAACGATCCGGGGACTTATGGTTGGAGTTCCGGAGTGACGCCGCCGGTCGGAGTATGGTCGTTTGCGGCGCTGGTGATCCAACCGACGCAGGTGACGATATATCTAGGCACCGCCAGTGGCCTGACCTCGGCCAATAACACCTATAACCATCCTCCGCAAGCATTCGAAGTGAGCAGCGAGATTGGAACAGACACCTACTCATCCCTCGCCCGCGCCTTCAGCGGCCTGCTGGACGAGGTGGCAATCTATAATACCGCGCTGACACCGGTCCAGATACAGCAACTCTATGAAAACGGCTTCCAACTGCCGCAGGTCCAGATGGGGATCCAGCAATCCGGCCCGAACCTCATCCTTAACTGGCTACAAGGCGCGTTGTTCCAAGCCAATAATTTGAATGGGCCGTGGACGGCCGTGACCAGCGCCACCTCACCTTACATCGTCCATCCTGTGGCAGGCCAAACGTTCTACCGGGTGCGCCTCCGGTAAGAGCAAAGTGTCGATGTCTCTGGTGTTCACGTCCGTTCCAGTGCGCAAGAGCCTCCGGACACATTCGAGGTGACCACAATGCATAGCCTGGAGGGTTGTAGCCGTGGCGCCATTGTCGATCAGAAGACGAGCAAGCTCGTGATTATCGTGGCTAAGCGCCTTGGCCAATGGACTTGACGAGTCCGCGCCCTCCTGTTTGGCGTTGGCGCCTTGGTTCAAGGGAAAGCGTACGGCGTCTTCGTTTTCTTGTTCAGCAGCCATCGCGAGGGGTGTCTCAGCATGCTCGTTAACATAAAGTGTCGCGGGAGGGGGTGTGTTCGTCAGTTTCGGAGAAATTCACGCTGCGCTTTCCCGCACTTGAACCCCACGAACGTTTCACGACTTGTTTTTTGCGCGTGCTGGAATTGTTGATGCGGCCGAGCGGCGGGATGCTCAATGTCACAAAACTCGCCACCGAGAGCCAGATCAGCCGGCCTACGGTCACGAACTGGCTGGAGGTTTATCAAATCACGCACGTCGCGCTCCTTATTAAGGCCGCGGACGATGGTGCTTTCAGGTGCTGCATATAGAAAGCTGCTTTTCCGGAGCGAGGGGAGGTTTGGATCATTTCCCGCGGATGGTATTGACCATTGACCAGAAATTCTCCATCGGCGTGTCGAGTTGCACGTGGTGGGTTGGACCAATGATCAATCCGCCATCCTTGCCCAGAGTGTCCAAGCGCATCCGCACTTCGTTGCTCACATCCTGCGAGGTGCCGAACGGGAGCGTATGCTGCTCGTCGATTGAGCCCCAGAAACAGAGTCGATTGCCAAATTCCCGCTTGAGTTGCGCAGGATCCATGCAGGCCGGTTGAATCGGGTTGAGCACATCGACGCCAATCTCGATCAACTCCGGAATGATCGGGTTGATAACACCGTCGGAGTGGTAGGCGACCTTCACACGGGGAGAAATGCGCTTGAGTTCAGCAATGAATTGCGCCATGCGGGGCTTGAGAAAACGCCGCCACATTGCCGGCGAAATAATCATCGCCGACTGGCCGCCGATATCGTCGCCGGTCCAGATCATGTCCACGCCCAATTCCACCAATCGTTTGGCGGCGGCGAGGTGGTATCTGAAGGGGATGTCAAGAATCGCTTCAGCCAGATCAGGATCAGCCACAAAATCCACCAGCATTTGCTCCAGCCCACGCAAGGCCCAGGCGGTCTCCAAGATCGTAGTGACGGTCACCCCAACAATGTAGTACTCCTGCCCATAATTGCGCACCAAAGTTTCGGCATCGCGATAGAGTTCCGGCCGATGGGGGTCGGGCGCGCGATAGCGGGTGATGGCGTCGTCGTCCGCCAGGGGATGAGTTGCGGTTTCCGTGTAATTGCCCCGGCCGAAGGGTGTTTCGTAGGGGGCCAGCTTCCAGCCAATCCCCCATTCGTCGGTGTAATCGTGGTCGCATTGGTAGTAGCTGTTGGCCCAACCCACGCTGGTCAGCAAGAGATCTTCGCCCAAGGCGCGTTCCAGGTGGTAGTTGTTGCCGCCCCCGTGCGGATTATACTCCTCCCGGCCATCAAGACCCATGTCCTTGCGAAGGCGCCGCACGAACTCCGGGGTGAAGCTGATCTGCATGGGACAACGGTCCGGTTGCTCGTGGCTCAGCGCCGTAAGTACTCTCTCGCGAGGTTTCATAATTCAGTTTCTACCAAAAGATAATGTTCAACCCGATCACTGCCCCAATGACTACAGCACCGATGGTTGCGGGTTGCTGATACCATTTCAATGTGGAATCCCGTTGCCTGGGGGTGAGCGAGTAAACCAGGCCGCGCAACTGCTCATCCGTCTTGGCCTGCCGCGTGAGCAGTGAAACGGCGATAGTGGCAATGAAACAGGTCGACCAAGCCCACACCGCTGTCCAGAAATTCTGCGCCATCTCGCTATGATAGGTATGCAGATGCGCGCCGAGCCAGCCGCCTTTCAACCAGGTGGTTGCGCCGAGCGGAATGGTCAGGCCGTGATGAGCCGCCGCCGCGAGCGTTCCCAACAGCAGGCCGTAGAAAGCGCCGTGCCCAGTCGCACGTTTCCAGAACATGCCCAGCAAGAAAGTCGCGAACAGCGGTGCGTTCACGAAGGCGAAAATCAATTGCAGTAGATCCATGATGTTGTTGAATTTTGCCGCCGCATACGCCGCGCCGATGCTTAATAAAATTCCGCCCACCGTGGCGATGTGCCCCATGCGCAGGTAATGACGATCTGATTGGTTCGGACGAATGTAACTTTGGTAAATGTCGTAAGTCCAAACGGTATTAAATGCCGTGACGTTTCCGGCCATGCCGGACATGAACGACGCGAGCAGCGCGGTCAGCCCCAATCCCAATAATCCGCTCGGGAAAAAACGAATCAACATCAGCGGCGTGGCCATGTTATAGTCGAGCGAGCCGTCGGCGGTCTTGGGCAGAAACCCGTTGGGCAGGGAGTATTGCAGACTGATCGCGACCATCCCCGGCAGAATCACCAGCAGCGGGAAAAGCATTTTCGGAATGGCTGCAAGGAGCGGGGTTCGCCGCGCAGCGGACATGGACTTCGCCGCCATCGCGCGTTGCACGACCAAAAAGTCCGTGCACCAATAACCGTAGGCCAGAACAAAGCCCAACCCCATCAACAGGCCCATCCATTCCACACCCATCGGATTATCGGACGGCGATTTAAGCGGCGTCCAGATCGTGGTCAAAGTGTTGGGAGCAAAACCTTGGCTGACGGCGACTTCGCTTAACTTATGCTTCAAACTTTCCCAACCACCCATGCTTTTGAGGCCGAGATATGTGAGCGGCAGGAAACCCATGACGATAAGGAAAAATTGCAGCACTTCATTGTAAATGGCCGAAGTCAATCCGCCGAGAAAGATGTAAACCAAAACAATCGCCGCCGAGAGCCAGATGCAAAGGTGAAAATTCCAGCCGAGCATCAACTCCATCAGTTTCGCCAGCGCAAACATGGAGATGCCTGACGAAAATATCGTCATGGCCGCAAATGTCATGGCGTTCAGCCCGCGCGTTTTTTCATCGAACCGCAACTTTAGATATTCAGGAACCGAACGTGCCTTTGAGCCGTAATAAAACGGCATCATGAACACGCCCACAAAGACCATCGCCGTGACCGCCGGCAGCCAGTAAAAATGACAGGTCAACATGCCATATTTGGCGCCGCAGGCGCCCATCCCGATGACTTCCTGCGCGCCCAGATTAGCCGAGAGAAAAGCGAGCGCGGCGATCCACGTGGGAATTCGCCGGCCCGATAAAAAGAAATCTTCTCCCGTTTTAATCGACTGGCGCAACGTCCAACCAATGCCTAAAACGAAGATCAAATAAATGCCAAGAATCGCGTAATCAACGGTATGAAGATGGATTGTCGGCATAAAAATCCCGCGTCATTTACACGCTAAACTCCATTCAACCGTGGCATTTTCCGGCACATCAATCTTCAACCCCGCCAGATTTTCATCACCGGGAAATGGTTCGACGCGAATCCTGCCGTTTTTGGCGGAAGCTTTAACCGGGTGAAATCCGTTCAGCGCAATCGCGATTTCATAAGTTTCGCCGCCAATGACTTTGGAAGCGCCGCTCAGGATATGTTGTTCTGCATTCCAGACCGGCAGGCGCGCCATGTCCACATAACCTTGCAGGATGTGACGACTGGTTGAAATAAATTGAGGGTTCGGTTCGACTTCGTGAATGGAAAGCATCCGCGCTTCGCCTGGTCGCAAAGTTTGATTCAAGGTCTCCGAACCTTTGATCCGGCCAACGAAATGATTGTTCCAAAAATCATAGACGTAATAGTTCTTGCCGGAGTCCAGACCGAGCTTGCCGTCAACGGAGTCCCCACTTAACGGAACAGAAAAACCCGCCTTTTCCGTGGGCAAGGCATTGTTGTAAAGCACGACCTGATGCCAACGGGAATCAACGGCAAAATCATAAACCTGCGGCCAGCCGTCATGAACAAAAGCATCCACCGGTCGCGCGCTTCGGCGTTCGTTGTAATAGGGAAAGGTTCGGGAAAGATCGTGCAACACGTCCAGGGACAAATCGCGAAAGGAGTTTGCGGTGAGCAGCCGGCTGGCGGCAATCGCGGCCATGGTCAGCATCATGCGACGACCGTCGGTGTCAGAGCCGGTGAAGCCATTAACTTTCCATGAACTATTCAGTTCCTTTGAATCCATGTCGTAGTCAAGAACGACACGATTTTTATACCAGCGCAACCCACTGCGCGAAACCATGTCGGGAGAAATTTTGTCCGTGTCCCACGAGGTGCGTTGAGAGTCCACGACGCCAAGAGTAAGGTCATTATCCGGTTGATTTAAGTTGCGCTCGTGCAGCCACGAATTGGCACCCAGCCCGTCTTTGGCGAACTTGAAAAAGGTCCGGTAGAAGGACGCGCTGGTCGCGTGTGGATCGTAAAACCCGCCTTTGCACGCTTCCGAAACCCAGAGATCGTCACAGTAATCCACCATCATGCCGTCAATGCCGCCGCGCATGGCCGAGAACACCTCACGGAGATGTTGCTGCGCATTTGGATTCGTGAAATCCAGTATGCGATTGACATCTTTGCCACAAAGCCAATCGGTATGTTGTTCCCGGAAATCCTGAGAGATGCGGGATTGTGACCAGACACAGGTCGGTTGAAAATAGGTGAAAGCCAGTCCACCGCGCTCGTGCATGGCGCGGCCAAACTTCTGGCTCGTGTCATAGGGCGCAACGTAATAGCCACCTTTTCGCCAGTGAGCGTCATCCCACCAGCCCTGCGGATTGAGCGGCTCGTAGGTGTCCGGCACCAGCCGGCCGGCAACGCGCGAATAACGCAGAAAACCACTCGTACGCACATAGTCCATTTCCTCGACGAGGCCGGCGGTGGTGTTGATGCGGTACGTGGATTTTTCTGGATGGTTTTGCGCGCCCGGGGTATGCCAAACCCCGGCATACCACGCGCAAACCGTCGGGAAATCATAAATATGTGGTTGAGCGTGAGTCGCCAGCGCGAGGCACCAGCCGTATTGTTCCAGCGCAGCGAACGGATTCGGTGTGCCGCAATCCACATAAAAACCGTCTTCGGGCAAATAAGTCGAGCCGGCATCCACGAGCCGGCCAACCGGGTCGCTGGCTTCAAGCGCGGCAACTACAGGAATGTCCCGTTCTTCCGGCGGCTGATCTTTGGTAATCGGACGACCTTCGGCCCATTCAGAGGGAATCGTCGTATTGGTTCCCAGTTCCCAAAGCCAGATTTCGCTGGCGACGGCGTTGGAAACGCGCGCTTCATTTGAAAAGCGGATGCGCACGGAACCATCGGCATAACTTGATGAAGGCAGCGTTGCCGCCAATTCTGCGGGCGGCTGATTTTTTCCGCGAAATTGAGGCAGGGTGCGTTTCGTAAATAAGACTTGAGGCTGGTTGTCGCTTCCGATGGCGGTCACCGATTCGATCCGGCCATTGGCATCAAAATCCCACCAGGAAAATCCGATGGCATAATTCTTTTGCGGATCCAAACCAGCGATGTTGAAAGACATTTCCCGGTCGCCAAATAAAACGGTGCTGTAACGCGCGTCACCCGATTCCGCCGGAAACGTGAAAGATTGTCCGCTGACCACGGTAACTGCCGGACCGGAAATTGGCTGGCTCCGGTCGCGCGGGCCACAATCGAGATAGCTGACCAGCTTCATACCCGGCAGCATCCGCGCCAGCGTCAAGCAGCGCAGGTCAAGTCCTCCTTGAGGTGTCGTCTGCGCCCACTTGGTGAAATCGGCGATTTTCAGTCCGCCCATCACCAGTGACCGGCGTTGGTCAGCCTGTTTGAACGTGAGCAGCAAATTATTGGCACTGCTGCGAAACCGATCATGAGTGACGCGCATTTGAGCGCACGCGGAATCACCGTTGAGCGAACGAATATCAGTCCATTCTCCTCTGGGAAAAATAATGCCGCCATTCAAGGGATAAAATTCCTTGATGCGGACTGGTTTAGTTGTCGTGTTTTCCAGTCCCATGCGCAAGGTGACAAAGGAATTGGTATCGCCATACACATTGAATTCCGAGATCAAAGCAGGCGCATCGGGACGGAAACATTTAACCACCAGGCGTTTGGCAATGCCCAATTCATCCGTCGCGCGGGATATTTCCGCCGTGCGGACAAAATTTGAATCCGTTGAATTCCATTGCTCGATTTCACTGTGAGCCGCGGAAATCACCATCCGACCGGAGGGCAGTTCAATCAGATCAAATGTTCCGGCATCGAGATCATAGGCAACCTTGACGCGATTATTTTGGATGACCGCGACAGATCTTTGATCAGGGATGGTGTTTGCCGCCTGAAGCGATAATGGGGCGAGCGATATACATCCAAAGCAAGTCGTTAAAAACAACACAAAAAATGCTTTCGACCACCCGTCGGCATTTGATCCTCTGAGACAAAATGGATTGGCGGCGCACTTTTTTTTCATAGTTTTATTACCAGTCCGCAACTGAAGCAATGTTCTTATCCCAGCCACAGGGAAAAACACCATTGGCATTTGCAAAGAAACGGACTGTTAACAAGTGAAAGATGTGTCAAAAACTTTGAAAATAACATGCTTGATTTGGGAAACCTCATGTGTGTTTTGGCCGTCAACACCGGTTGGGAATCAAACTTTGCGAGGCATTTTCAGACGAAACTGCGTCGGCGTCAAACCCATGATTTTCTTGAACCGGCGCGAAAAATGAAACTCATCACAAAAATTCAAACGCTCGGCAATTTCTTTGTTCGTCAAAGTGCCGGCAACCATCAGCGCGCAGGCTTTGTCAATCATTTTCATGGTCTGATAGCGGCCCGGCGAGGCCTCGACGGCGGCAGTAAAACGCTTGCGAAAAGTTTCATAAGACATTCCCAGTGCGCGCGAAACTTTTTCACCACTGCCATCTTCGGTTTGGAGCAAGATCCGCGCCCGTTCAAGCCAGTGCGGTTCATGGGAATCGTCGGAAGCTTCCAAAGCTTCAGCCAATAAATGTTGAAGTGAACAAATTTGTTGGAGCGGGTCGGATTCAGTAACGACTACTTCCTGCAGACGGCGCAGCCAATAATCTATTGGATTCAAATGTCGGACCGGCTGGTTGGGATCGATCAATCCTTTCGCCCGCCACAAATCAAAAATCGGGCCGGAAAAAACGATGTAAAATTCATCCCACAGCGAACCTTTCGCCGGACCATACCAGTGGGGGATTTCCGGGAATATTATCCAAAGGTTTCCGGGAACCACCCTGAAATAAGCGCCGCGGGCATCTTTGAATGTGCCTTCACCGTTCAAAAGATAAATTAGTGCGTAGTTGCCCAAGGTGCGCATCGGTTTTTCCGGAACCCCCGCATGTTGCTTGAGTAATCCGGCCAGCGCGATGCGGCCCAGCGGACTTCCCGCAGAGGTTTGAAAGACAATGCGCGGCTTGATATCGTTAGAGGGCATTGACCAAAACATACATGTTATTTCCCAAAGCGGCCATGTTTTTTTTTACCAAATCTGTTAACGTCTCCTTATAACAAATGAATTTTCCGCGCACAATACGCTCGCCGCGATTGCTCGCCCAATCGGAGTTCTTTGAGCAGCAAAAATCTTCATCCTTGGCTTCTTTCACCCTGATTGAATTGTTGGTCGTCATTGCAATCATTGCCATTTTGGCAGCGATGATTTTGCCGGCACTGGCCAAAGCCAAGGCCAAAGCGGAACAGATTTATTGTGCCAACAACCTCAAGCAAATCGGTGTTGCTGCGGCCCTTTATCAGAATGAATTCAACGATCACTTTGCTTGGTGCCATAATTGGGGCAAGGCTTGGAACGACACTTTTGTTGCCAATCCTTCAAATATCTGGATGCAGGATTTATTCTATCCATATTCGGCAACCAATATGGCGAAACCAGCTCCGGGTGTGCTTGCTACTAAATATACTGCCGAGCGTGGTCTTTATACCTGTCCATCGTCGTTACAAATTGCCCCTAGCGTTCCACCCGGCAGTCCGGATGCGATATTTGCCGCCTCAGACTATTTCTATCGAAATGATGGTGTGACTTATGTTTGGAATCATCTGTATTGGGATCCACTGACCAAGAATTACGGCACTTCCTTCATAAGCGGTCGGGCAGGCAACAAGGTGCGGTCACCCAGCGACGCGATCCTGATCTGGGAAATTCCATATCACGATTACCGCTACATGCCTCATCAGTTTGGAATGAATGTGCTTCATGCCGACAGTTCAGTTGTTCATATCAAAGGCAGCTCCAGCGAGTCGGACTGGTGGCTTTATCACAGTAAAGAAGGGTGGGATCCTTGATTCTTTGCGCAAATAAATTTGAACGACTCAACCATGCTTTAAGACAACTCAAAATCATGAAGTAAAAATGACAAATTGCGTCTCCGGATTGTTAGCCCAACCCTTCAAACTCAATGCTGTTTTGAGGTCGGTGGAAGTCGGAGCCGTGAAAAAAGAAAAACAACGGTCCAATAGACAAGTAATCGGAAATATGAAAGGTCAGACAACTATGAAAAAGAAAAATTGTTATATAAGGTGGATGTGTAAAGAGAAAGGTGGTGGAATAATGTCGTGCTTATTTATTTTCACCATGTTGATAACGTTATTTACCGGTGCTCAAGCGCGCGCGGCCGGCCTTGGCATACAGTGGGTGGGTGCTGGCGTACCCATCACCGACCCGGCCGGCGCGTTTGGCGTGCCAACGGCAAACTGGTTGAAGTTAACCACGACCAGTGGCACGCAAACTTTTTCACCGGCCAGCGGCGGCGCGCTTACAGTGACATGGATCACTGGCGGAGGACAATGGACGCCTGGGGCGACTTTCACAGGTTTTACCACCGCAGAAAATCAAATATTGTCAGGCTGCCTTTTCGCGATGCAAAACGATACTGGATGCGGAGGGCCGATCACGGTGACAATCAGTGGAATGAACTCGGTTGCCACGGGCGATTACACCCTTCAATTGATGGCGTCGATAAATGGCGGTGGGACCGGTTATACCTTTCAACCTGCTACGGTCAATGGCACTGGAACCCTGAATTTTAATAGTCCGGTTGCTGTTGCTGCCAACGGCACTTCAATCGCTTCGGTAACAACAAACATGACGTTGAGTGGCGATGTCATCACTCTTACCATCTGTAATGACGAATATCCCGGCATTTTGCGAGCCGAACTGTCCGGTATTGCCATTGTTTACACTCCCGCTCCCGCTCCCGTTATTACTACGCAACCATTAAGTCAGACTATTCCTGAAAGTGGGAATGTGACTTTTACATCTGCCGCGACCGGCAGCCCTGGCCCACTGACATATCAATGGCAATATAACGATACAGACATACCGGGTGCAACAAATACTTCCTATTCGCTAACCGGTGTAACCGATGGTAATTCAGGAAACTATCGGGTAAAGGTTACTGATGGAAACAATCTGTTTAGTTATAGCGCAGAAGCTGCCTTGATCGTAGCTCCGGCCAGTCCGTTTGTAGTATATGATCCTTCTACCATGATAGGTTATGGCAATTTGGGAAGCTATTCTCCCGGTATTGCGAATTATTTCAGTGTGGTTGCGGGAACATCCGTTTCCGTGAACCAATTGGGATTCGCCTCGCCTACCAGCTCAATTTCCGGCACTGTCACCGTGCAATTATGGGATGCCGCTGCCGTCAAAGTATTAGGCACAGTCACCTTTACGGCCAGCGACACAGGTAGTGCGACCGGCGGCGGTGCATATCTATATCTTAAGGCTCAGACCAATACCATTACATTGGGACCGGGTTCTTATGCTATTGCACAATATGGCGGAACCTATTGTAACGTTCCACTTGGCGAGACAATCAACACCGGTAACGGAGCAATTTTGAACGGCACTTCACGTTGGAATGGTGGTAACGGTCCGGGGACTCTTCCCGGCAACATTGATGGTAATGCGCCTCACTATCTCGGACCGACTTTGCAAGCGTCCGTTTCTGGCGCGCCGGCCATAACCCGACAACCGCAAGGCGGCGCATCTGGGCCGGGCAGCATGATAACTTTGAGCGTGACAGCCGGAGGGAGTCTGCCTCTGACTTATCAATGGAAAAAGAACAATGTCAATGTCGGTTCAAATTCACCCACGCTGGTTCTCTCAAATGTCACTACAAGCGATTCAGGAGCTTATCAAGTGGTCATCAACAATTCACTTGGCTCCGCTACCAGCGTCACTGTGAATGTGAATGTTGCAGTTGCGCCTACTTTGGCCATACAGTTGAATCCGGGCATACTCATTTCCGGCACGGTTG
>OCZT010007314.1_pt1 | contig 10848 bp, 7 predicted proteins | sample 1539031 | NCBI WGS metagenome assembly OCZT01 (sample SAMEA3539308, study PRJEB22396) | soil metagenome | biome: tundra; feature: field; material: soil | place: USA | collected 2010-05 | depth 0.15 m
AGCACCAGGCCGATAAACACAAACAAGCCGACCTTCCATTCGAGGCGTGATTTGTTCATAGATTATAAATGGAGTTCTTTTGGATCGGATACGCCTTCAATAAACCGCCGCACGACCGGGTCCTTCGAGTTGAATATCTCGTCCGGGGTCCCCGTCGCGTAAATCCTCTGGTTATGCAACAACATGATGCGCTGGCCCAGCCGCCGCGCGCTCCGCATGTCGTGCGTGACTACCACTGTCGTTACGTCCAAGCGGTCGCGCACGCGCAGGATGAGTTTGTCTATGCTGTCCGACGCGATCGGGTCCAGCCCGGTCGTCGGTTCATCATACAAAATGATTTCCGGCTCATAAATAATCGCGCGCGCCAAGCCGACCCGCTTCTTCATGCCGCCCGACAATTCGGAGGTGTTCTTGTCCTCGGTGCCGGGTAAATCCACCATTTCGAGCATCCGGGCCACCTTCTGCCGGATTTTCTCTTTCGGCAGCGAGCGGTCGCGGCGGAAGGCGAACGCGATATTCTCGGCCACGGTCATGGAATCGAACAGGGCGGCGCCCTGGAACAACATCCCGAACCTGCGGCGCACGCGCAGCAGCTCCCGTTCGTTCAGTGGCACAATGTCTTCGCCCTCGATCAGCACCTCCCCCGAGTCGGGTTTGAGCAGACCGATCAGGTGCTTGAGCAACACGCTCTTCCCGCCGCCGCTGCGGCCGATGATGACGACGGACTCACCTTTCTCGATCAAGAGGTTCACGCCATCCAGGACGGGGTGTGTGCCGAAGCGCTTCTTGAGATCGCGAACTTCGATCATAGGCTGTGAAAGATCCTGCCCAGCGTCAGCGTGAGGAAGAAGTTGGAGATCAGGATCGTGATCGAGGAATACACCACCGCCTCCGTCGTGGCTCGTCCTACGCCTTCGGCGCCCTCGCCGCAAGTCAGCCCTTTGTAACAGCCAATCAAGCCTACAATGCCGCCGAAGGTGAGCCCTTTGATCAAACCAACGACGACATCCGACGCGTTGGTATATCGAAGCATGTTGTACCAGCAATACGTTGGGTCCACCCCATACAGAAAAACCCCCACGATATAGCCGGCACCAATCCCGACGGCGATACTCTCCGCGGTCAACAGCGGGAGGGCGATGTGCAGGGCGAGCACGCGTGGCACGACCAGATAATCCACTGGATGAGTGGCCAGCGTGCGCAGCGCGTCGATTTGCTCCGTGACGCGCATCGTGCCCAGCTCCGCCGCGATGGCCGCGCCGACCCGGCCCGCCACCATCAGCCCGGTCAAGACCGGTCCGAGCTCGCTGCACATGCCCACACTCACTAACGCGAGCGTGGCGCTGTCCATTTTGACTTTGTGGAATTGCAGGTAGGCTTGCGCTGCGAGCACCATGCCCGTGAAGGCGCCAGTGACCAGGATCACCGACTGAGACTTCACGCCGGTGAAATAGACCTGGTAGAGCAGGTCGCGCCACGCCAGCTTGAAGGTGAAGAATGACGCGAGGAATTCTTTGGCCAGCAGGGTGATGCGACCCAAGCCCTCCAGCCATTCGGCCATCCATTTGTTGCCCCAAAAACTCATAGCCGCAGGCAAGCTAGCAGTTGGCCGGCGGTATGGCCAGAGTTTCATCCTTTCATCCTTGATAGGCTAGGGCGGCACGCCATTCGTCAAGACGAGCCGCATCAAAGGCCGTGGCTGCTTCTGATAGGCTGGGAACGCGCCCGTTGCGATTGGCCTGGGTCCTGGGCCAAACAAGCCCCTGAGTCGGATTTGAGCCAGTTTGAGCCGGGTGCGGAAATCGGGGACCGGCTCCTGGCCAGGGTCGATTCCCCAGGTCCAGAGCGTGCCGTCGGAGGTCAATCCCAACGCGGTGCCACCGGTGCCCCAGAGGGCGGTCCAGTCTGACCGCTTGCCCAGCCGGCGCCATTCGCCCACCGGCGTGGCGGAGGAAGTGCTCAGCGGCTGCGTCCTTCCCCAGAGGGTGCCGTCCGAGCGCACTTCGTAGAATTCTGGGTCGCCACACCATGCCGCGGCGAAGCGCCCGGGGACCAAAGTAGTAGCGATCAGCCGAAAACTAGAGGCCGCGGTAGCCTCGGGGTTCGGAGGCGCTTGGAATGGCTCCCACAGCTCGCCCAGACGGTTCCGCACCAAGGGCACGAAACCTCCGGTGATAAATCCGGTCCAATTCGATTCAAGGCACACTTGGATCGGCAATGGCAGATTGTTTGGCGTCGTCCCCCAGGTTCCCACTACATTGACCTGGCCCCAGGCCCAAAGGGTGCCATCCCGGCGCAGAGCCAGTGTACTGCTCCACGGGCAGCATAAGGCAGCCCAATCGCTGTTCGTGCCGACCTGCACGGGGTTGCTGTGCCACGTTCTTCTGGTCTGCGCTATCGGGACCGCCGCGTACCCGATGTTGGTCTGGGCTTGTACGGGCGTAGTTTGCCACGGTTCCGGTCCAATGCCCAACTGCCCTCTGGAGTTGTCGCCCCACGCCCAAAGGGTGCCGTTGCGCCGCAGGGCGACCGAGTGAGCCGCTGACGCCGCGATGCCGATCCAATCGTGGCTTGAGCCTACTTGTGCGAACTCGGTGACGGAACCAGCGATCTCGCCAGGGGTGCCGCCGCGCTGACGCCACTCCCAGAGCGTTCCGTCCCGCCAGACTCCAGTCAGATGGTTGTAGCCCGCCGCAGCTTGAACCCAGTCGCAGTTGGTCCCCACCCGTTCCGGGACTGCCGCTCGGGAAAGGGCCGCCGTTCCCAGCTTGCCCCAACGCCAGAGCGAACCATCGGGCAGAATGAGGAGCGCACCTCCCAGACTTGGGCAGACTCGAACCGGCCCGTTGCTCTGGTTCATGGAGACAACGACGGCAGGAGGCAGACGGGAGTGTGAGCGAAAGAAGTGGCACGCGGAGCCGAGGACGACCAGCGCCACGCCGCAGGCAACCGCCAACCGCCTCCGCCAGCTTCCGACCGGGAGCTTCAACCGCAGAGACGCGAAGAGCGCAGAGATTCGGCCCCGCTTCTCTTCTCCGCGCTCTTCGCGTCTCTGCGGTTCATCGAGCCGGCTGTTTTGCTTTGTGGTCCCAGCGCCTTTCGGTAACGGGTGTACAGGCTGCTCCGGACCGAACCAGCGGGCGAAGCGGGACGGGGCGGGGTTGAACCGGCGCAGTGCCAGTTCCCGGAAACGCGCGCGCAATTGCCACCAGGCCGTCAGCCCAAAGACGAGATCTGCGGCGAGCCCCAGCCCCAGCCACAGGGCGAGATGAAACTGCCAACCAGGCGTCCACTCGTTCCCCAGCGCCAGCCCGTACCAAACGTTGCCCACGCCCAGAACGGCGCCGAACGCCAGCCAGGGCAGCACGAGCACGCGCGCGAGCGTGCTGATGGTGGCCAGGTTGTGGGTTCTCGCCACCAGCGCCCTCGACATCCCCACCCAGCTCAATGCGACTAGATCGGCCACCAGCATGAACATCCCCGCCAGCCAGGTGGCTTGGGATTGCCGGTCGGAAGCGATCTGACGCCACGCCAGCAGGAACCACAGCTCCGCCCCGAGCACCACGAGCAGCGGGCCCAGGAACTGCCGCCGCAACGCCAGCAACTGCCCACGCACGATCTCCTGGACCGTCAGCGGCGCGGACAACAACAACTCGAATGCCCCCGTGCGTTGGTCCTCGGCCAACTGTTGGCCAGCCTCAATTGCCAGCCAGATCTTCAAGGTGGAGTTTAGCAGCACGGCGGTCAGGACCGCGACGGAGGCATCCAGCCAGAATTTGCCGGAGGCGATCCATCCCACCAGCCACCAGGCCGCCATGCACGCAAGGAAGGTCCACACATGCACCGGCTTAAACCGCGCACGGGCGGCGAGCCAATAGAACGCATTCGCATCCAGGGCTCGCTGACGGAATGGGCTCTTCCCGGCAGTCGGGCCGTGCCTCCAGGTGTGCCAGAGCGCGCGCAGGCCGCCCATTTCGGCGCGGGACGGCCGGTCTTGCCAGCAGCGGGGAACAAGACAACCGGCGGTTATTACCAGCAGCCAGGTCAGGGCATGGATCACGGCCACGGACCACCAGAAAGCGTCCGGAGCCGATTGGTAGTTCCCCTCGTCGCAGAGATAGAACGAAAACACGGGGCAGGAGTACAGCAACTGGGGAATTGGCCGATGGCTGGGGAGAAAGTATCCGAGCGCAGCCATGCACGCGGGTGGGATTGCGGCGAGGAGCAGCAACAGGAGGAAATTGGCGGCCATGGCCCGGCGCAGATCACGAGTGAGCGCCGAGCCGAGGATGCCGATGGCCAGCGAGAACAAGAACGTGTCGATCAACACAAGCACGACCCGCCAGAACTCGCCACTGGTTATCCCGCCGAGCAGCAGCGGGATGGCGAGCACCGGAAACACCGCCAACAGCCCATAGAACCCGCGCACCGATGTCGCCACCAGCTTGCCCAAGACCACGTCGAGCCCCTTCAGGTCCGTGAGAAAAAGCAAGCCAAGCGTCCCCTCGCGTTTCTCCTGGCTCAGGCAGTCGGCCGTCGAACGCCGTCCGTACGCGAGGCAATAGACCAGCAGGATCCCGGAGAGCCATTCAAAGATGTGGCGCCCGGTTTGCTGGGGCCGCAGGCCGAAGGTGAGCACGAAGATGAAGGCGGCAACGGACATGGCCGCCAGGGCGATGCCTAACCGCGCCCAGTAGGTGGAGCGTTGCCGGGCCGCGACCCGCAACTCGCGCTCGACTATGGGCAAGACGGTCATCTCAACGCGCATCCTAATCCGCTAGGGCAACTTCGCAATACTTCCATCGAAGACCTTGTGACAACTGTCAGGACTGGGTCGGGATCTCAAAGGCAGCGCCAAGCGCGAAGGGAGCCACAGGGTCTCTATTATTGCTCTACTGATGCTCGATTGTTCCTCGATTGTTCCTCTACTTCTCGTGTGTTGCGCCCCTCGTTTTTCGGTTGTTCTGCATGCGCCGCTCAGGCGCCTCTCCGCCGCCCGAGCCGCATTGCCGGCGTGGCTCCGTCTTCCTTTGACAGAGCCGCGCCCGAAATCTTCTATCTGGATTAGGTGCTGCGGGCGTCGTTGGCGTTACACGCTCAGCCGAAAACGATGCCCTGGGCGAGGGGAAGTTCCTTGGAATAGTTGATGGTGACCGTCTGGCGGCGCATATAGGCCTTCCAGGAATCGCTGCCGCTTTCGCGTCCACCGCCGGTTTCCTTCTCGCCGCCAAAGGCGCCGCCGATTTCGGCGCCACTGGTGCCGATGTTCACATTGGCGATGCCGCAATCGCTGCCGCGGGTGGAGAGGAACTGTTCAGCCTCGCGCAGGTCATTGGTGAAGATGGCGGAGCTGAGCCCTTGGGGCACTTCGTTGTGGCAGGCGATGGCCTGGTCCAAGGTACGATAGGGGATGAGGTAGAGGATGGGGGCGAAGGTTTCGTCGTGGACAATCTTAAGGTCATGCGGGGCCGCGACGAGGCAGGGGCGGACGTAACAGCCGCCGGGATACTTGGCGCCCTTGAGCGGTTCGCCGCCGTAAAGGATTTGGCCGCCCTGCTGCCGGACAGCGGCGAGGGCGTCCTGCATGTCCTGGACCGCGCGGGTGTTGATGAGCGGTCCCATGAGGGTGCCCGGGTGGAGAGGGTTGCCGATGGGGACTTGCCCGTAAGCCTTGATGAGGCGGCGGGTCAACCTGCCGACGAGGGAGTGGTGAAGGATGATGCGGCGAGTAGTGGTGCAACGCTGGCCGGCGGTGCCGACCGCGCCGAACAGGATGCCGCGCATGGCCAGGTCAAGGTCCGCGGTCGGGGTGACGATGATGGCGTTGTTGCCGCCCAGTTCGAGCAGGCTGCGGCCCAGGCGACGGCTGACGACTTCGCCAACGTGGCGGCCCATGCTGGTGGAGCCGGTAGCCGAAACAAGGGGAATCCGCGCGTCGCTGATGAGCCGCTCGCCGACGGTTGCGCCGTCGCCGATAACGAGGCTGAAGATGGCCGGGTCAACGTTGTTGGCGCGGCAGATGCGCTCGGCGATCTTGATGGTGGCAATGGCCGTAAGCGGGGTCTGGCTGGAGGGCTTCCAGATAGTGGCATCGCCGCAGACCGTCGCCAGCGCGCTGTTCCACGCCCAGACGGCGACAGGGAAGTTGAACGCAGTTACGATGCCGACGATGCCGAGCGGGTGCCACTGCTCCATCATGCGGTGCTGGGGCCGCTCGGAGGCGATCGTCAGGCCGTAAAGCTGGCGGGAGAGGCCGACGGTGAAGTCGCAGACGTCGATCATCTCCTGCACTTCGCCTTGGCCTTCGGCGAGGATCTTGCCCGCTTCGAGGGTGACGAGGCGCCCGAGGTCAGGCTTGGCTTCGCGCAAGGCGTTGCCGAGTTGGCGGACGATCTCGCCGCGCTTGGGGGCGGGGACCAGTTGCCATTTCCGGAACGTATCCTGGGCACGGCGGGCGGCGCGCTCGTATTCGGCCTCGGTGGCGGTGCGCACGGTGGCGAGAACGCTGCCGTCAATGGGCGAAAGGCTGGGTAAGGATCTGCCACTGCCCAGCCACTCACCACAGAAGACGCCGGGGTTATCGGAGTCAAGGCCCAGCTTCTTGAGCAGGGCGTAGGTGGAGGCGGGAGCGGCGGGCTGGCGTTTGGCAGAGCGTGGGGTGGTCATGGGACTAGATTGGGAATGGCAGATGGCAGATAGTCAATAGAGATGCGTGGGGTCGCGGCTAAAGCCGGCGGCACTGGGCATCCATGATGCGGAGGGCTTCCGTGATGATGTCGTCCTTAATGTCGAGCACGGGCCGGAGACGGATGGAACGTTCGCCGCAGCGGACGACGAGCAGGCCGAGTTCGTAGGCGCCTTTCCAGAAGGCGTCGCGCTGGGCCGTGCTAGGCAGATCGAAGGCAAGCATCAACCCGCGTCCACGAACGGCGGAGACGGCGGGATACTTGCGGGCCAGGGCGTGCAACTCGACCAGGAGGTAATCGCCTTTGACCCGGGCGTTTTCGACCAGGTTCTCCTCCGCAATGATCCGCAGGTAATGGGTGGACCGGACATAGTCGGTGAAGTTGCCGCCCCAAGTCGAGCTGATGCGGCTGGGCAGGCGGAAGCAGTTGTCCTTGACCTCGTCCAGGCGCGGCCCAGCCATGACGCCACAGACCTGGGCCTTCTTGCCGAAGGAGAGCAGGTCGGGCAGCACGCCGAAATGCTGGCAGCACCAGTTTCGGCCAGTAATGCCCATGCCGCATTGGACTTCGTCAAAGATGAGCAGCAGGTCGTGCTCGTCGCAAACCCGCCGCAGCGCGTGGAGGAATTCGCCGCGGAAATGGTTGTCGCCGCCCTCGCCCTGGATTGGCTCGATGATGATGGCAGCGATGTCCACCGCCTTCTGGGCGAGGACGTCGCTGATTTGTTTCAGGGCAAGCTGCTCTTTCTCGATCACCGCCGCCTCCCGTTGGGCGGCGGGCAGGGAGAAATCCAGGCTCGGGGTGACGATGCGCGGCCAGGGGAACTTGGCGAAGTAGGCGATCTTGCGCGGGTCGGTGTTCGTCAGGCTCATCGTGTAGCCGCTGCGACCGTGGAAGGCGCGTTCGAAATGGATGATCTCGGTCCCGCGTTCGCCGCGCCCGGCAGCCAGGTTCTTCCGGACCTTCCAGTCCATGGCAGCCTTGAGAGTGTTCTCGACGGCGAGGGCGCCGCCTTCGATAAAGAAATAACGGTCCAGCGGCGGCATCCCCACCACGCGCGCGAATTCACGGATGAACGTCGCGTATTGGACGGTGTAAACGTCCGCATTCGCCACCTTGATTTTCGCGGCTGCGAGGAGGTCGGCTTTGACTTCGGGGCGGTCGAAGTAAGGGTGGTTGAAGCCGATTGGTTGCGAAGCGTAGAAGCTATATAGGTCAATTAACTCACGACCGGTGGCCGCATCGACGAACCACGAGCCGTGGCTCCGCGCGAGGTCGAAGACGAGCTTGAAGCCGTCCACCAGGATATGCTGCTCGAGCTCGGCAATAACTCTTTGCGGAGGCACCGTGGAGTAAGCGGCCTGGGCCGCGGCTTGTTTCTTAGCACCCTTGCGGGCTTGATTGATTGCTTGCATACATCGGTTCAGCGCTGGCCGAACATGTCCGCCACTCTAAGGAGGCAGGAACTCGGGTTCAAGGCAAATGGGCCAAGCACGTAAAGAACGGGCATATACTGGCGCTCCAGACGGACTTGACTTGCGGGCGGCGGGGAGGTAAGCAGAGTTCCGCATCGCGATGCCGTGTGTTGTGGCGGGGGGCCGAAGGCGCGCAGCGGTGCTGCTTGGGAAACAAATTAAACTCAGACGAACTCTTGAGGTGATGAAAGCGCCCTTTAACTTTCTCCGCATGGCAGCCGACGATCACAGGATCGAGAACCTCAAGGGATTGAGCCTGTTCAAGCGGCTGACGTCGCGCGAGCTGCGGGAGCTGGACGAGTTGTTGCACGAGCGGTCGTATCAGAAGGACGAGGTGATCTTCGATGAGGGGGACACTGGCCTGGGGCTGTTCATCGTCGTGAGCGGGCGGGTGAAGATCGTGTCCAGTCACGCGGCCTTGCAGCGCCTGGCGCCGGAGTTTGGCCCGGGAGATTTCTTTGGTGAGCTGGCGTTGTTCGAGGAATCGCAGCGGACGGCCCGGGCGGTGGCCATGGAGCCCACGCAGGTGTTGGCTTTGTTCCGGACGGAGTTTTTCTCGCTGCTGGAACGCGATCGGAGCATTGGGGTGAAGATTCTCTTTGATCTCACCCTAACCGTGATAGGGCGTTCGCGCAAGCTCCTGGCGAGCCAGCCGCATTTGCCGACGGTATGAGGAGCGAGCCTCAACCGGGTGTTCTGACTTGGTGCGTGATCATCCTGGTCACGTGTCTGAGCCTCTACTTGTTCGAGTGGGTCATTTGGCTGGTGATCCCGGCGCTGCTGGCATTGGTGGGTTATTATTGTCTGCAGCCGCTGGTGCGGGTGCTGGTTCGGACCGGCTTGAAGCACCGCACGGCCGGCAAGGTCGTGACCGGGCTCCTATTCCTGGCCACGATACTTGGGGTAGTTTTGCTGTTCTATATGGCGGCGACGCGAGCGGCGACCTGGCAGGCGGTGACGGCCCATTATGTGCAAGGGGGGCTGGGTTTCCTGGAGAAGACCAAGGGTGCGCTGGCGGAGAAGCTGCCGCTGATGAAGAAGTGGAGCACCCCGACAAATCTGGATGCGGCATCCGAGGAGTTTGTGGACAAATACATGGCTAAGTTCCTGTTGCAGATGCTCCACTGGCTGCCGGCACTCCTGCTGGTGCCGTATCTGGCCTACTTCATATTGCAGGATGGGAACCGGCTCAAGAAGCAGGTGATCCGCAGCGTGCCCAATGCTTTCTTCGAGAAGACACTGCTCCTGTTTGATCGCGTGGACCGCAGCCTGAAGAGCTACCTGACCGGCCTGATGAAGCTGACGTTTCTGGACACGCTTTGTCTGGGGCTGGGCCTTTGGCTCCTGGGGATTTCCCATCCCCTCCTGCTGGGATTGATTGCAGCGGTATTGGCCTGGGTGCCCTACATTGGGTCGCTAGTGGGGGGCGTGCTGGTCACCATGGTCGCGGCGACGGATTATCCCCAAGAGCCGGTGACCATCTACGGCTGCGTGCTGCTGTTCGTTTGCGTCCGCCTCCTGGATGACTTTGTGTTCCTGCCGATGACGGTGGGCCGGAGCCTGCATTTCCACCCGGTCTTGAGCGTGCTGATGTTGTTCCTGGGCGCGGCGGTGGCCGGGCCGGCGGGCCTATTGCTGGTCTTACCGGTACTCGGCGTGGTGGCGGTCGTGGTCGAAACACTCCGCCAAATTCTCACCGACGAACGGCTACGGATGCGGTACCGTCAGGCCCGCCAACTCCAGCGGACGATGGCCGAGATAGAATAGTCCGTCGTTGCACAACTAGCCCTGAAGCAACTTCGCATTCTCCTGAATCAGCTCCCACGCCCGCCGCACATGCTCAGCTTCCGTATGGGTTTGTCCGACGCACAGGCGCAGGGTGTAGCGGCCGTTCAAGACCGTGTGCGAGAGGTAGAGCTTGCCGCTTTGGTTTAGCCGCTCCAGCAACCGCCGGTTGAAGTCATCGCCCGCCCGGTGTGCAAAGCAAACCAGGTTCAGCGGCGGGGGCACGACCAGCTCAAAGTCGCTCGACGCCTTGATCCAGCCGGCGAACTCCTGCGCCAGCGCCACGTGTCGTCGGATGTGATGCCGCAGCCCCTCCACGCCGTAATGGCGGATGACGAACCACAGCTTGAGGGCCCGGAACCGCCGGCCCAGCGGGATCTGCCAGTCCCGGTAGTCAATCACCGCGCCTGATTCCGTGGCTTTGTTGCGCAGGTATTCGGGCAGCACGCTGAGCGTCTTGATGAGCGCCGCCCGGTCGGCCACGTAAAAGCAGTCGCAGTCGAAGTTGGTGAACATCCACTTGTGCGGGTTGAAGCAGTAGGAATCCGCCAACTCCAATCCCTGGTGGATGTGCCGGAACTCCGGGCACAACGCCGCCGTCCCGCACATCGCCCCATCCACATGCAGCCAGAGGCCCTGCTCGCGACAAATCCGCCCCAACTCTGGCAGCGGATCAACGCCGTTCGACGAGGTGGTCCCCACCGTGGCGGACACGAAACACGGTCGCAGGCCCGCCTCACGGTCCTGGGCGATTTGCTTTGCCAGCGCTTCGGGGCGCATCGCGAAACTCTTGTCCGCCTCGATCATCCGCAGGTTCGCCCTGCCCAGCCCGGCAATCTTGACCGCTTTCTCCACCGACGAGTGCGCGTGCGGGGAAGTGTAGGCCACCAACTTTCCGTCGT
>OCZT010007315.1_pt1 | contig 10848 bp, 13 predicted proteins | sample 1539031 | NCBI WGS metagenome assembly OCZT01 (sample SAMEA3539308, study PRJEB22396) | soil metagenome | biome: tundra; feature: field; material: soil | place: USA | collected 2010-05 | depth 0.15 m
ATGAGATCGTAGACCTGCAGCATCAGGGCGAAGCCGGTCATCGCGCCGCCGACGGACGACAGCGATGTGCCTACCCACAGCCAGTGCGCATCACCATCGCTAGCGGGAGCCGACCCGCCGCGTGGCCTTCGTGGCCTCGCATCGCTGGCACGGGCCGTGCCGCTTCTTCGTGGAGAACAGACTCGTTCCCCCGCCACCGCACCTGTGGCAGCGGCCCAGTTGGTGGTAGCAGAGACACACGGCCCGGCCGGCAATGAGGATCAGAGCCATGAGCGCGAGCCCGGCCATGTGAGCCACCCCCCCCGCGGCGACGCCCGGCGTCACCAGTGCCAGCGGCAGGCCGGCGGTCGGGGAGGTCGCGGCAGAGAGCATTCGCCCTGGTCAGCCACTGGTTATAGTCACGTTACCTGGTGGCCCCGCAACGTCCCGGCGGCGGCAGCCCCCTGAGAGGTCCGGCCGGTCAGGCAGGCTGCGGATGCGCCCGGATGGCCACCGGGCCCCCCACCGTAGGATGAAGCCATGACCTCCCCGCCGACCGTGACCACGCCGCCCACCGTCGATGAGGTGACCAAAGCGCTGTCCGGGGTGAACGACCCCGAGATCCACCGCCCGATCACCGAACTGGGCATGGTGAAGGACATCGACGTCGCCCGGGACGGCACGGTTCGCGTCGACATCTGGCTGACCGTGGCCGGTTGCCCGCTCCGCGACACCATCACCCGCGAGGTGACCGCCGCGGTCAGCCAGCTCGCCGGGGTGTCCCGGGTGCGGGTCGAGTTGGACGTGATGAGCGAGGAACAGCGCCGCGAGCTGCAGGGCAAGCTGCGCGGGGGGCGCCCGGAGAAGGAGATCCCGTTCGCCAAGCCGGACTCGCTCACCAAGGTGTACGCCATCGCCAGCGGCAAGGGCGGCGTGGGCAAGTCGTCGGTGACCGTGAACATCGCCGCGGCCCTGGCCGCCGCCGGGCAGAAGGTCGGCGTGCTCGACGCGGACATCTACGGTCACTCGGTACCGCGGATGCTGGGCGTCACCGGCCTGCCCACCCAGGTCGAGAAGATGATCATGCCGCCGTCCGCGCACGGCGTGAGGGTGATCTCCATCGGGATGTTCACGAAGGGCAACGAGCCGGTTGTCTGGCGTGGGCCGATCTTGCACCGTGCCGTGCAGCAATTCCTCGCCGACGTGTACTGGGGCGACCTCGATGTGCTGCTGATGGACCTGCCGCCCGGCACTGGGGACGTGGCCATCTCCGTGGCACAACTCGTACCCACCGCGGAACTGGTCGTCGTGACCACCCCGCAGCTGGCCTCCTCCGAGGTGGCGGAGCGGGCCGGGGCGGTCTCCGTGCAGACGCATCAGCGCATCGCGGGCGTCATCGAGAACATGTCATGGATGCCCTGCCCGCACTGCGGGGAGCAGATCAGTGTCTTTGGCTCCGGGGGCGGTCAGGCCGTGGCGGACGCGCTCACCCGGATTGTCGGCGCTCCGGTTCCGGTGCTCGGCCGGGTGCCCATCGACATACGGCTACGTGAAGGCGGCGACCAGGGCATGCCGCTGGTGCTGAGCGACCCCGAGGCGGTGGCGGCGCAAGAACTGTCTGGGATCGCGAGGAATCTCACGAACCGGGCACGCGGGCTCGCCGGACGCCAGCTGGGCCTCAGCCCGGCCTGACGCTCAGAAGCAGGACCCCCAGAAGCCAGGATCCCCAGAAGCCAGGACCCTCAGAAGTCAGGTGGCCTCGGCGTCGTAGGGCGGGCTCTCCTCTGGAGCCAGCCTGCCAGCCGACGCCTCGGTCGCTGCCGACGCCGCGGCCGCGACCGTCGCAGCCGACGGTGACCCCGCGGCCGCCGCCTTCGCCTCGTCGCCGGGTAGATCGTCGAACAGGTGCTTGCGCACGAAGTTGCGCGGGTTCAGGTCATTCACATCGAATTCGGAGAACTCGGGGCCGAGGCCCTCGCGCAGGTCGCTGGTGGCCCCCTCCGCCATCCGCCGCAGCTCACGGAGGGCCCGCCCGGCCTGGGCCGCGACCTTGGGCAGCCGCTCCGGACCGAACACGATAATGGCGATCACGGCGAGCACCAGCAGCTTGCCAACGGACAGGTCAAACACTCAGATCTCCAGCGAAAGTCTCCAGCGAAAGCGAAGCCGCACCGCAGGTGGATCCACTCTAACCGGCCAGGCTGGTCACCGGAACGGGTCGACCCACGAGACCAGCCGGCGCAGGCCGCGAATCAGCCGGGCGATCAGCCCCGGCTTGGCATCGTGCGGCAGCGCGCCGATCACCTGGTCGACGGTCTGCTCAGGGGCATCGGCGATCACCGTGTACACGAAACCGCCTGCGGACCAGGCAACGCCGCTGTCATCGGGGTCGGCCGCGTAGACATGCTGCCCGCGCAGTGCGACCTCGGACCACCCGCTGAGCTGGGCGGGCAGGTGGCCACGCTGCACGAACAGCGACACTACGGTGAGCCCATCGGAGTAGGTGAGCTCGACGACCGCGCCCGAGGCAGTGACGGTGCGGCTGGACTCGAACTGGGTGAGCCGGCCGGGCAGCGGCCCTGGCAGCGGCCAGCCTTGCGCCCGCAGCCGGGCCAGCTGGGCCCGGGACAGCGGGCTAATCCGCGGCTTTGCGCCGGCGGCGGGCGCACCGGACGCGGCATTGGCGCCCAGCGTCAGGTCGATGAACGAATCATCGCTGATCACGCGGGCATGGGTATCGAAAACCTGACGCCGCAACGGAAGCTTCGTGGCATTGTCCAGCCAAAAGCGCGCGGCCAGTTGACCGCTGGTCCTGCGCACCGCCACGACCTGGGCGGCCCGGCCATCCGCGAGGCCCGCTCCTGCGATCGTCACCTGGTAGTTGGCGCCGAGCAGGACGACCATCTGCTGGGTCACGCTGAGAATCGGCGCCGGATTCTGCCCGTCGCCGTCCGCGTCGCTGTCGGTGCCGCTGTCCGCGACCTGGATCAGCGCCGCACGGCCCCGCTTGTGCCAGACATCCACCACGGAGACGCGGCGGCCGGCCGGGCTCAGCGACGCGATGACCTGGACCCCCTGGTAGGCCAGGCTCTGGCAGGCGACAGCGGCCTCGCTGAGCAGCCTCAGACCGACGCCGGTGGCCTGCCCGAGCCTCTGCGCTGCCCCGAGCCTCTGCGCTGCCCCGTTCGCCGCCATCGGCACAGCCAGCGGCCCGTTCCGGACGGCTGGCCTGCCTGCGATGGCGCCAGCGGCTGGGCCGCCGCGCGCTGTCGCGTCCCGCGAGACCATCAGGCAACTGGTGGCGACCAGGCCCAGCACCACGGCGGCGCTGGCGATCCGCAGGTGGAGCGGGTCCGGGTCGAGCGGGGCTCCACCACGTTCCTGCGTGGCACGGGAGAACATCCGTTAACTCACGGCGCTAAGGAACGGTGGCTGGCACGGGCGCGGCAGTGGCTGACGGGGTCACCGGCAGGTCCCCGGTGACGATCGCACGCTGCATCATGTACAGGTCAACGGCGGGGGTGACCTTCGGCCCGGATGGCTGCTGGTCGCCGCCACCGACCACGAACGCCGTGGTGCCCAGGCTGACCACGACGACGGTGAAGATTCCCGCCGCGAGGTAGCGGACCGGCGGGCCCCGGTGGCCGGCCCGCCAGGTGGCCCGGCTTCCCCACGAACTCCGCTCATCCGCCGCGGCCATGGCCATCAGCCGCCCGGTCAGCGCCGTGTCCGCCATTGTCTCGCCCAGGGCGTGGATCCGCTGCTTCAGAGCCCGCAACGCGATCGCCTCACCCCGGCATTCATCGCAGCCGGCCAGGTGCGCGAGGACCCGGTCACGCTCGAAGTCGCTCAGCTCGCTGTCGATCAGGGCGGACAGCCGCTGTCCCAGATGGCTCATTGGTCACCGGCCAGGGGCGCGGGCACCGGGGACCCAGGCACCGGGAACGCCGATAGGGGCGACGCGGACGCGGGGGACGCGGACGCGGGGGACGCAGGCACGGAAGACGCGGGCACGGAAGACGCTGACACCGAGGACGCGGGCACGGAGGACGCACGCACGGAGGACGCGGGAGACGCGGACGCGCGGGACGCGGACGCCGCTCCGGCGCGGCGCGGGCGGCGGTGGCCAAGGGCGGCCCTGAGCTGAGCGCGGCCCCGGTGGATGCGGCTGCGGACCGTGCCGAGCTTCACGCCGAGGGTCTCGGAGATCTCCTCATAGGACAATCCCTCGATGTCGCAGAGCACCACGGCGGCCCGGTACTCGGGGGCCAGCGCCTTCAGCGCGGCCTGGATGTCTCCATCCAGGTGACGGTCGTCGAAGGCCTGCGCGGGCGTCGGCTCGCCACCACTCAGCCACTGCGCACTCTCATCGCCGAGCCCCTCGAACCTGATCCGCTGCCTGCGCCGTGCCATGTCGAGGAAGAGGTTGGTGGTGATCCGGTGCAGCCAGCCTTCAAACGTGCCCGGCGTGTAGCTGGACAGGGAGCGGAACACCCGTACGAAGACCTCCTGGGTGAGGTCTTCGGCGTCATGGGTATTGCCGGTGAGACGGTACGCGAGGCGGTAGACACGGGCCGAGTGCTGGCGGACGACCTCTTCCCACGTTGGGGGCGTCCATTCAGGCACCGCACCCGCCGACTGGCTGGTCTGGCCCACGACTTCTCCCTCTCGCAGCACGCAAGGGACAACGCTCAAGCCGGCCCCTCTGGTTCCCACGTTACGGCGCGTGACGATAAGCTGCCGCCCTGACAAGGTCAAGCATGCACCGGAAGGCAGCAACCGTGAGCGCAAAGGCCAGCCTCGCCTACGTCGAGGAATACCTCGCCGAAGATGAGCCGCTGATGGCGGCCCGGGCTAGCGCGTCGGAGGTTGGCGGCGCGCAGCCAATAGGGCCGGCCGGGGGGGCGGCGTTGCGCTTCATCGCGGCCGCCATCAACGCCAGAACGGTGGTGGAGATCGGCACGGGATGTGGCACGTCGGGCATCTGGCTGCTCCGCGGCATGCGCCAGGATGCGGTGCTGACCAGCGTCGACGCCGAGCCTGAGCATCAGCGGCTGGCCCGCAAGGCATTCACGGAGGCGGGCTTCGCCTCGAACCGTTACCGGCTGATCAGCGGCAAGGCCCTGGAGGTTCTTCCCCGCCTCACCGACGGCGCCTATGACATGGTGTTCTGTGACGGGGACAAACAGGAATACCCGGACTATCTCGCCGCCGCGCTGCGCCTGCTGCGGCCGGGCGGGGTGGTGGCGTTCGACAACGCGCTCTGGGGTGGCCGGGTGGCCGACTCTGCCCGCAGCGACCCGGACACGGTCGCGATCAGGAACCTCTGCGAGCAGGTCAGGGATGACGACCGGCTCGTGCCGGCGCTTCTGCCGGTCGGCGACGGCCTGCTCGCCGCGGTCAAGCGGGCTGGCTAGCACCAGCCGAAGCAGCACCCTCCGCATCGCCAGCCAGCGCATCGCTGGCCAGCGGGTCACCGGCCAGCGGGTCACTAGAGAGCCAGCGGAGCAGCAAGGCGGCACCGAACCCCGTCGCTCCCTTCGTGATCTCGCCGTCGTCGGCGGCGGCCCGTGCGGGCCCGGCGATGTCCAGATGAGCCCACCGCCGCTCGCCGGCGAACTCGCGGAGGAACAGGGCCGCGTCGATGGAGCCGGCCCGGCCGGCGCCGTGGGCGACATTCGCCAGGTCCGCAACCGAGGACTCGAGCCCGTCGCAGTACTCCTCGGCCAGCGGCATCAGCCACAACCGGTCTCCGCTAGCCTGCCCGGCCGCGAGCAGGGCCGCCGCGAGCGCGTCGTCGTTGGCGTACAGCGCGGCTATCATCGGGCCGAGCGCCACCTTCGCGGCGCCAGTCAGCGTCGCGATGTCCACCACCACGTCCGGATCAAGCACCTTGTCCGCGTAGGCCAGTGCATCGGCGAGGACCAGCCTGCCCTCGGCGTCGGTGTTGAGCACCTCGACGCTACGGCCGCCGTAATGGGTGATTACGTCCCCGATCCGCAGCGCCGACCCGGACGGCATGTTCTCCGCGGCAGCGACCAGGCCGGTTACCCGTGCGGTGACGCCCAGAGCGGCGAGCGCCGACATGACCGCGATCACCACCGCGCCGCCAGCCATGTCCGTCTTCATCAGCTTCATATTGTCGGTCGGCTTCAGGGACAGGCCGCCGCTGTCAAAGGTGATGCCCTTGCCGACCAGCACCACATGCTGGCGGTAGTCGGCCGGCTGATAGCTGAGCTCGATGAGGCGCGGCGGTCGCGGAGACCCCGAACCCACCCCCAGCAGGCCGCCGAAACCGCCGGACGCCAGCTCGGCCTCGGTCCAGACTCTCGATTGCAAGCCGTGGCGCTGTGCGTGGCTCACAGCCTCCGCGGCCAGCCACGCCGGGCTCTTGACGGACGACGGTGTGTTGCTGAGGTCCCGGGCCAGGGCCACCGCCCCGGCCACTGTGGTCGCCCGTTCCAGCAACTTCTGGGCACGGTCCGCCGACCCGGCAACCAGGAGGCTGATCTGCGCCGGAGACTCGCCGGACGGCCCCGAGGACTTCATCGAGAAGCGGTACGAGCCGAGCAGCAGCCCTTCCACGAAGGCATGCATGCCTTCGTCGGGCTCGTCGAGGACCACCGTGGTGACCGCGGACCGCCCGGCCGGCACCTGACGGCCCAGCGCCGCGCCGGCCTTCCGCAGTGCCCCCGGCGAACGGTCCCCGACGCCAAGGAAGACAACGCGGCTCGCCCCGGAGCCCACGCCCGCGACCGACTGGCTGACCTCGCCGGCCCGGCCAGTCATCTCCGCGGTGGCGATTACCTCGGCAGCATCCGCGCCGAGGTACGCGTCAAGATCGGCTGCCCCAGCGCCCGGGACAGTTCCTGGGGGCTCAACCGGCACCGCGATCACCGCCGGAGCCTGGATCGCGCCCTGGGCCACCGCACCGAGATACTCACCAAGGGGATGCGGGCGGCCCGCAGGTGTGACGGCTACCTGGACTTCGATCGGCAAGGCTCAACCCGTGACGGACTTGAGCGCGGCGCCGAGCCTGACGGCTTCGTCTGCCGACAACTCGACCACCAGCCGCCCGCCGCCCTCGAGCGGGACACGCATCACGATGCCGCGCCCCTCCTTAGTGACTTCGAGCGGACCGTCACCCGTCCGCGGCTTCATCGCCGCCATTCCGCATCCCCTTCCTGCTTGGGGCCGCCTGAGACCTCGCGGAGGCCTGCCGCGCCGGGATCCCGGCGCCTGCGGCGGGTCCGGCCACTCACAGCCGTGTCGATCATTACCTCTATTATCCAGAGTTCCGGCCGTCAGTGGTAATGATCAGCACTCCCTGGCGGCCCGCTGGCACCGCTTGTGCCCCACCGCACGCCCCGCCGCACCGGCAATTGTGCTCCCGCGCCGGGCAATTGCGCCGCCTCGCCGACCACGAATCCCAGGGATGCGGTCACCTAGCGTGCGGGAGTCCGGAAGGCAACTGGCCGGGTTCGTGCGGCGAGCCGGCCCGTCCCTTGCCTGCCACCGCATGTTTCGTGGACTGTTGTCTGCGGATGGCGCCGACAGCCGGCCCGGACCACCAGGGAAGCCCTCCCCCGGAACGCAAAAGGAGACGCCCGTGACCGACAGCGTGCGCTGGGATGTCGACGGAGCAGTGGCCACCATCACGCTGAACCGTCCCGAGGCCAGGAACGCGCTCACCGCCGAGATGAAGACGGCGCTGCTCGCCGCGCTGCGCCAGGCGGCGGATGCCGCGGAGGTTCGCGCGGTCATCATCACCGGCGCCGGGCCGGGTTTCTGCGCGGGCCAGGACCTGAAGGAGCACGCCGAGATCCTCGAGGCAGGCGAGGTGGCGACGGACACTGTCCGGCTTCACTACAACCCCATAGTTATGACCATCACCACCATGACCAAGCCGGTGATCGCAGCCGTCAACGGGATCGCCGCCGGGGCAGGCGCGGGACTGGCTCTCGCCTGCGACTTCCGCATCGCGGCCCGGCAGGCCAGCCTGCTGATGGCGTTTGCACGGGTGGGGCTGGGGGCCGACTCAGGAGTCTCGTGGACGATACAGCGGCTGGCCGGCATCGGCCGGGCGACCGAGTTGCTGATGCTGGCGGAGCCACTGGAGGCGACCCGGGCGCTTGAATACGGGCTGGTCACATCGGTGGTCGAGGCTGCCGACCTGCCCGCTGCCGCGAGAGGGCTGGCCGACCGGCTCGCGGCCGGGCCGACCGCAGCGTACGCGGCGATCAAGAAGGCGCTGCTCTACTCGGCAGGCCACGGGCTGGCCGAGTCCCTGGAGGCGGAGGCGGACCTGCAGACGATGGCGGGGCGCACCGCCGACCACCGGGCTGCCACGCTCGCCTTCATCAACAAGCAGCAGCACCAGTTCGAAGGCAGGTGAGGGGTTCAGGCTGCCGGGGGGCCAGCGCTGGGCGGGTCAGCCCTGAGTGGGTCAGCCCTGGGCGAGTCAGGCTCCGGCGGCCTTCCGGCCAATGTCCAGTTCCTCGTGCCTGCAGACGATCTGCTCGGCTGCCTCGACCAGGTCGTAAAAAGCCCGGCACTCGCGATGGCCATCGCGCATGGTCCACGAGACCACCCGACTGCGGCACCACACCGTCAGATCGCGCCTGATGGACAGCACGGACATGCCCGAGGCGGGCGCATCGGCACGCACGATCTGATCGCCGATCCCACGCTCGTCGAGCATCAACTGAAGCTCGCTGGCCGCCTCGCAGGAGCCAGGCTGCGGACCGTGAAACCGGTCCAGGGCGCGGGCCACCGGCACCGGCACCGCGAACCAGACCGCCTTGCCCGGGACCTTCCAGCCGCCCAGCCGGGCGCGGGTCGGGTGGTGACCCCAGCGGCCCTCCGACAGCCCCTCGACGACCCGCAGCCCCCGGCCGTTTTCAGAATCCGCAGTGCCACCGGCGGGATCCGCGGTGCCGCCGGCGGGATCAGGTGCGACGCCGAGCTTCCATCCGGGCAGTGAGTCGAAGAGCTTGCAGACCAGTTCCTGCTGGCCGCCCATGCGGCGCAGGTACAGCCACAGTTCGGGCATCCCGGCCGCCGGGCGGGCGGGACGGCCGTGAAACTGAATGTTCGCATGGGCGTGAAGGGTGTTCGCGGCCAGTTCGCTGGCCATCGTCGCACCGTCATGCGCCACATCAGGAGGAAGGCCGACACCCTCGGCCGCCTGGCGGAAGAGCCTCCGGGCGACAGCGGCACAGGTGGCATCGAGCGGAAGGGCAGCGGCGGCGCAGCCGCCCACAGCGACGGCCCTGACCGGATCGTTCACCGGCCGGGAAACATGCGGCTCGGCAATGGCAAGCGACCCGAACATGATCTTCAGCCTTCCCGGGCGTCAACCCACGTGTGAAACACAGATTACGAGTCGTGCACGCCCAGTGCAACGATATGAGACGGGATGGAACGATTTTGACGGTTCGTTTACGGCTTCTACCCGCAGCGGTACAGTCGCACACGTGGCGACGCACGGCGATGCCCGCCATGGCCTTGAGACAGGCGCAACCATAGAAGAATCCCCCGGGTGGCAGCCCGGGGGATTCTTCGCGGTGTGCTCCGAGATGGGTCAGCCCGCAGCGCGGGCATCCAGGTCGTAGCGGCCCGCCTTGGCGTCGGCCAGGAAAGCCGCGAAGGCTGCCCGGCCGATGACGTGCGCGCCCCCTTCGGGGCGCTTGCTGTCCCGGACGGCGATGACGCCCGAGAGGTTGGCGGCGACTTCCACGCACCCCCCATTGAAGGAACTGCTGCGGGCCTTCCGCCAGGCTGCTTGAGACAGGTCGGTCATGATTCACTCCAGTTGTTCAGCTAGGTCCTTCAGGAAGGCCGCGGTGTCGACTGGCTCCAAGGCCGCATCGACGGCCCGGCCGAAGGATTGGATGTAGCTGTTCACCGACTCTGCGTTGCTCACCTCCTCGATCACGTAGTCGGTTTCCAGGTAGATCAGGGCAGGTTCGCCCGGGAAATCCAGGATGTTGACCATGGAGTGCATGCCGACCGGGGGCCCGTCGGCGAAACGCTGGATGCGCAACTCCACGTTGGGACGGCGAGCGACGTCGAGAAGGTGCTCCACCTGCTCCCGCCGGTCTGACTTGGCGCCCCATCGGTAGGCGAGAGACGCCTCGGTGATCACGGCGCTCAGTTTCGGCGCGGTGCCATCGGTGCGGCCGAGCACCTCCTGCCGGCGTAGCCGGGTCTCCAGCGCCCGCCTGCGCCAGGCGGGGGACCTGAGCCCGGCCCGCATGAACGCCTCCACGTACGCCGCGGTCTGCAAGAGCCCGGGCAGGACCAGGGGCATGAAAACGCGGATCCGGGAGGCGTCGTTCTCGAAGCCAGGGAACTCGTTCTCGAAGATGTCGGGGTAGTCCCGCCACCAGGGCCGGGCGCGAGCCCGCATGGCGAGATCCGCCAGCCTCTCCCGCTCGTCCTCGGCCACCTCGTAGATACGTAGGAGGTCCCGGATGTCGCTCATCTCGGGGCGACGCCATTGGTTCGCTTCGAACCGTCCGACTTTGCCCCGGCCCCAGTTGAGCATGTCGCAGACGTGGTTAGCCGTGTAGCCGCGAACCAGACGGAGCTCGGTCAGGCGGCGAGAAAGCTGGCGTTTCGCCACGGTTGCGCCGTAAGCGTCGTCGGCCATCCGGGTCTCCTCCTACGGGTCTAAATCGCAGCATAGCGCTGAGTAAGTTGTGAATCACAGATTCCCGGATACCGGTGCCGGGTACCGGACCGAAGCACCGGGGCCCGGGCGCTGCGCGCTGGCAGGCACTGTGGCGGCAGCACTTGGGTTGGCCGGCACTGCGCTGGCCGGCACGGCACTGGCCGGCACGGCGGCAGCACCAGGGTTTGCCGGAT
>OCZT010007316.1_pt1 | contig 10847 bp, 8 predicted proteins | sample 1539031 | NCBI WGS metagenome assembly OCZT01 (sample SAMEA3539308, study PRJEB22396) | soil metagenome | biome: tundra; feature: field; material: soil | place: USA | collected 2010-05 | depth 0.15 m
GCCGAAGACGAGACCTTCGAGCAGCGAGTTGCTCGCAAGGCGGTTCGCGCCGTGGACGCCGGTGCAGGCCACTTCCCCTGCGGCGAAGAGCCCGGGGAGCGAGGTCCGTCCCCACTCGTCGGTGTCGACGCCGCCCATGATGTAGTGCGCGGCGGGCCCGACCGGAATCGGGTCGCGGGCGAGATCGAGGCCGACGCGGCGGCACATGTCGGCGATGGTCGGAAACCGCGCGCACACGTACCCGGCGTCGAGGTGCGCGAGCGTCAGGTACACGGGTGCGCCGGTCCGCTCCATCTCGCGGGCAATCGCTCGGGCGACGACGTCGCGAGGCGCGAGATCGCCGTCGGCGTGCACGCGCGTCATGAACGCCTCGCCGCGATCGTTGACCAGCCGCGCGCCTTCGCCGCGCAGCGCCTCGGAAATCAGGAAGCGCGGCGCGCCGGCGCGGTTGAGCGCCGTCGGATGAAACTGGACGAACTCGAGATCCGCCAGACGCGCGCCGGCGCGATAGCCGAGCGCGATGCCGTCGCCGGTGGCGACGGGCGGATTGGTCGTCTCGCGAAACAACTGTCCGGCGCCGCCCGTGGCCAGGAGCACCGCGCGCGCGCGGACCTCATGCCGCGCGCCGTCGCGATCGACGTAGTGCACGCCGCGCACGGCGCCGCCTCCCGCGACGAGATCGGTGACGAACGCGTGGTTGATCGTCGCGACCGACCCAAACGCGCTCGCTCGCTTCCACAGCACCCGGCCGATCTCGCGGCCGGTCGCGTCGCCCGCGTGCAGCACGCGCCGGACGCTGTGCGCCGCCTCGCGTCCGAGCGCGAGCTGGCCGTCGCCGTCCCGATCGAACCGCGTGCCCCACTCGACGAGCTCGCGCACGTAGCGCGGTCCGTTCCCGACCAGCACGTCGACCGCCCCCTCGTCGCACAGCCCGTCGCCGGCGCGCAGCGTATCCGCGGCGTGCAGCGCCGGGCTGTCGCCGGCGCCGACCGCGACCGCGATGCCTCCCTGCGCGTAGCCGGTGTTGCTTTCCTCGGGATCGGCCTTGGTGAGGACGAGGACGCGACCCGCCGGAGCGAGCGCGATCGCGGCGCGGAGACCCGCAATGCCGCTGCCGACGATGATGAAGTCGGTGATCAACTCGGATGGTAGGATAGCATTCGAACACGCGCGAGATGGAACCCATCCGCATCGACGTCGCCACGCCTTCTCGCGCCTACGCCCTGATGCTCGGCGACGGGGTCCTCGACCGTCTCCCGCGGCTGCTCGCCGACCTCCAGCTCCCCGACCAGCGCTTCATCGTCTCGAGCCCGCTCGTCTGGCGGCTGCACGGGCGGCGCCTCGCGCGGATCGCCGGCGCCGTGGAGCCGATCCTCGTCCCTGACGGCGAGCGTTTCAAGCAGCTGCAGACGGTCTCGCGGGTCTATGACGCGCTCATCCGCGCGAACGCCGATCGCGCGTCGACGCTCATCACCTTCGGCGGCGGCGTCATCGGCGACATGGCGGGGTTCGCCGCGGCCACCTACCTGCGCGGCATCGCGCTGGTGCACGTCCCCACGACGCTGCTGGCGCAGGTCGACAGCTCGATCGGCGGCAAGGTCGGCGTGAATCATGCGCTCGGCAAGAACCTCATCGGCGCCTTCTACCAGCCGCACGCCGTCGTCATCGATCCGACGGTGCTGACGACGCTGCCGCGCCGGGAATTCCGCGCCGGCCTGTACGAAGTGATCAAGTACGGGATGACGTCGAGCCCCGCGCTTTTCGACCGCCTCGCGCGCGAGCGCAGCGCGATCTTCGGCAAGGATCCCGGCGTCCTGACCGCCGTGATTGCCGAATCGTGCCGCATCAAGGCGGCGGTGGTGACCGCCGACGAAAGAGAGACCGGGCTGCGCCGCGTGTTGAACTTCGGCCATACCGCGGGCCATGCCCTCGAAGCGGTCACGAAATACCGGCGGTACCGGCACGGTGAGGCGGTCGCCTACGGAATGCTGGTGGCGGCGCAGCTGGCTTCCGGCCGCGGGGCGCTCGCCGATCGCGATCGGAAAGCGCTCGCCGACCTCATCTCGAGCCTCGGCCCGCTGCCGGCGATCGCCGACGTGTCGAAGGGCGACATCCTCGATGCGATGAAGCACGACAAAAAGATGGTCGCCGGCCGGCTGCATTTCGTGCTGCCCACCGCGATCGGCGCGACGACGATTGTGGATGACGTGACCGAGAAGGAAATGAAGGCGGCGCTCGGGCGGGTCGGGTTCAAGAAGTGACGGCTATTCGAGCCCGTACTCTTTGAGCTTCACGAGCAGCGTCTTGAAACTGACCTGCAGCAGCTCGGCCGCGCGGTTCTTGTTCCCGCCCGCCTCCTTCAGCGTCTGATCGATCTTGCGGCGCTCGGCTTCGTTCACCACGCGCTTGGCGACGTCGGCCAGCGTGCCCGACAAATCCATCCGCGACCAGGCATCCTCGCTGTCCGCGGCCGACGCGGCGGCCGCCGCCGGCGTCTCGCGGAACGACAGGCTCAGATGCCGCGCGTGAATCGTGTCGCCTTCGGTGAGGATGACGGCGCGCTCGATGCAATTCTGCAGCTCGCGCACGTTCCCCGGCCACGCGTACTGCCGCATCTCCTCCACGGCGCTCGGCGCAAAGATCAGCGGCTTCTTGTTCAAATCGCGGCAGAAGCGATCCAGGAAATACTTGGCGAGCATCGGAATGTCGTCGGGGCGCTCTCGGAGCGGCGGAATCGTGATCGGAAACACCGACAGGCGGAAATACAGATCCTCGCGATACTGCCGCGCCGCCACCGCCGCCTTCAGATTCCGGTTCGTCGCGGCGACGACGCGCACGTCGACGTGAAGGAGCGCCGTGCCGCCGACGCGCTCGAAGCTCTTTTCTTCGAGCGCGCGCAGAATCTTCGCCTGCAGCGAGAGCGGCAGATCGCCGATTTCGTCGAGGAACAGCGTGCCGCGGTGCGCCAGCTCGAACTTGCCCGCCTTGCGCTGCGACGCGCCGGTGAAGGCGCCCTTCTCGTGCCCGAAGAGCTCGGTTTCGAGCAGCGTTTCGGGAATGGCGGCGCAGTTGATCGCGACAAAGGGGCCGTCGGCGCGCGGGCTGAGCGCGTGCAGCGCGCGGGCGAAGAGCTCCTTGCCCGTGCCGCTCTCGCCTTCGAGCAGCACCGTCGTGTCGGTGGCGGCCGCGCGGTGCAGCTGGACGGTCACTTGTTTCAGCTTGGCGTCCACGCCGACGATCTGCGGCGCGCCGCGCCTGGCGGCGAGCTCCTCCTTGAGCAGGATGTTCTCGGTGGACATGCGGCGCTGGACGAGCGCGCGTTCCACCATCAGCAGCAGATGATCGGGGTCGACCGGCTTGGCGAGGAAATCGAGCGCGCCTTCCTTCATCGCCGACACCGCGTCCTGAATGCTGCCGAACGCGGTCATGACGATGACCGGCAGTTCGGGGTCGAGCTCTTTGGCCGCGCGCAGGACGCCGAAGCCGTCGCCGTCAGGCAGCCGCAGGTCAGACAGCACGACGCCGAGCCGCGCCGTCTGCAGCGCCTTGAGCGCTTCCGGCGCGTCGCGCGCTTCGATCACGGAGTGGCCCTGCGCCTCGAGCGCATGGCGCAGCATCGCGCGCAGCGAGTCCTTGTCCTCGACGAGCAGGATCGGAGGGTCGGCTAGGTGGCGGGTGCGGGCGGTCAATCAGGATCGCAGCCAGCCGGGGGGCGCGCCGGCCTTGCGCGCTTCCTCTTCGAGGTCGGCGATGGCTTTCCGGTCGTTCTGGATCGCCTGCTTGAGCCGAGTCTGCTCGTCGAGCGCTTTCTGCCTGTCGCGGCCGATCTGCGCGCGCTGCGCCGGATCGTCGCGCGCCGAGAAGTCGGCGGTGAGGGCGTTGATGCGGGTCTGGAGCGCGTCGGAGAAGATCTGGTCGCGGTCGAGCTGCGTCTGCAGCTCCTTCATCCGCCCGGCCCAGTACTTCTGGTCCTTGACCGGCCCCTTGTCTTTCTCTTTCTTGTCGGCGCTGTCCGCCTCGTTCGCGGCGGCGCCGGCCGGCGTCGCCGCGACGCCGGCCTTCGAGGTATCGCCGGTGGCCGGCGGCAAGCTGGCCAGGTCCGCATTGGTGTAGGTCTTGGCCGGCTCCTTGATGGCCTGACGGCGCTCGGCTTCCTTCCTCGCGACGTCGGCGAGCGACTGGGCGCAGACCAGGGTGGCGGCGCCGCCGGTCAGCAGGAACGCCAAAAGGGCGGCCCCGAAGGGCCGCGCGGAAATAGTCATTGCGTGCATGTTATCGGCTCGACCTCGATCGTACGTGAGGCCCCCCAGCCGGTCAACCGTTTACTGATTCGGCCTCAGCAGTTGCCTGAACGTCAGCGTGTCGACGTCCCGGAACATCGGGGTGCCTGGCGGCAGGAGCGACGGCAGCAGGAAATCGCTGTCGAAGTTGTAGACGCGGGTCGGCGGACTGTAGACGTTGGTGCAGCACTTGTAGGTGCCCACCGCCTGGCGGCTATTGAACAGGTTCACGATGGAACCGCGGTAGTAGAGGTTGTTACCGCCCCAGCCTTCGAGGTATCGCAGGAAATTGTGGACGCCGCCGTCGGTCCCGAAGTCCTGAACCGCGCCCCAGCCTGTCGGCTGCGGGAACGACAGACCTTTCCCCGCGGCGACTGCCATGCGGTAGGCGGTCGTCGTGCCCTGGCGCGTGGACGGATCGTTGGGGTTGTAGAACGATTGGACGTCGAGCCAAGCGCTCGACAGCACCGTCACCGAGTCGGCGAGGATCGAGGCCGCGACGTGGTTCGCCGCGTTCCCCACAATCGCCGCGGCCGGAGCGGCGTTGTAGTCGCCCTGAATGTAGAGGGGGTTCTCCGACGCGACCGTCAGACCCGGCGCCGGAAGGCTGGCCACACCGGCGTTGATTGCGCCGTTGACGAGCTTCAGCGCGCGGCGGAAGAAGATCGGACGGTTGACCATGAACGTCGCCGCTGTGACGGGCGTCGCAGTGACAGTCGTATTGTAGATTCTCGCGGCGGCCGTCAGCGGCAGCGCCGCTCCGGCGGGGAGGTTCTGCGGCGTCTGGCCGTACGTGTCGATCACCCCATTCGCGTTGACGTCTTCGCCGGTTTGCAGCACGCCGTCAGGCGTGCCGGCGGCGGTGGTCGGGTTCACCACATCCTCGAAGCCGAGCTCCCCCGTTTCGCCACCAGCGGCCGGACAAGGGGCGGCTGCACCGGCCGGGCACACATTGTTGCGCCGATCCGAGAAGTACACGATGAACCCGTTGTTGTTCTGCGCGTTTGGTCCGTTCAAGCCGGCGTAGGGAGCAACCGCGCCGGCCAGATACTTCTTCAGGTTGTTCACGTCCAGCGTGACGTAGTACATCCCGCCCAGCAGCGACATCGTCTCGGCGGCGACCGCGTAGGTGTCGCGGAGGTTGCCCTCGCGCGTGTCATACAGCACGTTGGGCCAATAGTCGTATGGGCTCTGGCTGTGCAGGTAGTAGCAATTGCCGTCGCCGCTGTCTCTCAGGCGCTGAAGTCTGATGACGGCGTTCGGGGTTGGATCGGCGCACGGCGAGCCGATGGGCCACTGGCTCTTCGCCGCGATCCCCAGGTTCAGAATCTCCGTCGTCACGTCGGTCCAGACGCCGGCGGCGTTCTGCAATTCGATTTTGATGAAGCCGTTGAGTAGAGGTTGGCCGGCAGTAGCCAGCGAGTTCGTGCTGAGCTGCGTCCCAACGGGAGCCGCGACGTTCAGACCGAGGCATCCGTTGAACTGGACAGGCGCCAGCAGCCACCAATTGGGCGACGTTCCGGCGGCGGCCGGATCGGCGCCTGTGCAGGTGATGAACTGCGGTTGGATTCCGGCGGCCAGGTTCACCCAGGCGAGCGGCAGCGCCGGACCAAACCCGGCGGTGCTGGCCACCGTTAGTTTGCCTTGCGTCTTCGTCGTACTCGTAATGGCCGTCGTGATGGTCGTCGACGCCGTGGCCGCAAGCCCACTCAGCTGGCCGGCGGCGGTGACGGGGCCGGTGACTCCGGTGCCCGTACCCACAACCGGCAGCGGGTTCGTGCACCCGTAGAAATGTGTCAGGTCCCTGCCGGTGCAGCTGTAATTGACGCCACCTATTGTGATCTGTTGCGCTGGAAAATTCGCGGTGATGTTGCTGACGGTCAGCGTCGTGTCGCCAGCCACGGAAGCGGCCGTAAATGCCATCGCCGTCGGAAGCGGCCCCGGCGCCTCGGCCATCGGGGGTTTCGTCGCGCTGACCGGTCCGTACTGTGCAGCTGTGACCACGGTCTGATCGAGTGGCACAGGCGGCGTGGCCGTGACGCCCGGCAGGTTGGTGATCTCGGCCACCGTGTCCGACAACAGAATCCGCAGGCTGGCCATCGTATAAAACCGCTGCGTGTAAACGAGCGGATTGGAGACGTCCTCACCCGCGAGGGGCCGCTTGATCAGATCGATCGGCTTGGCGCCCGCCGACACGAGCGGCAGGTTCAGGATCTTGCCGCCCGTCTTGCCGTTGCGGATGTAGCTCTTGTAGGTGCCGATCGAGAGCGACGTCCAGCCGGGATTCATGGTGGGCAGCTCGTTGACGGCCGTTCCGGGTCCGCCGACCACGCTGCCTTCGTTGCGCGCCAACGCGCGATAGACCGCGGGAGCCTTCGCCACGTTAACGGTGCCCGTGTAATTGGTCGACGTCAGATAGCCGTTCGACAACTGCGTGCGAATGACGTCCAGCGCGGCCGTGGTCTTGTCTTCCAGGGTCAGCGTGTTGCCGTCGCCTTCAGCGAGATACAGGTAGCCGTTGGTCTGAATGCGGCCGCCGAAGTCGAAGCTCGGACCGGCGAAAAAGCTCAGATCCGTGTCGCCGAACACGCCGAACTGGAACACCGGGACCGCGACCGTCTCCAGAACCCGGCGCAGGCGGACTTCCGCGTTGCCGGTCGATCGCGCGGTGCTGGTCACCGTGTACTGCGTGACGATACCGGTGAAGCCCTGGTACGCTCCCGTGGTGATCGTCGTGCCGGCGGCTGAAAGGGGAGCCGGGTTGCCCTTCGCATCAGTCGTAAACGTGATGGCGTACCCCGATCCAACTCCGCCGCCAGGCGCGATGTAGCTGAAGCCCGGAATCACCGGCGGATGCGTCGCGAGCGCGTTGATTTCGACCGCGGTCGGATTGAAGTCGGTCTCGAACTTGGTCGCCAGATCCGACGTGAGCTTCTCGAGCCCCGCGTGCGCCGCGGCATACGCCTGCGTCTGATCGCGGTCGATACCGTTGGCGCGCTGATCCGCGACGACAGCGGCGAAGAACCCCACCATCAGCCCCGACATCAGCAGCATCACCATGATCGTCGTCAGCAGCGCCATGCCCGATTCGTCGCCCTGGCGAGGTTGACGGGACTGATGCGTAAATGTCTTCATAAGTCGCCTTTGTTTCGCCATATACCTAATTACGGAGGACTTGTATACCGGTCCACGAACGCCAGGCTGCGCAAGGCGACCTCGGTGGCCAGCGAATTCCGGAAAAACTGTCCCGAGGCCTGCGACACGATCGGCGACCGCCCCGTGAGAATGGCGCTCACCTTGCGAATCTGATTCATGTTGCAGGGATTGGGGTTGCAGGCGCCCGTGCCCGCGATGTCGGAGGCAGTGAACCTCACGCCCGACGGATTGGTCGCACTGTCGTTGATGTCGTAGCTGATGGTCAGCCCCTCGACGTCGAACGCCACGACGTTCCCCAGCGTGTTGTCGAACGTGAGCGGGTTGCCGTTGTTCATCCGGCGCACGAGGCGCGGGCGCGCCGGCACCGTCGTCACGTCGATGTAGTACGAGATCATGCGGATCCGCGTCGCCAGCGTCGGAACGTATTGCGGCGCCGGCAGGGCCGGCAAGGTATCTGCCGGGACCGTCGCGAGCAGCGCCGTGATGTTGCCGGCGGCCGCGCCCGGCTGATTCAGGTTCAGCGAATCGTTCACCGCGAAGAACGCCTTCTGATCGCCGTCAACGCTGGTCACCTGCACCAGCGCCGCTGCACTGCCCTTCGTGAGCAGGATCAACTGGCCGGGCAGCACGTCGTCGGGGCCGCCATTGCTGATGTCGCACGTCGAGCCGTCAGGCTGCGGCTTCGACACGGTCATGCTGGACCCGTCGGCCGCCAGCGCAAGCAAATTCTTGTGATCGAACGCGCTGTCGGCTTCGAGCATGGTGATCATGTCCGTCGCGACGCCGTTGATGACCGGGCCGAGGCCGGGCCCCGGCGTCACCGCCGAGATGTCGGTATCGCCGACGACGCTCTTGTACGCCGTTCCCGGCGGCCCGGGAAGCCTGAGCTGCGACGAGCCGGCACCAGCGGGAATGAGGATGACGCCGCCGCCCGGCAACCCCTGCCCCGTCTGGAGCAGATCGCGCGTCATCAGATCCATGCCCGTCCGCAGGTTGGCGTTCATGCCCGTGACGAGCAGCGTGCTCTGATTCGCGCGGATGGCGCTCGACATCGTTTGCATTACCGCGCCCATGATGACGACGGTGACGCCCATCGACACAATCATCTCAATCAGAGAGAAGCCGGCCGCGCTGTTTCGAGGATTCACGATGGCCTGGTTCTTCATGGTGATCATTTGAATGACGAGATATACGTGATCAGCGTGTACGTGCGCCACGCGCCGTCCACCTTGTATTTAACGATGACCTTGATCTGCCGGAGATTCGGATTGACCTTGGTCGGATCCGAATCGAGCATCAGGTTGGTAATCTGAATCTCGCGCGTGTAGTCGGTCAGCGGCGTCAGCACGTCGTCCGCCGTGCCGAGGATCTTGTCGGGGCCAGGCGTGCGAATCGTCTCGATGGCCGGGCCGTCGTCCGCGGTGTTGACGAGTCCGTCCAGGCCGGGCGTCTTCAACGGCTGCGCGCCGTTGAGAAACACGCCGCCGGAGGCGACGTTGTTAATCTTCGCAAACGAGAGATCGCCGGTGTCGCGCGCGCTGTGGATGCTTTCGACCGTTTCGCGCGCCTTTTCGCGCGCGATGATCGCGGGCGACGAGCCGGCGGCGTGATGCATGCCGATCGTGAAGACGCCGGCCATCGCGAGCAGACCGGCCGTGAGAATGCCGGTCGACACGATGACCTCGATGAGCGAGAAGCCGTCCGCTGATGTGTCCCGCCCGGTGCCCATGTGCTCTCTCCCGCTCAATTGTCGACCCACGTGCTGCCGTTCCATTTCCAGACGTGCAGCAGCGCCGTGGGCCCGAAAATCGTGATCGCCCGGGCGGACGGCGTCTGGCCGGGCGTGCCGAGAAAAATGGTGCCGTTCAGCACGTCGCCCGTGGCGTCGATGAACGTGCCCTCGCTGGTGAACATGTAGTTCGGCGTCGAGCCGAACGCGATGGGACCGCTGGCCCCGAAGTGGTCGGGCGTGTCGCCGAGGCCCGTGAACTGAGTGAACTGCTGGGACTCCAGATAGACGTCGGCGATGACCGTCGTCCCGTTGGGGACGCCGCCTGCGAGAATCTCGTCGCGCACCGTCTGAATGTGGTTCTTGCCGATGAATTTCACTTCGATGTTGCGACGTTGTTCGATCGCGCCGTCGCGCGCGAGGCGCAGCGCGTTCAGCGCCTGTGCGGTCCCGCCATCGGAGCGCCCCTGGTTGAGGACTCCCGGCATGACCATGATGGCGGCGGCCATCAGGACGCCGGCGATCGCCAGCACGGTGAGCATCTCGATCATCGTGAAGCCGTCGACGTTGGAGCGGAGGCGCGTGTTCATGTTGCAGTGGTCTGTAGAGCAATGACGCTGCCAGCACCAATGGTAGGGCTACAGTGAAGAATAAGCTCTTTATTATAAGCTATTTACAGAGTCGTGCCGAAGCGGAAACGCCCGAAGAGGTCAGGCAGCGTGTTCTGAAATGTTACGATTAGTAACAGTACTTGGAGAGCGTCTATCGCACCACGCGCCACGAGAGGACGCGCACGCCGGCCGCTGGGGTGTCGGCCCGCGCCACCGTCAGTTCGATGACCTTGTGCGTGCCGCGCGGGCCAAACGCCTCGGCCCGCAGCGCCAGCACGCCGGCGCCGGGATTGGTCGCCGGATCCACGCCGTCGTGCAAGGGATCGCCGTCGGTCTCCGACGGATCGTCGCCGACCAGCACCGCGACGTAGAAGGGCGAGTCGACGGAGGCGGTCGGGAGGAGGTCGGCCAGGTTGCCGTACGCGTAGAAGCGCCAGACGGGATTGTTCGCGCCCCACGGCCGGCCGCCCGTGAGGTTCGCGACGAGGTCGGCGGGTGAACACGGCGTCGCTTTTCCGCAATTCGCGGTGCTGAGGATTCTGGTCAGGTCGATCGTCGAGCCATCGGCGAGCGTGCGCACGCCGTTCGGTGCACCGTCAACGAACGCGGACGGGGTCGACCCGTCGAGCAGCGCGTTCCAGTCGGCGACGCCGGGCAGATCGTTCAGCGCGCGCTCGGCGGCGGCGTCAGCGGCGTACAGGCCTTCCTGTCCACTCCGGTAGTTGGCGGCGATCAGCCCTTCGGTGGAGGTCGTGACGACCAGCGCAAGGCCGAGTGCCGACAGCAGGAGAATCACCATCAAGGCCAGAACCAGCGCGACGCCCCGTTCGGCCCGGACGTTCATCGCTCCAGATTGAGATTGCGCGGCGTCACCTCGAATCTGATCTCCTGATCGGGCAAGCGGAGTGCGGTGAACGCCGATCGCACGCCGACGGTCACGAAGATCTTGCGGACGCGCAGCAAGTCGGCGTCCCAGCGATTGGGGTTTGCGGGGTCCGGACACCATGGCCCATCGGAGAGCATCGCCGGATCCAGTTTGACGAGCGAGGGGCCGCCACCGAGCGCGGCAAG
>OCZT010007317.1_pt1 | contig 10845 bp, 8 predicted proteins | sample 1539031 | NCBI WGS metagenome assembly OCZT01 (sample SAMEA3539308, study PRJEB22396) | soil metagenome | biome: tundra; feature: field; material: soil | place: USA | collected 2010-05 | depth 0.15 m
CGAACTCCTAGTCTCAGTTCAGGCTGGTGTTGCGAGCACCCCTTGAACCCGGGGTTGGCCCTCGGACACCAGACGAATGTTAAGAAACGGCGTGAAGTGCGTTGGCTTCCGCAATCCTCACCTGTCGTCGGACTACGGTTGGACGACGGCGTGGAGTTGGATGTACTCCGTCGACATGGCACTTGAATCGGGGAGGTTTGGCTTGACGTGCTCGTTAAACCACGCCTCTTGCTGGGCTTGACTCTCCCAAACTTCGCCTACGCCGAATCCGCCGTCCGTCGGATACGCGATGTGGATGATAAAGCCGGGCTGCTTCTTCACAAGTTCGTGGAGTCCGGGGGCCATCTGGTCGTAGGTTGCTTGATCCATTCCGGTAGCTGAAATCCTAACGAGCACGGCCATTGGGTCTCCATTCGTAGTGGGTGTTTGGAGTGGAGGCTACACCTATTCGATGCACGTCCCAGCAATGAAATGGGGAGGTGATTCTCGCGGTGGCAATGCACTTATGTACCGCTCGACCGGCTGCCTACAACGACAGGTCTCCACGAGTTAATGGCCATGCTGCGTCATGAGGATCTCATTTTGCTGATCGAACTCAAAAAGAACTTAAGTCCCTCAGGTTGGATCGCCTGGCCGGCCCCACGTTAATGACTGCGAACACTTTGGGACGTACATGCAAACACCTGTGGTCGGGCTGGGGAGATTTGAACTCCCGATCTCTCGGCCCCCAGCCGAGCGCTCTAGACCAAACTAAGCCACAGCCCGTGAGTGGACAACCTTACTCGGTGCTCTACGAACCTTGGAGGTGGCCGCCGTGGGGCTGTTCGGGATTGGTCAGCCACGCCCGGGCCTCGCACAGGTAATTGATCGTCTCACCGGTCGCCTTGGCGCGGAGCGCCTCCAGAATCCTCTCGTCGAGCGCCTGTATGAGTTCAGTGGTTGACACGTTGACGTCTCCTTCTCTTAGCCACCCGCGGCGGCGGTCACTATCTCAATCGAAGCACCGTCGTCGACGCGCGCGTGGTCCCACTGGGAACGCGGGACCACGTCACCATTCATCGCGACCGCGATGCCGCGGCCGTTGACGTGGAGACGGTGGAGCAACTGCGCCACGCTCTCGTCGGTGAACTCCTCGGTTTCACCGTTGACCCGGATCACGTGCGCTCCTCGACGAAGTGCAACGCGTCGAGCGCGGCGAAGGGCGCGAGAGTCACGCCGTGACGATAATGACCCGACGACCAGGCCCAGCCCTTGGGTTCGAGCACCTCGAAGAACGGTCGAAGATCGGTACTCGCGGGACGAAGACCACTACGCGTCTCGATCATCCCGGCGGTCTCTAAGTCGGGCACGACGTCGAGCGCGTCACGCAACAGCCGCGAAAGTTCGCCCACTTCAACCACGGGCTCGGACCGCTCGTCCGAGGTGGCCCCCAGCACGCAGTAACCACCCGGACGGCTCACCATGTAGAACGCCCGACCTCGAACGTAGGCGCGCACCACGGGTTGCGCGCTGCGGTCGACGCCCTGGACCCTGACGGTAACACCGCGAACGGGTCGCACTGAGTGCTCGCCGGTTGTCTGCGCACCGTACGGCAGTGTGCTGGCACCGGTGGCGAGAACGCCAGTGTCGGCGACGAATCGTTCGTCCGTCGTTTCGGCGACGACACGGTCATCCTCGACGCCCACACGCACGACACTCTGATGCACGACGTCGACCCCGAGCAGCGCGAGTCCCTTGAGCAAGAGGGCGACCGCCTCGTCGGGATCGAGCCACGCGTCGCCCGGCAGCACGACGCCGTCTCGAATCCGGTCCGAAAGTCCGCGAAAGAGCTCGGGCGACGAACTGCGCTCGACGACGTCGTGGGCAGCGTCGAAACTCTTCGCGACGCCGATGAACTGTTCGATCTGGCGTCGATCGCTCGCGTCCCATCCGACGACCAACGTCCCAGTCTCGTGGATCTCGAGCACCGTTCCTTCGACGCTCGCGAGTTCGTCAATGAGACTGCGCCACGCGTCGAGCGCACCACGCTGGAGACGGTAGTTGCTCTCCTCGCCGGGCGCGATCTCTCCCGAGGGCGCCAGCATCCCCGCGGCTGCATGGGTAGCGCCCTGCGCGGGCGCGGGATCGAAGAGTGTGACCGCGTGGCCGGCGCGCGCCAGTCGAAAGGCGCTCGCCAAACCGATGATGCCGCCGCCGACGACGATGACGGTCTGTTTCGTGACGTTCACCTTGCCAGCGTAGGTCGGGTATGTGGGCGTCACTTTCGTTATAATGAGTGCGGGTCAGCGTTGCCCCAGAGACAACGCCATGACAAAGAACCTCTACGACCCCAACTTTGAGCACGACGCCTGTGGCGTTGGAATGGTGGCCGACCTGACGGCGCGAGCGACCAACGCGACCGTCGTCGACGCGTTGACCATCCTCGAGAACCTTGAGCATCGTGGCGCTACCGGTGCCGACATGGATTCCGGCGACGGCGCGGGCCTGCTTGTCCAGATGCCCGACGCCTTCATCCGTTCGATCTTCCACGACGCGGTTCCGGAACCCGGTTCCTATGGCGTGGCGCACTGGATGATCCCCAAGTCCCTCGACGTCGTGGCACTGCGGGCCGACATCGACGGCGTTCTCGCGTCGCTCGGGCTCTCCAGTGCCGGCTGGCGGGACGTGCCCGTCGACTCCACACTGCTCGGTCCGACGTCGGGCGCCAGCGAGCCCCGGTTCGTCCAACAGCTCATCGTGTCTCAAACGGCAGCGGACGACCTCGAACGCCGTTTGTACTGCGCGCGAAAGATCCTCGAACACACTCACGACGTCTACGCCGCGTCGTGCTCGGCCAACGTGCTGATCTACAAGGGCATGCTCTCGTCGCCCCAATTGCGCCTCTACTTCGACGATCTGCGCGACGAGCGGCTCGCGTCGGCAATCGCCGTCGTGCACAGTCGATTCTCCACCAACACACTGCCGCGCTGGGACCTGGCCCAGCCCTTTCGCTATATCGCCCACAACGGCGAGATCAATACCGTTCGCGGAAATCGCAACTGGATGACCGCGCGCGAGACCACGCTGCTGAGCGAGGTCCTGCCGGTGCCGGTGTCCGCCCTCACGCCGATCATCACCGAGTCCATGAGTGACTCGGCGAGTTTCGACGAGGTCGTCGAACTGTTGGTGCAGTCGGGGCGTTCCCTGCCGCACGCGGTCCTGATGATGATCCCCGAGGCGTGGGAGCGCTCGAGCGCGATGGGCGTCGAGCGGCGCGACTTCTACCGGTATCACGCCGCGCTCATGGAGCCGTGGGACGGCCCGGCGTCGGTGACCTTCTGTGACGGCAAGGTGGTCGGCGCGGTGCTGGACCGCAACGGCCTGCGCCCGGCTCGTTACTGGGTCACGAAGGACCAGCGGGTGATCTTCGCCAGCGAAGTGGGCGTACTGCCCGTTGCCCCCGACAACATTGAGCGCAAGGGTCGTCTGCAGCCGGGCCGCGTCTTCCTCGTGGACGTCGAACAGGGTCGGATCATTGACGACGAAGAACTCAAGGGGACCCTCGCCGAGCGCGCACCGTACGGGGCGTGGCTCGAGGAACAGCAGGTCTCGCTCGACGCCATCGAGAGCCGGCCCATGCTCATGCCGAGCCACGCGTCGGTCGTGCGCCAGCAGCGCAACTTCGGCTACAGCGAAGAGGACCTGCGGCTCATCATTCGTCACATGGCCCAGGTCGGCGAAGAGCCAATCGGCTCCATGGGTTCGGACGCCACCCTGCCGGTACTGTCGAAGTTGGCGCGACCACTCTTTGACTTCTTCACCCAGCTCTTCGCCCAGGTGACCAATCCGCCACTCGACGCCATCCGCGAGGAACTGGTCACCTCGACGCGCGTCGCGATCGGGGGAGAGGAGAACCTCCTCAACGAGACCGCCCGCCACTGTCACCAGATCGTCCTGCCGTCGCCGGTGCTGAGCACCGACGAGTTGGCGAAGATTCGCTACATCGAGGAGAGCTCGTTGGTGGAGGGCTTCCGTGCCGTCGTGATCGACGGTCTCTTCGAGGCGCACGGTGTCGGGAGTGCCGGCGAACGACTGGCCGCCGCCATCGATCGCGTTGCCGACGAGGTCGTCGGCCGCGTACGCGCTGGCGCCAACATCGTCATCCTGTCAGATCGAAACACGTCGAGTGAGTTCGCGGCGATACCGAGCCTGCTGCTGACCTCGGCGGTGCACCACCGCCTCGTCGACGAGCACTTGCGCACCAGCGCGGCCCTGATCCTCGAGGCCGGCGACGTTCGAGAAGTGCATCACGTGGCGCTCCTGCTGGGTTTTGGCGCGTCGGCGGTCTGTCCGTACCTCGCCTACGAATCCATCGACGCACTCATCGAAGAGGGCGAGCTCAACGCGCTCAGTGCCTTCGAGGCGCGCTACCAGTACGGCAAGGCGCTCAACAAGGGCATCGTGAAGACCATGTCAAAGATGGGCGTGAGCACCGTCGCAAGTTACGTCGGTTCTCAGCTCTTCGAGTCCGTCGGAATCTCGGACCAGGTCCTCAGTCGTTACTTCCCCGGATTCCATTCGCGTCTCGGCGGCGTGACGATCGAACACATCGGCGAGAGCGTCCTGACCCTGCACGCCAGTGCGTATCACCCGGCGGCGGGCGAGCGGCTGGAGATCGCCAATCGCGGTGACTACCAGTGGCTTCGCGAAGGAGAGATCCACCTGTTCAATCCGCGCACCGTGCAAAAGCTCCAGCACGCGACGCGCGAGAAGCGCTTCGACATCTTCAAGGAGTACACCGCGCTCGTCGACGATCAGTCGACTGATCGAGTGACGCTGCGCGGACTGTTCTCCTTCGTGCCGGCCACGACGCCGCTGCCTATCGACGAGGTCGAGAGTGCGGCGTCGATCATCAAGCGATTCTCGACGGGCGCGATGTCCTACGGCTCGATCTCAGTCGAAGCCCACACCACGCTCGCCATCGCAATGAACCGGCTCGGCGCCAAGTCCAACACCGGTGAAGGTGGCGAGGACGAGGAGCGTTTCGACACCTCGGACCCGAACAACAACAAACGCTCGGCGATAAAACAGGTCGCGTCGGGCCGTTTCGGCGTCACGAGTCGTTACCTCGTGAACGCCGACGACATTCAGATCAAGATGGCCCAGGGCGCCAAGCCCGGCGAGGGCGGCCAGTTGCCCGGCTCCAAGGTCTACCCGTGGATAGCCAAGACCCGGTACTCGACGCCCGGCGTCGGTCTCATCTCGCCGCCACCGCACCACGACATCTACTCGATCGAGGACCTCGCCCAACTGATCTACGACTTGAAGAACGCGAACGACCAGGCCCGCATCCACGTGAAGCTCGTGAGTGAGCAGGGCGTCGGCACGATCGCGGCGGGCGTTGCCAAGGCGCACGCCGACGTGATCCTCATCTCGGGCCACGACGGTGGTACCGGCGCGGCGCCGTTGACGTCGCTCAAGCACGCGGGCACGCCGTGGGAGATCGGTCTCTCCGAAGCTCACCAGACGCTCGCCGCGAACGGCCTTCGCAATCGTGTTGTCTTGCAGGTCGATGGTCAGTTGAAGACCGGGCGCGACGTCGTGATCGCCGCTCTGCTCGGCGCCGAGGAGTTCGGCTTCGCCACCGCGCCGCTGGTGGTCGCCGGTTGCGTGATGATGCGCGTCTGTCACCTCGACACCTGTCCCGTCGGGATCGCGACCCAGAATCCGGTCCTGCGAGAGCGGTTCACCGGCAAGCCCGAATTCGTCGAGAACTTCTTCGAGTTCATCGCCGAGGAGGTGCGCGAGTACCTGGCGCTGCTCGGCGCACGCACCATCGACGAATTGGTGGGCGACACGTCACGCCTCAGTGTCGAAGATCTGAGCGACGAGCGCAGTGACCTCGACCTCGGCGCGTTGCTGCACCGCGTCGACCCTGATCAACGCCGCCAAAGCACGAAACAGGATCACGGACTCGACGGCGCACTCGACTGGACGTTCCTCGACGGCGCACGCTCGGCCGCCGTGAAGGGCGAGCCCTTCACGTTCTCGTCGCCGATCTCGAACGTGCATCGGGCGGTGGGGACGCTCACCGGCAGCGCCATCACCCGCGCGCTCGGCGCGGCGACCTTGCCCGCGGACCTCATCCAGCTCGAGTTCCAAGGGTCCTCGGGACAGAGTCTGGGGGCGTTCCTGCCCGCGGGCGTGACCATTCGACTTACCGGCGACGCGAATGACTACGCGGGCAAGGGACTCTCGGGAGGACGCATCATCATCCGTGCCTTCGAAGCGTCGACGTTCGCGAGCGACGAGAACATCATCGCGGGCAACGTCATTGGCTACGGCGCGACCGGCGGTGAGATCTTCATCAGCGGCGTGGTCGGCGAGCGCTGTGGCGTGCGCAACTCCGGCGCCACGATCGTCGTCGAGGGAACGGGGGACCACGCGGCTGAGTACATGACCGGTGGCGTGGTGGTGATTCTGGGCGACGTCGGGCGAAACCTCTGCGCCGGGATGTCGGGAGGGACCCTGTACCTCTACGACCCCGATCAGAAGGTGCACGACCATCTGAGCGCGGGTGTGTACGAGATCGATCCGCTCGAGTTCGATGACGAGGAGCGACTGATCGGCGTGCTCGAGCGGTTCGCCGACGAGACCCACTCCGCCAAGGCCGGCGAGCTTCTCGACGACTGGCGTCACGCGCGGATGGCCTTCGTGCGTATTGAGACCTCCGAGTACCAGCGCGTTCGTGACGAGCTGCGCAATGGGTAAGACCACCGGTTTCCTCGAGTTCGATCGTCAGGGTCCGAAGTACCGTGCGGTACCCGTTCGACTACGCGACTGGCGCGAGGTCTACGAGCCCCAGAGCGACGAGGACGTCGCGGAACAGGGTGCGCGTTGTATGGACTGCGGCATCCCCTTTTGCATGCAGGGCTGCCCGTTGGGCAACCGCATTCCGGTCTTCAACGACCTCGCTTACAAGACGAAGTGGGAACTCGCCGCGGAGCAGCTCTTCGGCACGAACAACTTTCCCGAATTCACCGGACGTCTGTGTCCCGCACCGTGCGAGTCGGCCTGCGTGCTCGGTATCGCGAGCGATCCGGTGACGATCGAACGCATCGAGTACGAAGTCGCCGAGCACGCGTTCGCGAACGGTTTCGACGTGGCGCGCGCCACCGGTCCCGAGAGTGGCAAACGGGTCGCGGTCGTCGGTTCTGGTCCAGCCGGCCTCGCCGCCGCGGCACAGTTGCGCAGCGTCGGACACGCCGTGGCGGTCTACGAACGCAGTGACGCCATCGGCGGACTCCTGCGCTACGGCATCCCCGAGTTCAAGATGGAAAAGGCGATCCTCGACCGTCGCGTCGACGTGATGAAGGCATCGGGCGTCAAGTTCCACACCAAGGTTGCCGTGGGCGCCGGCGGAACACCGCTCGCGGACCTGCAACGTAACTTCGACGCGGTGTTGCTCGCCGTGGGTTCGACCATCCCACGCCTCCTCGCCGTGCCCGGCGCGGACCTCGTGGGCGTCTTTCCCGCCATGATCTACCTCGAAGCCGCCAATCGGGCAGTCCGAGACGGCGAGGAATCGCTCATCGACGCGCGCGACCTACGCGTGGTGATCCTCGGCGGCGGGGACACTGGCGCCGACTGCCTCGGCACGACGCACCGCCAGGGAGCCGCCTCGGTGACCCAGATCGAGATCCTCGACCGCCCTCCGGAGGAGCGACCCGCAGATCAGCCCTGGCCCACGATGGCACGACTCCTGAAGAGCTCGTTCGCCCACCAGGAAGGCGGTGAACGACGTTTCTCGAGCGAGACGCTCGAGTTCCGCGGCAACGGCTATCTCCAGGAGATCGTGCTGCGCGACAATCTCACCGGCGAGGTAGTCGTGGAACCGGTCGATCTGGTCCTCATCGCCGCGGGTTTCATTGGCCCCGAGCTCGATCGCCTGGAGCTCGCCACCGAGCCCTTTCTCACTCCTCGCAACACGTTGTCGGTCGCCAGGAATTGGCGCCTCGAGGCCCATCCCGGACCGACGCCGGTCTTCGCCTGCGGCGACGCCGTTCGCGGACAGAGCCTGATCGTGTGGGCCATCGCCGAGGGCCGAAGCGCCGCCGCGGCGATCGACACGGCGCTGAGCGGCAGTGCGTCGGTGCTGCCCTCGCCGGTGGAACCCTACGGACTCTCTTGGTAGGTGCCAACAGCCGGGCGCTACTTTGTAGCATCGTCGAAGGTAGTTCATAGAGGGGGACCATGCAGAGCACGATGCAAGAGGCGCCGCTGCTGATCAGCGACATCATCCGTCACGGCGAGTGGGTCTACTCCGACAAGAAGATTCTGACGGTGACCCCCGAGGGCGTGAACGAGGCGACGTTCTTTCAGGTCTCCAAACGCGCCGAGCAGCTGGCGGCCGCCCTCGCCAACCTCGGCGTGAAGTCGGGCGACCGCGTGGGAACCTTCATGTGGAACAATCAGACGCACATGGAGGCCTACATCGCGGTGCCGTGCATGGGCGCGGTGCTGCACACCCTCAACATCCGTCTCTTTCCCGAACAGCTGGCCTACGTCATCAACCACGGCGCCGACAAGGTCATCATTGTGGACCACACGTTGATGCCACTGCTCGCGAAGGTGCGCGACCAGATCCCGACGGTCGAGCACATCATCGTGAACGGACCCGACGAGAGCGGCGTGCTCGGCGCGACCCTCGACTACGAGACCCTGCTCGGCGCAGAGCGTCCCGGCTTCGTGTGGCCCGAGCTCGACGAACGATCGGCCGCGATCATGTGCTACACGTCGGGTACGACCGGCAATCCCAAGGGCGTCGTGTACTCGCACCGCTCGACCTGGCTGCACTCGATGGCCTCGACGACGGCGAACTCGATCGCGCTGAGCGAGAAGGATCGCTGCTTGCTGATCGTTCCGATGTTCCACGTGAACGGCTGGGGCACGCCCTACACGTCGTTCTTCGCTGGCACCGAGCTCATCATGCCCCAGATGTTCCTCCAGGGCGAACCGATCATCAAGATGATCAAGGAGCTACGCCCCACGATCTCGCTCGGCGTGCCGACGGTGTGGAACGACGTACTGCGCGTCGCCGAGGGTAATCCGGACGCGGACCTGTCGAGCCTGCGCGCGATCCTCGCCGGTGGCTCCGCGGTACCGCGCCACATGATCGAGGTGTTCCGTGACACGTACCAGGTGGACCTGATCCAGGGTTGGGGCATGACCGAGACGAGTCCGTTGGCGGCCGTGTCGATTCCACCATCCGGTGCCGACGAGGCGCTCGCAATTGACTATCGAGTGAAGGCCGGACGGGTCGTCGCCGGCGTCGACGTGCGAATCACCGACGACGACGGGGCGGTCGTCGAGCGCGACGGAAAGACCGTCGGCGAGTTCGAGATCCGCGGACCGTGGATCACCGCTTCCTACTACGACGTCGAGGACGACGCCGGCAAGTTCCACGACGGCTGGCTGCGCACCGGCGACATCGGCACCCTCGACGCCGAGGGCTTCATGGTCATCAGCGACCGCACGAAGGACGTCATCAAGTCCGGTGGGGAGTGGATCAGCTCGGTCGAACTCGAGGTGACGATGATGGGCCACCCGGCCGTCTTCGAGGCGGCGGTCGTCGCCGTGCCCGACGAGAAGTGGCAGGAGCGGCCACTGTGCTGCGTCGTGTTGCGCCCCGACACGTCAGCGACCCCGGAGGAGTTGCGGACGTTTCTCTCCGAGCGTGTCGCCAAGTGGTGGCTCCCGGAGCGTTGGACGTTCCTCGAGACGATTCCCAAGACCAGCGTCGGCAAGTTCGACAAAAAGGTCCTACGGGCCCAGTACGCGGCCGATGAGTTTAACGTCATCACTCTCGACTAATGGAGTCACTGGACGATCTCGCCAACGAAATCGCCTCTCTGGAGAGTCGCGTGAGCGACGTTATCTTCGCGGCGCTGCGCGATCAGCTCCGCACCGACGGCGCCGGTGAGGCCAAGGAGCTCGAGCGTCGACTCTCCAAGGTCCGCCGTAGTCTGCAGAAGGCGGAGATGCTGCTGCGAGGCGTCGAAACCGACTAAGCGGTCCAGCTGTTGACGACGTCGATCAACATCCGCAGACTGACGTAGTTGCGCCCATCGAACGTGAAGTTGAACGAGCGCACGTCCTCGAACGAAAAGCCTGATCCAGCACCAAATTGGGGGAACTGGTCGTTCAGAGCACGCAACTGTTCGGCGCTCGGTAGCTTTCGCGCCTCGATCCGTCCGCGACCGTTCTTCGTCTCGAATCGAACGTAGTTCGAGTAGAAGTGTTCGACCGCGGCGACGACGTCATCGATCGAATAGCAAACGCTGAAGAGACAAGAGTCGATCGCGTCCACGTAGTCGTTGGCGATCAGCGCGTCGTCGATGAAGGCGCGCCACTGTTTCCAGTAGGTCCCGTCCGGGGTCTCGACGAGCACCACCGGCGCTGGATCGCTCTTGCCGGTGTGCAGGAGCGTGAGTATCTCGAAGGCCTCATCCATCGTCCCGAGACCCCCGGGGAAGATGGCGAAGGCGATCGACTCCTTGGTCAGGGCAACCTTGCGAGTGAAGAAATACTTCATCTCGACCAGCCTTGTCTCGGCGTCGACGTAGGGGTTCGAACTCTGCTCGAACGGCAACGTGATGTTCACGCCCAGGGTGTTCTCGATGCCCGCGCCCAAAGCTGCGGCTTCCATGATCCCCGGACCGGCCCCCGACACGGTTAGCCAGCCCCGGTCGGCGAACGTTCGACTCAGTTCGCGGGCCATCTCGTAGAGGGGAGTGTCAGGCTTCGTGCGCGCCGAGCCGAACAGATCGGAAGAGCGTCGTGTAGGGAAAGAGTGTAGATCTCGGT
>OCZT010007319.1_pt1 | contig 10843 bp, 12 predicted proteins | sample 1539031 | NCBI WGS metagenome assembly OCZT01 (sample SAMEA3539308, study PRJEB22396) | soil metagenome | biome: tundra; feature: field; material: soil | place: USA | collected 2010-05 | depth 0.15 m
CCGATCTGCCATCGCGACGTGATCCAGGCCCAGGGCCAAGTGGGGTCCACCCAGAGGTCGACGACTTGAGTCACGACGCGTCCTTTCGAATGGCGAAGGCCGCCAACACGCAAGTGACGGCGTTGGTGACGGCGACGGTGGTGGGCAGGTCCAACATTTCGTCGATGCCGTGAGCGTTGGAGTCGGGTCCCAATACGCCCGTGGCGACGAATTGAACTCCCGGGTACCGCTTGCCCAGTGAGGCTAGGAAGGGAATGGTGCCTCCCTCGCCCGTGTAGCCAGCGGCCCGGGCAAACGCGCTCTGGGACGCATCATCGAGAGCCGACGCCAACCAGGGCGCGAGGGGCGGGGTGAACCAACCGTCGGCCGCGTGTCCGTGCACCGTGACGCGTGCGCCGTGAGGGACGTCGGTGGTGAGTACGCGCTCCACGGCGTCGAGGGCGCGTTGCGCGTCGACGTTGGGTGCAAGTCGAAATGACAACGACGCAGTGGTGGACGGGCGCAATACGTTGCCAGCCACTTCGGGCGCGGGGATGCCGCTCATGCCGACAACCGACAGCATCGGGCGCCAAGTCTGATTGAGGATTCTCTCGGCGACGTCATCTCCCATGAGGGACAGGGCGGGCACGATGGGCAGTCCCTCGGTAACCCCGTCACCGAATTCCTTGGCGACGTCGGCGGCGGCTCGGCGCGCCTCATCGGGAATGGGACCGTGCAACTCGTCGAGCAGAATCGTTCCAGTCCGGGCGTCCTCGAGGCGGTCAATCAGTTGGCGCAGGATGCGAAATGAGGAGGGCACGATGCCGCTGGCCGTGCCACTGTGCTGACCGCGGGTGAGCACTTCGACGGTCACCTCCACGCTGGCGAGTCCCCGCAACGACGTCGTTACCCACAAGCGGTCGTACGTCAACGCGCCTGAGTCGAGGCAGATCATCAGTTCCACGCGCCCGAGCTGATCGGTCAAATGGTCGAGATAGGCGTCGAGATCAGGACTCCCGCTCTCTTCGCTGGCTTCGATCAGTACCACGCAGCGACTGTGCGGAGTTCCCTCGGCCACCAATTGTTCCAGGGCGAGCAATGCCGAAAAGGTCGCATAGCCGTCGTCGGCGACTCCGCGGGCGAAGAGTCGGTTGCCGCGACGAATTGGCGCGTACGGCGCTAGCCCTTCGGACCAGTCGCCTAACGGTGGCTGTTTGTCCAGGTGGCCGTAGAGAACGACCGTCGCTTCATCGTCGTTGGTTGCCTCGACCGTCACCAGCAGAACGGGGGTGCGACCTTCGAGGCGCACCGCGTCCACGCAGAAGTCACCCAGAGACCGCTCACGCGCCCACTGCGCCAGGAGATTGAGGGCGGCATCGATGTGGCCATTGGTCACCCACTGGTCGTCAAAGGCGGGGGAGAGGCACTCCAGGGTGGCGTAGGTCGTCAGGGTCGCCAGGGCGTCGCGTTCGAAGTCGTGAAGAGAGAGAGGCACGCAGCGAGGCTACTGGCTGTTGCGTTCAAAATGGACGGCCCGCCAGCAGTACCACGCAACGTCGGATCGGACGCCGATGAAGTGCTCGCCACGCTCGCGCAACTCCTTCTCAGCGATCATCTCGTCAAGACCGTGTAGGAGACTCCACCCGTAGCGAACGCCGAAATCACCCACGGGCCACACGTCGCGGCGGCCGAGCGTGTGCATGAGGTACATCTGGGTGGTCCAGGGTCCGACTCCGTGTACCGCAGTGACTTGGGCGACTATCTGAGCATCAGTCATTCGACCGTGACGAGCGAGATTCACTCGTCCGTCGCGCGCGTGTTCCGCGAGGTCGATCATGGCGGCGGCCTTCGTGCGAGAGAGGCCGGCCGCTCGCAGTGTCGCGGGACCGGCTCCTAGCACCGAATCGATCGTCACCTCGCCCCCGCAGGCGGCGATGACGCGGGCGTGAATGGTGGTGGCGGCGGCCGTTGCCAGTAATTGCGACGTGATGGACCCGATCAGTGAAGCGAAGCGGTCGTCCACGGGCGCCGAACGACGGCCCGGCGGGGGACCGGCAGCTTTCACGACGGCGCGAAAGGCTCGATCGCGTCGAACGATCTCGGTGGCGATGTCGGTGCGCGGGGTCATCGTAGAACTATGGCAGAAGGCTCTGACTCTCGGTCGAGGCCACGCTCTCGGGTATCACTACGCCTTCTGGCACCTTGCGCGCCTCGCGGACCACTGTCGAAAGGAGGGTGTGAATCGCGCGTACTGGTGCGGCCGGAAAACCGAAGCGACGTCGCACCAGGCAAACTCGACGCAGAGCGATACCCTCAATAGGCACCGCGCAGAATTTGGACCGCAAGTGGGTCGAAAGCATGGTTGATGGCAAGATGGACGGGCCGTGACCGTCGAAGGTCAGCGACGCGATTGTTCGCAAGCCGTCGAGTTCGATCAGGGGTCGCAACGTGATTCCCTGCGCGTGCGAGGCGTCGTCAATTTCGCGGCGAATTGGCGTGCCCGGAAAGGGGAGAAGAATCTCGTAGGGCTCGATGTCGGCAAAGGTGACCGATGAACGCTCGGCCAACGGATGGGTGCGCTCGGCGATCAGAACCAGATCCTCACTGTAGAGATCGACTTCGGAGAGCTCGGGCGCGGCCACCGGCCAGGCCAGTACCGCCAGATCGAGTACGCCCGATACCAATTGGGGCTCGATCACCGAGTTGGTCCCCTCGGTGATGCGAAGCGAGATATGCGGGTACAGCTCTCGCTGGGCCTGGAGGAGTAGTGGAACAATCCAGCGCCCGGCCGTTCCGATCATTCCGAGCGACACGCGCCCGCGAATGTCCGCGGTGAGTTCCGATACGTCAGAAGCGATGGCGCTCACCTCACCCAGTATTCGTCGTGCCCGCTCAACCACGACCGAACCAGACTCGGTCAAGGTGCCCGAGGCGCGGTCAATCAACTCCGAACCGAGTTCGGCTTCGAGGCGCGCGATACGGTTGGAGATGTTGGATTGCACGGTACCGAGCGCTTCGGCGGCGCTCGAAAAAGTTCCGTGTTCGGCGATTCCCACCAGGGCTTCAAGTTGTCGTATCTCCATGTATCAAGTATACAGATGAGAACTATTCAAAGTATGCGCTTGATTGATACCCCGGTAGTCGCCATACTGGTATCAGCCTGCTTTACCAACCCCCCGGGTAAGGCAGAGGTTTTGCAAAAGGGCCATCCACCCCCCCGGATGGCCCTTTTGTGCTGTACGAGCAACTTTTGAAGAGCGAAGGGTTGTTAGCGTGGTTTCAATGAACGTGCGACTCTCCTGGCGTACTCGTGTCGCCATCTGGGGTGTGGCTGCGGTGAATGCCCTCTCGCGGCGCTTGGGACGCGGAGCGGGGACGGTAGCCGGGGGACGAGTGGGCCTCTTTCTTGATCCCGGACTATTGAAGAAGCTTTCCCAGGGGCGAACGATCATTCTTGTCTCAGGGACCAATGGCAAAACCACCACGTCGGCCATGACCCGCACGGGGTGGGGCGGCGACGTAGCGGGGAATATCACGGGCGCGAATATGCCCGAAGGTCACGTGGCGGCGCTGTGTGCCTCGAGCGCGCCGCGCGCGGTGCTCGAGACGGACGAGGCGTGGCTGGCCACGGTGGTTCAGGCGACGTCGCCGGCGGTGGTGGTGCTACTGAATCTCTCACGCGATCAACTTGACCGCGCCAACGAAGTGCGTCAGATGGCGCAGCGTTGGCGTGAATGCGTGGACCGTGACTCGTTCGCTGGCGTGGTGGTGGCCAATGCCGCCGATCCACTGGTCGTGTTCGCGTCCGAGACCGCGCGAAACATTCGTTGGGTGGACGTACCCACTACGTGGCGCGGCGACGCGGCGTCGTGCCCACACTGCACCCGGGCCATTGTCTTCGAGGCTACGTCGTGGTCGTGTCCGTGCGGTTTCGTCAAACCCACCGAGGTGACGGCGATCCTTTCGAACGTTCTCGAGCTCGGGGGGCGTTCCTATTCACTTGATCTCGCGTTACCCGGAGCATTCAACGAGGTGAACGCTTCTCTCGCGCTCACCTCGTTGGCCGAGCTGGATATCGGTGTCGAAGAGGCGCTCACCCGGATCAGGACGCTGACGACCGTGCAAGGTCGCTACGGGCTGCGACGCTACGGCACACGGACAATGCGACTACTGCTGGCGAAGAATCCGGCGGGCACCGCTGCGCTGCTCGAATCACTCGAGCCCGGCGACGACGTATGGGTGGCGATCAATGCCCAGATTGCCGACGGGAAGGATCCCTCGTGGCTCTACGATGTTCCCTTTGAGTTGCTGGCGGGACGCCACGTGAGCTGCCTGGGGGAGCGCCGCCTGGATTTGGCGACACGCCTCACTTACGTCGACGTGCCCTGTGACGTGATTGATGATCCTGATGCGCTGCGCGAAGGCGGAGGCGACGTCACGTTGGTGGCGAACTACACCGCCTTTCGCGAATGGATGGCGAGGACGGCGCCGTGTTGACCCTGGCCGTGCTCTACCCGGACCTCCTGGGAACCTACGGTGACGGTGGCAACGCCACCGTCCTGAGTTCGCGCGCGAGAGCGCGAAGACTCGACGTGGACGTCCTCGAGGTGACCATCGGCTCTTCGCTACCACCGGCGTCGCTGTATCTGCTGGGCGGGGGCGAAGATGGCCCCCAGCGTTTGGCCTGTGACCTCTTGGCCGAGGGTGGCTTCGTCGATCGGGTGGGCGAGGGGGCTCACGTCTTTGCGGTGTGTGCCGGATTGCAGATACTAGGGACGGCCTTCAGCATTGAGGGTGATGCGTCCTATCCCGGACTCGGGCTCGTCGATGCCGTGACGACGCGGGGAACGTCGCGCTCCGTCGGTGACGTGGCCACGTTGGTCGAGGGACGAATGTTGGTGGGCTTCGAGAATCACGGGGGAGTCACCGTGCTGGGTCCCGGCCTCGAGGCTCTGGGCGACGTTCTCGTGGGTCGAGGCAATGACGGACGCGTTGACGGCTACCGTGCGTCGCGTCTGTGGGCGACCTACGCGCACGGACCGGTGCTCGCCCAAAATCCGTGGTTGGCCGACGAAATTCTGGGCGCCCTCATCGGACGCGAACTCGCGCCGTGGCCCAGCGTGGCGGATCGACTCTACGCCGAGCGTTGCGCGACGCTTAGTATTCGTCGACCGGCCGCTGGCCATAGTGGGGATCGCCGCTGACGCTGCGGCCAAGTTCGGCGACGGCCTCTTCGATTCGTGCTCCAAAGCGGCGAATGTTCTCTCCGTCCTCGGCGCGCAGAGGCTCACCAAAGGTGACGGTGACCGGGTGACGGCGCTGTGAGCGACCCCGCGTGTACTGGGGCGCCTTGGCGTACTTGGGCCCGCGCAGGAAGCCGGCTTCGTGAATATAGATGGGGACGACGGCCGCCTGGGAGCGTTCGGCGAGGTACGCCGCTCCCCCTTTGAATTCCTGCAAATTTCCGTCGGGACTGCGTCCACCCTCGGGATAGAGCAGCAGGTTCCAGTGATCCTCAACAAGCTCGAGTGCGAGTTGAGAACTGCGGCGATTGATCTTGTGGCGGTCGATGGGAATTGCGTTGAAGACCAGCACGGTACGAAACGCTTTGAAGGTCTGCATGAAGAAATTGTCCATCGCGGCCGCGACGATCGTGCGCCGACGGATGCGAGGTGGCAAGGCACTCAGTAGCACCGGGGTGTCCAGATGGCTGTTGTGGTTCGCCACGAAAATATAGGGTCCTCGTCCGTCGAGACGGTCAATGCCTTCCACCGTGAGCGTGGACATTCTGCGAATCACGGGCGTGATGTAGTAGGTCCAATAGAGGTTGCGCACGAATCTCGCGACGTACCCGCGGCCCCATTTGGTGGGAAAGTCCAGACCCAACTGCGTCACGGACTATCGGCGGTTCGTCTTCTTGGGGGTGTAGCGCTTGGAGGGCGCCGGAGTGTTCGCCACGGCGGTGGACGACGAGGACTTCGACGTCCGTGACGTCTTCGTTCGGGTGCCGCGATTGGCGCGGCGCTGCTGGGCCATCTCGCGCGCCTTGATATTGGAACCGCTGAAGGTGGGGTCGCCGTAGCGCTGGAGACGAAAAGCCCGCACGGCTAACCAGCCGCCGAGGAACATAAAAAGGATTCCGGCGGTCCCGCCTAAGAAACCAAGAAGAAGAGCAGCCACGATGGCGCCCGGACGGTTTCGACGATACGCGAAGAATGCGAGTGCGGTACCCATCACCACCATGACAATGATTAAGAGGATCAATCCGGACTTCTGCGTAGTTTGTACGCCGTGACACAGTTTGCCGATGAGATGGAAACTCTTGGGACAGACGTTGGCGCTAATGGGCTTGACAGTCACGGGCTTCGTTATGGTCTTGCCAAGCTGGGAGAGGTAAACAATCGTCAAAAGCAGACTCGCGGCGGCGCCGCCCAAGCTGAACTTGCGCTCCAGCGGGTCCAGCCCCATCACCATCTCTCTGGTGGCGGCGGAGGACCGGGGTCTGCGGCCAAATCGTCGAGGCTTCTCGTTCGGGATGCTGGAGTCGTTGTCGGGCACGATGTCAAGGCTACAACTCGGCGCAAAACCGCTCGGAAGCAAAGAAGATAGGCTGTGGCGTCCGGGCGCTTAGCTCAGTTGGTTAGAGCGCAGCCTTCACACGGCTGAGGTCGAGGGTTCGAGTCCCCCAGCGCCCACCCTGGTCAAAAGGTAGATTTAGAGTTGTACAGATTAACAGCGAGAGTTTTGTCCTAAGGATGTCCTACTAAGGGCCTTGGCGGAAGTACGCTTGATTTATGAGCACAACCCCTGCAAAGTCTCAGAAATCAGGGACTATGAGGGAGCGCACGCCCGGTCACTGGCAGATTCGCGCCTTCGCCGGGCCCGACCGGATCACAGGTAAGCCCCGGCAGGTTTCTAGGACCATCGTAGGAGGTCAACGGGCCGCCGCTAAGGCTCTGGCCACCCTCGTGGCCGAAGTTGAGACCGGGAGGCACAGGGCCACCACTCAGCGAACTGTGGGCGATCTGCTCGACACCTGGCTCGAGATCGCCGAGTCGAGCCAGCGGCCTCGCACGATCAAGGAGAATCAGTACAAGATCGAGAAGCGAATCCGGCCCCGCTTCGGCAAGCTTCGCCTCGACAAGCTCCAGGCTGCCGGCATCGACGCCGCCTATCGTGATTGGCTCGCCGAGGGTCTGTCGCCGGCGACCGTAAATAAGTATCACGCGATCCTGTCGGCCGCACTGCACCAGGCGGTGAAGTGGGACTGGATTGACCGGGCCCCAACGTCGCGAGCGACGCCGCCGAGGGTGCGCGCTAAGGAAATGCTGGTCCCCACGCCCGAGCAGTTGACAAACCTGGTGACGGCGTCCGAAAAGGAAGACCCGGTGCTCAGCTGCGCGATCGCCCTGGCGGCCCTGACCGGCGTGAGACGCGGCGAGTTGGTGGCGCTTCAGTGGTCTGACTTCGATCTGGCGAAGAAGACGGTCCGGATCTCGAAGAGTCTCACGGTTGCCAACGGTGAACAGCACATCGGGCCGACGAAGACGCACGCAGCTCGAGATCTCGCACTGGACCCGGTATGTGTGAAGGTCCTCAAGGTTCGATGGCGGTACATGACCAAATTGGCCGAGGTCGCCGAGTCGCCCCTCGTCGAGAATCCCTACGTCCTGAGTTACAACGCCAACGGCGCGTTGCCCGTGAACCCCGACACGCTCACTCACCACTTCGCCGACCTGTGCAAGAAGCTCGAGGAGCCCGCGCTGGCGCGGCTGCGCCGCACGACACCCAAGGCAACGCGCGCCGAACTAGTGCCGGCGAAGCGGTTTCACTTTCGATTCCATGACCTGAGGCACTTCTCCGTGACGACGCTGATCGCGGCCGGCGTCGACGTTCGGACCGTGGCCGATCGCCACGGCCATGCGCGGGCCACGATGACGCTCGATAGGTACGCTCACGCGCTGCCGGAGCGTGACCGCGCGGCGGCGGGGATCCTAGGCAAGACGCTCGACTGGTAGTCAGCTGTAACCACCGCGAAACACCATTGCGCGAAAGTGTCGTTGCCATCTGCTAGCTTCGGAAGCGTACGTTGCAATTCGTGTGTCGAGACAACAGTTCTTGGCCGAGGAGTTGCGACGTTTTTTATTTGCCCTTTTAGTTTTAGCGAATCAATCAGTCCGAGCGGCTGACTTGCAACGGCCCAGGTGCCCGAACCGTTAGGAGCGGTGCGTGGACCAGGCGTCCACGAAATAGAGACGGCGCCCGCGAAACTTTCGTGCTGGCCCGAAGAAAACAAAAGTGACCAGTTCGTCGCGTCACTCGATCCCCTTGGAGGAATAATGCGCAAAGACCAGAATCAGCTCCTCGGCAAACTCGGAAGGGCAGTCCGCGACGGATCTCCCGACGTGGATCGGCTTCGCGCAGAATTCAAGGCAAGCAGAGCCGAGTCGTATATTCAAACGCTCTTAGCTGACCCGCTACCTTCTATAACGGACCGGTGTCGTTTGGCTGAACTACTGATCGCGGGTGCATCATGACCGCACCGGCACCCGATCTCATTTCAATCCCTGAGGCCGCGAAACGCGTCTTGATGTCCTCAGAGACGGTGTACCGGCTCGCGCGAGCCGGGAAGTTCGATCCCGCCATCAAGATCGGGTCGAGCTGGCGGGTCTCGGTGCCGCGCCTCGAGCGCTACCTGCACGGCGAGGCCAAAGAATCGTCCTCGCTCGCTGTCGAAAGCGTCTAATGAGAGTCGCCACAACGCCAACTGCGTCCCTCCGTGGTTACGCCTATGCGACGATCCCAGAATGGATTCTCGACGCCGAGATCAGTTCTCACGCCGTCAGGCTCTTTGGCGTTCTGGATCGCTTTGTCGGTCGAAACGAGAACGGGTGGCCTGGTCGAAACACAATCGCCAAAAGGATGAATTGCTCGGTCGCAACGGTCGACCGCGCCCTTACCGAATTGGTGGACATCAAGGCGATATCCATTACTCAGAGATTCCGCCCTGACGGGTCGCAAACCAGTTCTATTTACGCGACTTGGCCCGCATGTGCTCTTGCCCCCCTACTCACGGGTGAGGAGGGGGGGTCATCATCCGTGAGTACAGCCCTCGTCACGGGTGACATAGCAAGAAGAAGTAACCCCATTGAAGTAACCCCATTGAAAAAAGAAAAGAAAGTCCGATTTTCCGGAACGGAAAATCGGACAAAAGAAAGCGACTCTCCAATTTCAGAGCCAGTTGACGCGAACGTTCAGGTCGCCAGTGAGTCGAACAAATCTCGCCGACAAGAGAACCGCGTCGACGCGTGGCCTTATCGGGCGCCGTCGGTCCCTCGCGCGCAGCAGCGCATTCTGCGCAAGCGCGAGGAGGCTCTGAAGGAAATCGATCAGTGGTACCGAATTTATCCCCCACCGCGAAATCGCGAAGAGTTATCTGAACTTGCGCGCGCCGCAGTCGAAGACCACGGCGAGATGAACTTAGGAAATATGAACCCCTTTGCGCGCGCCAGGGCAATCTACGCGAGCGCGAAGAAACTCACGAAAATCAAGGTCGCTTCGTGACAAGCGCGCAATATTTCGAAGCGGGGTGGTCATGTCTCCTCAGGCGACCAAGGCGCATAGGGCCGACGGTTGGACTGCCCCGCTTCGATTCATCGAAATCAAACCCTAGGAAAGGGAAACTAAAATGAGCTCCTCGATTAGTCGGCCGACAAGCTTCGTTCAAGACGCCACGGCGGTCGAAAACGTTCGTTCGCAGATCACCGCGAAACTTCGCGCGATTCCACGGGTAGACGGTCAGGGGCGCGAGCTTACGGGCCCTGATCCGACAATCATCAGGGTTGTTGACGCCACCGCGGCAACGGGCCAGCCAGCGACCATGCTCGCCGCTCTCCAGAATGCCACGACCGCTCGAGGCGTGAATCTCACGGCATTGGTCGATTCTGAACGATTTGTGCGCGCGCTCGGCGCGATCGAACCCGGTGACGCGGCTGCGCTCGACGCGGCCATCTCTGATGCCCTAGCGGCGAATCCAACACTCGCTCTCGCGCGGCCTGGAATGGCTACAAATCGGTCTCAGGGCTCGTCAGCGAATGGCGCAGTGCCGCTGAGACCGACGACGCCGGAGCAAAGCATCGCTAACAAACTCGGTCAACTACCGACCGTCGACGCACAGGGTCACAAGGTCAACTGATTCAATCCGACAAAGGAGCATCATGAGCATGGGATTTTTAGAACTGGAAAAGGCACGAATCGCTCGGCTCGAGTCTGAGCGCATCGCCAACAACATTGCCGCAGCACTGCCCGCAAGTCCGAATGTCAACGCCGTAAAGGCGCGGGATCTGCTCGAGCGCCGTGACGCGGCATATCAGGCGGCGATGAGTTCAGTTCGATCCGAAGCGAGGGCGGCGACGTTCGAAACTAAGGCGAAGGCACAGACTGCCTTTGACCGCGTGTCACAGGATCCGAAGTCAGCGATTGTCGAGTTGCACGTCGCGTACCGCGCACTGCGCATTGCGCACGAGCAACACGAAACCGCCAACGAGATCGGCAATGGCGCCCTGGAGCAGAGGCGCCAGATCAGCGCCCCGCAGGGCATCGCCTCACTGACCTTCGCCCAGGTAGTCGATCACGTCGACGCCTGGCACGTTGCCGCGGCGGGTGAAGCGTCACGGCAGGGCATCAACGACGCGATGAACGCCGCCGGCGTCGCCGCGGCGGCGAAGGTCAACGGATCGACATGACGGGTGTAACACGCCGGTGTGACGGGTGGTTTTCGCGAAGACACCCCGGTCATGTCAACAAATCTGGGGGGAGGGGTGCTCGAGCAATCGGGTTGACACGAGTGCCCCGCCCGTCAGTT
>OCZT010007320.1_pt1 | contig 10842 bp, 12 predicted proteins | sample 1539031 | NCBI WGS metagenome assembly OCZT01 (sample SAMEA3539308, study PRJEB22396) | soil metagenome | biome: tundra; feature: field; material: soil | place: USA | collected 2010-05 | depth 0.15 m
CGAGATATTGGCGTGACTGGAGTTCAGACGTGTGCTCTTCCGATCTGGCGGACTTCGTCGGTCTGCCACAGGGCTGTGATCTCGGCGATGACGTCCTGCTCCAGCGCTTCGAGCTGGGCATCGGGGACGGGGATGCGATCGAGCTGCTCGAGCAGGTCGGAGATGCGGCGGCGCTTGAACATGACGACGCGGCGCGCGACCTCAGTTGGGTGCGCGGTGAAGACGGGCGAGATGCAGATCTTGTCGAGCAGGGCGCGGGCGTCGTCCGCGGTGATGCCGGCGTGGCGCATTTGACGGAGAGCTCCACGTAACGATCCGCGTTGCGGCTCGGCGTTGGGGTCGAGCTGGCTGGAGAGGCGGCGGCGCTTGCGGTGGTTGGTCTCGGCGAGGTTGATGAGTTCGAAGTAGAAGCCGAAGGCACGGGCGAGCTGGTAGGCGGAGGATTCGCTGAGGGCTTCGACGCATTGAATGGCGTGCTGGAGCGGGTCCGCGGGTGGCGCGGTGCGGGGCTTGGGGGCGGCAGATCGGGCGGGGCCGTTTGGGACTGAGGAGGCGGCTGAGTCGACCTCGCGGTAGGCGATGGCGGTCTGGCGAAGCTCCTCGACGGCTTCGAAGACGGGGAGGCCGGCCTGCTCACGGAGGACTTCGCCGAGCAACATGCCGAGCGAGCGGACGTCGCGGCGCAGAGGAGCTTCCTTGAGCTCGCCGGTGGGCGCTTGCAGCTCGGCCAGGCGCTGGGGCCAGTTGGGAGGGGTCCAGAGTGAAGGCATTAAGTCATTATGCACTGGACGGGGTTAGAAGAATTTGCCGAGGGTGAAGATGAACTTGCGATAGCCGTTGTCGCCGAAGGCTGGCGCGAGGGTAATGACGCCGAGCGGTGTCTCGGCGAAGATTCCGAAGAAAACGTCCTGGCGCGTGATGGTGGCTTGATCGGGGGCACGCATCTGGCCGGCTTCGTAGCCCGCGCCGATGTAGATGCTCTGGCCGAGCGGTGCGGGCAGACTCGCGACACGCCGCAGGAAGACCGGCGAGAGCACAAAGTAGTCGGCGCCGCGATACTCGTCGATCGCGCTGGCCGAAAGGCGCAGCGGACCGCCCAGGGTGAAGCGGAAGGGCTGAGCGACGTTGCGATTGAACATGGTGCCGGCTTCGAGCGAGAGCACGACGATGTTCTTGTCGATGCGATGCGCGATGCTGGCCTGGGTGGCGAGCTGCGGAGCATTCGGGCTTTGCGCGGCGTGGAAGAGATAGCCAGCCTGGGCGGTAAGATGCACTCCGAACTGGGGGACCAGCGCGCGGTCCTGGGTGTCGTAGACGAAGCGCACGCGCGCCTGCTGCATGGAGCCGAAGACGTTGGGCAAGCTGCCGGAAGTCGACCCGACATCGGTGCGCCAGCGAATGTCATTCATCTCCCAGCCGATGCGGAACTCCCGTGTGTAGCAGTCAGTCCATCCGAAGTCGACGCCTCCGCCGGCGCGTTGCAGCATGCGCTCCGAGATGCGGGTCTGGTTGCTGTAGATGTAGAAGGGCTCACGCAGAAAGCCGGCGCGGGGCGCGACGAACAACTCGCCGAGCTTCGCGCCCGAGGCGTCGGGTTTGCCGATGGGCGGCCCGGGCAGCTTGCGGAAGTACTCGGTGTCGAAGCGCGTGAGGTAGCCGCCGGCGATGTGGGTGCGCAGTTCGGAGCCGTAGCCGCCGAAGTCCTGGTCGAGGAGAATGCCTTCGACGGTGGGGCGCACGGTGCTTCCGCTCTGGGCCTCGGCGTTGGCGCCGACGAGCACGAAAGGCGGCCCGGTATTTTTGTTGGTCACGCTGATCAGCAGCGTTGGGCGGTCCGGCTGTCCGTGGAGAAATGCCAGCCTAGAGCCTTTCGATGCCTTGGCTTACCCGCACATCCAATCACATAACGAGGGCGAGTTTTTCGAGCTCTTCCTGCATGGACTTGAGCGAGCAGGCGGCGGATTCAATCCGCCAGGCGACACCGCGCGCGGCGTGGTTGGAGACGCCGTATCCGCGCACGTTGAGGAACGAGCTGATGAGTTCTGCTGCCTGCCAGGAGTCCAGGCCGGACTGCATGAGTTCCTCGCGCAGGGAGGAGAGATCGGTGGCGGTGAACTTTTCGATTGCGCCAGTTGCGGGTGAACAGTGTTCCATGGCCATCCTCCTTCCCGATTCAATTACGCGTCAATCGGGTTTACGGAACCAGGCCCTGCTCCGTCTTCTGCGACCAACCTGAGTTATTAGACGCAGAATGATGGAACGAGTTGCTAAGAATCCTCGCCGATTCACGCATAATCGCGCTATGTCACTTTCGGGTCACCGAATGCTACGTAAGTTGCTTATCGGAAAGTTCCCCGCGAAGGGTTAGGGCTGCTGTACCGATGCGCCGCAAAGCCATATGCGCAAATGCGAAAATGCGGATTCCTCCGCTGCGCTACGGAATGACAACCATGGGAATGACAAGCAAAAGGAATCAGGAGGCTCGGTCTGCGAGCAAGACGGGGATGCCGTCGACGATGGGATAGCGCCGGTCGCAGCCGGAGCAATGGACGGTGTTTGCCGCTGCGTCGAGGACAAGGGATTGGTGGCAGACAGGGCAGACCAGCCAGCGGAGGTCTTCGGGGTGGAGGGCGGGCTGAGGAGGTTGAGCGGGCATGGTTCAAGCTACAGGGTACAAGGTTCGAGGTTCGAAGTTGGGGGTGCGCGGTACCATGAGAGTCGATATGAAAAATGCAGCGCGGATTTTGAACGGGATTGAGATCGCAGCGGAGATCAAGGCGGAGGTTGCCGCCGAGGCGCGTTCGCTGGCAGCGATGGGTGTGACGCCGGGGCTGGCGGTGGTGCTGGTGGGCCATGTTGCGGCGTCGGAGATTTATGTGCGCAGCAAGGTGAAAGCGTCCGCGGAGCTGGGCATCCGGAGCGAGATGCTGACGCCGCCGGAGAGCGTGACCACGGACGAGATGCTGGCGCTGATCGCGGAGTTGAATGCGCGCGATGAGATCGATGGCATCCTGATTCAACTGCCGCTGCCTGCGCATGTGGATACGCGACGGCTGCTGGAGGCGGTGTCGCCGGAGAAGGATGTGGATGGGTTCCATCCGATCAACGCGGGGCGGTTGCAGAGCGGACGGCCTGCGCTGGCGCCATGCACGCCGGCGGGGATCATGGAGATACTGAAGCGCAGCGGGCTGCCGGTGGCGGGACAGCACGCGGTGGTGCTGGGGCGGTCGGATATTGTGGGCAAGCCTGTCGCGATGATGCTGCTGCACGCGCACGCGACGGTGACGGTGTGCCATAGCAAGACGGTGGACATCGGGCGATACACGCGTGATGCGGACATTTTGGTGGCGGCGATCGGCAAGCCGGGGTTTGTGACCGCGGAGATGGTGAAGCCGGGAGCGACGTTGATCGATGTGGGGATCAACCGGTTGACGGATGCGGCCGAAGTGGGGCGCTTCTTTCCCGGCGACCACGCAAGGGCGGCGCAGTTCGGGCAGCGCGGATCGACGCTGGTGGGGGATATTCATCCGGCGGCGTTTGCGCTGGCGGGAGCGTACACCCCGGTGCCGGGAGGCGTGGGCGCGCTGACCATCGCGATGCTGATGCACAACACGGTGAAAGCGGCGAAGGCGCGGCGCGGCACGGCTGCGGTAAAGGCTTAGCGCGATGCTGCGCGTGGGGCTTACGGGCGGACTGGGCAGCGGCAAGTCGACCGCGGCGCAGATGTTCGCTGAGCTTGGCGCGTATGTGCTCTCCGCCGACGAGATTGGGCGCGAGTTGATGCAGCCGGGCGAGGCGGTGTATGCGGCGATTGTGGCGCACTTCGGCGCGGGGGTGGTGAAGGCGGACGGGGCGCTCGACCGGGCGGCGCTGGCGCGGATGGCGTTCGGGAACGGGCGGATCGAAGAGCTGAACGCGATCGTGCATCCGGCGACCATCGCGCGGCAGGCGGCGCTGATTGAAGAGATTGCGGCGCGGGATCCGGATGCGGTGGCGATGGTGGAGTCGGCGCTGATCTTCGAGACGAAACATGGCGGGCCAGAAGGCTGGCACACGCGCTTCGACACGATCATCTTCGTGAGGGCTTCGGAGGAGTTGAAGATCGCACGGTTCATCGCGCGAGCGTCGGGCGGGAAGATGCTGAACGACGAGGAGCGCGGGGCGCTGGAGGCGGAGGCGCGGCGGCGGATGGCGAATCAGGCTGCAACGGAACGGAACGTTGTGCACTGCGATTACGTACTAACCAATGATGGCTCGATGGAGTATTTGCAGGCGCAGGTGGATGCGTTGTGGCCGGTGCTGAAGGCTGCCGCGAAGCGACCAGCAGACCTGTAACGCTTGGGTAGTCCGATGAGGAAGACACGATGAACACTGAAAAGGTCTTCATGCAATTCGTAACGGCCGTCAATCGTCACGACCCGCAAGCCCTGAGGGCTCTGATGGCTCCCGATCACATCTTCGTAGACTCGCTGGGGCACCGAGTCGTGGGCGCGGGACCGATGGAGGCTGGGTGGGGCGGGTACTTTGCGATGTGCCCGGACTACTGGATTCGAACTGACAGCGTACTTGCAGAAGACGGTGTGGTGTTAGCGGTGGGCGAGGCAGGAGGGTCGATCGACGACGTGGCGTGGCGGACACCCGCAGCCTGGAAGGCAATGATTCGCGACGGCAAGGTGACGGAGTGGCGCGTGTTTGCCGACAACAAGCCCGTGTACGAGATCCTGGCAAAGCGGTAGCGGTGCCGCAACGGCCGAGTTCACAACGATGGATACGAACGAATAAGATGGGTAGTTGAGCGCACTCCTCGATCTGGGGTGGCTGGAGAAGCTTTTCGATGAAATTACGTCCTGTTCTGCTGGTGATTCTTCTGCTTGGCGGGTTTTATTACGCGACGACGCATTTTGTGTCGACCGGCGCGCTTGCGCCCTGGTTCGGTCTGAGGCATGCGCCTGATGGTTCCGGAGCCGGTATTGAATCGGTGCGCGGCCCAAATGGCGCCTTCGATTTGACCGAGGCCTCCGCTGCGCCTGCTTTCGACACGGAAGAGCAGCAGAATATTGCCGTCTACAAGAAGGCGATGCCGAGCGTGGTGAACATTACGTCGACCGAGGTGCGGTTCGATTTCTTTTATGGGCCGGTGCCGCAGACTGGACAAGGCTCGGGCTTCATCCTCAACAAAGAGGGCCTGATCCTGACCAACAATCACGTGATCGAGAATGGGCAAAAGGTTGAGGTGACGCTGTTCGACAAGCATAAGTACAAGGCGACGGTGGTGACGGTGGACAAGGGGCACGACCTGGCGCTGCTGAAGATCGACGCGCCCAACCTGGTTCCCGCCACTCTTGCCGAGACCAGCACAGGCCTGACGGTCGGGCAGCGTGTGTATGCCATCGGCAATCCGTTCGGGCTGTCGGGCACGATGACGCGGGGCATTATCTCGGCGATCCGCTCCGTGCGCAGCCCGGAGAATGGCAATCCGATCGAAGACGCGATCCAGACCGACGCGTCGGTGAATCCGGGCAACTCGGGCGGGCCGCTGCTGAACTCGCGCGGCGAGGTGATCGGCATTACGACGATGATCGCGTCGAATGGGGCCGACCAGTCTTCGGGCATCGGCTTTGCGATCCCCATTAATACGGCCAAGGCGGTGCTCGATGACTTCGCCAAATATGGACGCGTGCGGCGGCCTACGCTGGACATCGTGTCGCTTGAGATTGTCCCTGACATTGCTCAGCAGATCGGCCTTGCTTCCGACTACGGCATCCTGATCGAGCGCGTGCTTCCGGGTGGCTCGGCGGAGAAGGCCGGCCTACATGGCGGCACACAGCGCGCGTATGAGGGCAATACGCCGGTGATGCTGGGCGGCGACCTGATTGTGAGGTTCGACGGCCAGGAGATTGCGAGCGCGCAGGATCTGTCGGGAGAGATGAACAAGCACCACGCCGGCGACACGGTCACCGTGACCGTGTTTCGCGGGAAGAAACGCATGGACGTCAAGGTGACGTTGGGCGATGCGAAGGACCAGCCGCTGGGGCCGCAGACGTAAGTGGCGCGACCGCGGAGGTCTCTTCATGCGCTGCTGGCCGCGGGGATTGTGATCCTTTGCGCGACGGGGTGGCCATTTGGGAAGACGCACTTGCAGGCGGTCGCGGTGATGCGCGAGGTGTCGGGGCAGCCGGTGCCGTGGGTTGCGCGCGAGTTGACGGTTCCGGTGACGACGGAGGATTTCAGCTTCCCTATCGAAACGGCGACCGGGCGGCAGCAGGTGCGGGCTCGGATGTATACGCCGCAGGGCAAGCCGCATGCGCCGGCGATGGTGATCTTCCACGGCGTGCACCACCTGGGCATCGACGAGCCGCGGATGATGGGCTTTGCGGCGGCGATGGCGAGTTGCGGCATCCGCGTGCTGACGCCGGAGTTGCCGGGCATCAAGGACTACCACGTGAGCCAGGACTCGGTGGAGACGATTGGCGAGTCGGTGAAGTGGTTTGCGGAGCAGAGCGGCGGGCCGGTGGGCGTGATGGGGCTGAGCTTTGCGGGCGGGCTGGCGCTGGTGGCGGCGGCGGACCCGGTCTATCATCGCGACTTCAAGTTTGTGTTTGCGGTGGGGTCGCAGGACTCGATGGGCCGCGTGGCCGAGTACTACCTGACGGGGCGCGACGTTCGTCCGGATGGCTCGGTGGAGGTGCTGGCGGCGCACGAGTACGGCCCGCTGGTGCTGGAGTACGAGCATCTTGAGGACTTTGTGCCGGTGCGGGATCTGGGGCCGGTGCGTGCAGTGCTGCGGGCGCATCTGTATGAGGACAAGAAGGCTGAGGCGGAGGCGTCCGTGGGGCTGAATGAGACGCAGAAGCGGGAGACGCTGGAGCTGATGGATGCGACGCTGCCGGCGACGCGCGCGAAGATTGCGGCCATGACCGCGAAACACACGTCGGAGATTCCCGGACTGTCGCCGCTCGGACGGTTGCGAACGCTGGGCACGCCGGTGTATCTGATGCATGGCGAGGGGGACAACATCATCCCTTCGGCCGAGACGTTGTGGTTAGCGAGCGAGCTACGGTCGGAGGATTTGCAGACGATGCTCGTAAGCCCTGTGCTGTCGCACGTGAATCTCGATGGGCCGAAGCCGGGGGCGATGGACAATTGGCGGCTGGTGCATTTCTTCGGGCTGATTATGCGGGCTGCGGAGACTTCAAGCGGTAGCTAGGGAGTGCGGCTTCCCTTCCTTGCTGATGCCGCGTTTGAGCCGAAGTGAAAGCTGGGGCCGATGGAATAGCGGAAGGTCCAGCGGCCATTCGCAAGAATGTCGTTGAAGGGGTGGTTGTAGACGAAGTCCATCTGGGCGCGCACGCCGACGTGCTTGCTTAGGGCGAAGTCGCCACCACCGCCGAGCCCATAGAAGCCGGTCCAGTCGAGCTTGAATCCCGCAGGCGCAAGCTGGGCCACGATGACCTTCTGGAACGGATCGGCGGGGTGGGGCACGGCGCGCTCGCGCAATGCTCCGAGGGACGGCCGCACAAACAGAGTGAGCCTGGAGTAGTGGCGGTCGGCGAGTTGCGGACCGAAGGCGAAGGTCTGGGTGGACGCGTCCGTCGGCACGGCGAGATGGTACGTCTGGGGCAGCAGCCCGAGCGCGATATATCCCGCCTGCGCCGCGTTGATCTGGGCCTGCAGGGCCGCGGGCAGAAGATTCGTTGTGAGGAGTTGCGAACCCGAACCGGCGCTGTAGTCTGCGCCAAAGGAAAGCCAGCGCTTGGGATTCATCCCGGCCTGTGCGTGGAAGCCTTGCTCGTTGAGGCCGAGAGCAGGGCTATCGATGTCGGCGAAACCCGCGTAGACGTCGTACCGGCCAACATACGCCTGTTGGGCATGTGCGGGGATTCCGAGGAGCGAGAAGAGGACTGCCAGAGAGGCGACTGCAGGGAGGCGGAGGAATTCAGTTCTCAATTGGTTTAGCCCTAGTGAAACGGGCGTGAATCGAAGTTTGCGGCATACACCGCGGTCGGTTCCGCACCAGCTTCAACGAGGGGTAACATTACTCGACCGCTACGACCGTTGTCACCTAAAAATCGCCTGCGCGCCCGGGGCCAGCTTGCCCAACCTGCGGCTCCGCCGGACAATGGAAGAACGAAGATGGCTTCTCTGATCACACTTAGCGATATTCGCGGGGCGCAGCGGCGGATTGCCGGGGTTGCGGTGCGGACGGGGCTGTATCGTGTGGCGCCGGAGCGATTGCAGGCTGCGGGGCTGGGGGAGTTGCCGTTCGAGTTGTGGATCAAGGCAGAGAGTGAGCAGCCGATTGGGAGCTTCAAGCTGCGCGGGGCGTACAACCGGATCGCGCAGCTTTCGGCGGAGGAGCTGGGGCGCGGGGTGATTACGTATTCGAGCGGGAACCATGCGCAGGGTGTGGCGTATGCGGCGCGGGCGCTGGGGTCGAAGGCGGTGATCGTGATGCCGGACAATGCGCCGGTGGTGAAGATCGACGCGACCAAGGCGCTGGGCGCGGAGGTGGTGTTCGTGGGGCCGGCGAGTTCGGCGCGCAGGGCGAAGGCTGAGGAGTTGGCGGCGAAGTATGGTTATACGGTGATTCCGCCGTATGACGATCCGGCGATCATCGCCGGGCAGGCGACGTGTGGGCTGGAGATTGTGGAGCAGCTTGGGATTGCGGCGAACGCGGGTGGCGGGGTGGTGATTCTGTCGCCGGTGTCGGGGGGTGGGCTGCTGAGTGGGATTGCTACGGCGGTGAAGCTGGCGGCTCCGGGTGCGCGGGTGCAGGTGTGGGGGGCGGAGCCGGAGTTGGCGGCGGATGCGAAAGAGTCGTTCGATACGAAGACGCTGGTGGAGTGGACGGCGGCGCAGACGACGCGGACGATCTGCGACGGACTGCGGACGCAGTCGGTTGGCGTGCTGAACTTCGAGCACATTCTGCGGTACGTGGATGGGATTGTGACGGTGAGCGAGGACAAGATTGTGCCGGCGATGCGGGTGATGCTGGCGGCGACCGGACTGGTTGCGGAACCGAGCGGGGCGGTGACGCTGGCGGCGGCACTGTTTCATCATGGGGAGCTGCCAAAGTGCGAGAAGATGGTGGCGGTGCTGAGCGGCGGGAATATCGAGCCGGAGATGAGGCAGCAGCTTGGAGCCGATGCAGCGGGGATTGCTTCCACGTGAGGGCGAGGGGAGTCTAATCGGTTTATGAGACAACATTCGATGACAGCGATGCGGATGCAAATTTCGGCTGTGGTCGTGCTGCTGCTGGCGGCGTCGGCTGCGTATGCGCAGAAGAAGCCGAAGGACAAGATGGCGGGATATGACCGCGCGGCACGGGCGACGCTGGTACATCCTGCGATTGTCTACGTCTCGGCGGACAACGACGCGCAACATATCGCCGAGGTAGGGCCGGGGCACGAGGTGGTGGTGATCGAGCGCAACGGCGCGTGGGTGAAGGTGTTCGCGAATACCGACGCAGCGGATGAGCAGGACGATCGCAGCCAGCCGGAGTTCAGCACTGACGATGCACCGACGCCGGCTTCGGGGTGGATTCGCGACAAGGGTATCGTGACGCCGACGACGGCGAATGGCGATTTGATTCTGTATGGGACGGCCGCGAATCTTGAGTATGAGGCTTCGCAGCCGCATGCTCCGAAGGATGCGGCCGTAGAGGCGCACCTGCTGTATCGGCGGGTGGCGGAGTACTATCCCAACTCGCCGCTGGCACCGGAAGCGCTGTACCGGTCGGCCGATGTGCGCTGGCAGCTCGATAAGGCGGACATCCGCACGCTACCCTCGGCGAAGGAGCAGGAGGCGTATCTGCGGCCGCAGATCTACGAAGGCGATATGCAGAAATTGATGAAGCAGTATCCGGGGACGAAGTTTGCCGCGCTGGCCGCGTACGACCTGATCGACAACAAGTTGTGCGGCGACTGGCAAGGGCTGCCGAAGTGTCCCGAGATGGAGGCCGGGCTGTACGAAAAGTATGCGGATAAATATCCGGACAGCCCCAAGGCCGCACAGGCTCTGTACGAGGCCACGTACCGCGAGGGCGTGCTGGTGTCGATGTATATCGTCGAGGAGAATCGCAAGCGATCGGAACAGGCGGCGGCGAATGTGCAAGGGCTGGCGAGCGAGTTGAAGCAGCGCTATCCGCAGTCGGACTATGCGGCGCGGGCAGCGAGCATTGCGTATCGCGTGGCGCAGCAGATTGCGGTGTATGGGAACGATCGTGACTGATAGAGCGGATTGCGTGGGAGAAGAGAGTGGGGAAAGAGCATCACTATTCCGTTACTGTGCAATGGACCGGCAATATCGGGACGGGCACGTCTGGCTATCGCAGCTACGAGCGGCGGCACGAGATTCTGGCTGACGGCAAGCCGGCGATTGGGGCCTCGTCCGACCCGGTATTTCGCGGCGACCGCGCGCGCTGGAATCCGGAGGAGTTGCTGGTGGCGGCGTTGTCCTCGTGCCACCAGCTTGCGTATCTGCATCTGTGTGCGGATGCGGGGATTGTGGTGACGGACTACGTCGACCATGCGGAAGGCTGGATGGCGCAGACACCGGACGGAGGCGGACATTTCACGCGCGTCGTGCTGCATCCGAAAGTGACGGTGGCGGCTGGGAGCGATGCGACGAAGGCGCTTGAATTGCATCATCAGGCGCATGCCTTGTGCTTCATTGCCAACTCGGTGAACTTTCCGGTGGGGAATGAGGCGGAGGTTGTTGTGGGCTGAGCCGGTGCGATTCCCTGCCCCATGTTTATCCAATGCTGACAGAGCACCCTTAGAATAGAGGGATGCCAATCTATCAAGTCATTGTCCTGGCCATTGTGCAGGGCCTCGCTGAGTT
>OCZT010007321.1_pt1 | contig 10842 bp, 10 predicted proteins | sample 1539031 | NCBI WGS metagenome assembly OCZT01 (sample SAMEA3539308, study PRJEB22396) | soil metagenome | biome: tundra; feature: field; material: soil | place: USA | collected 2010-05 | depth 0.15 m
ACTCGAGCACAGGGCCAGATGCGCCTCGTTCATCACCGCATCCTAAGCGCGGCCCAGGCCCGCCTCTGGTGTCCCCTTTCATGATCACGGAGGATCCGGGGCTATATGACCCGGATCCTTCGTGATCATGAAACTCAGGCAGCGCGCCCGGATGCGCCACCACGATCGTGGACACTGGTACGGCCTACGGTTGCGCCGCCGGCCGCAACTGGCCCGAATACGCCCGATCCCGACGCTGGGGGTTCGCACCATGGATCAAATCACCGTCCGCCGGACCAGTGCTGACCTTCCCGTCTTTGACGAGGAGGTGGATCTGGAGCCGGTGTCCTCGCTCGGCACCGATGGGGGTTCCGTCTCCGACTTCCAGTTCGGCGATGCCAGTCTGCGCGCCTTGGACTTGAAGAACGTCAGGCTGCTGCACGGCAAGATCCGCGCACTCCGGGCTGAACGAGCCACCATCACCGGTGTACGCATCGACTCTGTCGAATTCACCGGCTGCGACCTGTCCTCGCTGCGGTGGGCGGGAGGGAAGATCTCGCGCGTCCGATTCGATACCTGCAAACTGCTCGGCGCTCGATTCGAGGGTGTGACTCTGGAACACGTGGTGTTCACCGGCTGCAAGCTGGACTACGCGACGCTCGATCAGATCCGGGCCACCGGCCCGGTCCTCTTCGTTCGCTGCTCACTGCGCGAAGTGGAATTCACCGGGTGCGACCTGGCCGACTCCCTATTCGACGACTGCGACCTACGCCTGACCGACTTCGGCCGCGGCAGCTATCGGGGATGCGATCTGCGCGGCAATGATCTGTCGGCGTTGAGCGGCACACGTCATCTCAAGTACGTCGTCATCGACCGCGCCCAGACGATGCAGCTCGCGGAAGCACTCGCGGCGGAACTGGACGTGACCTTCGGCGACGACGTGCCCGACCGCTCATAGCGACCGCTGACCCCAGGGAGGACGGCCGTGTTCAGGCACCAAGCCACGTCGCAAGGGGAGGGTTAAGTCAAAGTCAAAGTCAAAGTCAAAGGAGACGAGCCTCCGGCCCGAGCGCATCTCAGGCCAGGTCGAATTCGCCAGTCTTAATTCCGGCCGTGAACGCCACCCACTCATCAGGAGTGAAGGTCAGCTTAGGCCCGTCTGGGTCCTTTGAATCACGAACAGCCACGGCACCGGGCAGGTTGCGGGCCACCTCCACGCAGTCACCGCCATTGCCGCCGCTCCACGACGACTTGCGCCACTCAGCGCGGCTCAGGTCCATGTCTCCATCACCTTCGAGATCAGCTCAAGCGACGCCTTCGGCCCAAGGGCCTCGGCCCGCAACGTATCGAACGCCAGCGTACATGCCTTCACGATGTCCGGCTGATCGCTTATTTGCCCCCGGGCCGCCGTCTCCAGGTACACGATGTCGGGCGCATCATCGAACCCCGCAATGACGAAATGCCCCAACAGGCCGGCATGCGCGCCCACGGACAGCGGAACGACCAGGATCTTGATCCTCGGATTTCTGGCCGCCTCGATCATCCGGGCTAACTGCCCGTGCATCACCTTCGCCTCTCCGACCGGCCGGAGGAGCGCCACCTCGTCCACGACGGCCCACAGAAACGGAGCGTCCTCCCCGGCCAAGACGGCGTGCCGCTCCATCCGCGCACTCACATGCTGCTCAACCTGCTCATCGGTGTCGTTGGGCCGACCCGCCCTGAGCACCGCCCGCGCGTATTCGGCGGTCTGCAGCAAGCCGGGCACGATCATTGGTTCCCATGTGCGCAGGGAGGATGTCTCCCGCTCGATTTCCACCCATTCGCGGAACCACGACTCGTAGTTCTCCCGTGCCACGACGTGCTCATGCACGCGGGCGAGCAGACCACCGGTGCCCAGCACCCCGTCGCAGCGCTCCGCGAAGTCAAGGCTCGGCGGCCGGCGTCCAGTTTCGACCATCCCGATCAGGGAGCCGCTGTACCCGATTTCATCGCCCAACTGTTCCTGTGAAAGCCCACCATTGGCCCGCGCCCGGCGAAGCTCCTCAGCAACAGCCTTAACGCACCATGATCAAGATTTCGGCTGGCGACCACGCTCACACGTCCTCACACATACGGGATTCCCTCGTCTGAATCGACAACAGGCACACGCGACCCTTTCACCATCTTGATGTGCCCGCGCCCCCTCTGGTCAAGCGTATCCCCGTCGCGACAGGCTGTTTCGCGAGATCCCAGCAGGCCTTTGAGGCTGAAAGAAGACGCGATGACAGTCCGCGAGCCCTCGCCAGCATGTCCAGCGCTCCCGGTGCGGCCGCTCGCCTGGTCCCGGACCTTCCCGGCCACCCCCCTGCAGGTTCGGGAGGCACGCCGGTTCCTGACCCGCGTCCTGGATGGCCGCCCGGCCGCCGACGACGCCGCTCTGTGCCTGGGCGAAGTGGCCGCCAACGCCACAATCCACAGCCGTTCACGTGACGGCGGTCACTTCACCGTCCGCGCCCAGATCTACGGCGGCCGGCTGCGGGTCGAAGTCCAGGACGAGGGCGGCTCGTGGAGCCGCCCGGTCCACCGCCGCGACGGGCAGCACGGGCGCGGGTTACTCATTGTCGCCGCGCTAGCCCACGACTGGGGACGTGCCGGCGACAGCGAGACAGGATGGCGGGTCTGGTTCGAGATGGATTGCCCGTGAGCAACCGCCGTTACGCGCACGCCCAGGACATTAGGAGCCAGCCACCGGTGACAAGCCAGGTCCAGCCCCCGCTTCCATCCCCCACGCCCCAGCTGCTACCCAGTCCCGCCCACCCAGGAGAAGCAACCGTGACCGAGCCGAGCACCGCCGCAATCGCCCAGTACGACGCGGAACGCATGCGCGCGATCGAAGCCGCGCTAGCCGCCTGCGGCCTGACCACGCATCTGACCGACTCCCGCGCCGGGCTCGACTTAACCGCGACCCTCAGCCCGTCTGGCAAGCGTGAAGCTGAGATCATTATTGATGAAGACGGTTTTGTCGAACTGCGCTACTGGAATCCCCCCGGTACCCCTCCAGCCGAGGTCACCGCGACCGCGCTACGCGTCCTCAAGGCCGTCACCAGCCCCGCGCCGCAGGCCGGCCCCGCCCCGCGAGTGACCGCAGCCCCAGCCGTGCGGCCGCCTGCGACTGCCGCGGGACATTTCTGGGAGGCCTAAATCCCTGCGCGGGTGCCCAGTGCGCCCGGGACGGAGGGGTCACCATCCAGCGCCGACCGGAGAGGGAGATGCACCCGGAAGGTGGTCCCCCGGCTTGGCTGGCTTTCGATGGAGATCGTGCCGTTGTGGGAATCGACGATTGCCTTGCAGATCGCCAGGCCGAGGCCGGTGCCCTGGACTGCGCGGCTGGTAGCGAGGCCGGTACGGAAAAAGCGCTCGAATACGCGCTCTTGGTCATCGGCGGAGATGCCCATGCCGTCGTCGGCGACGGACAGCCAGGCGCTGTGTCCTTCGGTGCCGAGGCTGACCGTAATATGCCCCCGCTCGGGGGTGAACTTCACCGCGTTCGAGAGCAGGTTGTCGAGTAGCTGGGCAATGCGGCCACCGTCGCAGGGCACCACAGGAACAGGCCCGGCGGAGAATACGAGCGTGATGTGCTTGCGCTCGGCCGCTGGCCGGGCCGCTTCGAGCGCGTGCCCGGCCAGCTCGGCGAGGTCCGCTTGCCCCGGCTCGATCTTCAGCTTCCCGGCCTGCAGGCCGGCCAGGATGAGGAGGCCCCCGCCCAGCCGCAACAGGCGCGTAGCGTTGCGGTGAATGATGACGGTGAACGCGCGTTGTTCCTCGGTCAGATCCGGGTCATCCAGCAACTCCAGGTACCCGATGATCGAAGTGAGCGGCGTCCGCAGCTCGTGCGAGACGAGGGCGATGAACTCGTCCTTCATGCGGTCGAGTTCACGCAGCCGCTCGTTCTGCGCGGTCAGCTGTTCCTGCTGTGCCTGTGACTCCGCGTACAGCTCTGTGTTGGTGATCGCCCGGCCGGCGTTGGCGGCGAGTAGCCGCGCCAGCGCCTCATCCTCGCTGTCGAAGCCGCCTTCCTTGCCGGTCAGGTAGAGCGCTCCGCGCACCGATGCGCCAATCGTGACCGGCACGCCCAGGAAGCTGCCCAAAGGCGGGTGCCCCGGCGCGAAGGCCGTGGCCTCGGGGTGGTCGCTGAGCTGGTCCAGCCTGACCGGGGCCGCCGAGTTTGCCACCATTCCCAGGAGTCCCCTACCTTGCGGGAGCTCGCCGAACCGCGCCCGGGTCGGGCCGTCCATACCCGACGTGGCCAGGTGCGCGAAGCCGCTTCCAGCTGCGGTCCTCAGCCCGAACGCCGCGCAGCGCGCCCCCACCACCTGCCGTGCGGCGTCGCTGATCGCCTGCAGCAGTTCGTCGAGGGTCAGGCCCCTGATCCGCGACGTGACGCTGGCGAGCAGACGGAGACGCTCCGCGCTGGCCTGTGCCTGGGCAGCCGCTTTCTCTGCTCGCTCGTGGGAACGGACAACCTCCGCTACGAGGCGGACGTCCTGCCGGTGAACCAGGTAGACGCGGAGGAACAGGATGATGGCGGCGGCCAGCAGGAAGGCCTGGACCAGCGCCCGTTGCCGGCCCGGAACGACGGCCAGCAGCATGATCAGCCCGAGGACCGCGGCCGCCGGGGGGAGGGCATGCGGGCCGCCGTGCTTATCAGTGAGAGGCAGGGATGTAGCTGCATCGGAATGGCTCGCGCGAACCACTCCGGAGGCGCCCAGGCCAAACAGGCCAAGTGTCCAGAGCGGGGCCGCCCAGTGGGCTATCCCGGGTCGGCTTCCAACGGAAGGGTGCCCACCGACGAGCGCGGCCAGCGCCATGAGGCAGAAGGCCACCGTGAACACCCGGACCCAGGGACGGATGTCACGCAGGCTCTCGTACAGGCCCGCGAGCTGGATCGCGTTGGCCGCCAGGACCAGGTACAGGGCGGGATAGAGTTCCGTGAGCAGATCGCCAGTCTGGCCGCCCGGTGCGGGGATGAAGAACCCGGACCGGATGGTGGCGAGGACGAGCAGGATGACCGGAATGGCGTCCAGCAGAAAGATCCCGTAGACCGCAGCCCGAGGCAGGCGGCGGAGCATCGACGCGACGCCGAGCACCGGGAATGCCAGCCAGAAAATACCCGCCACGCCGTTCAGATCACCGTCGGCCTGGATATCCAGCAGGATGGCGCCGGCCAGCCAGCAGCCGGCCGCCGCCGCGTAGAGCCGCCACGACGCCGAGAATCGAGTCGCGCTGAGCGCGGCGGCGAGCGTCCCGCTGAGCGCCGTTAGGCCGCCGAGCGTCCAGCCCGCGCTGGCCGCCCACATCGCTACGTCGCCGTGGGCCGCCATCTCGGCGAATACCGCGCCGAGCGTGAGCAAGCCGAGCGGCACCGATCCGGCGACCAGCACCCGGACCGTCGCTGACATGTTGGCCCAGCCGGGGATGAGCGCTGCGTTCGGGCGAAGCGGTGCCTGACTTCGCATCTGGGCCTCCCCGCGGGTTACCGAGAGTCGAGCATGGCTGCCGTCAGCGGCATGATCGCCGAAGTGCCACTGCGCCCTTAGCTCACCGGTGACTCCCTCCGCGTTAACGCCCTCATCTCACCGCGTGTCACTACCAAACGGGTTGGAGTCACTACACATAGTAATCGATCGGCCCAAGGCGCGCGGCGGCCCGCTCCGGGTGCTGGCGGAATCATCCTGGGCGGCGGGGGGTTGGCAGGGACATGACATCAGGGCATCAGATCACGATCACCCCCACCAGGCAGCACGTCGAGGTCACCCTCAACGGGGAGAAGCTGGCCGAATCCGACCGCGCAGTCCTGCTGGATGAGACGGGTCTGCCGACGCGCTACTACCTGCCCCGCGAGGACGTGCGGACGGAGCTGCTCAAGCCCACCAGCAGCCAGACCACCTGCCCGTTCAAGGGCCAGGCCGCGTACTGGTCGGCGGAGGTCGGCGGGGAGGTCTACGAGGACCTCGTGTGGAGCTACGAGACGCCGATTCCCCAGTCCGCCGGCATCGCGGGCCTCATGTGCTTCTACCCTGACCGGGTCGACCTCACGGTCGATGGCGAGCGTCCCGCGGGCTAAGAGCTGGCGGCGCCCACGTCGGCGCGCTCCCGGGCGAGGCGTTCGGCTCGTTCCTTGATCCCGCGGAGCATCCTGCGCTCCATGACCAGGCTGCCCGGCTCCATGAACAGCATGGTGAGCAGTCGGCTGGGCCTGGATGCGCCAGGCATGGCGATCCGGTTGCGGCTCACCAGCCTGGTCGTCCCATCCTCGGGGAACAGCGCGAAGATCCACACCCAGTTGCCGTCTTCGACGCGGATCGTGAGCACCCGCTCGGGATCAAAGACCTCGACCCGCATCTTCGGGCCGTTGCCGAGCGGCAATTCGTCGCCCACTTTCACGTCCTGGAACTGCGGCAGGATCTCATCGGCGCTGTGCATGCCGAGGCCGAAGATGTTCTCGATCCAGTCGTAGGTGTAGGCGCCGCCCCGGCCGCTTCCCATCTGGACGAGCCACGGCCATACCGCCCCAGGCGGCGCACTCACCGTGATCGCGCGGGTCGAGACGATGTCGGGGCCCCGTAGCAGCTCATCGCCGGGGAGTTCGCGGGTGACCTCCTCGGGCCGCGCCCCCCACGTCAGGCAGCGGCGCCGGAAGATCAGTGGGTAGCTGAGGGTTGCCGCCCCAGCCGCGACGCCCGCGCCGACGAGGATCCTCATGCGCTCAGCTTTCATCGGGCATCCTTTCCCCGGGGCCGTGGCCCGCCGCTCGCGGTCACGGCCAGCGCTTCCGGCAAGCAGCATCCGATGCCGCCGGGCGGCATCACCCGCCCGGCGGCGTCAGCCGCTGAGACCGGAACGGCGAGCGGCCCAGCTGCTGCCGCCATCGCCTCGTCCCGAGCAGCTGATCATCGGCTGGTACGAGCCGACAACATCACACTGGCACCGCTCCAGGGGCGGCGGTCAGGGGAAATCGTCCCCGGCATCAGGGTCATTCGGCCTCCGGGCTCTGGCCCAGGATCCGCCCCTGGATCCGCCCCTGGATCCGCCCCTGGATCCGCCCCTGGATCCGCCGCCCGGATTCCATCCGTCCCGGAGCCACCCAAGATCCGGCCACCCAAGATCCGGCCTCCCAGATTCGGCGACGCCATCCACACCATGACCCCCGGCCGCGGCGAAGGCGCGAACACCGCGCTCCGCGACGCCGCGCTGCTGCGGACACGCCTCGTCGATGTCGCGGCGCGGGGCCGCTCGGTCGCCGACGCAAAAGCCGACTACGAGCAGGAGATGCTGCGGTACGGCTTCGAAGCGGTGGACGGCTCAAAGCGGCCGTATTTCGTTGAGGCAATGATGGCCGCTCGTGGCCGGCCCGCTGCGCCGCGAGGCGAGCATCAGGAAGAGCTGTGACACCCCTGGGCACGGGTTCCGGGCGCGGGCGCATCATCCGGGCTGGGTTATCCCGAACGTTATCTGGTAGTCGCACCGGCCTTTGCAGGTGAAGACGCTCGTGGCGTCATCATCGACGTAGGAGTAGGCATAGGGCTCGGCTTTCTTGAATACGGCCGCGTAGTCCACCGGCCACTTCGCCGGGTCGCACTGTGACCTGGGCGCCCAGACGGCACGGCAGCAGTACTGGTCGGTGCCGAACCTCGCGCAGGCGGACTCGCAGGCGACGGCAGCCCCGCCGGCATTCACTTGCAGCGCGCTCGGGCAGGCGACCGGCTCCGTGCAGCCAGCAGGCACGCACCCGGTCCGGCTGATCTTGTCGGCGGTCTCCCCCGCGGTGATGTTGATATACATCGGAAGGTTCGAGCCGTCGACCATGCTGACGTCGTAGAAGTCCAGGCCGTCCCAGGCGTTCATGTCGTATTCGGCCAGGGTGGCGGGAATGGCACCGTAGCCGGCGCACTGGAACCGGCCGCTGCAGTCACCGGTCTGGCAGTGACCCAGGCCGTCGTGAAAAACGCAGCCCGTGCGGCCCCAGAAACGGCCATTCCACCGGTTGGGCACGGTAATCGCCAGGCTCTGCCCGGCGGGAAGCACCCAGCCAGTGGCGGTCAGCGGATGGGCCGGATCCGGAGAAGCAGCTACCCAGATCGTCTGGCTGACCTTGCTGACGAAGGTCACCAGGCGCTCTCCGGACGCGGCCGCAGCCTGGGCAGGCACCGACGGCGAGTGGGTACTCCGCCCAGCAGCGACCGGCGGCGGGGCTGCGGCGCGCGCTGACGGCGATCCGGTGACGGAGACGGAGTCCGGCGTGGCTGCCGGGTGGCTGGACGCGACCGGCACCGCGGCCCCGGACGGGCCAGTCGCCGCGCCGCCACCGGGCGACGAACACGCCACCACCAGGGCGACGGCAGGGACCGCCGCCACCATGGCAGCGGTTACCCGCGACCGCTTCCTCATTGCGCTGAAGCCCATCCCATCCGTCCCATGCTGGTCCAGGCGCCCTGCCCGGTGCAGGCTCGCGTACCGGGGCGTCGGCGGGATCACCATGACGTTCCCCTGGCCTAGGAGACGCTCGCGCTGCCGCCGGATAACAGAAATGTGCCCAGCGGCCCTGCTGACAACGGCATCCGGCAGTTACGCCAACCACCCGGCGGAGTTCTCCGGCCGCGCGGCATCATGCGGATGAGGGGTTTCTGTTATCTGCCCCGGTTTCTGGCGTCTCCAATGACGGGCGCGACAACAGAGGCGCCGCGGCGGGGCGGAACGCCGGCCGCCCGGGCAGTGCCACGGCGCGGCAGCGCCGGCCGACGTCGAGGAACGTGAGGTGCGGATGTCCCGAAGCAGCGGTCCTGGCGTGCAGACGGTGATCGCCGCGCAGGAGGGCGACGATGAGGCGCTGGAGAACCTGCTGTCCGAGTACCTGCCGCTGATCTACAACATCGTCGGGCGGGGGCTGAACGGCCACGCCGACGTCGACGACGTCGTGCAGGAAACCATGCTGCGCGTCGTGCGCAGCGTGCGGGATCTGCGCGATCCTGAGGCTTTCCGGTCCTGGCTGGTCGCCGTCGCCATCCGGCAGATGCACGACCATCGCCAGCAACGACAAGCCGCGCCTCTGTATGGCCTCAGGCCCGACGTGGCCGACCCCGGAGCCGACTTCGTGGATCTCACCCTGCTGCGGCTCGGCCTGTCGGGCCAGCGCCGGGAAACCGCGCAGGCGACGCGCTGGCTCGACGACGGCGACCACGACCTGCTGGCCCTGTGGTGGCTGGAAGCGGGTGGGGAACTCGAGCGCAGCGAGATCGCTGCCGCGCTCGGACTCACCCCCAGCCACGCAGCGGTGCGCATCGCCAGGATGAAGGAGCAACTCGCCGTCGCCCGTGTCGTGGTCCGGGCGCTGCGGGCGGTCCCGCTGTGTGACGGGCTGGCGGACGTCACAGCGGACTGGGACCAGGCTGCGAGCCCGCTGTGGCGCAAGCGGATCGCGCGGCATACCCGCGACTGCCCGAACTGCGCCGGACACTACCAAGGCCTCATTCCAGCCGAACGATTGCTCGCCGGCTTGCCCCTGATAACGGCGGCCGGCGCGGCCGGTGGTAACTGGCTGAGCGGTCACTGGCTGAGTGGTCACTGGCTGACGCGCAGCAGCCAGGCACAGTCCCCTGGCCGGCAGGCACCCTCCCCCGCCGGCCAGGCTCATTCCCATGGCCGGCCGCCGGGCCAGCGGCCTGGCCCACGGCCTGGCCACCGGGCGGTCCGCCGGATCGCCACGAGATCCCGCCACGGGCGGATCCTGGCCAAGACCGCGGGATCCCTCCATCCGAAACTGCTCGCGGTAGCCCTCGCCGCTAGCTGCGCTGCGGTCGGCACGGTCGCCCTGGTCCACCAGCACAAGACACGACCGGCGGCGCTGACCGGCTCCCCGGCGGCCAGCCCCGTGGTGGCTCCCGGTCCCGTAACTGCGGTGATAGCGCGGCCGACGCCCAGCCCGTCACCATCGCATCCACAGCCGACCGTCATCGCCAGCGCGACCGCCGCCGCCAACGCGAAGAAAGGGGTCAGCGCCTGGACGTTCAGCGGCGTGAGCCAGGCCCTGGCCGAGTCGGGGGCTTCCTGGTACTACAACTGGTCAGCTAGTCATGCGGGGATAACCAGCCCGCCGGGCGTCCAGTTCGTCCCGATGATCTGGGGGGCAGGCAGCGTCACCGCCGCGACGCTCAGCCAGGCCAAAGCGGCGGGCCAGATCCTGCTGGGCTTCAACGAGCCCGAGATGGGCAGCCAGTCGAACATGACGGTCTCCCAGGCGCTCAGCCTGTGGCCGCAACTGATGGCGACCGGGATGAGCCTGGGCAGCCCCGCCGTCGCGGACAACGCCGCCACGCCGGGTGGCTGGCTGGACCAGTTCATGCAGGGCGCCGCGGCCCGCGGTTACCGCGTCAACTTCATCACGGTGCACTGGTACGGGGCCGATTTCACGACCGGCCCCGCGGTCCAGCAGCTGGAGAGCTACCTGCAGGCGATCTACAGCCGCTACCACCTGCCGATCTGGCTCACCGAGTTCGCCCTGACGAATTTCGGCGGCGGCTCGCCCAGTTTCCCGACCGAGAGCCAGCAGGCGGCTTTCCTCACGGGAGCAACGTCGATGCTGGAACGCCTCCCGTACGTGCAGCGCTACGCCTGGTTCGCGCTCCCGTCCTCGGCGACCGACGGCAGCACCGGCCTGTTCGGCAGCGGCGCGGTCGCGACGGCGGTCGGCCGGGCATTCGAGGCCGTCGACGCGGCTCACTTAGAGGCCACGCGGCCTCTAAGCGTGGCGGAGGTGGACGGGAATCGAACCCGCCAGCCCGAGGTCCTCGGGCTCAACGGTTTTGAAGACCGCGGAGACCACCAGGT
>OCZT010007322.1_pt1 | contig 10842 bp, 14 predicted proteins | sample 1539031 | NCBI WGS metagenome assembly OCZT01 (sample SAMEA3539308, study PRJEB22396) | soil metagenome | biome: tundra; feature: field; material: soil | place: USA | collected 2010-05 | depth 0.15 m
ACTGCTTTTTTATTGCTCGATTTGCCACAAATATCCTTATTATCCTGAGCATAAATTGAAAAAGGAACAAGTAATGTGATTATTATATAAGTTAAAATGATAAACTTTCTTTTCATTGCTGAATAATTACTAAAACTGTTAAATACTATAACGTAAAACCTCTGCAAAATTGCACATTATTGTTCAATTAATAACAAAACTTATAATAAAGAATTTCGGAAATAGGATGGGAGATATCTTTGTTGGATTGATGTCTTAAATCAAACTTCCTTTTTAAACGTAATGATAAAAGTAGTTCCTTTATTTACTTCGCTTTCAACAGAAATTGTTCCTCCCATTGCTTCCACTTGCGATTTAGTCATGAACAATCCGATACCTTTTGAATCTATTCCGCGATGAAAGGTTTGATTCAAACCAAAAACTTTGTTCCCAAACTTCTTTAAGTTAATCCCCAATCCATTATCCTTAACTGTAAATATTATCTGGTCGTTTATTATATTAGTTTCGAAATGAATCTCCGGAGTTCTTTCGTTAGATGAGTATTTTAAAGCATTTGATAACAGGTTCAGGAAAATACTTTCAAGATAAGTTCTTGGGAAAGTAACATTTGGAGCTTTTGAAAAATCAGAAGTAATAATTGTTTTAGATTCTAAAATCTCAGCTTCGAACATTTCTTTTACATTCTTAAGTTTCATTTCAAAATTAAGCAATTCACCTTTTTTATTTATGTCCTCTTTGATTTTTAAGTTTTCCAATAGATCATTCAATGTTTCAGAAAGTCGTTTTGTTACCGTTTCAAATCTTTCTAATTGTTTTTCTTTTTCTTCATCTGATTTAATTTCTTTATACAAAAATAAAAGTGAATTAAGATTGTTTACAGGAGTTCTGAGATTATGAGTGATGATATGTGCAAATGTAAGTAGTTGTTGATTCTGATTACTTAATTTATCTACAAGGGCTTTGATACCTTCCTGGTTTTGTTTTTCTTCAGTTATATCACGAATGAAAATAATAAAATAGGTTTCATTATTCAAATCTATTGGAGATAAGCTTAATGATACAATAAATTCTGTTCCGTCTTTCCTAATAGCCTGCCTTTCAACAATTCTGTTGATTAAAGAACCCACATAAGTTTTTAAATATCCTTGCAATCTGTTTTCAAATGTTTCTTTATAATCCTGCGGAACTATCATTTCATTTATTTTCTTTTGCTTCACTTCGTATGCTTTCCATTGAAATAGATTCTCTGCCTGCAAATTCCATCCAGTAATAAAACCTTTATCATTAATCAATATAACAGCATCGGGAGCAGCTTCAAATAAAGTTCTGAATTTCTGTTCACTTAATGCTAATTGCTCTTTTATTTCAATTTGTTTTTTTTCTACTCTATTCATATAATAGGTAGCCAAGAAGATTAATGCAATAAAGAAAATGATGTTTAAATAAACAAAAGCTGCTAATCCCGTTCTTTCATTTACTCCTGTAAAATACAATCTAAACCATCCTAATAATAAAAGTGTAATAATATAAACGGGTATTAATATCCTTATCATTTTTCCGCTTACTGTATTACTTTCAAAAACTTCCATTATTCCTTTTTCAGGATAAGTAAATAAAATGCCAACACTTATCATTAAGAATGATAAACAGGTATGAATAGAAGTTCTTGCAGATGAAGGAAGTGTGGTGAGCCAATCAATTTGATAGATATATCCAATGGTTGTCGTTAAACCGATAGAGAATACTATTAATGATAAGACTTGATAAACTCTGAAATATTTTTGGTTTTGTAAAAACAATAATGCAAATCCAAGACAAATAAAATTAAATGCTGTAATAGGAGACATTTGTCCCGGGGATGAAGATTGATTAATTGTTGTATTATCTTTGAAAAATAATTCATCAATACTAAATCCGATTTGATACTTATATTCAATAATAGTGACAATACCGATAACTGATATAAGAATTGAAAATACTGTAGAGATGATTTTTTCCGGTGAAGAAAGTTTCCCTTTTCTATTAATTATCCAAAGAGTTATTCCTGAAAGTATAAAACATATAGCAGTATTCACCTTCATGGAGCCATACTTCGGAAAAATAGTTTTAAAGATAGGAATATCAAATGTCCATCCGATAATAACCAATATCCCGGTAAGTGCAACAACAAAACTTAATATTCCTGAAACTCTTTTTATCATATATTTGTATTAATGATAAATTTAAAAATACATTTACCGGGTGCAAAGCTATATAAAGGATTCGTATAAAAGGTAAAGTATTGTTTTTATCAATTATTATCTAATAATAATCCTGATTTGAAGAATCGGTTAATCCTTTTTTTGTTTTCTTTTAATCAGCTTTATGTATTCTGTTAATCCTGTGAGCGTACCTTGATAATAATTTCCATTTTTAAACGAAGGAATAAAATAATTATCAATAATTGTTTTTGTGTCTTCGTCTGAAATAAATTTTTCAATTCCATAACCATTGTTAATTTTCATTAATCTATAACCTTTACAAATTGAAATCAGAATTCCATTATTTTTATCTTTCGTTCCAACTCCCCAATAGTTTGCAATGTGTAATGATAAATCGTAAAAATTATCTTTTGAAATGCAAAATGTATCCAGAGTTACAATGGCAAGTTGTATTCCTGTTTCCATATTAAATTATTTTATGGTACTATCAAGAACTTTTAAGTCCTTATTTGTGAAGACAGTGTCAAAATCACTTACCAATGAGATTGGTTTAGGAATGTATTTCCAGAAATATTGTCTGTATGCCTCTAATGCAAGAGGATTTTGTAATTTAATTTTTAATGAATCACTGATTGGTGAATAGGTTGTTAATGTATCAGGACTTTGAGAATAACAGTTTCCGCATATAATTAAAGAAAGAAATAAAATGATTTTCACTTTATTCAATTTGATTTTCTTTTGAGTTTGAATTTAAGATTTGATAGCTCTTAAACAATCCTGCATGGTATAATTGCGTCCTCATCAAATGAATAAACTGCACATAATCTATGATAACCATCGGCAATGATTACTTTTCCGTTTACTGAATCCCTGACAAGCAGTAGCGGTGAAAGAGCTAATCCTTTTTTTAATTTCTTAATGTCCCTTTCGACATGAATATTACCGATACCCATCAAAGAAAGTTCGGAAGCCCTGAAAATATCCTTTGACTTAAAATCAATTGCCTTTGCTTTCTTTAATTTATTTATCAGCTCGGAAGAAACTTTATCATCATATATTAAATTTAAATATGATTCTGCCGATGGATAATCATGATCTTCGGGTTTCTTTAACCACTTTATTTTTACTTTCGATTTCATAGGAATAATTTTATTCTTTCATTATCATATATCTGTTTCTATACATTTTAAAAACAAAAATTACTGCAAATCCCAACCACAATATTCTATCATTAAGTTTATCGAATGTGAATGAATGACAGATACAATAAATAACTCCGACTAAATAAAATAACCAAAACCCTATCAATAACCATTTTGTGAAATGGTCTTTATATATGTTTATAATAATGCCGAGAATAATAACAACAGCGATACATATTAACCAGATATATTCATCTTTCATGATAATTTGTTTTATTTTATTAAGGGGATTTAATGTCTTCCAGTATTTTTTCTCTTTGTTCTTTTATTTTTGTTTTGATGAGATTGACATTCTCTAAAAATTCGTCACGTTTTTCATGTTCGCCGATAAAAATATCGCCAATCATTTTAGCTATGTAGAAGTGTCCGGTTATTTGCCATTCAATCTGGTCGGTAATGATTCTTAGGTTACCATTTTCATCTATGGTGCCTTTAAAATTCTGAGGCATTCTGCCGCCAATTAATTCATATCCCGTTTTGGAAATGTTTAATTCGGTTTCTCCCAAATAGTTTATCACGCCTCTATATTCTAATGGAAACATTCCATTTTCAAAACTTGTAGGATCAAAATTGGTTTTGGTGGTATCCGTATAAACAAAGCCATTGTCATGAATGGAGCCACTCATCTTGGTGGCATGAGAGGTAAACATTCCACCATCTTCTTCCCACACTTTAAACTCAACTTTATTATTACTCATTAAATCAAAACTCTTATTGGTGAGTGCCTGGTATTCTTTGTCGTTTTCTTCTAAATAAAGCATTACCTGTATCTCCTGAATACCATCCATGATAGTTAATCTATGCTTAATTTTATCTATCCTGTGATATTTAAAAAAGTTCAGATTGAAAGTCTTTGTTGATAAGGATAGTTCTAATCGGGATTGCAGAATTTTCAATTCATTAATCGCTGATTCGGTATTTATTAGGTCGGGGAGGGTCATTTTTGTTGCTAATTTTTAATTTCAAAAATATGACTGTAAGGATATTCAAGAATAGTTCCAGTTGACTTGCTTTTTCTTTGAACAATTCCTTTTAATTCATAGTTTCCTTTTGCCATAGCAGGGAAAACAATTCTTGCAAATGATTCTTTACATTCTAATTTTCTATTATTATTAATAGGTTTACCATTTAAATATAAAGTATCAATAAATACAATAGATGAATCATCGCCATTTATCATTGGTTCATATAAAGTTATGGCATATTGACCTCCAATAAATGATCCATTTGATACAATATCATAAGGTCTGAAATTACAAATATATGAAATTGATGATTCTAATAGATATTTAATAGTGACACTTATACTAAGTCTAACATCCGTTAATATTTTCAATAAAGATAATGTTTGTTCTTCATGGTTTCCCTCAATTTCATATTTGTTTTCCATAAAAGGTATATTAGATGTTTTTCGAGAAATAAAATATGATTTAATTGAATCATAAATTACATGATACATGTTTATAATTTTAACTTTATCCGATTCCTTTAAATCTGAAGTTGTCGTATCTTCAATAAATAATTTATTAAAACGATTGCAATATTCATAAAATGAATCAGCCTTTGTATAATATGGTCTAACCTTTATAGAATCAACGAACATTCTCATCTGCAAATCATGAAAATCATCTTCAATCTTTGCATTTGAATAATCAGCAAATCGTGAAAATTCCTTTATCAATTCCTTATTATCATTCCTGTGGCAAGAACAAATAACAATCATCCCAAAAACAAATAGTATCTTTTTCATCCCCGCTAAACTACCAAAATAATCTCACCCGCCAAAAACCATTTACTAACAAATGATAGGATATATAAAAAGAATGTGTAACGTCGCACTTCATTAATTCATAAAAAATCTATAAACCATGGAAATAAAACTTACCATCATTCTTTTCGATTTCAATAATTTCAAGCTTTTTCGGAAGGTTTCGAATTTATTGAATATTGAGGAATTTTATGTTTTGGAGAAAATAATTGATTCTAATAAAGGCATTAGTATTAAATTTAAATCAGGAAATAATATCGAAATGAAAATTTATGAGCCGAATATGAAAAAGCCTGATTTGCTGATTTGGCAGAAAATAATTCATGATGCCTGTGGTATTTCTTTGAAAGATATGTATATAATACCTGTTTGCCCCGGCAATCAAACGTTCAGGAAGCTATTTAATAATGAACAATGGACTATTGCTATGGAAATGTGTGATGATTTAAACAGGCAAGTAATGGCTGATAATCATAATATGCCTTTTAATACGATGAAAAAGCGTGTGGCAAGGGTTTATACTCTTGCTGATATTCCTGGTTTTGATAATCTCTCTAATCATGAGAAAGGTGTTCGTTTCATTGAATTCATGATTGAAATGGGAGTGTTTATTAAACCTGATTGGATTCTGAATAAAACTCCTTTTTAATCCTAATCCCAAAAAATTTATATCCAACATTGGATAATTCTCACAATTTTTGAAAAGGATAGATTTGCTCCCGATGGCAAATTTCTCACTTTCATTAAGTAATCAGAAAACAAACTCCAAAAGGGTGGAAGTAATCTCTTTTTTAGAATTTATTTTTGCGATAATCAGTTTTGTAATGCCATTTTCTTTCCAAAGAAAATCATTTCCTTACCTTAATAAATCATTTTCTTACCTTAATAAATCATATTCTTACCTAAGAAAATCATTTCCTTACCTAAGAAAATCATTTATTAACCTAAGGAAACTGTTTCCTTACCTTAATAAATCAAATATTAACCTTAATAAACCAATTAATTACCTAAATATTTCATTTTGTTACCTGAAGAAACTGTTTCTTTACCTAAATAAGGGACTTTTCCTGGAAACAAAATCAGGGGTTGTAAGCTATTTCAAGGCAAATGTACTTAGAAAACTTATAACTTTAAGAACTTCACAGCTCCGGGGATACCTTATCCGGATATTCGTTGTCGGGATGACAATCGCAGGTGTGGGAGGAATAGTATTAACGATAAAATAAGAATCAACATGGATGATAATGTATTAATTTTAGTAGGATATTCTCACCATTCGGATGATGAGGTGATGTTAGATGCTCTCAGAGCCATCGCCTTTATGACTGGTAATTTAGATTACCCGACTCCACCTGTGCTGATGCCTGCACTTCAACTTCTCTTGAATGCGTTTACTGTAGCTTATGCCAATGCCAGTTCTGGCGGCACCGAGCTTACAGCTTTAAAAAACGAGAAAAGAGCACCTTTGACAGATGCATTGGCTTTAAACGGAGGGTATGTTCAGATAAAATGTGGAAATATCCGAAGCAAAGCATTAGGTTCAGGCTATTATCTTGGAAGTACAAATACTTCTTTGATAGGTCCATTGGCAAAAGTTGCTTTAATCAAATTTTCTGATGGGTTAAATCCCGGTCAGGCAAAGATGAAAGCAAAAAAGCCTTATGGAGCTGATGGCATGATTTGGATGTACACTCAGGGGATTGGTCCAACAGCATTTTGGATTACAGTCACCAGTTCGAGAGGTACTTTCACTGCAAGAGACTTAATATCAGGACAACCATTGAGGGCAAAAGTTGCCGGCAGTGGTGCTTCTGATGAAAAAGTCTGGAGCGATGAATTTACTTTTCCAACGGTAAGGTAGATGTAACATCTAAAGCTGGGAAATCGGGAGTACGGGGAGTCGTACTTCCGATTTTTTTTTATTTAATCAATAACAAAGAATAAAATAATAAATACAAGATTAACCAATTATTATCGGTAGTTTTACCAAATGGAACATTTTAAATTAATTGAAGGAAAAAATCCTCCTGCAGGAACAAGCAGATATTATATATCGAAAGACCATCCCCTTGATTCGAATAATATACGTAGTCTGAAACAATTGAGAGTGGAAGATAAGTATTCTGCCATTATGATAGATACCGAATATATTAATTCCATGCATTCACAATGGATAGTTGAGTTCTGTTGTGCTATTCAACATGAATCTCCTGAAATTATTGAAAAAATGTTTTCGAAATTTATAGTTTGCGTTGAGAATGAAAAAGGTCAGTCAGCAATGAAAGGGGATGACATTTCGCAATATTATTATAAAGAAACGAAAGAATATAGAAAATGGATGAATGGTTTTTATCATATAGTGCCTTTTATGTGTTTCTTTTTGAATGATCCATTTGATTCCATTTGTTTTTTTATTGGTGAAGAGATGAATGATGAATTTATTATGGATGCTTCAGAAGTAACCGAATTTAAGGAAATGAATTTAACCCCTGAACAAAAAATACTATTTAATGAAAGAGCATTTTTTTCCTGCAAAATGCTTATGGAATATTGTCATACTGCCGGCGCCGATGCTAAAAAACAAATAGATGATTTAATAGAATGTTTTGGTTTGGATTTTAATTATAAGGCTGTTGAGGATTCATATAATGAAATGGTTGAAAAGGGATACAGTATTAATTTTATTCTTCCTGATGCTATAAGTGATTTGAATAGTTCTGATGAAAGCTGGTCATATAAGCAATCGCAAAACAAAACCGGCAATTGGCTTATTGACAGAAAATCTAAAATACTGGATGATGATGACCCGATGATTATAGAATATAATGGATTGGATCAATACAAAAAGGGAAGAGGAACCGGGGTGAGAATAGATATACCAATTCATACAATTGTTTCAAAAGACCCTGCCGGTTTTCTTGCATCGGTGATGGTTATTCAGCATTACCCCGAGTCTTTAATCAATCTCACAAAATCATTTACCTTTAATATCATAGATGATAATGTCAATAGAAACGTTGAAGATAAAAAATGGAAATCAACAGCATATTATAAGGAATGGTTATATACTGCAAATACCTTATTTCCTCCATCTTTCTTTTTTATGAGAGACTTGGAAGACCGTTATTATGCTCTTGTTGGAACAGTTATAGAAAAAGATGTTTATGTTCCCGGTGAGGTAAAAACAAAAAGCGTATATGGTAAGAAATTTACAAGGAAACAATTGGAGTTTGTTTTTGACAGAGCCTTTGATGGTTGTGTAAACTTTATGCAATATTGTGATGCCGCAAATGTTGATTGCCGTCAATCAATAAAGGAAATGATTAGTGCAATGTCTTTTCCATTTGCGTATTCTGATGTATTGGAATCCTATGAAAAAGGACCTACTAAGAAGATAATCAATTAAAGCTTATAAAAATCTTAATTGTTTTTTCAATTAGAAGAAAATATTTTAAGGACATAACAAAAAAATTGTCCTTATTTTTATTACTCCTGGTTCGCTTTCTTCTCTAACTTCCTGAGTTTTCTATCAATTGAAAAAAGGTAAATAAAAATTCCGATAAGGATTACAGTTAATACTGCAATCACTATATAAATCTTTCCGGAATTCATTACCGTTTCATCCAGTGAAGTAGAAGGCGCAGCTGGTTGAGCATAAATAGAAACAGAAAGAAGCAGTAAAGTTATAGAGGCGATTATTTTTTTATATGTTTTCATAATTTATTATTTTCGATTTATTAATTATTACCAGTTTGCTGAATTAAAATATTTATTGAGTTTATTGAAGCGCACTAAAATTGTAAGTATCCAATATGAAAGTAAGCACCATCCGATAACTGCAGGATAAAATACCATTCTCATTGTGCTATCCAAATCATATTTATTGAAACCAGGATTTCCTCCATTTCCCGGATGCAAAGAACTGTTCATCCTCGGGAAAATAATAAGAAATACTACTAACATGGTGAATGCAATGATGCTATAAACTGCAGAAATTCTCGCTCGTTTCTGCTCTCCATCAACCGAATTACGAAGAATCAGATAAGCGAAATAAATCAATAAGGTAACTGCAGCACCATTTACTTTAACATCATTAACCCACCATCCTCCCCAGGTAAATCTTGCCCAGATACTTCCCGTAATCAATCCTAAAACACCGAATAAAATTCCGGTCTTTGCAGCTTCAACAGCAATGGTATCATCCTTAAGATTAAATCCTCGCAGATATTTAATACTATAAATAAGAGAAATAGAAATTATCATAATCATTGCAAACCACATAGGCACATGGAAAAACAAATTACGAATAGATTCATATAAAATGTTTCTATTTGGGAAATGAAGTCCAGGTGCCTTTGCAACAGCATAAGAATCAGCGCACTTCCTTGATTTATCACCTGTAAATGTTGGAGCATCCGGATTAGAAGTATTGATCTTTATCGCCTCATCATAAATAATATTTCCATCCTTATTATCATTTACCATCACATCAACAAACACAGGTTTCTTATCAGGATAAACTAAATATGGAAGCACAAAACTCGCCTGCATTTCAGTATTGCTTACCACGTTATATGTAATAGAACAATCAAGATATTTCAGACTATCATTCTTAATCCATATTTTCAGTGAATTACTTTCATCTTTAAAATGCGAGTTGTATCCCTTTAATTTAATAGAAACAGTATCCCCCGTCTTTCCTTCATCAGGAGAAACAGTTATCAATCCCGGACTCAAAGGAACTATCAATCCCATTATCAAAGTATAAGTAAGGAATACTACACAAACTATTTTCCACCAGGTTTTTTTCATAATTTAGAAGAGTGATTAGATGAGATTATTCATTGCGCCAAAGATACGGAAATAATATGTATGCTAAGGCAATTACGATTACGTTTAATGCAATCAACACAGTTATATATTGATAGTTCACCGATACATCCAATCCATCAATGGCATTTTTCGAAAACTTAATGATAGTCATTATTAAAGGTATCAGAACAGGGAAGCTAAGTACAGCCATCAAAGTAACATTATGGTTTGCCTTCGAGGCAATCGCAGAAACCATACTCATTACAGAAGAAAACCCAAAGCTTCCCAATATCAAAGACAGAATAAACATGGGCATATCCTGAATAATATTTCCCAGAAACAACACATAAAAGAAAAGATTGATCAGCGCCAATAATAACATCAGAAACAAATTGTAAATAATCTTTGAAAGTATCACCGCCTGCGGACTAACAATAGAATAATAGTATAATTGCAACCCTCTGCTATCAGATAAAAAGCTCTTTGCAATAGCATTTATAGCAGCAAACAACATAATTATCCAGAACAAAGCCACATAAACAGGAGGGTCCATAATCTTCTTGAAAGATAAGTAACAAATGAAAACAGTCGAGATTACATACAACAACAATCCCCCGAAAGCATATTTCTGCCGTATTTCCAAAGCCAATTCTTTCCGTACTAAATATGTTATCTCTTTAAACAGCATTTTGAATATTTCCTGAGGCTGCAAAGGTAACAATGTTAAATGATTATCGAAATGACGCTTTAATTTAGTACTTTTGCAACTTAATTAAAACATACATCAATGAAACCTATATTTTTAATCTTATCTATCCTTGCTATTTCAACTTTCGGATTTGCCCAGGATAAACCCAAA
>OCZT010007323.1_pt1 | contig 10839 bp, 6 predicted proteins | sample 1539031 | NCBI WGS metagenome assembly OCZT01 (sample SAMEA3539308, study PRJEB22396) | soil metagenome | biome: tundra; feature: field; material: soil | place: USA | collected 2010-05 | depth 0.15 m
GAGATTTCCATATCTCGCCTGGTTGTTTACTTCATAATTTCAAAGAACTTTATTTCGCTTTTGGGACGACAAAGTTAAGATTTTTATATTCCCTTCCAAACAAAAAATGAGATGTTTTTTCCGGCCTTTCTCTTTCCCAACTCCCCTTTCTTCCCAATGCCGGAAGACTATCTCTCCTACCCTTCAATCAACTCCTCGTATTAAAGCGGGTGCAAAGATATAAATTGATTTATTCCCGGCAAGCAAAGCAATAAAAAAAACTTAAAAAAAATTTCACCGGTAACTATTTACCTTATTATATGCATGTTACTTCGACTTAATTCTTGATAGAATTAAGATTGACAATCAGCTTAAGCATTTGCTCGTGGTACATACGGTTCTCCATAAAAGTGAGAGAATAGGTAAGCTCCAGATCTACAGTATGGCTCTGTAGAAATCTGATATAGATATCTGAACGGTCAGAAGTTTTTGACCTGTATGTTGGATCGCCCCAGTAAAGCCTATTTCCAAGTACGCTATAATAATGCATCAAATCGTCACCTTTGTAGAATGTATTGAATAGTCCAAACCATTTATATTCCATTCTTGTTTCCATAAGAAACCCGTTCGATGCAATCCAGCCAGAATTTTCAGCACGGGAACGTTCCAGTCTTATCACCCACCCTGCATTTGCTTCAAGCTTTGTGAAACAGGTTTTTCCTGATAAATCTATCCCTCCGGATGTAAGGAAGAGAAGATTATCGTGAAGAGGTTCCTCTATCACGGGATCCATTTTACCGGCATAGTGAAACATGGCGCCAAAATGCTGCAAATAGAAAATACCTGTTTTATATTTACCACTGAAACCAATAAAGAATTCTTCGTTCACCGTTTTTGACTGACGTCCTGTCCAATCCAACCAGACATTAATATAATTTTCTTCTTTCCTGTACTCGGTGAAAATACCATTTATATTTGGACGGTAATATAGGATGGAATCCTGGAAAAAGAGTCTCGGGTAATTTTCTATGGCCCGGGAACGTGGAAATGCTCCCATAATAAATCTCATTGGTCCTCTCTCTGATTCATAATAGGCAGTCGGATAAAGCTTATCTATTGCATTTGGGCTTCCATACTCATGCAGAAGATTTACACCGATATTTATCTTATTAAGAGTATCCCATATAACTCCCAATTCTGGAGCAATCTGAACACCAGCCATTGTCTGAGGTATTTTAACAGCTGATCTTCCAAATTCAGTGTTGTCAAAAAAGCTGAATACATCGAGCCTCCAGTCCTTCTCCTGCGAAAACGCATCAGAACTTATTAATAAAACTGAAAGTAGTATCCAATATGATGTTTTCATAGATTAATTTTTTCAGCTTTCCTTATCTTTGATTAAATTTCGAAATTATAATATCTTTTTAATCATTTTAAACACCTTACCTTCCAGACTAAAGCCAAGATATTTTCAAATAATCTTATTGATATAGTTCCTATTAAATGAATTTCCGTATTTTCGCAATAATATGGATGAAGTTTCAAATATAGTCATTATACCCACATATAAAGAGAGGGAAAATATTGAAGCAATAGTCAAATCAATTTCTTCTTTGCCTACCGTCTTTGATATTCTTATTATTGATGATAATTCACCCGACGGTACTGCAGATATTGTTAAGAATCTTCAGAAATCTTTTCCGAATCTTAACCTGGTTGAGAGACCCGGGAAAATGGGGCTTGGAACAGCCTACATTGCCGGGTTTAAATGGGCTCTCGAAAAAGGGTACAATTATATTTATGAGATGGACGCAGATTTTTCGCACGACCCACGCGACCTGGTGAAACTATACAAGGCCTGTTCAGAAGATGGCGCTGATCTTGCAATCGGTTCGAGATATATAAGCGGAGTGAATGTTGTTAACTGGCCTCTCTCACGGGTTCTTATGTCTTACGTTGCATCTATCTATGTCAGAATGATTACAGGCATGAAAATTATGGATACAACAGCCGGATTCAAATGTTATAGAAAAGAAGTGCTTCAGAATATAAGGCTTGACAAGGTCAAATCAATCGGATATGGTTTCCAGATTGAGATGAAGTTCAAAACATGGAAGCTGGGATATAAGATCGTTGAGGTTCCAATAATATTCACAGACAGAAAACTGGGGGCTTCAAAAATGTCTGGCGGAATCTTTAATGAGGCATTATGGGGAGTATTAAGAATGAAGATCAGAAGTATATTTGTAAAAAACCTCTGAGGTTGAGTACACTTATTATATACTACGGTATCTTGAACCCCCTCTCCCGCTAAAGCGGGATCTCCCCCAGGGGGGCGAAAATACTTTTAAATTTTGATGGATTTCTTCCCCCCGCGGGGGGAAATACAAAGGGGGTTTACGGATAATATGAAAATTGAATTGATGTGATCCTATGAGTGGTATCCTGATAAAAAACGCCACAATAGTCAATGAAGGTAAAACCTTCCGTGGCGATCTTCTTATAAAAGATGAGCTAATAGCTTCAATTGGGACTTCGGAGCTGATGGACATTCCGTCAGGTACAAAAATAATTGATGCAACAGGTTTGTTGCTGATCCCAGGGGTAATTGACGATCAGGTTCATTTCAGGGATCCCGGACTAACTTATAAAGGTGATATTTACACTGAATCACAGGCTGCTGTGGCCGGAGGTGTAACATCGTTCATGGATATGCCAAACACCAGTCCACAGACAGTGACTATTGATCTTCTAAATAAAAAATACCTGTCTGGTTCTGAAAACTCATTTGCCAACTACTCCTTTTACCTGGGAGCCACCAACAATAACCTTGTTGAAGTACTAAAAGTTGATCATTTAGCAGTGTGCGGTATAAAATTATTTATGGGGTCCTCAACAGGCAATATGCTGGTTGATAATGAAACTGCATTAAAAGAGCTTTTTGCAAAAACCTCCCTGCCTATTGCGGCACATTGCGAAGATGAATCCATAATAAGAAAGAACAGCGAGATCTACCGGAAAAAATATGGGGAAAATGTACCTGTAAAAATGCATCCCAAAATCAGAAGCCGGGAGGCTTGCTTCAGGTCTTCATCACGTGCTGTTAACCTTGCTAAGGAGTATAATACACGACTTCATATACTTCATCTTTCAACAGCCGATGAACTTAAACTCTTCAGTAATGATATGGCTTTAAATCAGAAAAGAATCACTGCTGAGGTTTGTATTCATCATCTCTGGTTTGATGAATCTTCATACAGTGAGCTGGGAACTCTAATAAAATGGAACCCGGCAATAAAAACACGGTTTGACAGGGATGCTCTGATCAACGGTGTTAACAATAATCTTATCGATATTATTGCTACTGATCATGCACCTCATACTTTAGCCGAAAAAGAAAACAGCTATTTTAAAGCGCCTTCCGGAGGTCCTCTTGTGCAGCATTCTCTGGTCGCTATGCTCGAGCTCTGGCACAAGAAGATATTCAGCATTGAAAAAATCATCGAAAAAATGTGCCATAATCCGGCAATACTGTTTAATATCAGGAACAGAGGCTTCATAAGGGAAGGATATAAGGCTGACCTGTGCCTTATCAATCCCTCCAGTCCATGGATTGTATCAAAGGAAAATATTCTGTATAAATGCGGGTGGTCCCCTTTTGAAGGCACAACTTTCAGGTCAAAAGTGGTGCAGACTATTGTTAATGGAACAATTGTTTATGACAATGGAGTTATAAATAACGATTACCGGGGACAACGACTGATGTTTGACAGATAATTATGTGGATGTATGTTTAGGATTGCCGTGCCCCCTGCGTCGGGCTCGCAATTGACTTCGGAAGTGAGGTAATTTGTAATTGTTTGAGGAGATTCCTCATTTCTCCGCCTTGCGGCGGATTCATTCGGAATGACAAATCATTTTTTTTGGAAGGAAGAATCGGTGTTTCGCCTTTGCGAAACACCGATTCTTCCCATTATACCTTTCTAGACTTGTCATTCGAGCTCAAGCGAGGAATCTCCTGTAATATTTGCTGCAGTTCCGTTAAGATCATTCTTTCCTTACCACAAACCTGACGGTGCTCCGGGTTCGTTGTTCGATCAGAATCTCACGACCTTTAATGATTAGTTTCCGCGCTTCAGGTGTGTAATGCCTTATAGATAGCATCTCAATATTTTCGTTATAAACTGCAGAGTATTCCTCTTTAAGATCAAGTATGAGAGAATCGACTTTTGGCCTTTCATCATCTACACAGACATCTATACTTACAGCACTCGCCTCTACAAGATTCACCCTGATGCCATGCGAAATAAAGGAATGGAAAATCCTGCCTAGATTATCACCCATTACGAAAGAAAAATCTTTAGGAAGAATTGAGATGAGTATCTGATCCTCCTTTTTTATGAATACCGGCATAATCTTTCTCAGGATTGCATCAACCTTTATAACCGTTCCTTTCTCTTCCGGGGTAAGAAAGGATCTTACGTACAACGGTATATTCTTGTTATGCAGTGGTTTAATGGTTTTCGGGTGAATTACTTTTGCTCCTGAGAAACTCATTTCAACCGCCTCCCTATAAGAAATTTCTTCGAGTTTCTGGGCTTCAGGAATCCACTTAGGATCAGCATTCAGAATACCTGGAACATCTTTCCATACCACTACACACTCAGCATCCAGGATATTTCCAAGTATAGCTGCGGTGTAATCTGAGCCTTCCCTGCCAAGAGTAGTTGTGTGACCGGTAGTTGTTCCTCCTATAAAACCCTGAGTAACATAAATCCTTTCCTTACTGAAGTCAAATGTGCTCTTTATTCTTTTAGCGCTTTCACTCCACAATACATTTGCATCCCTGTACCTGTCATCGGTCAGAATATTTTCTCTGATATCACACCAATCTCCATAATGAAAGTTTTTTTTCAGGTATTCCGCAACAATGGTTGTTGACCAAATTTCACCATACGACACGACCTGATCATATTCAAAATCGTATTTCCCTTTAAGTGAAGACAATAGATAATCGCGAAGGAGAGCAAACGAAAAATCTATCTTTCCTTTAGCTTCAGAACCTTGTCCGAAAAGATCCATAATTACTGATAAGTGTCCGATATACACTTCATCTAAAAGGTCAGCATAGCCGGCTTCACCATTAAGCCTGGCTTTAAGAACTTTCTCAAGAGCATTTGTCGTTTTTCCAAAAGCAGAAACGACAATTACCAGATTATCTGACTCTTCTGTTACAATTTTCGCAAGATTTCTTATCCCTGAAGCATCTTTTACCGATGCTCCTCCAAACTTATAGACCTTCATTACTGTTATAATTTTTGCTAAAATTAGACTTTCCAAGCCAAAACACAATCTTAAGAATTATATTCTTTTTGATCAACAAATATTTCTTCAGTGGATTTTTGAACAGTTTGCCCGGTATTGACGTTTTCCCTTTCTGTTCCTTCGTGGAAGCCTTTGTGTTCCTTCGTGGTAAATGCTTTTTTTAACCACAAAGGGTCACTAAGTAAAACAAAAAGTAACACAAATGTCAACTATGGAAAACTATAAAATTACAACACTCAATGATTTCATTATTCTGAAACAGAAGGATTTTCCGTATGCAAAAGGAGAACTGTCAAGTCTTCTTCATCATATTGGAACTGCTGCTAAAATGGTAAATAAAAAAATTAATAAAGCCGGATTGGTAGATATAATAGGAAGCTCAGGAGAAGTGAATGTCCATGGTGAAAACCAGCAGAAACTTGATGTATATGCCGATAAAGTATTTATAGGTTCTCTCCTTTCAAGTGGAGAATGTTGTGGAGTTGCAACTGAGGAGAATGAGAATGAAATAGTCTTTTCCGACAAATTTGCCTCAAAGGGCAAATATATTGTTTGCATCGATCCGCTTGACGGTTCATCCAATATTGATTACAATGTGTCGGTCGGTACAATTTTTTCAATTTACAGGAGAATAACACAACGGGGAGAAAAAGTAAGAAATGAGGACTTTCTTCAGGCAGGATCGAAACAGGTTGCCGCAGGTTATATTATCTATGGATCTTCAACAATGCTTGTATATTCGACAGGATTTGGCGTAAATGGCTTTACCCTCGATCCGTCTATCGGCGAATTCTGCCTGTCACATCCTGATATAAAGACGCCTGAAGATGGACAAATCTACTCTGTCAATGAAGGTAACTATATCCATTTTCCTGAAGGAGTAAAAAAATACATTAAATATTGCCAGGAAATTGAGAAAGATAGCGGAAGGCCATATACATCAAGGTACATTGGTTCTCTTGTATCTGATTTCCACAGAAACCTTTTAAAGGGGGGTATTTTCCTTTATCCAGAAAATGATATTGCTCCACAAGGTAAGCTGAGGCTGGTATACGAGTGTAATCCCATCGCATTCATCGCATCGCAGGCGGGAGGGTTAGCTTCAAATAGCACTTATAGTATATTGGAAATAATTCCCACATCACTCCATCAGCGATCTCCTTTTTACATCGGATCCAAAAACATGGTAAAAAAGATCGAAGAATTTCTTAGCTCATATCGCTGATGATTTCTTTCTGATTGTTGTTGCGGTGCCTCTGGATCATTATCTTTGCGAATCCAATCTGCATCATTTAACTCGCAGTTTTAAATATCCTAATGAAGGAGAACCAAATAACTGATCATTTTAACAACCATCCTGTCCTTCCCGGACTGATTGAAACAATTAATGCTGATAAGTCGGGGAAAATACGTATCGAAGGACTTTCAGGTTCATCTAAGTCAATGGTTCTGTCATTGGTTTTTCATAAAAGTCAGACAACTCATCTTGTTATAATACCTGAAAAAGAAGACGCCGCATATTTTTATAACGACCTGATCTCCATACTGGGAGAAGAATCTGTCTTCTTTTTCCCATCAACATATAAAAGATCAGTCCAATATGAGCAGACTGAACCTGCCAATATTGTACTTCGTACAGAAGTGCTGAACCATTTGGCATCCGGAAAAAGGAAAGGGATCATTGTTACCTATCCCGAGTCGGTAATGGAAAAGGTCGTCAGTAGAAAAAATCTGAAAAAAAACACCTTTATAATAAACAAAGGAGACAAAATTTCCCTGGAGTTTCTTGAAGAAATGCTTCATGAGTATAATTTTACAAGGACCGATTTTGTATATGAACCAGGGCAATATTCAATAAGAGGAAGTATCGCAGATGTATTTTCTTACTCGGCCGATCTACCCTATCGTATAGACTTTTTTGGCGAAGAAGTTGAAACAATAAGATCATTTAACACTGATGATCAGCTTTCTGTGAGCATCCACAAGCAGGTTTCCATTATACCTAATATCCAGGATATTTCAATCGAAGAGATAAATGATTCATTTACTGACTTTTTACCACCATCATCACTGATCTGGATTGAGGACGCAGAATATATTAAAGAGAAGATCAACAATATCTTCTTCCAGACTTCACAAAGAGAAGAATCGGGACAAATAACCGATAAGAAAGAGATTGTTATGACCGGGAACCGCTTTCTCGATTATTGTAAACAATTCAGAATGCTGGAGTTTGGGAAAAACAGCATGTTCAAACCAGATGCCAGCTTTGAATTTCATACTGAATCACAACCGGTTTTCAATAAAAATTTCGAGCTGCTCACCGGAAAGCTTCTATCGAACAATGCCGACGGTTATGAGACCTACATTATCTCCGAGAGCGAATCACAGATAGAAAGGTTAAGAGATATTTTTGCAGAAATTAATCCTGAAACTCATTTTAATTCCCTGTTACTTAACCTGCACAGTGGATTTACCGATCACGACCTGAAGATTTCGATATTTACTGATCACCAGATATTTGACAGGTATCATAAATTCAGGATAAGAGGGTATTTCACAAAGAAAGAGAGCATTTCTGTAAAGGAGCTTACAGGACTAAATCCCGGAGATTATGTCGTTCATATCGATCATGGAATCGGGAAATTCGGAGGACTTGAGAAGATAGAGGTTAATGGCAAGATACAGGAGGCTATAAAGCTGGTTTACAGGGATAATGATATCCTCTATGTAGGTATCCACTCTCTCTACAGGATATCAAAATATAAAGGGAAGGATAACTCCGAGCCTAAAATTTACAAGCTTGGATCAGGCGCATGGCAGAAGCTTAAGCAGAAAACTAAAAAAAGGGTTAAGGATATTGCAAAAGATCTGATACTCCTTTATGCAAAAAGAATGGCTTCTCCGGGATACTCTTATTCCCCTGATTCCTACCTTCAACGCGAGCTTGAGGCATCATTTATTTATGAAGATACCCCTGATCAACTCACTGCCTCAATGGCGGTTAAGGAAGATATGGAGGCTCCTCACCCCATGGATCGGCTGGTTTGCGGCGACGTTGGATTCGGCAAAACTGAAATAGCCATCAGAGCAGCATTCAAATCAACAGCCGACAGTAAGCAAACTGCTGTACTTGTGCCAACAACTATTCTTGCACTCCAGCATTACAAGACATTTGCATCACGGCTTAAGGGATTCCCCTGTAATGTTGAATATATAAGCCGTCATAAAAAAGCAGCAGATCAGAAAAAAATTCTTTCCCAATTATCTGAAGGGAAAATAGATATTATAATAGGCACTCATAAGCTTGTAGGGCAGGATGTTAAATTTAAAGATCTGGGCCTCCTGGTAATTGATGAAGAACAGAGATTTGGTGTCTCTGTAAAAGAAAAACTCAAGAAAATCAAAGCAAACGTGGATACTCTGACACTCACAGCAACGCCTATTCCACGTACCCTGCAGTTTTCACTGATGGGAGCACGCGACCTTTCCATTATTAACACACCACCTCCGAACAGAATGCCTATAGTAACAGAATTACATGGATTTAATGAAGAGATAATAAAAGAAGGCATCGAATATGAGGTTTCAAGAAACGGACAGGTATTTTTTATTCATAACAGAGTCGAAAATATTAAGCTGATTCAGGAACAGATCAACAGGATTTGTCCAAATGTAAAAACTGCAATTGTTCATGGGAAGATGGATGGTCCCCATGTGGAAAATGTTATGTACGATTTCATCCAGGGGGATTACGATGTATTGCTTGCTACCACAATTGTTGAATCAGGGCTCGATATACCCAATGCCAATACAATTTTTATTAACGAGGCTCACCATTTTGGACTGTCGGAACTTCATCAATTAAGGGGTAGAGTCGGGCGCTCCAATAAAAAGGCTTTTTGTTACCTTCTCGCACCCCCATTGAGTACCCTGACACATGAAGCAAGACGAAGGCTCAAAGCCATAGAAGAATTTTCTGAACTTGGCAGTGGATTTAATATTGCCATGCAGGACCTTGATATCAGAGGATCCGGAAACCTGCTCGGAGGAGAACAAAGCGGATTTATTGCAGATGTTGGATTTGAAACTTACCAACGTATACTGAATGAAGCCATGATCGAATTAAAGGACACTGAATTCAAAGAATCCTCAACATCTGAAGAAAAAGCGGCAATCATCAAAAAAACAGGTCAGGAAAAACAACTTATATCTGATTTTCAAATTGATACTGATTTGGAAATTATGTTTCCCGATGAATATATCTCAAATATTTCAGAGAGGATACGGTTATATAAAGAGCTTAATGAAATTAATTCAGAAGAAGACTTATGTTCCTTTGAGAAAAGGCTCATTGACAGATTTGGCAATATACCGCAACCGGCACAGTCGCTTCTCGATATTGTCAGAATTAAATGGATTGCCATAAAAATCGGAATTGAAAAAATACTTTTAAAGAACGACTTACTCATAGCTTATTTTATTTCTGATCCGGATTCGCAGTTTTACCGAAGTTCATTATTTGTTTCAATAATGAATTACGTAAACAGGAAACCAAAGCAAATGAACATGAAACAAAAAGCCTCGAAACTGAGTCTTACTATAAATGAGGTGAAATCAGTCAAAACTGCAATAAGGGTTTTGAATGAGATACTGGAGGCGCATGAGGCAGGCCCCCCATCCCCCCTAAACGGGGGCTAATTCAGCATGTATATGAAAGTTCATTAAGATTACAGAATTATTCCCCCTTTAGGAGGACGGCCGCGAAGCGACCAGGGGGTTCTGTGGGGATAGGCAAAAATTTTATACTTTTGTACCATGAATCTTATAGTCGACATAGGAAACACAAGCACTAAACTGGCTGTTTTTGATGGAAAGATTAAGCTATCCCAGGTACGCATAAATGGACTCAGTTGTGAAGAGCTTGAAAAGGAATTAAGTGGAATAAAAACACAAAAAGCAATTATATCAACAGTAAAAGAAATACCGCCCTTCATATACGAGCTTTTCTTATCCAATATTCCATTCGTTCATATATTATCTCACGAATCCATGCTTCCGTTCAAAATAGAATATGATACTCCGGAAACACTTGGATCTGACCGTATAGCTGCTGTAGCCGGAGTTTACAATCTATTCAGCGGCACCGAGGATCTTATTATCGATGCCGGTACTGCTTTGACATTTGATTTTCTTTCAGCCAATATCTACAAGGGAGGCAATATTTCACCGGGATTAACAATGAGATTCAAAGCATTAAACAATTTCACAGACAAATTACCACTGGTTTCTCCGAATGAGAATTTCACATTCCCGGGTCAGAATACAACTGATGCAATAATGGCCGGAGTGATTACGGGGGTTGTGTATGAAATAAATGAGTATATTCGCACGTTTAAAAATAAACATACTGATTTCAACATAATACTTACAGGCGGGGACAGTGAATTCCTTAAAGACAAAATCAAATACCACGTCACGTATATGCCTGATATTGTGATTGATGGTTTAAATTATATTCTGGAATACAATGCA
>OCZT010007325.1_pt1 | contig 10837 bp, 7 predicted proteins | sample 1539031 | NCBI WGS metagenome assembly OCZT01 (sample SAMEA3539308, study PRJEB22396) | soil metagenome | biome: tundra; feature: field; material: soil | place: USA | collected 2010-05 | depth 0.15 m
GGAAGGATAGCCAAGGAATTTGTTTTCTTGGAAAGATTAAATTTAACGATTTTGTCAGACATCATTTGGGGGAAATTAAAGGAGATATTTTGGAATTTGAAACCGGAAAAAAGTTGGGGATTCATAATGGTTATTATTTTTATACAATTGGGCAGAGGTCTGGGCTCGGTTTATCTGGCGGACCATGGTATGTCGTAAAAAAAGACATAGATAATAATATCATTTATATCTCCAGAGAAAATATTGCTAAAAGAGCAAAAGACAATTTTATTTCAGGCAATTTTAATTGGATAGCTGATTCTGCTCCCGAAGAGGGCCACTTCCAAGTTAAAATACGGCACGGGGCTTCTTTTTTTAATTGTAATTTGATTTTCCTAGAAGAAAATAAAGCAGAAGTTAAAATTGACAGACCAGATCAGGGAATAGCATCAGGACAGTTTGCTGTATTTTATCAGGGTGATATCTGTTTAGGAGGAGGGGTAATTCTATAAAATTATTTCTCTCCGCTCAGTATTTCCAATTATTGTCAATATTTTAATCTTTTCTTTGCAGTTTTTTTAAAAACTGAATATTTCTGGAATTGATAAAGCCTTACCTAAATAAAATTATTAAATATTGAATCTCCAGAGTATTCATTTTACTGATATTTCAATTAGTATTTCTCTGGAAAAAGAGGTGTTTTCTTGGATTATTTTGATATTAATTACATATATTATAAAAAAGTATCCTAAATTTGTACTAATAATCTAAGTGTATTTGCTGGAATAATATGGACGATTTAATTCCCGACAGATCGGGAAACAATGAGGTAAGGACTGCACTTAATGAATTGCGCAAAAATTTACTGCTTTATGTTGAAAACATAAAAAATGATACTCATAAGGATAAAACTTATAATATTTTGACGGAAAAAGCGAAAAATTATAAGAACGGAATTAGACTAGTGGATAAAAATGGGGTCATTTTAGGTGCAAACAAAGCATTCTGTTTACTTTTTGAAATAGAGGAAAAAGAAATAATTGGGAAATCTTATATCTCCATTTATAATAAAAATAATAGCGAAGATCTGGAAGAATTAATTGTTTTATTTAAAAGAGATCTATTAAAACCCAACATTGACTATTATTTTGAAAAGTTTATCATTACTTCAAACGGAAAATCTTTATTTATTGAAGGAATAAATACTTTTTTAGAGGCGGAAAAGTTATATATTGAAAATGCTGATACTCTACTTTTGACAATATTCAGGGATGTTACTGGGGAAAGAGCAACTTTAAATGCAAAAGCTCTAGATGAATCTATCCTTAATCCTTCTCATGATGCTATAATAACTAAAGACCTTTATGGAATAATTAATGGTTGGAACACAGGAGCAGAAAAGATTTATGGTTATTCTTCTAATGAAGTAATGGGTAAATCAATTTCAATTTTATTTTCCCAGGATCGAAAGAATGAATTAAAAAAAATAATCAAACGATTAAAGAATGGTGATAAAATTGAAAACTATGAAACAATAAATAAAAGGAAGAACGGGACATTAGTTCAGGTATTTTCCCATATAACCCCGATTAAAAACAGTATAGGATTACTGATTGGAGTTACAGTTATTTCCCGTGATATCACTGAGCGGAAGACAACGGAAATAAAATTACGTAAAAATGAGGAAATGTACCGTACGCTCATTGAGACTTCACCTGATGCAATTCTTATGCTAGATTTAAAAGGTAAAATTCTGATGAGTAATAAACAGGTAGCTGAAACTCTAGGTTTTGAAAGCATTGAGGAGATTCAAGCGCAAAATATTTTTTCTTTTTTTACTCTCAAGGACAGGAGAAGAATCTTTAGAGATGCCAGGAAAGTTATAGAATCTGGTATTTTAAAAAACCGGGAATATACTGTTATTCGTAAAAACGGTGAACAAATATCAGTTGAGATAAGTGCTTCTCTTATTCTTGATATATTTGGAAAACCTGATGGAATAATTGGAATTATGAGGGACATATCTGAAAGAAAAAAGGCTGAGGAAGCAATAAAAAATTCAGAATTAAGGTTCCGTTCTATTTGGGAAAACTCAAATGATGGTATGAGACTAACAAACTGTGAAGGGATAATTGTAGCAGTTAATAAAGCCTATTGTTCATTAATAGGGTTAAATGAAAAAGACCTGTTGGGAAAACCTTTTACAGCCATTTATTCAAATGAGGAATGTAAAGATCCGATTATCCCGCTAAAGGAATATCAGGAGAAATTTACAGATAGAAGTATCAGACCATATATACAAACTGCCTCTAAATACTGGAAACCTGATTTTATAATACTGATTGAATCCTATTCATTTATTAATCTAGAGAAGGGGGAACCTCTTTTATTAGGCATATTTCATAACATTACTGAAATGAAAAGAAATGAAGAGGAATTACTTAATGCGGAAAAATTTGCAGCTATAGGAAAACAAGCAGCAATGTTGTCTCACGAAATTAAATCTCCTCTTGCCTCAATAAAAATGAATATAGACATGCTATTTAATAACCTGTCTATGCCAGAAAGCAAGCAAAAATCGTTTCATATTGTTCAAAAAGAAATTAAGAGACTTGAAACATTATTGAAAAATGTATTACTCTATTCCCGTGAATTAACCCTTTTATTCCTTCCAGTCGATCTTGAAAAACTGGTGGATAATATTAAGGAATTAATGAAACCAGTTCTTAAGAAACAAAATATTAACCTACTTAATTATTTGACTAATTTACGTATTAAAGGGGATTATATGAATCTTCAGACTGTATTTTTGCATCTGATCGAAAACTCAATAGAATCGATGCCTAATGGGGGATTAATTGAGATTTATTCTAAACATCAAGAAGATGATTCACATTCAGTATTCATTAAAGATAACGGCTGCGGTATTTACGAAAATGAAAAAATTTTCGATCCTTTTTTTACAACTAAAACATCCGGAACGGGATTAGGTTTGGCAATTGCCAGTAATATAATAAAACAGCACAATGGTGAACTGAGATTAATAAGTTCAGTACCGGGTGAGACAATATTTGAAATTTTATTTAAAAATAACAATCTGGAATAGTATGGAAACCATTTTAATAATTGATGATGATGAGTCATTCGGAGAAACTCTTGAAATCTTTCTGTCGGATATGACCTGCAGGATTTTAAGAGCAAATAACGGGAAAACTGGATTGGATATTATAGAAAGGGAACATCCAGATCTTGTAATTACTGATTATAAAATGCCTATTCTCAATGGACTTCAGGTGCTGAAAAAAATTAAAGAAATAGATTTGAAGATCCAAGTTATAATGCTTACTGCTTTTGAAGATATGGATTCCACAATTAAAGCTATGCAACTTGGTGCATATGATTATGTTGAAAAACTGGAACTAGAAAGAATTAAAGTGATTACTAAGCGTGCTCTTGAAAGTAAAAAGCTAAGTGAACGACTTGTTATTGCTATTTCTGAAGATTCCTCCGATTATCAGCTTGAAAACAGTCTGGTGGGGTCGACCAAAGCGATGAAAGAAATTTATAAAAAAATCGGTAAAATTTCTTCAACAAAAGTAAATGTACTTATCCAAGGCGAAAGCGGTACTGGTAAAGAATTGATTACAAAAATCATTCATTATACTGGGGTTACTCATGATCAACCCTTTATAGCAGTAAATTGTACAGCTCTTTCTGAATCATTGCTGGAAAGTGAATTGTTCGGCCATGTTAAAGGTGCTTTTACAGGAGCCATAAGGGATAAAAAAGGTAAATTCGAACTTGCCGAAGAAGGGACCATATTTCTTGATGAAATATCGGAGATATCTCCAAATTTGCAGGTAAAATTACTACGGATACTACAGGAAAGGGAATTTGAAAGAGTGGGAGGGGAAATATCAATACCGATGAAAGCCAGGGTCGTTTCAGCCAGCAACAAAAATCTTGCAGAATGGGTTAAATTGGGGAAATTCAGGGAAGATCTTTTTTACCGACTTAAAGTATTCACGATAGAAATACCACCACTAAGAGAAAGGAAAGAAGATATTCCAAAACTCGTAGTACATTTTCTCAAGAAAATAAATAAAGAACTACATAAAAATGTCTGGAAAATTCCCTATGAAGTAATGGAGTTACTCCAGACACATGAATGGGTAGGTAATGTAAGAGAACTTGAAAATACCCTTTTACAAGCGGTAGTGTTGGCAAAAGGGGATGTGATGGAAAAAGAATATATACTCCTAAAGAATAATGAAATTGTTATAAATGTAGAAGTCAATAAGGCACATTTAAGTCTGGCTGATATTGAAAAATCGCATATTAAGTTTGTCCTTGAGGAAGTAAACTGGGATAAACAGGCAGCGTCAAAAATTTTAGGCATAGCAAAAACAACCCTCTATAATAAAATTGAAGCTTATGATCTAGTAGAAAAAAAATAATTTTATTAAATACGAAATTTTTATCTTTTAAAAATGGATAAAATTTGGATTTCGAATTCAATTATTGAACTTTTCTACTAACAAAATCTCTTAAAATCTTGAAAAATAAGGATTTTCCTGACTTATAACCTTATGGCATCCTTATTGAAAAATATATTAAAAATTGAAAGTATTTATGATAGATCACTACCTAATAAGCGAATCGTTGACAGGTCTTGTAGTATTTGAAATTTCTGAAATGGAATTTTGTACAGATATAAAGAACGTCTCAGCGATTATTAATCCCAATGAGTTAAATCAGCCCAGTTTATTTGTTACCAAAGATCCTAAAATCCAAATAAACGATTTAATTATACCTATTATTAATATTCATAAATTTTTCGGTGTTGAGCACAAATTTAAGTCGAAAGACAATAGGATTGTTCTTTTGGAAATCCAAGATAAAGTGTTTGGTTTTTTTGTGGAACGTGTTAAGGAAATTTTTTCTATGAGTAAAGGGTTTAAGAGCAAGTTGAAATTCTCAACCGGTTATGAAAATGATTATCTACTAGGTAAACTTAATTATGAGAGTAGACAACTTTTAATCCCTGATTTCAGCAAAATTGCATTGGATATATTGAAACAATGAATAATATAAATAATGTTCAGCGCATTAAAAAATTTATATAAGTTAATGTTAAGATTACCTAAATACAAATATTATTTTGCCGCTACTAACTTACTGGTTTTCTCTATTTCTTTCACAATTATAGTAAATTTATTTTTCCCTTTGAATCAACACCAAGAACCATCCAAAATATTTTTTATTTTATCATTGATTCTGCCTGTCTTTTTATTAGCATTTGTTTTTATTAATAAGTCTAGTAAACTTTATAAATTAAATATTTTTCGGACCAAATCCATACTGTTGTTTTTAATGCTCAAGATAACAGGATACACGGCACTTATTGGAATTGTAATAGCATTAATTTTCTTTTCTAATAGATTTGCTGATCAGGTCTTAATATTCATCTCATTTTCATTAAGCACTTTTATCCTTTTCATTATATTCAGAATAAAAACGGTTAGAGATTTTTTTCTGAAAGTTTCCGAGGGAAAACACGAAAAGAACCTACTTATTGTCGGCAGCGGAAAATCAGGCAAAAAACTCACAGAAAAAGTGATAACTGAAAATAAACTGGGAATAAAAATAAAGGGATTAATAAAAGATGAAGTTGTTAATCAAAATGTATTGGATGGTATATTTAAAGAAGAAATAATTGATGAGATTTTCATTTCAATTGATAATAAGAGCTATGAAGATCTAATGAATATAATTGATTTATGTGGTAAATATAATATTGACGTAAAGTTGTCTTCAGATCTTTTTGGAATTATTTCACAAAAAATACAAACCGAGAAGTATTATGACATCCCAGTAATTGATATTACTCCGCACTTTAAAGGTGTTCTGTATTTCAAATTTAAAAGAATACTGGATGTTCTATTGTCTCTAACCGGTTTAATTTTTTTAACTCCAATTTTCTTGGTTATAATGATTTCTATAAAAGTTTCTTCTAAAGGCCCTATATTTTATAAGCAGAAAAGAGTGGGGCTAAATAGTAAATTGTTTGATTTATATAAATTCAGGTCTATGTACATAGAAAATGGGGAAGATAAAAAAAGGGAAGATTTGATGATAGATTTTATGAAAAACAATAAAACTCTGAAAATTATAGATGTTACCAGAGTAACCCAAGTAGGGAAATTTATTCGCAGAACTTCATTAGATGAATTACCGCAGCTATATAATGTGATTAAGGGGAATATGAGCATTGTAGGTCCACGCCCCTGCCTACCATATGAATTTAATAATTATGCCGATTGGCAAAAAAGAAGAGTTAAGGTTCTGCCGGGCTGTACAGGTGTTTGGCAGATAAGCGGACGAAGTTCAGTTTCCTTCATAGATTCGATTGTTCTGGATCTTTTTTATATAAATAATATGTCTCCTTTGTATGATATAAATTTAATTCTGAAAACAATCCCAGTTATGTTCTTTTCAAGAGGGGGGGAATAAATTTAGAAGGTATTTTCATAATGCAAAAGGTGGTTAGATTTAGTGAATCATCCAAATTATTTATTATTATATTAACGGTAATTATTCGATTGCTTAATTTGTAAATAGGTTAAAGAAACAGGAAAAGAGAGTCATTTGATAATTAAAATTATAGAAAAATCAGACTCAAAAAAGTTATGGATAAATTTGTTGAGATTAATAAATAAATATCAGGGCCCATAATTTAAAATAAAATTGAAGTTTTACGAAAGTAGATAGGAGGTAATTAATGAAAATAGGTATTGTCGGATTAGGTTATTGGGGTCCTAATATTATCAGGAATTTTATGTCAAATAAGGAGGTTAAGCAAGTAATTGGTTGTGATAAGATAGCCGACAGACTAAACTTTGTTAAGAACAAATTTCCTGAGATTGAGGTTTTAGATGATTTTCAATCTCTTCTAAAGAGAGATATCGATTCGGTTGCTATTGCAACTCCGCTCAGAACCCATTATTGGTTTGCAAGACAAGCCCTTGAGGCAGGTAAACATATATGGGTGGAAAAACCATTCACTGCAAGTTGTCAACAAGCCCAGGAGTTAATTGAAATTGCCGAGAAAAGTAACTTAAAAATCTTTGTTGATCATACTTTTATTTATACAGATGCAGTAAGAAAAATAAAAAAATTAGTAGATCAAGGTGAATTGGGTGAGATAATATATTTCGATTCTGTAAGAATTAACCTTGGTTTGTTTCAACACGACTGTAATGTAGTGTGGGATCTTGCCCCGCATGATCTTTCTATTATGAGCTTTATTCTTCCAAATAAAAAAATTGAAGCTGTTACAGCATGCGGGGTATCAAATTATTATGATCAGGAAAATCTTGCTCAGCTCTCACTTCATTTTGAAAAGTCAAACTGTTTCGCCCATTTTCATGTAAACTGGACATCGCCAGTGAAGATCAGAAGAATTATTATTGCCGGCAAAAAGAGAATGCTGGTTTATGATGATATGGAAAACTCAGAGAAAATAAAAGTTTATGACAGCCGGGTGGAAATGAATTCTATTGAGGATATTCATTCTGCGCTTGCCCAATACAGAATCGGAGATATGCATTCTCCGAAAATTGAACAAAACGAAGCACTAGCAGCATGTGTAGCCGAATTTATTTTAGCTATTAAGGAGGACAGGCAGCCTTTAACTGGTGCCAAAGAAGGTCTTGAAGTTGTCAGGATTCTAGAGGCAACAGATAAATCAATAAAGAATAAAGGGGCCTATGTGGAACTAATTAAGGTAATTAAATCAGAAAAAAACTCTAATAGAATGGGAGAATTTCAAAAACTTGAAATGAAAAAAAGTAAAGATAATAATATCAATTCTACAGAGTTTGAAAAAGCAGTTGGATTTTAACTATGGAAAAAAAAAATATTAATAATGTTAATCTCGGGAAAAATGTTAAAATATATGACTTTGTTAACCTATATGGGTGTTCAATAGGTGATAACACTAAAATAGGTACATTTGTTGAGATACAAAAAAATTCATTTATCGGTAAAAATTGCAAAATCTCTTCTCATACCTTCATATGTGAAGGAGTTGAAATAGGTGATAATGTCTTTATTGGACATAATGTAACGTTTATAAATGATAAATATCCTAGGGCAACTAACGAAAAGGGTGAAATGCAATCCGAGGATGACTGGGTTGTTACAAAAACAATAGTTAAGAAGGGAGCGTCGGTCGGATCCTCAACCACAATTCTTTGCGGCATCATTATTGGTGAAAATGCGATAGTAGGCGCAGGTGCAGTAGTTACAAAAGATGTTCCGCCAAATTCAACTGTTGCAGGAGTTCCTGCAAAGATATTAAAATAATATGATTATACAATTTGGAATCGGAATGTAATTTAACTCTACATATATAAACCGAATTATGAATTAATTCATAATTTCAATCCTAAATAAATGATAGCTTGACGAGATCTATACAATTTAATTGATTCTTAAAGAGAATACGATACCTTATCGCTTGGGCAATAATGACAATTAAATCTGGATGTATTTTTCTAATGAAGAAAGGATTGAAGGAAAGTATTTAAAGGGAATGAGTTTAAATAATTTGAACAAGATTAAGATGTGTGAAGTATTAAAAACCCATCATTGATATTAAAGTATTCTTTTTGATGGGACTTGGTGGCTTACATTAAAATTGTCCATTTTACAGGTTATTGCAATGATTAAAGAAGAAATGTGTTGGTTTCACTAAAGGTACTACCTTATAGAGATGTAGTCGAAAGTCGAGTGGAATTAATTAAACAAACCCTGATTAGCCCTTTATATTTATTTATATAGAGAAATTTTTAATAAAATCGTGTTCTATTCTAATAATGATACTGGTATATCAAGAATAATACCAGTTGAATAGAAATATTGTTAAATTTATCATCATTTTTATATTTTTTACTATAATTGTTGATTATATTCAATTTTGGCCAAGGGCATAATTATTGATAATTATATTCATATAATGTTTTTATAATAAATTTTTGATTGAAATAACAGATAAAAATCGAATTTGAATTTATGTTAGGTAAAACGAATAAACATTTCATGGGTTTATAACATTTGAAGAACGAGAAGTGTTTATTGATTCTATAAATATTGCTTAGCATTATTGTAAAAATCGTTTTATGAATGATTTATTAAGCGAATCAGAGAAATAGTATAAATAACCTAAATTTTACATATTAATCTGGTTCAAATATGATAAGAAAATAAATATCCGTAAAATATTTAATTAATCGTGTCCCTTTTTACAAAGTTTTGAATGAATAATAAAAAATGTCATGTTCTGGAATTTTTATTTATTCAAAAATTTTAAAAAGTATTAAATGTGACTCACGTGGCGAAGCTATATTAAAATCATTTGTCTCTTTTAAGAAAAAGCGTCTTCATTAGTTCTTCATATACAAAATAGCAGGGAACAACAATATAGGAGAATTATGCGGATAAAAAATATTCTTCCCAATTTATTAATTACCAGAATACTCCAAAAGTATTTTAAAAGAAAATAATTTATTTAATCATAAATTTATTTGTAAAGGATAGGCACTATAAATCTTTATTATTTATTATTATCATAATTTGTAAAATTAGATTTAATTTAATGAGGATTTTTAACTCAAATTATATTGAAAGGTTTATATGAATAAATTGTTTTTTGCAATATCTATTATATTCATGGTTTATAGTTTTAATAGTAATGCGCAAACTCTTCAGCCGGGAGATGGAATAAAATTAATTCTTTATCATATATCCGATTCCATTTCAGGTGAATATTACATTCAAGAAGATGGATATATCTCGTTCCCTTTTCTTGGCAAAATTAAAGCTGCTGATAGGAATATTGAAAGTCTTAAATTGGAGATTTATTCAAAATATAATAATTTATATAAAAATCCCGAGTTAACAATATTGCCTATAATTAGAATAAATGTTTTCGGTGAGGTAAGAAATCCTGGTTTTTATTATGTCACAGGTATAGATAAATTATCGGATGTTATAGCAAAAGCCGGTGGGACAACTGTTGACGCAGATTTAGGTGATATTAATATTACCAGGCAAAATAAGGAAATTGAAATTAATGGTGAAAAAGCGATACAGAATGGTAGTAAATTGGATGACATAGGCTTACAATCTGGTGATCAAATATATGTTACACGTAAATGGTTTAGCGGTACTACAGAAACTGTGATTTTATCCTCTGTAGGTATTGTTGCTTCTATAATACTTGCCATAATTTATTATCATAGGTAATTAAACTAAAGATAGGAAAATAGTTCATGGATTACGATCAAATAAAAGAATTAATTAAAACACAAAATAATTCTCACGGAATAGATTTGACAGGGATCGTCCGAATAATATTAAAAAGAAAAATATTTATTATATTATCATTTGTGTTGGTTTTATCAGCTGGATACATTTATTTAAAAACGGCTGCGAGCATATATGAATCAACCGTTTTACTTAAAAAAGAAGGTGATAATAAGAATAATTCAGAAATGGATGATCCTTATCTTAGATTGATTTCACTTCGGTCCCAGGATGATATTACCACAGAGATGGCATTAATAAAAACCAAAAGCGTTCTAGATAGAGTTGTAAAAAAATTAAATCTGGACTTGTTAATAGAAAAAGTTGTTACACCTGAGGGTAAAACTGAAGAGATTTATCGGTCATTGCCGGAATATAATTTATTAGACGATAATAGGAATTCCTTGATGCCTCAAATTTTAAGTTTTCAAACGGACTCTCTTGATAATTCAATAAGCCTGGTTCTTACAAAAGATAATGGCGGTAGATC
>OCZT010007326.1_pt1 | contig 10837 bp, 14 predicted proteins | sample 1539031 | NCBI WGS metagenome assembly OCZT01 (sample SAMEA3539308, study PRJEB22396) | soil metagenome | biome: tundra; feature: field; material: soil | place: USA | collected 2010-05 | depth 0.15 m
CCTGGCTGCTAAAGGGTAAGGGGGATGGTACATTCGACCCAGCGGCCCTAGCTGCTTCCGTGCCCAGCGCTAACCGCATCGCAGCCGCGGATTTCAACATGGACCACAAACTTGACTTAGCGGTGATAGGGGCTGTCGGCACCGGCTTCGTCGTCCTTCTAGGTAACGGCGACGGCACCTTCCAGGCGCCACACACATTCAGCGAGCCCAGAAGTCCGTTCGGTATCGCGGCGGGCAATCTGACCAAAGGTGGCTACCCCGGCATTGCGGTTGCGGCGGAAAACAATAGTGTGTACCTCTTCTTTGGCAACGGCGCTGGAGGCTTCTCGGGACCGCACTACGTCTATCTTCCTCAACCGGGGGGGATCGCCATTGCCGATGTGAACGGCGACGGCGTTCCGGACCTTGTCTCCGCCGGCGTAAGCGTCGCTTACGGCGTAGGTGGGGGCAGGTTCACAAAACCAGTCAGCTACGTTGTCGACGGGGCCAGCTTCATCAGCAACATGGTCTTGGCCGACCTCCGAAACAACGGCTTGCGGGACATCGTCACCAATGGCTACACCGCCATTTCCGTGCTGCTCAACACGGGTAAGGGCACGTTCGAAGACGGCATCTGGACCACCGTTGCAGGCGGCGCGGGCTGCAGTGTGACGGCGGACTTCAACGGCGATGGCAAGCCCGATCTGGCCGTAATCACGTCGACGGGTCTCTCCATCCTTCTAGGCACCGGAAAACCCGCAAAGCCCTTCACTACCGGGACTCCCATCGCCTTGACTGGCGCAGCCTGCATGGTCACCGGCGATTTGAACAGCGACGGCATCCCGGACCTGCTGGTGGCCGTTAACGGTTCGCCCAACGCACTACTCGCCTATCTGGGCAACGGCGACGGCACGTTTACGCTGAAGAGCACCACATCGACACCTAATTCGGGCGGCTACCTGGCGCTAGGCGATTTCAACCACGATGGCAAGCTGGATTTCGCCACCTCCGGCAATCTGCTGGCGCTGGGCAACGGCGACGGCACCTTCCAGGCGCCTAGCCCGATTGTGGCCAATCCACCCTCCAGCGGATTCTCCGGTATAGCAGTGGGAGATATCAACAACGACGGCTGGCCCGATCTGGTGCTGACCAACAACGGTATTCCGGGCTACGACGTGTTCGTGCTCTTGAACAACCATGAGGGCGGGTTCACCCAAGTGCCGACGAATTTTGGCGCGACCACTTCCCAGCCGATCCTGGTGGATTTGAATGGTGATGGGAACCTGGATTTGGTTCTCGAAGGAGGCGGGGTGTACGTGGGCGACGGCACGGGCAAGTTCAGGTACCAGGCAGCGTTACCGGGTGTGCCCGGATCCTTCGGGGGAATCGTCGCCGTGGCGGATGTGAACGGCGACGGCATTCCGGATTTGCTGGTAACGGGATTCGACACCCTGACGGTATCGTTGGGCAAGGGCGGCGCGACCTATGCGGCCCCGTTTGGCATCGGCACCGGTCCCGCCCCCAACGCCCTGCTTGTCGCAAACCTGCACGGCCAATCGCCCACTAAGGGCGTCCCGGATATTGTGGTCCCTGACGCTAATAGCGGCGTCATGGTGCTGCTCAACCTAACCAAATGACCCATGCCCTACTTGGTTAACGGCCAACTCGTCCCCGAAGAACTCGTCCGCGAGGAGTTCGGGCGCATCGGGCGCGATCCTCAGTGGCAGAGTATCCCGGACCTGACCGAACGCGCGAGGCGCTTGCGCGCCGCTGCGGAGCAGTGCGCTCAGGAACGGGTTCTGATCGAGCAGGCGGCGGTCAACGATCCGCGGCCTATCGACCCCGCCGCGCTGGACCAGGAGGTCGCGCGGCAAAACGCTCAGTGGGGTTGCCGCGGCGCGTTCGATTACGATCAGCTTCGCCAGCTCACCGAGCGCACATAGGCTTCCGCGTAGTGCGGGACATCTAGCTCTAGCGGGTCACGCAATTCCACCCCCTCCTAATTGACTGAAAACAATCGCTAAGCACAGTCGATCCCGCCGATCTGCGGAAGACCTCGTGCTACTCTAATGTCGGGCATGGAGACCTCACGCTCTCCGAGGCGTCCCGCACTCGCCGCAAGGTGTTCTGCCGGGCACCCCCCTGGCTCTTTGACAATTCAAACCGTAACCAAAACTCGAACTAAACTCTGTAACTAAAACAAAATCAAGTATGTTATTTGTCTATTTTTTCGAAATGGCTTTGTTCGGCAGATTTTTACTGCAAACCCAATTTCCTGTGGGGCAGGTTGCCACCGCCAGGTACTTCAACCCGCACTGGTGGAACCAGGGGCACTCCATCAAATCGACGCAGCTCGTGCAAAGGGGCTCGCTGCTCTTGCTGGCGGTGACGGCCAGCCTGATGTTGGCGTTCCGCCGTCACGCATGCTGGAGAAGGTGCGGCAACGGCAGATGGAAGACCGCCTCATGGTGCAAACCAGAACGTACTTGCATAACCAGGAACCGGCGCGCGTGGCCAGCGCCGCTCCCGCCGGCAAGGCGGAGTCCGGCATTGAGATCCTGGCGCGCGCTATCGACGGAGGAAGCTGCCAATCGAAGACTTCCGGAAGTTCACTGCAATCGCCTCGCTCTTACCGGTTGCCGGTATGCCATCCGGACTCTCTATGATCGGCGCTTCGCGGACCTTGCCGCGACGCTGCCCCAGCCTGCGTCCCTGCCGCTGAGCGAGCTTCTGCCGGCGCCTGCCACGCAGGAATTCGGGTCCTGGACCGCCGGGCCACAGGACCTGACAGCATGACGGCGTGGAGGTGGGCGGCGTTCTGTGCGGCGCGCGCCGCGATGGCGTGCTGCGCATCATAATCAATCATGGCGGGACTGGCGGAGTTGCTGCCAGGCTTCGAGCGCGATCCTGTGGGGCGGGCAATCTGCCAAACTAGAGAATTAGACTCATGGCAGATTCCCCGATTACTTCTCGAGAAAAAGACTTCGCCGCCTGGTATCAGGATGTGGTCCTGGCGGGCGATATGGCCGAGCCGGCCGAAATCGTCAAGGGTTGCATGGTCATCAAGCCCAACGGGTACGCCGTTTGGGAGATCCTGCAGCGCGAGCTGGATAACCGCTTCAAGGCGACGGGCCATCAGAACATCTATCTTCCGCTGCTGATCCCGCAGAGCTTCCTGGAAAAGGAGGCCGAACACGTGAAAGGCTTCGCGCCGGAACTGGCGGTAGTCACCATCGCGGGCGGCAAGAAGCTGGAGGAGCCTTACGTCATCCGCCCGACATCGGAAACACTTGTCGGCCACTTTTTCGCGAAGTGGATTCAGAGCTATCGCGACCTGCCGGTGCTGGTCAATCAATGGGCCAACATCATTCGCTGGGAGCTGCGCACGCGCATGTTTCTGCGCACCACGGAGTTCCTCTGGCAGGAAGGCCACACGGCGCATTCCAATCACCGGGAGGCGCTGGAGGAGGTATTCCGCATCCTGGACGTGTATGCCGAGGTGGCCGAGGATGTGATGGCTATGCCGGTGATCAAGGGCGCCAAGACGCAGGCGGAGAAGTTCGCGGGGGCGCTGCGCTCGTATTCGATCGAAGCCATGATGCAGAATGGTCTGGCGCTGCAGGCCGGGACCAGCCACGACCTGGGACAGAACTTCGGCAAGGCTTTCAACGTGCAGTTCCAGACGAACGAAGGCAAGCTGGATTATGTCTGGCAGACCAGTTGGGGCGTGAGCACGCGGCTGATCGGCGGACTGATCATGACGCATTCCGACGACAAGGGGCTGGTGCTGCCGCCCAAAGTCGCGCCGCGCAAGGCCGTGCTGGTGCCCATTTACCGCAAGGACGAAGAGCGCGCGCGGGTGATGGAGGTGGCGGCCACGCTGGTCGCATAGCTGGGCGCCCACGGCGTCCATATCGACGCGCGCGAGGGGCTGACGCCGGGCTCGAAGTTCTTTTACTGGGAGCGGCGCGGCGTGCCGGTGGTGTTCGAACTCGGGCCGCGCGATGTGGCCAGCGGCAACATTGTGATCAAGCGCCGCGATACCGGAGCGAAGGAAGTCATTCCGCAATCGGCGGCGGCGGTGAAACTGGCGGAGACGCTGGAGTCGATGCAGGCGGATCTCTATGCGAGGGCCAAACAGCGGCTTAAGGACAATACGGTGTTGGCGAATTCGATCGACGAGGTGCAAGCGATCCTCAACGATGTGACGGCCGAGAAGGGCGGCGGCAAGTTCGTGATGGCGCACCTGGCGGACGATCCGGTCTGCGATGCGCGGATCAAGGAGTTCAAAGCCACGGTGCGAAATATTCCGTCGGTGGATGAGTATGACGGGCCGGGCAAGTGCATCGTGACGGGCGCGGAGGTGGACCGGCGAGTGGTGATAGCGAAGGCGTATTAAAGCTAGCAGCTCTCAGGACATCGCATTGGCCAAGTACAGTTCCACACGATCCGTCGTCCAGGTCGCCACGCCGCACCCGAAGAAGTCGGTGTCTTCGGTCCAAATCGGGCAACGTAAGGCGAGCGCCGCTGCCAAGATCGGCCAGTCATCCTCATCGCGGCGGGCGAGGCGCTGGCGGGCGATTGGCTCGAAGCCGGAGTAGGCCTCTATCCCGACAGTTCGGACTACGTTGGCCAGGGAATCGAAATACGCCATGAAAGGCTCTTCCTGTAGTTCCCGGCGCTCAATCACTTGCGGGAGACGCCGCCGGGCCTCGTCAAATGCAACATCCGGCGCAACGAATTCAATTCGCTCTCCGTATTTGGCCAGCAATGCCCGGGCACGCTTGCCGAGCACCGCACGCATGAGGATGTTCGCGTCGAGGACCAGCATCTTCAGGCTTTTTCCTGGCGCTTCTCTCGACGGAGCCTTTTGAAGTCCTCCATCAGTTCCTCTTCACTGGTACCTGCCGCCGCGATCATCGCGTCCAACTTCTCTCCAGCGACGCGAAAAGCTTCCAGTGCCGCTTGGCTCGGCTTGGGCCTGGTCGGCAAGTAGATGCCGATGGTCGCGCCATGCCGCGTGATGGCGACCGGCGTCTTCGATTCCAAATAGCTGGACAGGTTCTCCCGAAACTCCCGAATTCCGACCCTGGTAGGCTGCATTGGGTGTCACCTCGATTTGTGTACACTATGATACCACACGCGGAAGGGTGGTCCGTCCCACTTAGCCACTACCGGCGGAGCAGCCGGAAGGCCAGCAGAAACCAGGCGGCGATAAAGGAGAGCCCGCCAATCGGCGTGATTGCGCCGAACGTCCGGATGCCAGTCAATGCCAGGACATAGAGGCTGCCGCTGAAAATCAGGATGCCGGTCAGCAGCAGGCCGCACACCCAGGTCGTCGCCGATTCGGAAATCGCGCCGGCCCGGGTGAACAGCGGCACGATCAGGATACCGAGCGCGTGAATGAATTGATAGAAGACCGCTTTTTCGTAGATGCCCATGGAGTAGGCATCCAGACGTCCGCGCAGGCCGTGCGCGCCGAATGCTCCCAAGATCACCGCCAGGCCCAACAGGATCGCGCCGAGTCCGCTCCAGTTCATGCAAAACAATTGTAACGTTTTGCGGCCGGCGCTTGACACATAAGAGATCGTTTATATAATTCTGAACATGGCAGCCAAAGCTCAAACCAAATCGACATTCGATGTGCATCCGGCCGTGGTCATGGCGCCGTCCATCATCACGGGCATGCAGGAGAAGACCGGCCGGTCGCTCGAAGATTGGCTGGAACTGGTGGGGAACGACGGACCGCCCACGGAAAAAGAGCGGCGCGAGTGGCTGAAGGCGAAGCACGGGCTGGGCACGAACTATGCCGGATGCATCGCCGAGATTTCGGTGGGCAAGGGCGAGGAGTTCAGTCCGGAAGGCTACTTGCGATTGGCGGGACAATATGTCGAGAAAATGTTCGCCGGACCGAAAGCAGGACTACGCCCCATCTACGACGCGCTGCTGGCGGCCGGCCTCAAGCTCGGCAAAGACGTGCGGGTGTGTCCGTGCCAGACGTTCGTGCCGCTCTATCGCAACCACGTGTTCGCGCAGATCAAGCCGGCTACGCGCACGCGGATCGACTTCGGTCTGGCGTTGAAGGACACCAAGACGCCCAAGCGGCTGATCGATACCGGCGGGTTCGCCAAGAAGGACAGGATCACGCGGCGCATCGAGATCTCGTCGCTGGATGACATCGACGACGAAGTGCGGCGGTGGATGAAGGTGGCGTACGAGATGGACGCGTAAGGCGAGCATCGGCGAGCGAAGCTCGCCTCTACATGTACATGCCACCGTTGACGTTCAGCACGTGCCCCGTAATGTACCCCGCCTCGTCGCTTGCCAGAAAACGCACGGCGGCCGCAATCTCCTCGGGCCGGCCGAGCCGCCGCAAAGGCACTTGCGCGAGCAGCTTCTCTTTCAGCTCGTCCGTCAGCGCCGCCGTCATATCGGTGTCGATGAAACCCGGCGCCACGGCGTTGACCGTAATCTCGCGCGCGGCCATCTCCTGCGCCAGCGCCTTGGTCAAGCCGATCAGTCCCGCCTTCGACGTCACGTAATTCGCCTGGCCCGCGTTGCCGCTTTCGCCCACCACCGAGGCGATATTGATGATGCGCCCGTAGCGCTGCTTCATCATGGCGGGCAACACCTGCTGTATGGCGAAGAACGCGCCGTGCAGGTTGATCTGCAACACGCGGTCCCAATCCTCGCGCTTCATGCGCACCGCCAGCCCGTCGCGCGTGACGCCCGCGTTATTCACCAGCACGTCGATCCGCCCGAACTGCTGCAACGCCTTGGCAAAGCATTCCCGGATGGAATCGTACGATAACAGGTCCAGATTCACGGTCAGCGCTTGCCCGCTGCAAGCCCGGATCTTCTCCGCCACTTCTTCGTTTTTCTCGATCTCCGGTGAGGCCACCACGATATCGAAACCGGCGCGGCACAGTGTCAAGGCGATCTCCCGGCCAATCCCCCGGCTCGCGCCCGTGACAAATGCCACTCGATTAAACATGATTTCTCCTTCAAGCAAGATGGATGGATTTGCGCGTGAACTTCAATCATAGTAGAAAGTGAGACGCCCCCGTTATGGCCTACGCCGATCTACGTGAATTCATCGCCGCGCTGGAGAAGAACCAGGAGCTCAAGCGCATCCCCTTCGAAGTGGACCCCATCCTGGAGATCGCCGAGTTTGCCGACCGCGCGGTGAAAGCCGGCGGCCCCGCACTGCTGTTCGAAAAGCCCAAGGGCTACGGCATTCCGGTGCTGATCAATAGCTACGCCAGCATGCGCAAGATGCAGATTGCGCTGGAAGTGGACTCGGTCGAAACCGTGGCCCAGCGCATCTCCGAATACCTGGAAATGCGCATGCCCGAAGGCCTGATCGGCAAGCTCAAAATGCTGCCGAAGCTGGCCGAAATGGGATCGTTCTTTCCCAAGACAGTGTCGAAAGGGCCGTGCCAGGACGTGGTCCGCACCACCGGCTTTTCGCTGCTGGACTATCCGGTGCTGAAATGCTGGCCGGAGGATGGCGGCCGCTTCATCACGCTGCCGCTGGTGTTCTCGCGCAATCCCGATTCGGGCAAGCGCAATTGCGGCATGTACCGCATGCAGATCTACGACGAGCGCACCGCGGGCATGCACTGGCAGACGCACAAGCAGGGCGCAGAGCACTACCGCCGCATGGCCGCCTTCGGCCGCAAGCGCATGGACGTCGCGGTGGCCATCGGCGCCGATCCCGCCACCATGTTTTCGGCCATCCTGCCGCTGCCGCCGGACATGGACGAAATGATGATCGCCGGCTTCCTGCGCGGCAGTCCCGTGGAGATGGTGAAGTGCCAGACCTGCGATCTGGAAGTGCCCGCGCAGGCCGAGATCGTGCTCGAAGGCTACGTGGAGTTGGGCGAACTGCGCACGGAAGGGCCCTTCGGCGACCACACCGGGTTCTACTCGCTGGCCGACGAATACCCGGTATTTCACGTCGCCTGCATCACCCAGCGCAAGGATCCGATTTATGCCACCACCATCGTGGGACCGCCGCCCATGGAGGATTTCTACATGGGCAAAGCCATCGAGCGGATCTTCCTGCCGCTGATGCGCCTGCAACTGCCGGAGGTGCGCGACATCTGCATGCCGGCCGAGGGCATCTTCCACAACCTGATCCTGGTGGCGATTCGCAAGTCCTATCCGGGGCACGCGCGCAAAGTGATGTCCGCCATCTGGGGCCTGGGGCAGGCGATGTTTAGTAAGTGCATCGTGGTGGTGGATGAAGACGTGAACGTGCAGGACGTGCGCGAAGTAACCTGGAAGGTGCTGAATAACATCGACCCGGAGCGCGACATACAGTTTACGATGGGGCCTATCGATTCGCTGGACCATTCCAGTCGGCTGCTGAATTACGGGTCTAAGATGGGCGTGGATGCTACGCGTAAGTGGCCCGAGGAAGGATTTACGAGGCCGTGGCCGGGCGTGATCCGCATGTCGGAGGAAGTGAAGCGCCGGGTGGATGAGTTATGGCGGCGCGCGGGGTTGTAGGAGGCAGTTGACGTCGAGGGGACGCCCAGGCGCTGGGTATGAGCGACCCCGATGGGCAATTCAGCTTAGCAAACTTGCGCAGGAGGCTGCGCTACGTCACAACTGGGACCGCATCACTAAGGATAGTATCGACGAAGTCTGGGGTGAGTACGGCGTAAAGAGGATCGAGGATCTCGTGGCGGAACATAAGCACCAGTGCCCGCAGGTGAGCGAACTGATCAACGCTTTCAGGGGGGGGCTGAGCGATTGATGAGTAGGCAGAGCCTGTTCGACTGGATCAATAACAGAGTTTCGACACACCTGGAGGTTATTATTGAAGGAGAGTCGACTCGGTCGCCTAGGGAGGTAGCCCGCTTCCTTTAATCGACTCGGCTTCATCGTAGCGCGCAGTGAGAACGACGAGGGCGAGTACGAGCACTATCGCCTTGACCAGATGCCCGATTTCCTCACGGCGCGAACCAACGAGGACTTCAGTGTCATGTGGGAAATTCACCCCTGCTACAGGCAGGCGTTGGATATACAAAAACTCAACAAATCCCATCGAGAGAAATTCGGCCGCCTCCGCAGCAGGGATTAGGGAGACAAGAATGCAAGGTATGGCGACGGCTGAGATCCAGCCAATCCGGGTCGAACTGGAAGGGGAGGAGGACGGCCGAATCCTAGCTTCCGTGCCGGCCCTTCCAGGAGTGATGGCCTATGGTGCCAGAGAAGAAGAGGCGGTGCAAAAGGTGAAGTCGATAGTTCTCGAGGTATCGGCTGACATGATCGAGAGCGGCGAGGATGTCCTCGATCCGCTGAAGGTCCTCTTTGCCGAATGCTCTTTACTCAAGGATGTCCCAAAAGCTCAGCCCCACGGCGTTTTGCCCGGATAATCCCAGTCGTGGCGAGTGAACGGCGGGTAGCGGTACACTGAAGGCATGGAAAACGCGGAGATCCAGATCGTCTCCAATGAGGCTGGCGAACCGACTGCCGTCATTGTCCCGATTGAACTCTGGCGCGAGATCGAATCGGAGCGGGAAACGGCATACCTGCTCAAGTCCGAGACGATGAAGCAACGCCTGCTGGCTGCGAAACAACGCCAGGAGGGACTCTCACTCGAGGCTGTGGTTGAGAAACTTAGAATTTGATCCGTCGGCCTTCGAAGATCTCGCCTGGTGGATCGAAAAGGACCGGGCGCAGGCACTTCGAATCATTAGACTGGTTCGCGAAATTCAGCGTGACCCGTATTCTGGCTTGGGCAAGCCCGAGCCCTTGAGACACGAGTTGTCCGGTTGTTGGTCGAGACGCATCAATCAAGAAGATCGACTCGTCTATCAAGTACAGGAAGACAAGATCCGGATTCTCGCCTGCCGATTCCACTACTGACCGGCGTTACTGGCGATCTATTCCAGGTGCGATTTCCACGCCCCGCACCCCTGCCCGCCTGCCGATTCCGAGGTGCGAATCCATCCTTGCCTCGGGTATTCTATGGGCATGGAGCTAATCTTCGAAGTCCGCGACGCGGAGGAAGGTGGCTATTGCGCTCGGGTGCTGGGCCACGGCATCTTCACCGAAGCAGAGACATGGGAAGAACTTCGTGCCAATGCCCTTGAGGCAATATCGGTCCACTTCGAGGACGGACCGGTGCATCCGCGGCTATTTCAGTTGCGCTACGTAAGGGATGAGTTGATCCCGGTCATCCGCGCGTTGCTCTGACTACTTCCGCGCCCCGCCCGTGCCCGACTCCTGACTCATCATGCCGCCGGTAGGTGTGAGCAACCCACCATCCGCCACGATTGCCGTCCCTGAAATGTACGAAGCCAGATCGCTTGCCAGGAACGCAATCACGCGCGCGATTTCCTCGGGCCGGCCCATGCGCCCGAACATCGATACCTTGTGGCAAGCCTCCACCACGCGCTCCGGATTCTCGTCCAGCGAGGCCGCCCAGCGCAGCATGGGCGTATCGATCGCGCCGGGGCAAACGCAGTTGACGCGAATATTGTCCGCGGCGAAATCGAGCGCCATCGAGCGCGTCAGCCCGAGCAGTGCGTGCTTGCTGATGACATAGGCCATCGAATTGCGCTGCGCCGTCATGGATTGCACCGACCCGACAATGACGATGGACCCGCCGCCGCGCCGGATCATGTGCGGGATGGCGTACCTGGACGCCAGGAACGCGCTGCGCACGTTGGCGTTCAGCGTTTCGTCCCATTCCGCGTCCGACGTGCTCACCGCCGTGCCGTAACGCTGAATGCCGGCGACATTTGCCAAAATATCGACGCCTCCCATGCGCGCGGCCACCTGCTCCACGGCTTGTTCCACCTGCGCGCCAACCGCGAGATCCACGTGGAAGTACTCGGCCGTG
>OCZT010007327.1_pt1 | contig 10835 bp, 1 predicted proteins | sample 1539031 | NCBI WGS metagenome assembly OCZT01 (sample SAMEA3539308, study PRJEB22396) | soil metagenome | biome: tundra; feature: field; material: soil | place: USA | collected 2010-05 | depth 0.15 m
ACCGAGGTTATATGCAAGCTGGCCAGACCACTCCAGTTGCCGGAGGGATTGGGAACACTATTTTGTTCACCCGAGTAGTTAGTAGCGGTGATGGCAATGCGTCCGTTCCGGGGCTGGCAGAAGATGTAATCAATTCCGTCCGTGCCGTTCGTATTCCCAAAACCGTAGAAGAAGCAGGCCCCGGGGAGCGTTCCGAAACTGGCCCACGCATCAATGGTTACAATCGTGTAATTACTGATTATTCCCGCAGGCAGTTGAACATATTGCTGGCTGTTTGAGGCCAATGTCAGTTGCCCGCTTGCGAACGTGCCGCCGCGCGGCAATGTGCCGTTCCAAGCCGGACCGCCAATCGAGTCAGCACAGTTGGTTCCCGAAGTTTCGCTGAAGCTGTAACGATGCACGAGCGTCGTCGGAACATAGATGACCTGCACGGCTTGCGTGGCGGACAAACCCAGACTCGCGTAAGTGGCGATGATGCTTGTCGTGCCCGAACCCACACCCGTCACGTTACCATTGATGTCCACGACGGCGATGTTCGTGGTCGCCGAGGTGTAAGTGATGGTGTGATTGGCATTGGTGGTGAGATTGATCCAATTGCCGGACTGCTGTCCCCAGACCATGGACGCGACCATCTGGCCGCGGTTGAGGGGCGAAGTGAACTGCAACAGCAGGTTGGTGTAGGAGTTGATGCCGCTCGCGTTGAGCCGGAGAATGGAAAGTGAATTGCCTAGAAGCGTGAGGGTGAAATTGGTTCCTGAACCGGCGATTGAATTCGTCACCGGATAAACATACTTCGGCGCGGTGATGGAGTTTTCATCGGACGGACTGCCGGAGGTCAGTTGAATGAGCGTGCCGTTGGGCGCAATGGCATTGATGCCGGTGAGGTTGAATGTTGTCGCCAGCGGCGTGCTGTAAGGATTGACGGCCTTGATGATGATCTGCCCTGATGACCGGGCCAAAGCTGAAGAGACCTGGAGGGAAGCTGAACTTGCCGGGTTGGGGATGTTATGGATCAGGGTGCCGTTGAGGTAGCAGAGAATGTTGCTGCTGCTAAGCTGAATGCTGATGTCATACCAGCCGCCATTGGTCACGCTCCCACTCGCCGTGGTGAGGGTGGTCTTCGATCCGTTTACGGAAAACTCGATGCCGTGCTGGGTGTTACCCCAACCGCCGATGTTCCACCACAAATAATTATTGCTGTCGCGCCAGTCAAAGATGATGAGGAAGCCTTCACTGCCGCTGTCCTTGCGCGCCCTTAAGCTATAGGTATAGTTGCTCCAGTTGGTGTTGCCGGCCCACGTCCGGCAATCAGTGGTGGAAGCCGAGGTTTGCTGATACACGCCCGCGTTGGTGTTCCAGACGCCCTTGAAAACATTCCAGCCGTTCGTGCCCGAACTGACAAAGTCACTCCGGTAAAACGTCACGCCGTTACTGGTGACGACGAGATTGGTGTAGGAAGAGGCCGTGTTCCAAGTGCCCAGTCCGATGGCTCCCTGATTCTGGTTCGTGGCCGTGCCCGCGATAACCACGGTGGTGGGCAGAACCACATCGCCGCGATTTTGCCCGAACAGTTGCTGGACATAATACGACGGCGTGCCGAAGCAGCGGGAACTGTCGTAGTAAATCAGGTCGGGATGCCACTGGATGCCGTTCACGTTCGCGAACAGCGGCGCGTAGGAGGCAAGCTCGACGACATCGGAGTTCCGTTCCATGCCGGTCATGAACGCCGCTTCGCCGAGCGCGGCGGCAAGGTTGCCATAGGTGCCGTAACCTGACGTCACGGCATATTCGCCGACAAAAACTTTCGGCCCGCTGCGGCTGTAACTGTCATATTTCGTCGCGTAGGAAATGAACGTGGCCGGACTGGAATAATAATGTTCGTCCCGGATCTCCGCCGGCCGGCTCGTGGGGCTGGAGGGACTTCCCCAGACGGGTGAAATCAAATGGATGTTTGGATATTGCGCTTTGATGGCATCATAAAACAAAGTGTAACGCGCGTCGTAGTAAGAGCCGCCGTTCTCGTTGCCGATCTCCAGGTATTTCAGATTGTAGGGCGCGGGATGACCGTTGGCCGCGCGCTGCGCGCCCCAAGTGGTGTTAGTGTCACCGTTGGCGTATTCAATCAAGTCCAGCGCGTCCTGCACCCACGGCCCCATTTCGACCAGCGGAACGGTGTTGTTGGTGTTGCCGTTATAGCCGAGCATCAGACCGCAGTTGATGCCGTAAAGCGGCTCCATGCCCATGTCTTCGCACTGCCGGAAGAACTCGTCCAAGCCGTAACCATCGGTTGACCAATAACCCCAGGAGTCATTCATGTGACCGGGCCGCGACGCAACATCGCCGATGGTCTTCTTCCACCGAACGGCGTTGGTGACATTATAGCTTTCGATGAAGTTTCCGCCGGGATAGCGCAAGAACGACGGGTGTATTGCCGCCAGCATGTTCGCCAGCTCCAGCTTCATTCCGTTCGTGCGATTGTGAAACGTGGCGCGGGGAAACAGTGAAACCATATCCAGCCAGATTGCGCCGGCGTTTGAAATGCTCAAGACGATCCGCGCATTCGTGTCCGTGCCGCTTGATACGAGGGCCGCGGCGAAGTGCTGCCAGTTCGTCGTCAGTCCGCTAAACGAAGTCTGCGCGTGAACGCTGCTGCCATCAGAACTTTCCAACCGCGCGCTGACCGGCCCGGTGAAACCATTGGAGCCGGCCGCGTAAAAATTTAAGTCGTAAGTTGCGCCGGATTGCAGCGACATTCCCCAGAAACCGCTGTTGCCCGCCCCGACGCTGCCGCTGCCAGACTGCATCGTCAGTTTCAGCGAACGAAGATTGTTCGTATTGAGCGGCTGCGATGTATCCACACTCATCTGTCCGGCGGCGGTGCCTTGCGCAATGAGCGTCCAATAATCCGCGTTGGCCGAGTTGTCAAACGAGCGGTTGCGAACCAGCTCGGCATAAATCCCGCCTTCGCCGGCGAAGTTGATCTCTTCAAAAAAAATCCCAAACAGGTTGGAACTGATGGCCGCGCCCGGCTGATCCGCCTGGATGGTCACCGTGGCGGCAGATTGCGCGCGGGCGGACAACGACGCAAAAAGCGCAACGGCGAGCAGCGCTCCCGCTAAAAATCTCAAAGACCGGCGGGTGGGTGGCACAGCGTTTTAATTCTTGGTTATGAAAGCGGACCCACCGCCTCATTTCACTGGTTCAATTTAGCCTAAAAAAACGGGGCGGCGACTTCCATCGCCGCCCCGTTCTTGAACGGACAGTTTTATTTCATCACGGATGACGCAGGCGATAGAACACGGTCGCGTTGGCCGGGTTCATGTTGATGACCGCCGAGGTGCTGGAGGCGCTGCCCGGCACGTCAAACCAATTGGTTGAGATGCCGGTGCTCAAGCTGTTGGTCTGCGACTGGAGAATCCAGCCCAGATGATCCGCCGGCCATGACAGCGAGAGTGTGCTGCCACTGACGCTGAAGGTGATGTTCGTCGGGTTGCTGGCGATGGTGGTGCCGGTAACAACGCTCAACACGCCGCTGGCCGGATTGAAGCTGTAGGCCAGACCCGTTCCCGGCGAACCCACGATGCTGCTGAAGTTGCCGGATGGTGAACCTGAAACGGTGAACAACTGGAATGTGTTTGTGGTCGTCAGCAAATTCGCATCCGAGGTGATATTGGTGACGGTTAATATGCCGCCATAGGTTATGTTGCCACTGACGGTAACATTATCTTGCACCGGCGAGCCGCCGGTCTTGTCAATGCGCAAGGTGGCATTACCTTGCAAGGTGAGGTTGTTATAGATCGTAAATGTGCCGACGGTGGCTCCGGCATCGCCCGCGCCGAGATTGCCCGCCGGACGGACTATCATCGGGCCGTTGATGCTGCCGATACCGGCCAGCGTGCCGTTGGTGACGAGCGTAGTGCCATGGTAATAGTTGGCCGCGTCGAGATAGACAGTTCCAGCGCCCTGCTTCACGAGGCCGCCATTGAATGCATCTCCCATTTGAAGTGCCGATGCGCCGATGCTCAACGTGAACCCACCATCGTCGAGAACGAGACCATTGCTCATCACCATGCTGATGATGGTTCCCTGAATGAAGTCGGCGCTGGAGGCGCTGGCTTGAAGCGTGCCGCCGTTGAAATAGGCAACCCCAAGAGTGGTGGGAAAGCCACCGGACTGATTGTTTCCACGGATATCCGACGCCTGCAACAAGCCGCCATTCAAACGCAGAATGGCAACGGCCGCTGGATTTTCACCCAGCCAGAGTTCGCTGTTGTTGAGCAACTGGCCGCCATTGACGATCAGAGTGCCGGTCGCATTCAGCGAACCGACCACAACGTTGCCGCCACCGGTCTTTTGCACCAGACCGCTGTTGACGATGAGCGTGCCGTTGGCCCCCGCAGCATTGCGTCCGACAACGAGCCAGTTGTTTACGAGCAGCGTGCCGCCGTCCACGGTGACGCTGGCAGTGCCTGCATTTTGCATGACCCAGAATTCAGCGCCACCCGTCAGATTCAATGCGCCGCCGTTGGTGATGAGCATCGTGCCACCATTGACCTGGCTGGCCGCAGCACTCGCGAGATTGTTGGTTCCAGTGATGATGGAATTTCCACCGCCGACCTTGATGAAGGAGGACCCGCCGACGCCAGCAGCGATGGTTCCAGACCAAGTGCCGCCGCCATTGGCGTTGCCCATGGTCAGGACGGAGGCGGTGGCACCAGAATTATTAATGGTGCCGGAGCCGGAAAGGCCGTTGATTGGCTCCGAGAAACCGGCCAGGTCCAATGTGCCGCTAGGGCCAACATTCAGATTCGCCGCGCTGGACAAGGCTGAAGCATTACCCACCACCAATGTGCCGTTGCTGACGACCGTGTCGCCCGCGTAGTTGTTGTTGGTCAGATTCAAGATGGCCGTGCCGCTGCCGAGCTTCGTTAGTCCGCCGGGCCCGGTAATATTTCCTCTACCCCCGAAGGTGTAGCTCTTGCTGTTATTGCTGATCACCAAGCTCGACGGCCCGGCGTTGGTGTTCAGGATAACCGTGCCACTGCCGCTGTCGTTGAACGTCACAGCATCACCCGGAATGATGGGTTGACGATAGGTGGTTGGCGTCGCGCCAAGCAGCCAGTTCGTCGTGGAGTTGATGTCCCACAAGTTGTTGGTGTTGGCACCGGTCCAGACCAATCCCGGCCCGGTGCTGGTGATGACGACATACAATGTGGAATTGGGCGCGCTGTTGGAAATGAATCCCGCCACCCCTTGCGGCAATGTGATGTTTGTATAGGTGCCAAGACCGGCGATGGCACCGACATATTTGACGAGCGGAATGGAGCCGACACTGACCGCGCCGGCAACACTGATGGTGTTCGTCCCGTTGAACGTCAGAGTGCCGCAGTTCACCAGCGGAACCGTCGGATTGAGACCGGTGAGACCCAACCCCAACGTAGCGCCCGGTGCCTCCGTCACCCCGATGGTCAAGTTGCCCATGCTGTTTGTTGCACTCCCGATTTGAGTAACGGTAAATGTAGCGCCATTGGTGACCGTCGTGGAGCCAGTAAATTTTGACGCCGTTGTCGTGGCCAAAGTGCCAGCATTGACATTCACAGTTCCGGCATAAGTGCTCGCACTGTTCAGCGACAGCGTGCCGGCAATTACAGCAATCGGACCACCAAATGTATTCACACCCGTCAAGATTGTCGTGCCGGAACCTTTCTTGGTCAGGCCACCCGTGCCGTTGCTGATGAACGAAACCGTGCCGATGGTCGGAGCCACAGTGCTCACACCACCGCCGGAGAATGACAGCGATAATCCATCTCCCAGTGTATAGCCACTGCCGGGGCAACTGATAACCAGATTTGTCACCGTGCCGCTGACGGGATTCACCTGTGCTATGACCATCGCGTTGCTGCCAGTGCCACCGCTGATGGTCACGATGGGCGAATCAATGTAGCCCGAACCGCCGGTGGCGAGTGTGATCGCTCCAACGCCAACACCGCCGGCACCGAGCAAAGGTTGCGGAATGGTGATGGCGTTACCGCCGTCGTCAACCGTCAAGCCGCCGTTGTAAACCGTGGCGCCGTTGAGGCCGGTCATGAAGGTGGTGTTTGCAACACTTGCTTTGAGCGTGCCGCCGTTGAAGTTCGCGAATGCCGTGCCGGTGCCGAGGCCTTTGGCGACTCTGTTCGCGGTGATGGTTCCGCCCAGCAGGTTGAGCGTGCCGCTCCAGCCGCTCTGGCTGGCGACCGGCCCGATGGTGAGGCCATTGTTTGTGACTATCACGGAGGCTGCGCCGGAAACGTTCATCGTCCCCGTGCCGCGTTCACCGACCATGATGCCGCCGCCGGTGCCTGCGGAGGTAAAGGTGCCGCCGAAGATGTTTGCCTGGCCGACGGCTGCCGTGCCGCCAGCGGCGATGGTCATCAGGTTGCTGGTGACAAGTGCTGTTCCACCGTTCTGATTGTAAACGGCGGTGTCGTTGTTGAAACCGACCACGATGTAACTGCCGTTTGTAAATGTTCCTCCGCTCATGGTAAAGCCCGCATAGCCACCCATACCTGTGCCAAGGCCGAGTTGCTGCGCCACGGTGAGCGAACCACCGTTCAAGGCAATTTCGCCAGCGGCACCGCTGACCGATCCGACAATAAGGCTGGAGGTGAATTGGCCGCCGTTGTTGTTGGCCCGGAAGGTGCCAGCCAAAATGTTCAACACACCATTCAGTCCGGCGGTGTCACCAACCGTAACCACGGCAGGCAGGGTGTTTGCTCCGGCCGTGTTCAACGTGCCTTGGCGAACCAGCAGATTGCCGGTGATGCCGTTCGCGCCGGCCAGAACCAAGGTGCCATTGTCAATCTTCGTCAAACCACCTGGTCCAGTTACTGCACCGCCGAACCGGGCAGTGACGTTGTTGATAACACCAATGGAAGAAGTGGCAGGCACACTGAACACACGTGCATTGTTGGTCGTATTGCCATTCACCTGCAAGGCACCGCCGTTGAGCGTCACCACGCTGGCATTGGCGCCAAGGGCAGAATCATTGGTGATGATCACTGAACCACCATTGATGGAAAGGCCGCCGGTAAAGCTGTTGCTCGTAAGCATCGTGAGCGATCCGGTATTGGTTTGGATGAGATAACCGGGGCCGGTGATTCCACCCACGCCAGCAAAGCTATAAGGCAGCGTGCTGTCCACAGTGACCGGATACGGATAAAACGTGCTGGTCAGATTGATATTGGTCGGCTGCGGATTGACTCCGTCGTTGTAGAGCGTGTCATCAAAAATCACCCCATCGCCTATAATCACGCCGGTGCCGTTGGTGTATTGCTGATAGACCGTGGCCGTTCCGTCTGCGATGTTCGTCCAGTTGACGGTGGTGGTGTTCCAGTTGGTGCTGACCGATCCATACCAAGTAAGCTGTTTAGGAGCCGAACTGACATTGAGGTCAATCGAATGATTTAGGGTGTTATTCACCAATGTGGCGGTCACTCCCGGAGGCGGGTTCAAACCAATATTCGCAATGCTGGGCAGAGTGCCGGTGTATTTGATTAAAGTGAATACGCCGGGCTTCAATCCCAACGCGGTGATACTGATCAGGTTGGTGGGAGCGGTGGAGAAAATGCCGCTGACATTGATGGCCGGATTGGCCGGATTGGCTAAAACTGTGCCGTAAACAATGTTCAACGTCACGTTAGTCAAGAACGTCAAGTTGTCCACAGGCAAGGAAACAGTGCCGCCGGAAGAATTCACGGTCAGCGTCGCGTTGCTAACGATCATACCTGCCGCGACACTCGGAGTGACGGACGAGGAAACTAAGTTCAAAGTTCCGCCGACCACCAGCGTGGGACCGGTATAGGTGTAGCCTCCGGTCAAGATCGTTGTGCCGGAACCGGCGAAGGTCATGCCGCCGCTGGTGGCGTTTGGCGTGGGTGCCGCACCAGTGATTGTGGCCGGAGTTGTCGGGTTCCCGCCGGTCAGGGTAAATGTCGGCGTCGCGGTGTAATTCACGCCCGGGCAGGTAATCAAAACGTTGGTGACAGTGCCGGTGGCTGGGTTGATTTGCGCAACGGCCGTCGCCCCAACACCGTTCCCATCGCCCGACACAACCGCGACAATCGGCGGAGCGATGTAGCCTGCGCCGGGTGTAAATGAACTGATGCTGTTCACGCCGTTGCCCGAAGGAGAAAGAAACTGCTGGCCAATGGTGACGGCAAATCCGTTGTTGTTAAACGTCCCCCCACCGCTATAAACAGTGGCAGCAGTCAAGCCCTGCATCATAACAGTCTGGTTCTCGGTCGCCGCGAGCGTTCCGCCGTTGAAGTTGACCCGCGTCGTTCCAGCGGCGCTGCTAGGCATCCAACCCGCCTGAATGCTGCCACCGGCGTTCAAATTCAAAATGGCCGTATTGGCCGCATTGCCCGAATTATTCAAGTTAAGCGGTTGGTTTGCGCTGGTGAGAGTCACCGGGCCCATTAAGTTGATAATGGAAGTCTGGGCGCCGCCGGCACCCCAGTTACACTGAAACTGGCCGCCATAGGAGAGCGAACTGCCCGGCCAGACATTCAGGATGCCGGTTTGGGGGATGCCGGCGGTTTGGGCGCTTCCTCCGCGGGCAACGACGATCCAGCCGGAGTTAATAACTGTTCCGTTAATGTCCACCTGGCCGTTGCCGGAGGGGTTGGCTTCACCGCCCACAGCGATTTCATTACAGAAATTGGTGGCTCCAGCACCGATGTAATAATAGCCGTAGCCAAAGAGGCCGACGCCGACTTGGAAGTCGAGGCTGTTGCCACCCTGGGTCTGTTTCAAGGTTCCGGCGGTCTGATAGAACGCACCCGTCAAGTTGGTCGTTGTGCCGATGCTAAAGTTATAGTTCGTGAGGAACGCGCCCGAAAAATTCACCACGCCGCTTCTCACGATCATGGTGTTGATGGTGTAGGTGCTCCTGCTGGCATTGGTTAAAGCCGGTTCCAAAGATCCGGTAATGTTGAGCGTCCCGGCGTTCACCACGGTCGCACCGTTATAGGTATTCGTGCCGCCGAGCGTCAGTGCGGCAGCGCCGAGTTTGGTGAGTGACAAGGCGCCGGTGGTGTTGCTGATTATGCCATCAAATTCAATGTCGGAACTGGCATTAATAGTCAGCGTCGGCGATCCGAGGGTGTTGTCCACGGTTCCGATGCCGGTCAAGCCGGCAATGGCGGGGCTGTTCCCGTTCAAGTCCAATTTACCGGGTGCAGCCACAGAAACGGTGGTGGTGGTGGGCATGGAAGACGCCACGTCCGTCGGGCCGCTGGATTGGGCCATGAGGGCCGTCACCTGTGCCTGACTCAAGAGGTTGGTGAACATGTAAACCTCGTCAATGAGACCGCCCAGTCCCACTTCTTGGTCACTCACGGTGGGGCCTCCGCCAATCCGGCATTGGGTGGTTGTGCCGGCACTGCCACTCCACTGATTTTGAACCATTGTATCCACTACGCCGTCCACATATTGAATATTCGTGCCGCCCTGGGACCCAAAAACAACAAAGTGCCAGTTGCCATCAGCAACGACTGCCGTTCCCTGTTCCCAGCTTCGACCATAACTGACACCGCCCGCGTGCGTTCCAGGACCGTCATTGTCTATAGTATTTTGTATCAAATAGAACTTGGTATTTGCAGAGGCCCAACCGCCATTGCCTTGATAAAAATAACAACCACCTGGCGTGGAGGATTGAATCCACATCGCCAGAGTCCAGCTAGTGGTCGCATTGATGTTCATGGTAATAACCGGGTTGTTGATCAGCACACAAGAAGGCGTCGAATTGCCTTGCTGCGCATTTGAAGGAATGCTTAATGCCTTGCCATAGCGGCCGCCGGGAACAATTGCCGCACCGCCGAGGAGCGCGCCATTCATCGCGGAGCCGCCGGTGCCCTGATTGATCACTGTGGCGCCGCTAACATTGTCAAATGACATATACAAAACCGGATCCGTGCCGGAAAGCCCCACAATACCGTTTGTCAGCTTTAGCGTTCCCGCGCTCACCGTGGTATTGCCAGTGTAGTTGTTCGCTCCAGCCAGAATCAGTGTGCCATTGCCCGCCTTGGTCAAGCCGGCCGTTCCCGCCAGCGGAAGCGCCGCAACAACAATGTTGGTGCTAAATCCGTTGCTGACCGTGATCGTCGGCGTTCCTCCCGCCAATGTCAGAACACTTCCGCCGCTCGCATTGAGAATCCAGTTGTTGTTCGTCGTCGTGCCCGCGTTGTTGCCAAACAGCAGCGCGCCGAGGCTGTGCGAGGCGTCCATCGTCACCGTGTCAACGTTGGTGTTGTTCATGGTGAAGTCAGCGGTGTTGCCACTGCCATCGGCCACGATGCCACCCGACCAGTTGGTCGTGGCGCTCCAGACGCTGCTGGCGTCGTTGATCCACACGCCACTGGCCGCGCGGGAAACCCCCACGCTGGCGAGCAAAACGAGCCAGACGACCGCGATTCTGGCAATCAGCCGGATGGGTCTCTCAACCGGCAACCGGCCGTGAGTTGAATTGCCTTCCAGCTGTAACAGTGGGGAGTTTTGAGTTTTCATGGTTTCTTTGTTGGTTTTGGGAACGTTAAATTATTGGTGAAGGCGGAGGATGCTGCGTGGAGAAAAACCGAAAATCACATTCTAAAAGCGGGTGGCCAGAGGTTTGCTTTTGTGGAAACTTCGGTTGCTGCCGAAGAATGCCAGCCCAAAAGGACACAATCCGCCCGTGCTTTTTCAGATTCAAATGCATCACAAAATAGAATGTTTAAATCTAACGGACAGCCAATCATCTACAACGCCATTTTGCGGAAAAAAAACACCATTTTACGACAGTCAAGACAAGGCCT
>OCZT010007329.1_pt1 | contig 10835 bp, 7 predicted proteins | sample 1539031 | NCBI WGS metagenome assembly OCZT01 (sample SAMEA3539308, study PRJEB22396) | soil metagenome | biome: tundra; feature: field; material: soil | place: USA | collected 2010-05 | depth 0.15 m
CCAGCGTAACGGCACGGTTGAGCAGGTTCGTCACTTGCGAGAGAGCGCCATCGGCGACCTTTAGGAGGCCCACGCCTTCACTGGCGTTGGTCTGCGATTGGCCGAGGGCTTGCGAGTTGGCTTGCAGGCCATTTACCAGCGAGAGGCCGGCCGCATCGTCCGATCCGGAGTTGATCTTCGATCCGGAAGACAGCTGCTGCAGCACTTTGGAAAGGCTGTTGCTGGTGTTGTTGAGGTTATTTTGCGCGTAGGTCGCGTTGAGGTTATTCAGGACACCCAGGGACATGGGGTTCTCCTTTTTGAATGCGTGGATTTGCAGTCTTCCCTGAACTCATGCGCCCATCTTTATCGTGGCTCCGGGCTGCTGATTTCGGTTCGGTACCGCCGCATCTGGCCCCTTCTTCGGCGTGAGATTTCGGGACTTTATGAACCCCGCATTTTTGTCCTCACGAGGACACTTGGCTTTGATGTTTATTCCTATCAATCTTTCCCGGCGGCTGCCGATAACCATTCATGAAGGAGTTCCGCGCCGATGATTGAACTGACAAGACTCAACGGCAATCCGATGGTTCTTAACAGCGATTTGATCAAGACCGCCGAAGCCTCTCCAGACACCATGCTGACCCTTATCACGGGAGAGAAGTTGATAGTGCGCGAGGAATGCGGCGAGGTGGTGGAACGGGTGCTGGCCTACAGGGCGCGTCTGCTGGCCCTGGTGGCCCGGCGACTGTCGACTCTTGACGGCGTTCAGACCGTGGTTTCCATGTCCAGCCTCGACGTTTCAGGCCAGCCTGGGCCCGCTGCAGTACCACCGCGGCGCGAGCCAAGTCGCTGAAGCTGATGCATCACCGTGAAGACTTTCTACCCGGATCCCGGAGGAGAATCAGATGGATAAGGCCAGTTTTGGCGGAGCGTTTCTGGCCATCGCAGGCATCGTGGCAGGTTTGTTGATCGAGGGCGGCAACCTGGGCCAGATTCTTCAGCCTACGGCAGCTCTGATCGTCTTTGGCGGCACCATGGGCGCGGTGCTGCTGCAGTTTCCGCTGACCACGGTGATGGCCGCATTTGGCCGCCTTGCGCACGTGTTTGCCGCGCCTGCCAAGCAGGACAGCCAGCTGGTCCGACTGTTGGTGGCCTTTGCCAACAAGGCCCGCCGCCACGGCGTGGTCTCGCTTGACAGCGATTTGCAGACCATTGAGGATCCCTTTCTCAAGCGTTCCCTCATGCTGGCTGTGGACGGCACCGAACCAAACGAGTTGCGCAGCATCATGCGCGTCAGCTTGGATGCAGCCACCGAGAGCGAAGAGCGCCTGCCGGCGGTCTTCGAATCGGCGGGCGGGTTCTCGCCCACTATCGGCATCCTGGGCGCGGTTCTGGGGCTCATTCAGGTGATGGCGCATCTGGACAATATTCAGGAAGTTGGGCGGGGCATCGCGGTGGCATTTGTCGCCACAATCTACGGAGTAGGGATTGCCAATCTCTTCTTCCTACCTTTTGCCGGCAAGATGCGCATCCGCATCCGCGAGAACCATCAGCGCCAGGAGATGATGCTGGAAGGCGTGATTTCAATTCTCGAGGGGATGAACCCGCGCATGCTCGAAGTCAAGCTGGGAGGCTTTCTCAATGCCGCTCCGCAGGACAAGAAGGAGCGCGCGGCATGAGTCGGCAGCCCGACCGAAGGCGGCCCAGCCATGATCGCTGGCTGGTTTCCTACGCTGATTTCATCACCATGCTTTTCGGCCTGTTTGTGGTTCTTTACGCGTTCGCCAAGGCCGACCAGAAGAAGCAGATTCAGGTCACTGAGTCGATCGACACCGCCTTTCGATCCCTGGGCCTGTTCCCGGATGCGACGCGCCACCCGGACAAGAACAACGTTACTTCTCCTGGCGCCGAACATGCGGCGATGCCCATGAACATCGTGATGGGAGAGGACGTGATGTCGCCCGCGCAAGTGAAGGACGACCTGGAGCACATCCGCCGGGATCTGACGCAGACCCTGTCCAACCAAGTGGCGCAGCACACTGTTTCCATCCACATGGGCCGCGACGGTCTGGTGATCAGCCTGCGCGAGGCAGGTTTCTTTGCTTCCGGCTCAGCCACGCCGAAGCCTGAGACGCTTGCCACATTGAGGCAGATCGCCACGTCTCTGGGCCGCACTCCCTACGACCTGCGCATCGAGGGGCACACGGATAACATCCCCATTCGTACTGCAGCATTCGATTCAAACTGGGAACTGTCCTCGGCGCGCGCTACGGGCATCGCGCGACTCATGCTCAATCAGCGCACCATTCCTCCTGACAGGCTGTCTGCTGCGGGATATGCCGAGTTCCACCCGGTGACCAGCAACGCTACCGCCGATGGGCGCGCGGAAAACCGGCGCGTGGACCTGGTGGTTTTGCCGCGCAGCAAGATCAATTTCTCTGCGCCCGCGCTCCCCCATTCTTCCGGCGAATGGCGCAAGATCACCGACGGCGATCCGGCGCCTCAAGTGGGTGCATCTCCAACCCCGCCTGGTCAATGACATGGAAGCTGCGCTCTGAATCTCCAGCTCTCATCGGCGACCGCGGAAAGCCGTTTGTTCCGCTTCTTGTCCCAGGTTGTGGGAAAATGCCGTAGATTACCCTACGGTTAAGTAGACGATTACAAAGTTTTTATTAATTATATGCACGATTTTGCGGGCTCGGAGAAATATAGGAGGGGGGGTAGGGGGTACCCCGGTGGGGTACGGACCGGGCAGATCCCTGACAGATCAGAACGGGCTCCTTCGACACTCAATCTCCGCTTGCCTTCCCTGCATGATCGAATCTGCTTTTACAGTACGCCGACGGAAGGTAATCTTCTGCAAAACCTTGGAAGTGTCTGAAGAAATCGCCGGAATGCGAGAAATGTGGTGGAAGACGAGTCTTCAGAGGCAGAACTGGCTGCGGTGAAGGGCCGGTTTCTGTTGTGAGAAGCGCGAAAGGCACCTGAGGGAAGTAGAAAAAGACAGGACGCCGATTGTCCTGCAGATTGAACAATTCGCATGAAAGTCAAGCAGGGGCCGGATGCGGAGCAGTTACCGCTGGCCCGAGCCGGCGCGATACTCTTAAAGCCAGCGTGACCAAACAAGATCCAGCTCCGCTGTCCCACTCTTTGGACAAGGGTTCCGAGGAACTCACGCCCTTCATGCGCCAATGGACTGCGGCCAAACGGGAGAACCCGGACGCGCTGCTGTTTTTCAGGATGGGGGACTTCTACGAGCTCTTCTACGACGACGCGGTGGTGGTGAGCCGGGAGTTGCAACTGACCCTGACGGCGCGGGACCGCGAGCGGTCGCAGCCGATGTGCGGGGTTCCATACCATGCGGTGGATGCCTACCTGACCCGCCTTCTACGCAAGGGTTACCGTATCGCCATCTGCGACCAGATGGAGGACCCCAAGCTCACCAAGAAGATAGTCCGCCGCGAGGTAACTCGTGTTCTGAGCCCGGGCACCGCTCTCGATGCCGCGCTGGGGCAGGAGCAGAACAATTTTCTTGCAGCGTATTTTGAAACCGGCACGCCGAAGGAGCCGGTATGCGCGGTGGCGCTGCTCGATGTGTCAACGGGCGAGTTCCGGACCGCAGTGTTCGCGGGAGCGGCAGCACGCCAACAGGCGGTGGATGAGATTCTGATGGCCCAGCCCAGCGAAGTGCTGCTGGCGGCAAGCGCGGAGGCGCCTCCGCCGCTGGAGCGGATTCCAGCACGGACGCGGGTCGAGGACTGGGTGTGGACCAGGGACTTTGCGGTGCCGCTGGTGGAACGGCAGCTCAACGTTCGGTCTCTCGAGGGCTTTGGGCTCACCACGCATCCCGCAGCGGCTATCGCCGCCGGAGTTGTGCTGCACTACGTGCGGACGACGCAGAAAAACGAAGCACTGCATATTGACAGCCTCAAGTTCCAGGAACACTCGAATGCTCTTGAGCTGGACCAGGTGACGGCGCGGAACCTGGAGCTGATTGAACCGCTGTTTGTGGGACAGGATAGCCGGGCGACGCTCTTTCATACCCTGGACGCATGCCAGACGCCGATGGGCAAGCGGCTGCTGCGAGCCACGATTCTCAGGCCTCTGCTGGAAGCAGCGGCGATCGAAGCGCGCTATGAAGCGGTGGGCGAGGCGCACGGGGACCTGGTGAAGCGCGAGGAGATTCGGCGGGCGTTCGCGGGCATTCTGGATCTGGAGCGATTGCTGGCGCGGCTGTCATTGGATTCGGCCGGGCCGCGCGATGTACGGGCGCTGGCAGCCAGTCTCGACCATCTGCCGGGTTTGAAGACAGAGCTGGACGCAATGCATGCGGCCAAATGGAATGATGTTGGAGCGAGGCTGGACACGCTGGTAGATGTCACGGCACGGATTGCGACCACACTCGAGCAGGAACCTCCACTCACGTTTGCTGATGGCGGCGTCATTGCGGCGGGCGTGGACCAGGAACTGGATGAATTGAGGACCATTTCGACCACCGGGAAACAACAGATCGCAGCCATCGAGGAGCGGGAGCGGCAGAGGACAGGGATTGGCTCGCTGAAGGTTCGATATAACTCGGTGTTCGGGTATTACATCGAGATAACCAAAGCTAACCTGGCGATGGCCCCAGCCGATTACGAACGCAAACAGACACTGGTAAATGCCGAACGGTTCACCACACCGGAGCTGAAGGAATACGAAGTAAAGATACTCACAGCGCATGACCGGTCGATTGAGATCGAGAAGAGAATATTTTCTGAGTTACGGCGTTCGGTGCTCGAGTCGGCTGGCCGGATAAGACAAAGTTCGGCAGCGGTGGCCGAGGCGGATCTATTGGCCAACTTCGCCCACCTGGCAGCCCTGCGTCGATACGCGAGGCCGCAGTTAACCGAAGAGCCGGTAATCGAGGCCGTGGCGGGGCGGCATCCGGTGATCGAGCAGTGGATGGAGGAGACGCGGGAAGGGCGCTTTATTGCGAACGATCTTTATCTGAACGCGGGTGGCGAGGGACCGAGCCTGTTGCTGATCACCGGCCCTAACATGGGCGGCAAGAGCACTTATCTGCGGCAGGCGGCGATGTTAGTGCTGATGGCGCAAATGGGCAGCTTTGTGCCGGCGCAGAGTTTGCGCTTTGGTTTGGTGGACCGCATTTTTACGCGCATCGGCGCTAGCGATAACGTGGCCCGCGGGCGATCGACCTTCATGGTTGAGATGACCGAAACAGCCACAATCCTGAATACGGCTACAAACCGCTCGCTGATCCTGCTGGATGAGATGGGCCGCGGCACCGCGACCTTCGACGGGCTCTCACTGGCCTGGGCGACGGTCGAGTACTTGCACGCCGAGACCGGGGCGCGCACGCTGTTTGCAACGCACTATCATGAGCTGACCATGCTGGCCGAGAAACTGCCGCGGGTGCGCAATCTGCGGGTGGGCGTGAAAGAGGCTGCGGGCGGCATTGTCTTTCTGCATAACATTGAACCGGGCGCGGCAAGCAAAAGTTATGGCATCGAAGTGGCGCGGCTGGCGGGGCTGCCGGCGGCAGTTATCGAACGCGCCAAGCACGTACTGCGGCAGCACGAGAAGCAGGAACGGCAGAGCGTACAGGTGGAAACAACGCTGGAACCAATGCAGATGACCATCTTCACGCCGCTTTCGCAGCGCATCGTAGACCGCATTGAATCCACTGACGTAAACTCGCTAACGCCGCTGCAGGCACTGAATCTGTTGGAGGAGTTACAGCAGGAGTTAAAGGAGAAGGGATGAAGAGCGAGGGGTTAGAGGTTAGGGATTAGAGCGGCGACGATTGGAGGAATGGGAGTGACGGAACGATTGCGCCAGGCTGCGGGGAGTTTGCTGGTGGTGGGGCTGGGAGGAACGGATCTGACCGGCTTGGAGCGCGCGTGGCTCAAGTTAGTGCGGCCAGCCGGTATCATTCTCTTCCGCCGAAATATTTCGGGCGCACGACAGACACGAGCGCTGCTCGCGGAGGCCACATCGCTTTGCGCCGCCAACAGCCTGCGCTGCGTGGATGTGGAAGGCGGCACGGTGGACCGGCTGCGAGATGCGCTGGCGCCCATCCCTTCGGTGCAGGCGGTGGCGAAGGCCGCGCGCCAGCCGGGCAAGAGCGCGCTGAATCGTGAGCACGGAGAGTTGATAGCGCGGGGGGTAAAGGCTTTCGGCTTCAACACCACGCTGGCGCCGGTGCTGGACCTGGCGCTGCCGGATTCGGTTGAAGTGATGGGAACGCGGGCTGCGGCGCCTACACCTGACGGAGTGGTGGAGTATGCGCGGGGTTTTCTGAGCGGGCTGGCTGAGCAAGGCGTTGTGGGATGCGGCAAGCACTTTCCCGGACTGGGCGGGGGCACGCTCGACTCGCATCTTGAGACTCCCGCTATCCGACGAAGCTGGCGCGAGGTTTGGAGACAGGATCTGGCGCCGTACCGGGAGTTGCGCTCCGAGTTGCAGATGGTGATGGTGAATCACGCAGCCTATCCTGGAACGCTGAGCAAGGACCGGCCTGCCTCGGTGTCTCCTTTTTGGATGACGACGGTTTTGCGCAAGCGGATCGGCTCTCGGGGCATCGTTTTCTCGGACGACCTGGAGATGGGCGGCATTCTGAAGTTCATGGCCATTGAGGAGGCGGCGATTGCGGCTGTTCGCGCGGGCATGGATCTGCTGGAGATTTGCCACAGCACGGAGCTGATTCTGCGCGCGTACGAGGCGCTGATTGCCGAGGGCGAACGGTCGGCGGCATTCAACAAACTGCTGCATGCGCGAGCCAGGCAGACGGCGAGGCAGCGGGCGAGATTGTTTGCAGGCACGGTTCCGAAGGCGCTAACGGAACGGCAATTCGAGGCGTTGCGTACGCGCATCCTGCGCTTCAGCGACCGAATCAAGAAGGCCCAGCCGGCCGGGGAGGCTTAAAGAGCATGAGCGCAAAGACGATGATCGTGGCCGGTATCATGAGCGGCACTTCGGCCGACGGCATTGACGTCGCTTTGGTCCGGATCGCGCCGGGCAAATCTCGGTCGAAGCTCACGCTCCTGGCGCACGAGGGCTCCCGGTTTCCGGCGGCTTTGCGGCGCGCCGTGTTGTCGGCCATGAACGCGCCAGCTATTTCGACGGCGGAATTGGCGCGACTGCATTGGCGGCTTGGAATCGCTTACGCGGAGGCGGTGTCTGCGGCGCTGGAACGGCACACGATGAAGATTGACCTGATCGGTTGCCACGGGCAGACGCTTTATCATCAGCCGCGGGCCAAGGCTTATGCGGGGCGGAGCTTTGCATGCACTTGGCAGGCGGGAGAGGCGCAGGTGATTGCAGGCACGCTCGGCATCCCGGTGGTTTCGAACTTCCGGCCCGCGGACATGCTGGTTGGCGGCCAGGGCGCGCCGCTGGTGCCGCTGCTGGATTACGTTTTGTTTGCAGATGGGAAGCGCGGACGGGTTTTGCAGAACATCGGCGGGATCGCGAACCTTACTGCCATTCCGGCGGGCACCGGGGCTGGGGCAGTTATCGCGTTTGACACCGGTCCCGGCAACATGATTATTGATGCGCTGAGCCATGAACTTTTCGGCAAGGCCTTCGACCGCAACGGCGCCTTCGCCGCGGAGGGCACAGTCTTGACGGCGGTGCTGGAGCGGGCGCTGCGCGATCCATACTTCAAGCTCAAGCCGCCACGGACCACGGGACGTGAGCAGTTTGGGCGCGAATACGCTACCGAGTTTCTAGCTACCTGCCGACGGCAATCGAGCAAACGTGAAGATGCGCTGGCGACTGCGACCGCACTGACCGCGGTGACGATTGCACGGAGCTACAAGCAGTTTGTTCGTCGAGTTATGAAGGGTCAAGCGGTGGACTATATCGTTGCCGGCGGCGGTGCGCGCAATCATACCCTCATGGCAATGCTGGCGCGGCGGCTTGAGCCGTTGGGATGCGAATTGGCTTTGAGCGAGGACTTCGGCATGCCTGCAGAAGCCAAGGAAGCGGCGGCATTTGCATTGTTGGCCTGGCAGACTTGGCATCGCTTGCCAGGCAATGTTCCCGCGGCAACCGGCGCAGCAAGGCCTGCGATTCTTGGCCAGGTGACTTATGTGTAGATGGCGCGCGGCGCTGCCAATGAACTCGGCTGGTCGATGGTTAAGGTATCCCAGGTCTCAGAATCGAGACCTGGGGCACCCGGCTTTTTGGGGATGGTTGGGAGTGAGTTTGTTGCGGCGCCAACTTACTGTATGCGCAGGACTGGTTGCGTTGGTGGCGCTGGTTGGTTGTCGCTCTACTGCGAGGGATCCGCGCACGGTGGTGTTCCTTATTGAGAGCAGTCCAGCCAATCTTGATCCGCGGGTGGGAACCGGCGGGCAGTCAGAACATATTGACGAACTGCTGTTCGACGGACTCGTGGCCAGGGACGCGAGCTTTCATTTCACACCGGCGCTGGCAGAGCGATGGGAACAGCCTGATCCGCTGACGCTTGTCTTTCATTTGCGCGCGGGAGTGCGCTTCCACGACGGCCGCGCACTGAACGCGAGGGATGTTGTGTGGATTGTGGATTCCATGCGTTCGGGCGCTGTGATTTCTCCCAAGGCCGCAAGCTACGCAGCTGTCGACAAAGTGGAGGCTGCCGACGAACGAACAGTGGTATTTCACTTAAAGCATGCAGACAACTTTCTGCTGACCAACCTTTCGACAGGCTCGATGGGCATCGTTCCGGAGGGCAGCGGCCGCGACTTCTGGCGGCAACCGGTGGGGACGGGGCCGTTTCGCTTTGTGAGCAAGCAGATTGACCAGGAAGTGGTGATCGAGCGCAATCCACTGACCTGGGCCGCGCTTCCCAAAATCGAACGCGTGCGCTTCGCCGTGGTTCCGGACGCAATCACCGAATCGCTTGAACTTGAGAAGGGCTCCGGTGATGTGGCTGTGAATTCCCTTCCCATGGATTCGCTGCCGGTGCTTGCGAGCAGGCCCAACCTGATGGTGGAAGACGCCCCAGGGACACAGGTGCAATATTTGTCCTTCAACGTGCGCGATGCGTTGCTGAAGGACGTGCGCATCCGGCAGGCCATTGCGTGTGCCGTTAACCGCGATCTGCTGATCAAGACGTTGGTGCAAGGCCGCGCGCATCCCGCGATGAGCCTGCTGCCGACGAGCCACTGGGCCTTTACCGGCGACGAAGCGCGTTACGATTTTGATCCTGCGCGCGCCGCAAGGCTGCTGGATGAGGCCGGCTACCCGCGAAGTATCGATGGGGTACGCTTCCACCTGACCATGAAGACCAGCAACGCGGAGGACGTGCGGCTGCTGGCGGCCGTACTGCAACAACAACTGGCCAGCGTGGGCATCGCTCTCGATTTGCGGAGCTACGAATTCGCCACCTTCTACTCCGATGTCACGCGCGGCGCATTCCAGATGTACTCATTGCGCTGGATTGGCGGCAACGAACAGCCGGACATCTTCAGCTACGCATTTTCCACTTCGAGTTTTTCTCCGAAGGGCGCCAATCGCGGGCACTACTCCAATGCACGTCTTGATACGCTGCTGGACGACGCTGCGGCCAGTGAAGACACCGCGCGGCGGCGGGCGGACTACGTAGAAGCGCAACAGATTCTGGCCCGCGATCTGCCGGCCGTGAACCTCTGGTACCGAAACACGATCGTGGTACATAATCGGCGGCTTAGTCATGTGGCTCCCACACCGTCGGGGAGTTATACATTTTGGGAAAACGCTGAACTTGTCGACTGAACTACTTAAAGTCTTCAGGTTGTCTTAAGGTTGTTCGGCCTGCAAGTCCAATGATTGCTAATCTTCTTGATATTTCAGCTGGTCTTAAGCGAACCTCGCGCACTATGGGATGGACGGCTCAACCTTTTGGTTAACTAGCTCGTCTACAGCTATAGGTGACAATCACAACTCCTGAGATCCCCAAAGCACGACCGGTGGAGAATTGGTTTATGCAAAGCAAGATAAGAATTCGTAATTCGTTTTTGATAGCGCAGGCAGCGCTGTCAATTGCTCTGCTGGCTGCCGTGCCTCTGCTCAACGCACAAACGCACGCGAGGGTTGTTGGAACCATCACAGCCATCACCGGAAATACGATCACAGTAAAAACGGACGCCGATGGCGAGCGGTCGGTCGCGGTTCCTTCCGCGACTCCGATCAAGCGCGTGGCCCCGGGCCAGAAGGATCTGAGCGCGGCGGAGAGCATCCAGTTCGGCGATCTGGCAACCGGCGACCGCGTGCTGGTGAAACTGGACCCCGATGCGCCCGGCGCCACGCCGCAGGCGCTGCAGATTGTTGCCATCAAGCAGAGCGATGTAGCGATGAAGCAACAGAAGGACCGCGAGGACTGGCAGCGCCGCGGCGTGGGCGGATTGGTGAAGAGCGTCGATGCGCAGTCCGGCGACATTATGCTGAGCAGCGGTTTTGGCGCCAGGGCCAAGACGGTCATCGTACACACCACAAAGGCGACAATTCTCAGGCGTTATGCACCGGCATCGGTCCAATTCGACGCTGCACTTCCCGCCCCAATGGGCTCAATTCACAGTGGCGACCAGCTGCGAGCGCGGGGCGCAAAGAGTGCCGACGGCAGCGAAATCAAGGCGGATGAAGTGGTGTCCGGAACTTTCCGCAATATCTCCGGGACCATCACGTCGGTGGATGCGGCCGGATCGACGATGGTAATGAAAGACCTGGCGACCAAGAAGCCAGTCACTGTGCATATCACCGTGGACGCGCAGATGCGGCGGCTGCCTGAGCGCATGGCGCAGATGCTCGCGATGCGGTTGAAGGGAACTGCAAACGGACAGGCCGGGGGCGGTGCAATACAGAGCGCCGCGTCACCAAGTCCCCAGCAT
>OCZT010007330.1_pt1 | contig 10833 bp, 9 predicted proteins | sample 1539031 | NCBI WGS metagenome assembly OCZT01 (sample SAMEA3539308, study PRJEB22396) | soil metagenome | biome: tundra; feature: field; material: soil | place: USA | collected 2010-05 | depth 0.15 m
TCGATCAGCTTGTCGTAATTGGTGGTCAGGATGGCGGCGAACCCCATTCCGGGCAGGAGCCGGTGGACGGGGCCGGGTTGGAGTTGCGGGTCGCGGAACACCTCGCGGATGAACTGGCAGAAGTTGTTCTCGCCCAACCGCGCGCGCAACTGGTGGGCGGCCAGCAGCAGTTTGTTCCGGCCGATCAAATCCCGAATCGAGTCTTCCGCGCCGGCCAGAGAGATCTGCTGGCGGCCGGCCCACGCCAGCATCCGCTCCAGCAACTCGCTCCAACCGGGCAACCGGGGCTTCGACATCCCGGCGCCCGCGAACAGCACGGTCTCGCCCTGCGCCATGCGGGCGGCGAGATCGTCGGGTACGCCGATCGGCATTTCGAGAACAACATAGCACAAGCTACCGGAGCGGACCTCGCGGGGCTGGTGCGATGGGCGCGCGACCTGGAAGTGGCGGGATTGCGGATTCCGAAGGAATTCGCGGGGATCTGCGCGTAGCGGATACGTAAGGACGCTTCTCCAGCCCGTAGGGCAAAAGCCCACGGCGTGAGGCGTGGGGAAGCCGCGAGATTCACGAAGTCCCGGCACGGGGCGAAAGATCGCGGCGGCGCCATCTTCCGCCCCCTCCGCCGTTCACCCCGCGCAATTCCGCCGGCCGGTGCTTGCGATCCAATCGCGGAACATGGCGGTGTAGCCGAGCGCCTCGGGATCCTGGCGCAACTGTTCCAGGCTGAAGCGCATCTTCCGTCCCCAGTTCGGATACTGCCAGGTGGTTCCGGGCAGGTTCTGCTGCGCGGTCTCCTTGGTGAGGTCTTCCTGGTTGATCGCCAGGAGCTGCGAGGGGGTGCGCGCCAGAAATCCTACCACGGCGCTGTGCAATTCGCCGGTCAATTCCGGATAAGCGGCGGCGTTGCGCGGCAGGTCCGTAGGCATGAGGCCCGAATCGAAGAGCGCGTCCAGCATCTTCTGCTTTTCCGTCGCGCGGGTTTCGGATTGGCGGCGCCAGGCGTCCTCGTCCAGCGTTCCAGCCGCGCGGCGCGCTTCCAGATCGGCCCCGATCCAAAAGCCGGCCAGCGTCGGAAGATCGTGGGTGGTGGAAGAAACCAGCGCCTGGCGGGTGTATTCGTCGGAGCGCTTGAATTCGCCGCGCGGGTTCTTTTCGAAGTAGAACAGCCGGTAACCGAGCACGCCGTAGCGGGCCAGGGTTTCGCGAATCGCGGGCTCCACGGTTCCCAGGTCTTCTCCCACAACCACTACCCGGTTGCGGACGCTTTCGAGCGCCAGCACACGCACCAGATCCTCGTTGCGTTCCCGCACGTAAGCGCCATGGGCGGCGTCGCTGCCTTCGGGAATCCAGTACAGCCGGAAGAGCCGCATGACGTGGTCGATGCGCAGGGCGCCGCCGTGACGGCAATTCTTGCGGATGAATTCGGCGAACAGGCGGTACCCGTCCTCGCGGTGGCGATCCGCGTTGGGCGGCGGAAAGGCCCAATCCTGGCCCCCGGGCGAGAAATCGTCCGGCGGCGAGCCCACTCTCGCGCCGGCGACGAAGAACTCGCGGTGGCCCCACAGGTCGGAGCCGAAACGGTCCGTGGCGAGCGCCAGGTCGTGATAGAGTCCGATGGAACGGCGGCGGTCGCGTGCTTTCTGTTGCGCCCGGCGCAACTGGATGTCGATCTGCCACTGGATGTACTGGCGCAACATCACGGCGCGCCAGCGGCGCTTGCGAAAGGCGCGGGTTTCGGGCGATGCCGGGTCCCGGTAGGCCGCCGGCCATTGCGGCCAGACCCACATCTCCGGGTCGCGTTCGTGCAGGGATTCGTCCAACGCCGAGTAGGTGGCGAATTTCTCGAGCAGCTCGCCTTCGCGGGCCACAAAGGCCTGGAACTCCCGCGCCCGCGCCGAACCGCGCCGCCACTCTCGCAGGAACGCCGCGAACATAAGCTTCAGAAACCGCAGCTTCAGCGCGGCCACGCGCTCGTATTCCACCAACGGTGACCGCCGGAGATCCTCGATTTCCGCCGCCACCGCCGGGGAGCGCCGCAGCACCCGCGCCCGCCTGGAGCCGGCGAAATCCTCCATGCCCTCGATGTCGAGGTAAATGAAGTTCTGGTAGAAGATACAGTTCGGAAGATACGGGCTGGTGTTGAACGGACGCCGGTTATGTATGGCGTGGAGGGGGTTGAGCCCGATGAAGCTGGCGTCCATTTCGTCGGCGGCCCAGTCCACCACGTCGAGAAGGTCGCGAAAATCGCCACACCCCCAGTTCCGCTCCGAACGCACGCCGTAAAGGCTGATGGCGATGCCGGCCGCGCGCCCGCCGCGCCCCAGATAGGGGTCCGTCCAGGCGCGCTCCGGAGTCACGATGTAACGGGTGGTGGCGCTGGCGGAGCCAACTTTGGCGGAGATTTCGTGATAGCCCAGCGGCAGGCGAACCGGCAGGCGCGCCTTTTTCCGCACCCACGTTTGGCCATCCATCTCCGCGAAGCCGTCCTGGGGAAGATCCCAGAGCTGCAAGTCGAAATCCGCGGCGCCGCCGTCCTCCCGGAGGATCGAAATGCGGGCGCGTTCTCCCAGGGATTCGGCGGGCACGTTGAGGGCGAGTTCCACGCCGTCGGATTCGCCGGCCACAACGGTCGGCGGCAGCAGTCTGCCCCACTCGCGGCGCGTCTCCGCCGCCAGCGAGCGGTTGAGTTCCTCGGGGGTATCCGCGGCGAATCCCATGGCTCGCAGGATGGCCTGCTTGGCCTCCGGAGCGGTGGTATGGTAGCGGCCCCAGATGTCCCAGAAACCGGGCTCGATACCACGTGAGGAAGCCGCGCGATCGAGGAGCTGCTCGAAGGTGTGGGGCGCCATGAAAAGAGTAACCTTGATTCTAGCGTAACCGGCGCTGAAGGCGGCTTCACAGGCTCGGGGAGCGCCCTCGCCGGCCTCGTTTCGGCCGCACGGTGGCGTTCGCGCTGGACGAAAAACCGGCGACCAATCCGCGAACATTTCACGAGCTGCCCGAAGCGGCCGGCGAAGGCGGCGGCCTTGAAGGCTGAAAGCTGACGGCTGACTCGCGATCTGAATTGGCAGCAGTTCGCTCCAGTGGCGCCCCACTCTCTCGCTTGGGCAAGCGTGAGCGCGACCACATGCGGGGTACGGTATACTTGCGAGTTCCGCATCGGAAGCGAAACTTAGCGACTTCAGATGCGGGGGAGGTAATAGGGTGCGATTCTCGTCAGCACGCAGGAGTTTCTTCGGAAAGATCAGCAGCGTGGTTGCCGGCGCCGGCCTGGCGGCGCGTGTTCATCCGCTCGAAGCGGCGCAGGCGGCGGGACCGTCCGCGGGAGATGGGGTGGACTATTACGACAAGCTGGGCGTCAAGAAGATCGTCAATGCCGCCGGCACGTATACGGCGCTGACGGCGTCCATCATGCCGGACCCGGTGCAGGCGGCGGTGGCACGCGCGGCGAAGAATCCGGTACACCTGCAGGAGTTGCAGAAGAACGCGGGAGAATACATCGCGCAGAAACTGCAATGCGAGGCCGCCGTGGTGACGGCGGGAGCCGCTTCCGCGCTGACGCTTGGCACGGCCGCCTGCGTGACGATCGCCAACAAGTGCGGCATACGAGACATCCCGCAGGAGGTTCCACATCTTAAGAACGAAGTGATCGTCCAGAAGGGCCACCGCTACGGATACGACCAGGCGCTGCTGTGCGCCGGCATCGAGTTCGTGCAGGTGGAAACGCTGGAACAATACGACGCAGCCTTCAACGAAAAGACGGTGATGGCGCACTTCTACAACGCCGCCGAGGAGGGCTCGATCAGCCGCGAAGACTGGATTCGCGTGGCGCACAAACATGGCGTGCCGTGTTTCAACGACGCGGCGGCGGATGTGCCTCCGATTGCGAACCTGTGGAACTATACCAAGATGGGGTTCGACCTGGTGACGTTTTCGGGCGGCAAGGGCATCCGCGGCCCGCAGAATGCGGGCCTGCTGCTCGGCAGAAAGGACCTGATCGCCGCGGCCACCGCCAACAATAATCCCTTTGACGGTGTGGGACGCGGCATGAAGGTGGCGAAGGAGCAGATTGTCGGAATGGTCGCGGCCCTGGATTGGTTCCTCAGCCAGAGCGATGAAGGTTTCGACAAGGAATACCGCGGCCGCGCCGACCGCATTACCGCCGAGTTGAAGGGCATCCCGACGTTGGAAACATCGATTTCGGTACCGCCAGTGGCGAACCATATCCCGCATCTGCTGATCCGGTACGACCAGACGAAGGTGAAGGTTTCGCCGCGGGAAGTGATGGCGGAGTTGCGCCGCGGAACACCGTGCATCGAATTGAACCCTTCGACGGGCGCCACGAGAGCGGCATCGGCGGGAATTCCGGCCGACGGCAAGAGCATCGTGGTGGGCGTGTGGATGTTGCAGCCTGGCGAAGATCTGATTGTCGGACAGCGGTTGAAGGAAGTGCTTTCGAAGGCGATCCAGGGTTAGAAGGGGATGTTTTCTCCACCAGTGGGTGCTCTTCTCCGCCAAGTACCAACCCTCAAGACGTGCCATCGCCTCTGGGAGGCTTTTGCCGTAGCCCGGAGGGGGTTAATCCCCGATCCGGGGTCAATCTACGAGAATCCCGTTTCACTGCCCCCGTCCTGTTTCCACGCAAATCGCTCGTTTTGCCCCGACCCGTCTTGCCCCGTGGGAACGCAAAGGGGACCAAGCTGCGTCAAGCGGACACAAGCCTTGTATAATGTCTCCCTGTCGAAAGTGCGTCCGCCCGGATGAAGTACGGCAGCCCCGTATATCGCCGACGCCCAAGCGATCCGCGAGGTTAGATCAGCCGAAAAGTCATCTGAAGCGTGACAGGCGATTCGACCGGCCGCCCGCTGTTATCGCGAGCCGGCGCGAACCGCCATTGGCTGGCGGCTTTCAGGGCCGCGGCTCTCAGGGCCGCCTCATCCGATCCGCCCGGCGGCGCGCGCAGTACCTGAATGTCCTTCGGGATGCCATCGGTCCCGATGGTGGCGGTGAGCGTTACGATCCCCTGCAATCCGCTTGCACGCACTTCCAATGGATAGTCCGGATACACTTTCCTCAGCAGAGTGGGCGGGCTATCGGGCTCCTGACTGACGTGGGAATCTGGGTTGGCCTCCGCCAAGTCCACTACGTCGGGCGCACGCGTGGGCGGGCGGCGGTCCAGCGCGAACTGAACGTACGCCTTGGTCTCAAACCCCGCGACGTTTTCGTGGCTGACGCCGGGCGGCTCATAGACAACCCGATCGAGCATCTCCCTTGCCTTGGACTCGAGCGACGGATTGCCGCTGAGGAAATGCGCGTCTTTTACGTGCCCGCCGGGGCCTAAGGTCACTCGAAATTCCACGTCTCCCTTGACGCCGGGCACGAGCGGCGCGCGTGGAAGGGAATATGCGGCATCGAGACTAGGAACGAACGCGACGCTGAGCGGCTCTACATAGGTATAGGGAGGGAGCCTCATGGCAGTCACATACGCCGCGAAGGTTCGCCCGTTAAACATCACCATGCTATAGAGCATCGTGTCCGTCGTGCGCCCCAGGTCGGCCAGGTCGCGCCACTGCTCGGAGCTGGCCATTTGCGGCAGTGACGGGCCGGCGGCGAAGTATACCAGTGCTTTCCTTCCCGCTATGGGCGACAATATGCTCATCGCATCCGCCAGGGCCTTCACGCGCTGGTCGGTCTCGGGGTATTTTGGGATCGTTTGCGAGTGGGCCAGGTCCTGAACGGCTTTGGACACGAGGTTCTGGTCGTCGGTGAAATCCTGGTTCACACGCAGGGCGCCGCCGGCGTCCATCGACATAACCGCCACGAAATCGCCCGGCTTCATCACCGATTGGAAGGAGTTATTTCCGCTCGTAAAATCGATTCGCGCATTGCCGCTGTTCATCTCTTGAAAGGAGGCGAAGTACTTGGGGACGTCGGGTGGAGTCAGCATTCCTGTTTCGAAGAACAAAGCCACGTAGCGGCGATCTGGCTGAGGCGGATTTCCCGGCTGCTGGCTCGGTGGCGGCGCCGCCGGCTGTGCCTGTGCGATCTCCGGCGCCGGAGGCATCGGGGAATGCGCTGGTTGGGCCAGATCCGCCTGCGCGGCGGGTGGGGCGCTCCGCGCCGGCACCGGTTGAACTACCGTGGCCAGATAGACGAGCGGCAGGCTGCACGCCAACAGCGCCGCCCATCTCGCGCGTGTCAGCCCGCGCGGGATTTGCCTGGCTTCGTCCAGAATCCGCTCGATTCGCGTTCGTACTTCCGCCGTTCTCGCCATGGCCATCGCCTCCCATGCGATGCGGCCGCGGCCGGTCCTCACAGCCGCCGCCATATCCAATAGAGCTTCCGCGTAGGACTCGCGGGCGCCTGTGGCCAACACGGCCGCGTCGTCGCAGGCCTGCTCCGCCAGAAGCGCCATCTTCCGTTCCAGCCACCACGCCAGCGGGTTGAACCAGAACACGCAGCGATTCACCGCCGCCAGCGTTCCGATGGCCCAATCCGCGCGCTGGATGTGCATCCGCTCGTGCGCCAGCACGGCTTCGAGCTTATCCGGCGCCCATTCGTTCCAGCCCGCCGGCAGGAGAATTATCGGGTGCAGCCAGCCCACCGTCACGGGAACCGAGATCCAGGTTGACTCGTAGACTGTGGGGCTGCCCTCGCCTTCGATATCGCTCGCGGGCAGGCGAATCGCCTGCCCCACCAAGCCTTCGCGGCGGCTGGCGGCCACCAAGCGGCGCGCGAAGAGATAGCCGTAGATCAGGCGCAGGAGAAGAGCCGCGGTAACGGCATAATAGAGAATCGCGGCGGCCGTCGGCCATTCGATGTGCGGTCGCCATCGGGACGTGCTTGAGGCCGGCATCCGAGCGGCCGAAAACGGTTCCAGCGGCGCGGGCTGTTCCATCATGTAGATCGGGTAGGGAATGCTACGGCCGCGCGCTCGGCGCGAAGCACGCGCACAGGGAGGGGCGGCAGTGCGGGCGTGAGGGCGGCCAGCAACATCATACCCGCGGCCACGACGGTCATGACGGAATGGCGCGCCGCCGCCGTTTTCACCTGAAACAGCCAGACGGCGGCCAGCGCGGCCGCCGCGAGGCAGAACGACCGCGCGGTTACGTTCGCAAAGTACGCCAGCGTTTCCATTTCATGCCTCCTTGCCGCCCTTCTTCCGCCGCGCGATGCGCTGCGCCAGGCGCTGGAGTTCGCGTTCATCCACTACGTCGTTGTTGACCATTCCGACCAGAAGCTGCTCGACGGAGCCGCCGCAAAAACGGTCGATGATCTGCCGTACCGCGCCGGCGGCCACGCTGTGCGGCGCGTCCACTCCGACATAGACGTTCGTGCGGCCTTCCACCGAATGCTGCACGTAGCCTTTCTGTTCCAGGCGCTTGAGGATGGTGCGCACGGTCGATTCCTTCATCGGGTGGCGTTGGGCGAGCGCAGCGCGCACGTCTTCGGTGGTGGCGGAGCGGCGGTCCCAAAGGATTCCCATGACGAGGTGTTCCAGCTCGCTGAGAGGTTTGCGGGGGGTTCTAGCGCTAAACATTGTCGCGCTACATAGTGTAGCGCTGCATGCCGCGGGTGTCAAGAGGCTTTCTTGAGATGTGAGCGAATGGTAAGTGGGGTTCTGTTCCTATGAGTCGTCGATTGTGGACTCCGTTGGTCCATTTCCCCATCCGAAATGCTCAAAGGAATGGAAGCCCGTCTTTCGTCCACAATCCGTAGGCCCAGGCAAACGCTGCAGTGACGGTCTATTCGCGGACCAGCAGAGAGCCGGATGCACGACTACTCGCTGCGCAGAACTGTCATGGGATCTGTGCGAATCGCCCGCCGCGCCGGCATCTGGATAGCCAAGAACGTCACCGCCGCGACAGCCAGCGCGGCCTCGATCAGCGCCAACGGGTCCGCCGGGCTTACCCGATAGAGGACCGCCGAGACGACCCGCGCTGCCGCTACCGCGACGGCCATGCCGATCACCGCCCCAATCGCCACCATCGAAAGGCCCTGCCGCAAGACCAGTCTCAGCACATCGCCTGGGCGCGCTCCCATCGCCATGCGCACGCCAATCTCGTGGGCGCGGCAAGTGACTCCATGCGACACCACGCCATACAGCCCTACGCCCGAAAGGAAGATTCCCAGGATTGCGAAGATCCCCAACAAGCCCGCTGCGGCCTGCCAGAGGAAGAATGCCAGGCTCATCTGCTGGCGCAGCGTGACCAGCGAATGCAGGGTCACGCCGGAACCGCCTCCCGGAACGTTGTGCGGACTGAGTCGGCCAGCGCCGCTGGATCGCCGGCCGTCTCGATCAGCAGGGTTCCCGCGCCGCGCGTGAACAGGAAGAAGAATGGCGTTGGCGGTTCCAGCAGCGTTTGATATTTGCCCGTCTCGACCACGCCGACGATCTGGCGATCCTTGCCGTCTACTCGCATAAACTGGCCGATGGCGCGGCCGGCATCACCCCAGAAACGGTGTGCCATCTGCTCGTTCACGATGGCGACCCCGGCGGAATCGGATATTGTGAAATCGCGGCCGCGAAGGATCGCTGTGCCCATCGCGGTGAAATACTCCGGGCCCGCCGCATTGCCGGCGATCCCCACCGGCTCATCTGTCACACCCGGAATGGAGACCTGCTGCGCACCTCCACCCGAACCGCTGAGCGGCGGCTCCCGGACGGAACTGACGCGGCGCACTCCGGGAACTGCGCGTAACTTGCCGAGCATATCCTCGTAGTTGAAGTTGGGACGCTCCGCGTTCGGGAGCAGGGTGGCGAACAGCACATGCCGGCCCGTGTCGAAGCGCGGCCGAATGTGCTGCACTTGGAAGTAGCTCCCCACCAGCAGGCCAGTTCCGACCAGCAGGAATTGCGAACACGCGATCTGCACAATAATAAGGACGTGCCGGAACCAGGACCGCGATTTGCCGCTGGGCGCCTCGCCTTTGAGGACCGCCGCCAGAAGGAAACCCCGCTTATCGTGCCTGACAGCTTTGAAACTAGAGGTTCACGCCCGCAAGTGGAAGCGCTGAGGACCGCTACTGGAGCAGTCGCCACGATCAGCGGAACCGTACCGATGGTCCGTTTCGTCCACCACGGCGGTTCACTTGTTACAACGCGGCCCTGAAATGAACCAGACAGAGTGAACGAACGCCGATCCGCCCAGGAGAATGCGATGCTTACCAGACAACGACTCGCTAGTTCGCAGTGGGGTTCTTCTCAACGTGGTCGATAAAGATAACATCGACGAGGCCCTTCTTCTGCTCCAGCTTGAGTCCAAGTTGTTCCTGGATGGCAGTGAAGAGCGTGGGCGCGTCGCTTTCGACGGCGGACGGCCCGCTGCCGCTGCCACCTTCGCCCATGAAGGTCAGGGTGAAATCGAACTGCCCCGTCAATCCGGTGGCATCGGTTACCGGTCGCCCCAACTCGGTCGACAGATATTCGACGATTCGATCCATAGTGGCAGCGCTGGCGCTAAAGCTCTTCACGCCATTTGCCATCGTCCCCGCCGACGTCGCGCCACGGGGTATGGGCGGGAGCAGCGGAACGCCATAGGGCCCCATCGTCCATGTGGTGGGGGCGTGGGACGTCGACGCGGTGGGGCCGCCGTCGGATGGGGGTGGAGGTTCCGGCCGTGAAATGTTCAATTTCGGACCGTTCTTGCTTACCACCAGCGCATAGACCGGCATTTCCCTTTTCTCAAAGTGGTACGTCAGCTTGAAACGCTCGATGAGGAGGTTCTGCAACATGATCCTGACCTGTTCCTTCGTGGCGCCCGCTGGAATTGGCGCCCGCACGTCATACGAGGGGCCACTCCACATCGAGACACCGGGGAGTTGGTAGTTCTTCAGGCCGAATGCCGCCCTCACCATGATGGCAACCGTCGCATCGAAGCAGACATACTGGCCGGGGCTTGGCGTGCCGGGCCCTCCAAAGCATCCCTGTGTGCGCAGCTGGCTCTGACGCGTCTCGGGCGGGCACGGCTTGACCGACGCCACCTCAAACGAGAGCGACGAATTGGGCTTCTGTCCGAACGACAAGCCGACGGCGAAGACCACCAGAATCACTCGTTTCATTTCTGCTCTCCCTTGTTCGCGGGTCATTGTTAATTATAAGGGCCGACTTCTCGCCGTCGTCCAAAGGCTGAAACGCCGGATCGTCGCTCACGGCCACGGACAATACCACTAACCAGGCGGGCAGTGCATCCGCCCACGCTCGCACGGGCGTCGGCGCGGCCGGGTGGCGCAGTTCGTCGTACACAAGCGAAGGGATGAATATCCTCTCGAACAACTGGGGCAGAAGACCGATGTGGCCGATTTCCACCAGGTAACGGAGGGGGCTGGTATTTGGCGACGGCGAGGAGCGTTAAATCCCCAGACGCCTTAAGCCTTCGAGTTCTTGCTCCAGATCTTGCAGCGTGTAGTCTTCGCACACGTCATGGGCTTTGAGGAATCCGTCGAGCTGGTACCTGGTTCCAAAACCGAGCAGTCGCCGCAGCTCGGGCTTGGTGATGTGACCGCTCTTGAATTCTTCGAGCGCCAGGGCTTCGAGTGCGCGGCGAGAGAGATCGCCGCCGGATGCGCCCATGCATCTGGCGAGATCGTCGGAAATCTGGATGGTGAGATCCATGCTCTTTCACGCTATCCCATCCCCAGAACCCGGTCAACCAAGATAGTGCGACATAACGAAGCGTCGTCGGGCCACCTTACGCGAACAGTATTGGAGCTACCCCGCGCGCCGCGCACGGGCCGCGCAGATCAGCCTCCCGACGATCACCACTCCTGCCGCTGCAGCGGCTTCCACGCCATAGCGCAGCCATGTGGACGGGTGCGCCGTGCGAACCACCC
>OCZT010007331.1_pt1 | contig 10833 bp, 7 predicted proteins | sample 1539031 | NCBI WGS metagenome assembly OCZT01 (sample SAMEA3539308, study PRJEB22396) | soil metagenome | biome: tundra; feature: field; material: soil | place: USA | collected 2010-05 | depth 0.15 m
TGGCGTGACTGGAGTTCAGACGTGTGCTCTTCCGATCTGTACACAGCACCGTTTCAATATACGCAAATGGCAACAGGTTTGCTTCCGGGAACCTATCATGTTTGTGTTGTAGATGCTTATGGATGTGTAGTTTGTGATTCAGTAAATATTGGTGGAAATTGTTCTGCTGATTTTGCTTTATATCCTGATACAACAATAATGCATCATTACATGGCTGTAAATCTTGCTTCGGGTGTACCGCCGTTAACTTATGATTGGAACTGGGGAGATAATTCAGCACATGATACGATACCTTATCCGGCACATACTTATCCTAACTCAGGAAATTATACAATGTGTTTAAATATTACGGATGCAGTTGGTTGCCAGAATAGTGTGTGCCATACAATGTATTTATTGCATCCTAAGAATATAACTCCAGTCACAGTGAATGTGGTTACTACATTAACAGGAATCAATACTCCGATTGTTTCAAATTCACAATTCAACATTTATCCTAATCCAAATGATGGAAAGTTTACGATACATCAATCAGGAATCAGGAATTACGAATTAGGAATTTATGATGTGATGGGAAGGGAGGTTTATAGAAGAACTTTTTATGGGACAACAGGGACATCGGGGACACAGAGTATTGATGTTTCGGATTTGAATGGGGGTGTTTATTATTATCAGCTAACGAGTGACAGGGAAGTATTCAGGGGGAAGTTTGTTAAGGAGTGAAAATTAAAAGAGAGACATGGGAGGAATGAAAAATGAATACAGATTCCTGACATGATTTAAAAAATCTTTCAGGTATCTGTAAATCAAACTGAATTTTCAGTTGAGAATTGAAATTGGACTTCTTATAATTTAGTGACTTCTTATTAAAGTCAGGTAGCCATGGGTGGAATATAGTTTTCCTCCGGGTTCGTTGGCGCTGAAGATGTAATAGTATGTTCCATCGGGAGCTAATGAACCTGAATTGTTGATTTGACCATTCCAAAGATATTTGGGGTCATTGCTTTCGAAGAGTTTTTCGCCCCAGCGATTGTAAATTATTAAATGATAGTTTGTATATCCTTCAGCATTGAGGTAGAAGAAATCATTCTTTCCATCGCCATTGGGAGAAAAGATATTTGGGATATATAGATTGCAGCTATCAACGATAACGTATTCGAATACAAAGGTATCGGGTGCAACTTTGCAGACGGAATCGGATCTGAAGGTAATCAAAGTAATTATATAAGAACCCGTATCAAAATAAACATGGGGAGGAGGATTCTTTGTTGAATCAAATGTTCCATCGCCGAAAGTCCAGTAATAGGAACTCGCATTGATACTAGTATTGGTAAATGTTACTGTCAATGGCTGGCATCCGGTGACGTTTGCTTCAGTGAACCTGCTTGAATCATGGATGGGATTTTCAACCTGAATGTAACTTAATTTTATGGTTGTATCGGCAACTCTTCCGCAGGGAGTGTTTGTGTATCCGATGAGGGTATCAGTAAAAAATCCAGACCTGGTATAAGTATGAGTCGGATTAGCCGATGTATCCGATTGTCCATCGCCAAAATACCAGATGTAAGATGTTGCATTGGTGCTGCTATCGGTAAAATGAACAGTGAATGGATTGCAACCGATTAAGGTATCGGCATAGAAACCAGTTGTTACCTTAGGAGGTGTAATGATTTGGATTGTTTGTGTTATGGTGTCATTGCAACCACCAGGTCCATAGGCAATCAATGTTACAGTGAAAGTTCCCGAATCTATATAGGTATGAGAAGGGTTAGCTAATGTTGAAGTTCCTAAATCGCCAAAGCTCCATGAATATGATGATGTGATGGTGCTGCCATTGGTGAAGTTAACAGTAAGGGGTGTGCATCCTGTCATAGGATTTGCTGTGAAGGAAGCAATAGCAGAGGAGTCAACCGTGATGTAATTGGTAATGACGGTTGTATCAGAAACTGTTCCGCATATGGTGGTGCTAATAGAGATTAATGTTACAGTATAGGTTCCGGGACTGGTATAGGTGTGTACCGGATTGGTGGCTGTATCGGTATTGCCATCGCCGAAGTTCCAATGATAGGATGTTCCGTTGAAACTGCCATTGGTGAAGGTAACTGTAAGAGGACTACATCCGGTTAATGGTATTCCTGAGAATGCGCTTGCAACAGTATCATGAACAACGGTGATATAGGCAGTTCGAACTAAGGTATCGTTACAGATTCCTGCACCATAAGCAATTAAGGTAATAGTGAAGGTTCCGGTATGAGTGAATATATGTGTAGGGTTTGTAACACTGGTGGTATCTAATGGACCGGAAAGAGTATCACCGAAATTCCAAAGGAAACCAACAGGACCTCCTGAACTTGAGTTGCTGAAGTTAACAGTAAACGGAGAGCAGCCAATCGTCGTATCGGCTGTGAAATTTGCTGCAGGAGAAGGAAAAACATGGATGTAATTTACACGGGTGAATGTATCAACACCCGCTCCGCAAGGAGAAGTATTGTAGGCAATCAATGTTACGGTAAAATAACCAGTGTCTATATAAGTATGGACTGGATTAACTGCGCTGCTTGTGTCTCCATCGCCGAAATGCCAGATGTAGTTAGTTCCATTGGTACTGCCATTTGTAAAAGTAACCGTCAATGGAACGCATCCGCTATCAGGTACAGCAGTAAAGACACTTGTGACGATAACTGTATCGGGAATGAACTCCCATAAATCGTTATACATCTTACCTTGTTCGTTATACATTTGTCCATTTGCGGCAAAGCCACCGAATAACCAAAGGTTACCGTTGTTATCAGTCCAACCGAGAGAACCATCTCGTGACCCGGGATGATTTAAAGGGCTTGCTACGTATTCAGTTCCGTAAACGCTTGGAAGAGTTGCGAGGGTTGTTCCGCTCATCCATGCCCATGTGTTATTTGCGACGTTATAGTTCCACACATCATTGAAGGTGAGAGCAGTACCGCTTCCTCCAAAGAATTGAAAGTTATCTCCCGGACGAATCCAGTGGGCACGGTTCTCAAATCGAGAGGCGGGCCAATAATTAACCGATGCCTGGCAAACAGGTCCAACGTGACCAGTATCATCTGTCACATTGGTACCACTGACCCATGTCCAGTTGTTTGTGGATGGTCTGTATCTCCACATATCGTTATAAGTAACAGGACCAACCTGAGTGCCATTGGTACCACCAAAGAAATAGAAGTTACCCTGGCTATCCATCCAACTGCCAAAAGACCAACGACCGCTGGGAGTATTTGCAGGAGCTTCAATACTGAGGGTTCCATAGACGGCAGGTTGATTGGTAGTGTTAGGACCTTTCATCCAAGTCCAGTTGTTGGTTGCTATATTGAAGCGCCAGAGATCGCTGTAGCTGCCAACTGCACTGTTATCACCACCAAATAACCATAAATTATTATTAGCATCTCTCCATGCAGTCGAGGCTTCGCAGCGACAAGGAGGATTATTGGCAGCATTTTCGATCGTTTGAGTTCCCCATGTACCGGTATTGCCACCTGTGTTTGGACCTTTCATCCAGGTCCATTCATTAGTCGGGATGTCATACATCCAGAGATCGCTGAGTTCGTTGAAAGTTGAGTTAACATCATAACCATAACCTCCAAACATCCAAAGACGACCAGTAGTGTCGGTCCAGGAGAACATTCCGTAGATTCTTGAACCGGGATTATTTCCGGGAGCAGCTATTAACTGAGTACCATATATACCAGCCTGATTGATTATTCCGGTACCTTTGACCCATCTCCATTGATTGATGGAAGGATTAAACTCCCATAGATCGCAGTATTCTTCGAACTGGGTACTATCCTGACCACCGAAGAGCCAGAAGTTTCCTTGTTTGTCAGTCCATTCGCAAGCTTCGTAAAGAGCAGGGGGAGTGTTGCCGGGAGCATAGGTTCCTTGTGTTCCCCAAACGCCTTGTTGGTTTGCGGTGCTGTCACCATTCATCCAGACCCATGAGCCTTGCTGGGCTTTTGAGTGAAGAGTGAAGAGTGAAAAGTGAAGCGTGAAGAAGAGGAAGAGAATGTAGATTTTTTTCATTTTAAGAGTATTTAATTATTTTGGAGAAGTAAAATTAGTTAAAGATAATGGAATGGCAAAATATTGAAGGGAAAAGATTTACGATTGGGGATTTACGATTTACGATTTAAGGGGAGTAATTTTGAAGGGAATTGGTTGGTGGAAATCAGGAATAGTGGTTTGATTGTAAAAAGCATGAATTTATAAGTGCTTGATTATGAGCAAACTATTTTGGACAGGCGGCATAACTTGAGGGTCAGCGGCAATAACTTGAAGGTCAGCGGCAATAACTTGATGGACAGGCGGCATATCTTGAAGGTCAGCGGCAATATCTTGATGGACAGGCGGCATATCTTGAAGGTCGGTGGCGATATTTTGAGGGTCAGCGGCAATATTTCGTCGGTCAGCGGCAAGAACTTGATGGACAGCGGCAGCGAATAATGGATTGATATCAATATATTACCGGGAGATGGCGAGAATTTGAGGGAGAGGGTAGGAGATTTATTATCCAGTTAAATAGTTTTGACGGGCAGAAGAAATGTTTTGAAGGGAAATGGGGCTAAAATAAAATATTCTTATTTTGATGTGATGGCTTTAAAAAGTTTTATTATTGCTAAGAACCGGGAGTGTGTGTGAAATGAATTCAGGTATTAGTTTTATTAAAACATATCTTTGAGGATAAAGAAAATCTTGCCAGAAAAACTTGCTTCTTTACTTATTAATTACCTACCTTTGTCAGGAATGAATATTATGAAACAAATCTAAAATCTTATTATCATGAAAAAATACTTAAAAGAATTCTTACTTACATTGATTATAGTAACGATGAGTTACTTATCTTATTCCCAAGACTTCCAGTTCTCCCAGTTTTATGCAGCACCACTATATTTGAACCCTGCTTTTGCAGGAACTGATAGTAGTGCCAGATTTGGATTTAATTACAGAGATCAATGGCCTTCGATGCCGGGAACATATATTGATTATAATCTAGCTTATGATCAATATGTAAATGCTTTGCATGGAGGATTTGGAGTTTCTGTATGGAAAGAAGATGAAGGGTCTGGAACATATAAAACAACCAATATAAGTGGAGGTTATTCTTGTCAAATAAATGTAACTAATGATTTTACTATTAATGCAGGGATACAAGGTTCTTATATGCAAAATTCTATAGACTATAGTAAGATAACCTACGGGGATATGATCAACAATTATGGTTTGGTATTTACACAAAATTTGCAATTGCAATATAAGAGCTCAATTAATTATTTAGATCTATCAGCAGGAGTATTAGGCTATACCAATGAATTTTATGGAGGAGTTACGCTTAGTCATCTTAACCAACCAGATATAAGTTATACTGATGTGAAATTTCCAATGCCAATGAAAATTACAGCTGACTTGGGGGCAATGATTCCTATAGATAATTCAAAGAAAACGCTCCTCTCTCCAAATGTGATTTGTATCCTTCAGCAAAGTTTTCAGCAATATAATTTAGGCTTAGATATGCAGCATGGATTATTTACAGGAGGATTATGGTATAGATTCAGTCCTACAAATGGCGATGCAATGGTTGGAATGCTTGGCATTAAATATAAGAGATTGAAAGTTGCTTATAGTTATGACATCACAATATCAGGCTTAGCCAATTATTCAGGTGGAGCACATGAAATATCTTTGGGATTTTTATTTAACAGCAAGAAAAATAATACAACTTCACGAAGAATAAATTGTCCTGCTTTTTAAGTGTTCAAATTTAATTTCGGACAATATAATAGCTCTATGAGGTAATTAAATGAGATGCAATGAATTGCGTCTCTATACCCTACAAGAATATTTAATATTAATTGGTTTATTTTACTCATACGCAACCTTTTAATAAGGTTTTACGTCTAAGTAAATAACGGAGCAATTATTTAACTCCGGATATTTCAATAATGAACGTGTGTTGCAATACTTTTATAAGGCAAAATAATTAAAGAAAAATAAATATGACTAAAAGAATACTGTTATTCATTATAGCCACGGTTCTGATTAAATCAATTATCGCTCAGAGTGAGAGTGATGTAAAGATGAAACTCAATGGTTTTGGAGATGTAATATACGGGCAGCCATTTGGAAATTCGGCGAACAAAGCAACCCAGGATACATTCGGTAAATACGGAGAACCAAATTATTTATCGGGGATGCATAAGGGATTTACATCGCATGGAATAGATATGCTTGGGACTGTATCAATGAAAAACAATCTGAAGTTTCAAGCAGAATTAAATGTTGAAGGCAGCAGGGGAGCTGATGGAGGTGAGATAGAACTTGAAATGGAGCGGTTGTATCTTGATTATGGTATTTCGGAGAAGTTTGGTTTGCAGGTTGGATTTATGTTTACCCCTATTGGATATATTAACAGGAATTTATATTCACGGGCATGGCTTATGAATTCAATACGTTTTTACCAGGCAGTAGAATCCGGAGCGGGAGTTATTCCCAATCATTTTGTTGGTGCAACAGCTTATGGCACGTTTGTTCTGCCAAAGGGAAATGCTTTGAGTTATATTATCGGATATGGAAAGGCAAGGGATATTTCTCCTGCAAATGAGAACTTTGCGAATGATAAACCCGGATACCAGGTTGCAGGGAATTTAGAATGGCACTATACCGGTGAATTTGAATTCATGCTTGGATTGGGAGGATATACCAATCAGGTACATACTTTTAATATTCCTATGTTTGGGCAAATGGTTGATATCACTGATAGTTCAGCCTCTCCCCTACTCTTGCAAGAACTTGGATTCAATCCTTATATTAAATATTCAGGAAAATTATTTGACCTGCTTGTTGAATATACTTACGTGAACACTTTGGTTCTTCAGGGTAATTATCCACGGGATACGAAGTTGAATACTTTGTCGGCAGAACTGGCAATTAACAGCAAAATAAAAGGAAAGAGATTTGCACCTTATGTAAGATATGATTTTATTTTCTTTCCTGATGGTGGCGGACCTTATTATGGATTGCGAAAGGTGACAGATGATGTGCTTACAAAAGTCTATACGCCGAATTTTAATGCAATAATGGGCGGAATTGCTTATGACATATCATCTCATAATAGAATTAAAATTGAATATATTCATCATTTTGATGGTCCTTTCCAGGCAAATGGAATCTATCTTCAGACAGCTTTTGGGTTTTAAGAATAACTGATAAAGAATGAGAAAGCTACTAATTTTAATACTTATTTTATTTCCTTTTTTTCTTTCCGTTTCCTGGAAAGATAATTCGTCTCTTGTGGTTATTGTGAATATTAATAACTCAACAGATAAACTTACCAAATCGGAGGTGAAGCTTATTTATCTGAGGAAGATAACAAAGCGTTGGAACAGCATCAATAAAAACATTATCCCGATTGACAGAAAAGATTCACCTGAGATAAGAAAAGATTTTTTGAATTCAGTATTAGGAATGTCAGAAGATGAAGTGGAAAGATATTTCACTGAACAGACTTATAAGTATGAAGATTTACCACCGTTGCAATTAGGCTCTGATGCTGAAGTTATTGACTTTGTTGGAAAGAACATAGGTGCTATCGGTTATGTAAATGTTAATTCAATAAGTTCGGATAACAGTGCTGTCAAAGTGATTTATCCATAAACGGAAGAAGCGATGAACTTTAAATTTAACATATCGAAAAGGATTACAATTGGATATTTCATTATTCTTTTGATTGCAACAATAGCAAGTGTTGTAAGTATCCTTCGTCTTCAAAACAACCGAAGTAAGTACAATGAAATTTCTGAAGTTTATCTGCCATCAATATCGAATTTGAAAGAATTCGAAGCATTAAGCAAAGAGTCGAATAAACTTATTATTAACTGGATATATATTTCAAATAAAGAAGAAAAAGAGCGATTGAAAGCAATCCTGAACCAGGAATATCCTGATTTGAAACAAAGAATGAATCAGTTTTCAGATTCACACGATAATGGTGAAATGAAAAAGGATCAGCAGAAATTATTACAGGAATATGATGCTTTAATAACATCGCAACGAAAGATTATGAATAATCTTCCGACAGCTCAGCAATATGCAAGTGATTCTTTGGTAGATGCATCCATTAACATCCTTGATAATGAAATTAAACCCCACTATAAAGTTAATTCTGTCAATTTACAGAATCTGCTGAAAAGAGAATCGGAAAATCTTAAACAAGTTGAGGCGGGGTTAGATAAATCATTGGGGTATCTGACGCTCACGATGATTATCATGCTTGCATTGATTCTGATAATCGGAACAATTGCATCTTACCTTGCAACAAGAAGTATTACCAAACCATTTAAGGGATTAAAAAATATTATAGTAAGTCTCAGTAAAGGCGAAATACCAATGGTAAATCCAACGCGGCGTGAAGATGAAATTGGTGAAATGACAAATGCAATTGCTGCAATGACAGAAAGCATTAGCTTGAAAGCTGAATTTGCAACAGAAACAGGAATCGGGAATTACAATAAGGATTTTAAATTATTAAGTAACAAGGATATTCTCGGACTAGCATTGGTTCAGATGAGGGACAATTTACATCGGGTAGCAAAAGAGGATGCCGGAAGAAATTGGCTGAATACCGGATTGGCAAAGGTGAGCGAACTATTGAGAATTAATAACGATGATGAAAACCAGATGTATGCCAATATCATTAACTTTTTATCCGAATATGTTGAAGGAAGTTGTGGAGCAATGTTTATTGTTAAAGAAGAATCCAGAAACGATATTTATCTTGAACTGACAGCAGGGTACGCTTTAGAATTCAATGCTCTTGACAAGAAGAGGATAAAATCAGGGGAAGGACTTACGGGTCAGTCTGTTGCACAAAAGAAAATAATGATAATTGAAAATGTTCCTGATGGGTTTATGAAAATATCATCTGGTCTTGGAGAAGCTAATCCTAAAAACATTATAATTGTTCCATTGATATTTGAAAATGAAGTTAAAGGGGTTATTGAAATTGCAAGTGCCGGTATTTTTACAGAACTTCATAAAGAATTCCTGGAAAAAACTTCAAAGAATATTGCAATTGCAGTTGACTTAATTTCGAGAAAAGCAAGAACAGAAAATTTACTGATTGAATCAAGATTGCTCAATGATAAATTAAAATCTAATGAAGTGGAATTAAAAACTGCTAATGAAGAATTAAGCACTTTTGTTTATCGCGCATCGCACGATTTACGAGGACCACTCAGCTCAATACTTGGTCTGGTGTATATTTCAACTGCTGAACAATTGGAGAAAAAAGGTGAACAATATATGCAAATGGTTGGTGAATCGGCAAATAAACTGGACAGGATATTGAATGTGCTGATAAAAACAATGTCCATTAATGAAGGAGTTTTGAAAATTGATAAAATTGATTTCAAATCCATGCTCGATTCTTTAATAGAAAATCTTAAGAGTCAGAATGAAATGCATAGGACAAAATTTGTTACCGATATTGAATTAGATAAAGATTTTCTGTCCGACCATGAAATATTAAATTATGCTTTGAATAACATTATCGAAAATGCAGTTAAATTTCAAAACCATTCCATACCCGAATCATTTATTCTTATTGGTGTAAGCAGTTATGAAAAAGGGGTAAAAATAACTATTTCAGATAATGGTATGGGCGTAAAGAAACAACTTCAGGGAAAACTGTTCGAAATGTTCTTCCGCGGTGATACCAAGACAAGTGGCAGTGGTTTAGGGCTTTACCTCGTAAAGAAAGCGATAACAAAACTTGGTGGAAAGATTGAATTTATAAGCGAAGAAGGCACCGGAACATTTGTGACAATAGTCTTACCCAATCTTTCAATAATTGAAATTGAACAGTCACAAAATTCGAATAAATATCCTTATTTAAAGAATGTTGCCGGATAAACGATCATGAAAACAGGAAGAATATGATTTTGATTTAAGTTTTTTGTTAGTAGTTAATAATTGGCAGTCACGTATCATCTGCCTATTAGGAGAAAGACCGTCAGGATGGGCGGTCTTTTGTTTTTATATAAATTTAAAAACTTACTGCTCATTTAATTTTATTCTATTTTGTTAATATTTATACCTGCTTTTAAAAATAAATTACTTATCACGCAACCATTATCAGAGATTTTTCATCTATATCAAAGTAACATCTAAAATAAATCCTAAATAAAAATCACAATGAACCACAATTACATTCACAAAACAGCAAAAAAGAATTATTCTTTCTTCTCATCAACGATGAAGTTTATGTTGTTTACAGCCCTGATGACTTTCTTGTCATTTCACCTATCAGCAACAGTTTCGAGTTATTCATTTTTCCAAACTACCGGAACGTTTACAACTATAGTTGGACAGCAGGGAGCGGTTTCAATTGCTGCTACCGCCGGAGATAATAACATATATAATAACAGCGGAGCGGGTTATCCGATCGGATTCACATTTAAATATAACGGAAACAATTTCACAACATTCTCATGCGTTGATGATGGTTATATTCAACTAGGTTCTTCACTTAATACAGATCCGACAATACCGCTAAGTTCGCTTTCAAACTGCATTTCAGCAATGGGATGCAATTTATATAATGTCAGCGGAGGGAGAATAGATTATCTGTTAAGTGGAACTGCACCGGGAAGGATTCTTACTATTCAATGGTCCGGTATGAGTATGAAAACAGATGGATTGGCAGGACATTTGAATTTCCAGATACAGCTTTTTGAATCAAGTAATATGGTTCAGATAGTATAAGATCGGAAGAGCGTCGTGTAGGGAAAGAGTGTAGATCTCGGTGGT
>OCZT010007332.1_pt1 | contig 10832 bp, 10 predicted proteins | sample 1539031 | NCBI WGS metagenome assembly OCZT01 (sample SAMEA3539308, study PRJEB22396) | soil metagenome | biome: tundra; feature: field; material: soil | place: USA | collected 2010-05 | depth 0.15 m
CATCGAGGAGCAACCGGTGCTGCTGCACCTCGCCAAGGCATCCGTTTTGCAGCAGCACCGGTTGCTCCTCGATGCCGCCGTGGAAGTGCGCGCCGTCACCGAAGAGTGGCCCTCTGCCGCATGGGCGAAAAGCCTGCTCTACGATCTGGAAACCGCCGGAGCGCGTGGCGTCGTAAGGGCCCCCGCTGCACCGGAATCCGGCGAGAACGTTTTCGCCTTGCTGATTGGCATTTCCAGGTTTCACAGCGACCAGATCCGGCCGTTGGAGTACGCTCACGCGGACGCCATCGAGATGGCCCGCCTGCTGAGGAGCCCTCGGGCCGGCGCTCTGCCCCCGGAGAATATCAAGCTATTGACGGACCAGCAGGCAACCACGGCAGCGATTCGGTCCGCCATCCGTACGCATCTCAAGGGCCGCGGCAGCAACGACACCGTTTTGCTGTTCATCGCCTCGCACGGAATCGCCATCGAGATCGAAAATCGCAACCGCGGGTTCATCCTCACCCATGACACCGACCCCCAGGATGTGGCGGCGACCGCGATTGCCATGGACGATGTTCGGAAGCTCTTTGAAGAGGAACTCGGCACCGTGGGCCGCCTGATACTCTACGTCGATGTTTGCCGCGCCGGAAAGATCGGACAGATCGCACCGGATTACCGCGCCACCAACAGCGTCACACAGCGCCTGGCGGGAAATGAGAACTTCTTCGGTATGTTGGCCGCGCAGGGAAACCAGGTCGCGTTGGAGGGTCTGAATTACGGCCAGGGACATGGTGCCTTCACTTATTTCCTCTTGCGGGCGCTGAACGGGGACGCTGATTTCAACCATGACGGTAAGGTCACTATGAACGAACTCGACGCCTTCGTTCGCGAAAGAGTTTCGGAGAGCACTGGGAGCCAGCAGATCCCCAAACAAATCGGCGATATCGATGAGCGGCGCATCATGGCCTACACGGCGCTCGAAGGAATCTCGCTCGGCGCCTATTCGCCGGCACCGCCCGCCGCGCGTGTGCAGCGCGGCCTGGCTCCTGTGCGGACAAGCCCCGAAGCCAGCGCCCCTTCCGACGAACTTACCTCCACGCAACTGAAATACAGCGATGCCGCCGAAGTACTGGCCAGTTACTTCAACGCCATTCGCGAGGGTCGTATCCTGCCGGCGGAAGACAATAGCGCATTCAAATTCCTGCGCGCGCTCAAAATGCAACTTTCGGACCCCGATTACCGGGAAGCCGCGGCGAAACTGAAAGTCGCCCTGGAGAATCGCGGGCAGGATCTGCTGGTGCGTTACCTGGCGGGTGAGCAGGTGCCGCTCGGCCCCAACGATTTCCTGTTGGGAGCGCAGTTTTTCGAAGCCGCCGAACTGCTGGCGCCCGATTCGGTCTTTCTGGAGGGCCGCAAGGTCTTCTGCCAGGGCCGCGCGAAGGTGTTCGCTAAGGATTACGCCGGCGCCATGGAGAGTCTGGAAAACGCCATTCGCCTCGATCCCGATCACGGTTATTCATACAACGCTCTGGGAATCGCGTTGCTTGAGCAGGCCGATTATGACCGAGCCATTCTTGCCTTCCGCGACGCTTTCAGCCGCGCGCCGTATTGGGCCTATCCGCTGCACAATATGGCCCTGGCGTTATTCGAGAAAGGCGACTACGATTCCGCCATCCGTACCTACCAGGAGGCCATGCGGCTGGCGCCGGACTTCGCCTACCTGCCATACAACCTCGGCCTGGCCTACCAGCGCATCAATCGGCGCAACGATGCCGAATCGATGTACAAGAAGGCGCTCAAGATCAGCGATGATCCCATGACTCACACTGCCCTGGGCTATCTCAAATTCCTGGAGGGCAATACGGGCGAGGCCGAAGCACAATATCAAACCGCTCTGGCGAAGGCCCCCGGCCTGGTGGAAGCGAGCCATAATTACGCCGTGCTGCTCAATCGCATTCCCAAGCGGCGTGAGGCAGCATTCGATCGCTGGCGGGCAATTCTGCAAAACCACGCGGATTATACGCCATCGCGGCTGGCGCTAGCCAAAGCGTTGGCGGCTACCGGCAGCCACGACACGGAGGCTGCGCGCGAGTTCCGTTTGCTGGTGGAGAAGAACCCAGACTACTCCGCCGCACAAATCGCGCTGGCCGGCCTGGAAGCAAGACTTGGCCATCCGGCCGAAGCCCTGCTGCAATTGCGAGAGGTGGAGAAGCGCGAACCGGAGAATCCCGAGGTCCTGGAGAAGATCGGAGACCTGGAGAGCGCGACAGGTGATCGGGCTCAGGCTTTGGAGGCATACGGCAAGGCAGCTGAGTACTCTCCGGATGGCGGCGCACGGAAGAAAATTCGCCAGAAAATGCGCCACTGAGTGTCGCTGTTTTTTTTATGTCCTATTTTTAATGTCCTTGTTTTCTCGCATTCTTCGCATATATAATCAGGTGCCTTACGGACTACGCACATGCGACTGAACCTAACCGGAAACTGGGGCCTTGCGTTGCCGATCCTGCTGGCGGCGCAGATCGGCGCGTTTGCCCAATCGCTGACCTTCACACCCTACGGGCCTCCCGGAGGACTTTGCTGTTCTATCAATTACATTGCCACCGGGCCGGATGGCGCTCTTTGGTTTACCGACAGTATTGGCAACATGATATGGCGGATCACCACCATCGGCATTTTTTCTGCGTTCCCCGCCGGTGGTCCCCCGGGGGGAATCACTGCTGGGCCGGACGGGGCGCTGTGGTTCACGAGTCAATCCGGCTACATCGGCCGCATCACCACCAGCGGAACGTTGACTAAGTATCCTGCTCCGAATTTAACTCCTTTGGGCGGCCCCTATGGCATCACCGCTGGACCGGATGGAGCACTTTGGTTCGCGGAAAGCTACAATTCCGCAAAGATCGGCCGTATCACTACGTCGGGAAGTATCACCGAGTTCTCCTTGCCGGCGAGTCTTAATGCGCCGGGTCAGATTGTGAACGGCCCCGACGGGGCGCTTTGGTTCGCTAGTCCCTACGGCGCTTCGATCGGGCGCATTACGACATCTGGGTCCGTCACTGGATATTACCCACCGGCCGCGTTGCTCGGGTTGGGCGGGCTGACAGTCGGGCCCGATGGAGCCCTCTGGTTTACGGAAAACATGGGGTGGATCGGGCGGATCACTACCGCGGGAAACATCACCGAATATCCGGTACCGGTCCCAGCGAATAGCCCCGGACCGGGTTTCGGATTTCCAAATTATGCTGCTCTAGGGGGAATCACTGCGGGCCCGGATGGGAACTTGTGGTTCACCTTGTGGACCACCTCCGGGCTCGGACAGTTGGGGCGAGTGACAACCGCTGGCACAATCACCGAGTTCCCCATCACTACGCCAGTGCCGGATTTCTTCAGTAAATCGTATGGCATCACGACAGGGCCGGACGGCACCCTCTGGTTTATAGATGAGACCACAGTTTGGCGGGCACAGATCGGCGCTGGCACACCACCCCCAACCATCTCCCAGATCACCCCGAATCCCATCAACGCGGGCAGTCCGGCCACGACGCTCCGCATTCTCGGCACTGGACTTCAGAACTCGACCTCAGGGTGCTACAACCCCACCCCGACGGTCTCCTGGAATTCGACCTCGCTCCCGGTTCTGAGCGTCACCTCCACCGAGGTGGATGTCACGGTCCCGGCAAGCTTGCTGGCCAGTCCCACCACAGCCACGGTCACGGTGGCGATTCCGTACTATTACGCCGGTACATGCCCTTCGCAATCGGCCCAAGCCACCGTTCAAGTGGTCAACTCTACTCCCGCGGGCGGATCGTTGGGGATTTCTCCGGCTTCGTTGTCATTCGCTGCCAGCCCGGGCAACCTGCCACCACCGCAGCCGATTTCCGTCACCAGCAACGGATCCCCTCTTTCCTTCGGCGTTTCGATTCAGCTGACTTCCAGTGCGCCCGTGACGTGGCTCAGCGCCTCTCCCTCCAATGCCATCACTCCCGCAACCGTCAACGTCTCCATCAACTCTTCCGCTCTCACGTTACCCGCCGGCAAGTACACCGCGAACGTGATCTTCACCGCCACCACCGGCTCGACGATGACGGCCAGTATCACAGCTCAGATCACGACGGCTAACGACATCAAAATCATTCAAACGGCGATGGTTTTCGGAGCCCTGCTCAACGCGCCAGCGCCGCCCAGCCAGATTCTCGCCGTGCAGACTTTGGCCGCGGGCACGGTTCAGTTCTCCACCAACGTCACGTATCAGAAACTGCCCCCGGCCCCATGGTTGCAAGTACCCACTGGCACCACTGCCCCCACAAACCTCAACATCATCGTGAATCCGGCCGGATTGCCGCCCGGCGCATATACGGCTTACCTGAACCTCTCCGCTGCAGGAAACTACCAGGTGCCCGTGTTCCTGGTGGTCGAAGCCTCGGCCCAGGACGGAGTCGCTTTTTCCTACCAACTCGGTGGCGCAGCGCCACCATCCCAGTCCTACCCGACGATAAATTCCAATAGCGGTTCGGGTTTGGCTGTGACGATCGGCGCCAGCAGCGACCTCGGCTGGCTCCAGTTCGCAACGGATTCCTATACCACTCCCGTCAACCTCACGATATCGGCATCGGTGGGACCGATCGTCGCCGCGGGCACTTATTACGGCATTGTGGTGCTGACCGATCTCGAGAACTCCGATCCCCAGCAGGACGTGTACATCATTCTGGCCACCATCAACGTCAGCGCTGCCAGCAGTCCGGTGATCAGTTCCATCACTCCGTCCGCTCTGATTGCCGGGCCGAGCGCGCAATCTTTTACCATCAACGGTTCCGCCTTTTTGCCCGGACTCGGAGTCTCGCTCACTCCTCCCGGAGGCGCCGCCGCGGTTCTGAGCAGCAGCCAGGTTTCATACTCGACAAGCACCAGCGTTGCAGTGAGTGCCGTCCTGCCTGTGGCCGGAAGCTACCGAATATTCGTCACCAATGTCGACGGCGGAGTGTCTAATATCTACCCGTTCCAGGTCTCCGGCCCCGTGACTCAGACAATTTCGCACATTGCCGATGGCGATGGCTGGTCGACCAGCATCATTCTGGTCAACACGGGCGCCCAGCCCGCGTCCTTTACGTTGCAGTTCACGGGCGACAACGGGACCGCGTTCGCTCCTTCGCTGACAGGGCTCGGCAGGCTCTCGAATGTGACCGGCACCATTCCGGTAGGAGGCTCGAAGACCATCTCGACCGATGGAACGTCGCCGCAGCTCACGGAGGGCTGGGCGCGGGTGACGAGTTCCCAGTCGATCGATGGTACGGCGATTTTCCGATCCGCACCGAAGGGCTTGGCGGTCCAGGAGGCCGCTGTCCCGCTGCTCCCTTCCGGCAGTAGTTCCCTGCTGTTCCCTTTTGACAACAATACCAACCTGGTGACCGGCGTCGCGCTGGCGGCTCCGGACAACAATACCTACACGACGGTCTCCTGGCGCCAACGCAACCAGTTCGGCCAAAACCTCACCGCCTCACCCGAGCCGCCGGAGTCATTACCGCCCTTCGGCCACACCGCCCTCGTGCTGCCGGCCCATTCTCAACAAGCAGCTGACCTCCGCGGCGTGGCCCAGTTCGATTCCCAATACGGCTTCATCTTCGGCTTGGGGATTCGCTTCAACAAGGGAGCGTTTACCTCGATCGAAGCGGTGACGCAGCAGCAGCCGGCGACCAAGATCATCTCCCACATCGCCGATGGGGGCTCGTGGAAGACGACCATCATTCTGGTGAACACGGATACCGTACCGGCCTCGTTCCAGGTCAATCTTTGGCAGGACAACGGGAACCCATTCCCGGTACAACTCGTGGGTGCCACGACGCAGGCCAGCATCTCGGGCATCATCGCCGTGGGCGGCAGCTACACTATCGAAACCGCCGATGCGGCCCGAAACCTCAGCACCGGTTGGGCTGAGGTGTTGAGCAGCCAATCGATCGGCGGAACGGCCGTTTTCCGCTCCGAGGGTTCTGGCCAGGAAGCCGCCGTGCCGCTGCTGACTACGGGTGGGACGAAACTGATGCTGCCATTCGACAGCGGGTCAGGACTCGTATTGGGTGTGGCGCTCGCCAATCCCAGTCTGACGCAGGACGCCGCTATTACCTACACCCTGCGAGACGAGAACGGCAATCCGATTCCGAATAATCCACCAGGATCGATTTCGCTGCCGCGGCATCAGCACGCCTCTCTCGTGTTGCCGGTGACTCTGAACGGGGTTGCCGAACAGAGGGGCGTAGTGGAATTCGACTCACCGAATGCGGCCATCTTCGCGCTGGGCATTCGCTTCAACAACGGGGCGTTCACTTCCATGCGCGCCTTGGGCAAGTAGCGTCACTCCCGCTAACGCCGCGGGCCGTGCTGTTCTCATAGAGTGACGTCCCGACCGTATTCAACTCCTGCAACCGACAGGAATCCATCCGGTGCATGTCGCCAAAAAGCACCAGGATGTGAAATCAGAGGTTCGTGGGAGTCGGGCCGAATCCGGACCGAGGTAGTAGCCAATAGCGATGGCAGCGCACTTGCCCTTGAGCCAGAAGACTGCCGCGTTCCTGTGACACTCGTTCGGGCGGCCGCGCATGATTCGGATTCCGGAGGCCACGAATAGCGCTCCTGCATCGGCGATCACCTGGAGGTAAGGGTCTTCGATGAAATCTACGTCCACCCCACCGATTCGGAGGAGCTTACGCCGCAATCGGGTACGCGCAGATGCCGCCATTCCCCGAGTCTACCGCTCCTTAATGTCGACGTCCGGGGCACGAGGGGACACCGTGTTACCCTTTTTCGTGATGCAACGAGAATGCACCAGATGACATGGGCCGATCTGACCGAAGCGATTTTGAGCACACATGCAAGCGATAAAGTAGCGCTAACGGGAGTCGAACCCGCTGGCGGCCAGCTCTGGCCGGTCCATTTCAGTCTATCTGGCGTGTTTTCAGTGCTGGCTGTACGGCGGAACTGGCAAAACACCCGCCACAGACGGCTGTGGCGCTGCCCGAATGCTGCCCGATTGGCTTTTCCCGACGCGCCAAGAAGCCGCCAACCAGGGCGCACAGGTGGCGCCAGGCATAAATCTGCCCGTCGATGTCTACCAACTGCTGAACCGTGTCGCATTCAGCCGGTCATTGAAGAACGGCGGCAGACCGTCCGTGTCGGCGTTGCTGGTGGATCTGGTTCAGCGGCATCGGAAGGAGTTGGAGAAGGAGTTGGGCGGATAAGGTTTGAGCGGCACCGAACTTCTTGAACAAGGGTGGACCATTCCCCGTTTCGGGCCAGCGGTGAACGCAGACGGAGAGGCCTTCAAACAGTGGTCTTAGCGGTGTCACGACCCACCAAATCCTCCAGCGTTAGGCTCCAACCCGGAACTTCGGGGTGGGTGCCGTCAAGATTCCACTTTTGAAGGGCTGAACGCTGGCCGAGACGGGGAAACTCGCAGACGTATCCGTACCAGAACTCGTTGAGTCGGTACTGGATTTCGACTGTGTGTCCGTCAGCGGTGTTGTACCTGCCTGCAATGAGTGCATCCATGCAGAGATCCTGAGCATTAGGATAACAGGATGCAGCCGATGTCCGGGTTCTCCGTGGATTCCAGGCCGGATCAGCACCCTACGGCACGCCGGGTCTACCAAGCCGCCATCGAAGGCTTCGAGTCCCAAAAAGCGCCGTATTTGCGCACATCTCTCCATTCGGCTTAATGCACACTAGACGATCGGCCCCGCGGTACTGGCTGACAATCCACAGATTGCCGTCGTGATCAGCCACGGCGGTTTCGGCGCTCAGGTTGGCAAACTCTCGCTCCCAAAGAATATGGTCAGCAACTGTCACGGCCGATTGAGCAGACAAGCAGCAGGCGGCGGTCAGCAATCCCACAGCGAGGCACGAGCACCTCGATAATCTCCTGTCTCTCCGAGTTGCGAGCCCAACGCCCAGTGCGCGCCATAATGGTGTTCTCACACCTCCAGAATAGGCCGGTATCGGTGCATTCGGAAGATAAGCGGCGGTGAAGAATAAATAAACCGGCCCAAATCTGCTTGAACCACATCTCAGCGTAAGCGATTTAGAATCAAGCAGTTTGGCCGGTTTATTTCCACATATCCGGTCCAATCTGTGCACGCGCCCCTAATGCGCTGATTAGATTGCGGTTAGTCGTGCGCGGGCATCACGATTGGCCGGATATGTGGCGTTATCGGAAACTGACCTGCCCGGCCTGCGTGTCAGCGCAAGCGCCCCGGCTGCCAGGACGCCGTGTATGGTCGCCTCCGTCTCCGGCACGAGCGCCACGGGCAGCACAGCGCCAGCGTGGCCCGTCCTGCGTCCACTATCGCCACGGTCGCGGTGGGACGAGCAGGGAAGCTACCGGGGCTCGAGACATGGGCCGGGAGCGGCGGCGACAGGGCTGCGGGTCCGGCATAGGCGGGACAGCCGCCAGCACGCAAGACACGTCCTGGCGTATTTTGCTCCATCACTTGATAATAGGCCATGGAAGAAATCGAGATTGTGTCGTGGTCCCAGTTTGGGGAGGCGGTGAATCGCATCGATCAATTGCGCGCCACCACGGAGAAACAACATGGTGGGCGACCTCTAGTCAAAGCGATTTTCAGAGGCGTCGGAAATAGCCACTGGGGCCTCTCAACGACTCTGGAGCGCTCCTTTCCGATGGAGCGCTCCGCCCCCGTCGTTACGCTTTCCGGGTACTATCGGAAGATCTCAACATCCCAGCCTGCGGTCGAGACAATGACTGGCAATAAATGGGAGGACTTGCCCGACTGGCAAACTTTCCAGCGCATGCTCAATGAGCAGGCGGAAGAATGGATTGACTCCCTCTTGGAGAAGAACGTTGCCATCTATAGATATCTGGTTTACCTTAGGCACCACGGCTTCCCGTCACCACTACTGGACTGGACCGCATCTCCGTATGTCGCTGCTTTGTTCGCTTTCGATTCGATGGATAAGGACGCCGAGCAAGTGGCGCTCTACGCATACTTGCAGGACACGATACATCTTTCTGCGGCCGACGAGCACTTCTTCATGGTTGGACCGTATCTTAGAACGCATCCTCGCCATTACCTACAGCAGAGCCGATACTCACTCTGCGTTAGCCTTCGCGTAGAGGGAAGTGGAGAAAACAGGCGTGTCGATTATCTTTTCTGCCCGCACGAGCAAGTCTTGACCCGGGATCGCCAATCGAATACCGACCTACTGGTGAAGCTGAAGATTCCCGCCAGTGAAAGGCGAGCGGCTCTAGAACAGTTGGATTCGATGAATATCAACCCGTTTTCGCTCTTCGGGTCAGAAGAGTCGCTAATACGCACCGTCGCTAGACGCGAGTGCCTTTTCAAGGGGTGGCCAGTTGTATTGAGCTGAAGCCGACTCCACTTGCGGCGCACCACAGCCTCGCGACGCATGGGCGGTAAACGTCGCATATCAACTCCACCACCGGCACAATTACCACGGGCAGCACAGCGCCAGCACGCCCGGGCCTGCGAGCCCGGCGCGGCGCGCATGGAAGTGATGGCGGTCGAGCGTGAAGGGCGAGGTAGCGCCCCTGCCAGCGCGTGTCGCGAGAGGGCGTTATCATCCAATCATGTCCGACCCCCAGGAGTTCGATCTTTCCGATGTGCAGGCGTCTGCGGACGAGGCCAACGCTTTCATGAATCAACTCGTCGGAGAAAGCGACCGAGGCGCAGCGCTGGTAGGAATCGCGTACCTTGATGAACTGCTTGCAAGGCTGTTTCGGGCACGTATGCTCACTGAGAAAACCAGCGAGGGATTGCTTGAAGGCTTCGCACCACTATCTACGTTCTCGTCACGCATCGATGTCGCGTATTGTCTAGGTTGGATTGGGCCGGAAACTTACCGTGACCTCCATCTGCTACGAAAGCCCACCGGGTTGATGAGCCCTCGAATCCGGCCAGATCGGCGACGGCCCCATGCCCGCCGCACATGGACCGGCCGGACCGCGCTCAGGGAAACTGCTGATGCGGCCAGCGGTTTCGCCGGGGCCGGGTGCACCGCCCACCAGAGAAGCGAGTTGGGGCTTCGGCGGCGACGACAGCCTTGACGCCAGGATTATCGCCGTGTTCCGATGCTCGGCGGAAACACCATGAAGACGTCCAAGACACGCCGCAAAAAGGAACCGGACGAAGCGTTAGAGGACGACACCGACGAGGACCTCTTCGAATTCACCGATCTCGGACCCCATCTAACCGGCCTGCCGTTCTTCGTGTGGGTTTGCGCCGCGAGGTTTGGGTGGGCGTCTCGACCGACCGCAAAGGCTTCGGCGGGTGCGATCTCATACAGGTGGCGATCCGGCCCGAAGTGCGCGTGGTCAAGGCGGGCACATCACGAGGTCATTTCACCGGCCCCATCATGATTTGACTGGCGGGCCTCGGGCGGGGGTTGGAATTATCGGCGAGGAATAGGGTAGATGTTGTTCCCGGCCCTGGGAAGGTACCTCCATTCTCTTGGCTATTGCCGGTCTTCTCCGCATATTAGAACGCAGCCGAGGGCCTCGGAAGGGCACTCGCAGTATATCCGGCGAGGTTGATTGTTTTCGCGTCCAGGACCGGCCTCACGGTAGCACTGTAACTGCGAGCGGGTGGGAAACGTCGTTTTTGGCCGGAAAGGAGGCAGAGGCAATGGAGAGAATAATGACGGCGTTTTGGGATGAAGACCGCGAGGAGTTAGAGGTCCGGCGACCGACCGGGCAAGTCTTCCGGTTCTCGGCTCGGCAGGCCTTGGCCGGAGGCCACGAAGTCTTTGGGGTCCAGGTTGTTGGCACTGAGATCTGGGTCCTCACGGGAGCCGCAGGTTCCCGGCGGCCCACGTGGAAAGTGCGGTAC
>OCZT010007333.1_pt1 | contig 10831 bp, 11 predicted proteins | sample 1539031 | NCBI WGS metagenome assembly OCZT01 (sample SAMEA3539308, study PRJEB22396) | soil metagenome | biome: tundra; feature: field; material: soil | place: USA | collected 2010-05 | depth 0.15 m
CCATCTCGATGGTGGCCGCGGCCATTTTCTGGATGTGGTGGCCGCAGATTCGCGTACACGCCCGCAGGCTGATTGTGGCCCAGCAGATGGCCGGCGGCGACCTGCCCCAGGAAATGACCGGCGGCAGTTTGGAGCTGGAGCCGGAAGAGTAGGTAGCCCTACTGGCCCCCGCCTCTGCCGCCCCTCGCGCCCGCCGGAGCCGCCGCCACGCCCACTCCCAGGTGGTCGAAATTCAGCATGGCGTTGAACAGCAGAAAGTAGCTGCCCTGCGTCTCATTGCGCCACATCGGGTTGTTCGCGAACAACAACACGTGGCCTTTGCCGCGCGGAACGTCCACCACGGCGGCTTGATTGGCCAGCTCGGAGCCGCCCGCCAGCATGCCGGAAACCAGCAGGTCTTTCTCCTCGGCGAACCGCAGCACCACGCGCGGGCGCAACTCCGGCGGTAACGGCGCGCCGCGGCCACCGCCTCCTCCGCCGAAATCCGCTTCCTCGGCCGGCTGGCCGGCAGCCCGTGGGGCCGGCGGAGAAGCCATCTGCAAGGGGCGTCCTTGCGGAATATCGGGTTCAGTCAGGGTCCCGCGGCCAGTCGGACGGCCAGATGCCGGTGCTGCGCTACGACCGCCTCCCCCAAATCCCCCGCCCGCACTCACCGAGAACACGGGCGATTGATTGAAGTACACGGCCAGTTTGTCCCCGTAACCATACCCAATTGGGCTGCGCTTATCGGCCACCGCCGCGTTGATTACGCTGCCGCTCGCGCGCAACTGCGGCGTGCTGTTGATGGCGACGCCCTCGATGATGCCGTATTCGATGGGAATCGACGCGTTCCCCGTGATGGTGATGAAAAGGCCGCCCGCATCGATGAACCGGGCCACGTTCACCAGCCCTTCGAGGCCCATGCCGCCGCGCATGTCGTCGGTTGTGTCCGGAGAGCCGCCCAGGTTCGGCGTAAGGTCGGTCTTCTTCCACGGCACCGGATCGCCGCGCATGGGCGTGCCGTTGACGATGCGCTGCGCGGTCCCGGCCACCGGGCCGAGCAGAATCACGTCCCACTTGTCGCGCAGGTTGGCCGTCGACCTCAGCTTCTGGTCGGAAATGTAGTCGTAGGGGATTTGCAGGTGGTCGAACCCCACCCGGAACCAGCCCTCGTTCTGGGTGTTGGTCCAGGTGTGCACCAGCGCGATCCGAGGAGCCGCCAGCTCGTGCATCGCGACCTTGGGAACTTCCCCCGAAGCATAGACGGCAATACCGAGAGCCGCCGCGGCGGTCTCCACGCGCGTGCGCAGGTCGCTCGGATTGCCTTCCATCTTGATGATGAACGAGCCGGCGGCGAAACCGCGGTCCTCGGACTTGAAGGCATCTTCGGCGGCGAACATTTTGACGTCCTTCAGTTTGAAACGGAAGGTCGCCAGGGTGTTGTCGGCGTTGTGATTGATGAGGTATGCCGCGCCCGAAGCCGGTCCCGCGATTTTGCCGGCGACCTTGGCCCCGTCTCCCACCAGCGTCATCGACGCCTGCAGAATGTCGGGCTTGGCGACGCGCACCGTGGTGATGTTGTGCAGCGGGCCCACGGTCCACCCGGTGTCGTCGTACGGCGGCGGATCGCTGACATTGTAATACTGCGTGTCGAGCAACATGTCCGCCATGCGGCTGTAAGGCTGATCCATGCGGACCACGTAGCTGCCGGCCGGGAACTTCTGCTTCTTCCCATCCTGCCCCACCGCCACTTCGGCGTCGCTCGCCAGACGATGCACCTCGACGCCCTGCAAGCGCAGCAGGTTGACCACCTCCACGCACTCCGCGGGACGGGGATCGTCGCCGGGAATCACCCATGCCGCCGGTCCTTCATTCTTGGCCTTGTCCACGCTTCGCTTGCTCTTCAGATAGAAGTTTCCGAGGAATTCCTGGCGATTGGCCGCCACGTTGTTCATCGAGAACAGCAGAGCGCTCTGTTGCAGATTATTGATGTTGTTGCGGATCGACCAGTTCACGCGCGGCAGCGGCGGATTGGGTCGATACCAGGTCCGGCTGGTGGCATTTCCCGGCACGGTGCGTTCGCCGGTATCCGCGCCGGTGGCGCCAAACGTCTCATAGAACCGTCCGATGGAGTTGTGCCCGTTGGCCACGTAGAACATGTAGTTCGGCGCCCATCCGTCGTAGTACCCGTGCGTCCACACCCCCGGCACGCCGCGCTTGGTCATCTCCTCGATTTCCACGTACGCCATTTTCTGCCACTCGTCGATCACCAGCGGATCCAGCCACGCATTGTAAGGGCCCATGCCGGTGGATACGTACAGGAATGGCTGCGATTCGTGCAGATCGTGCAGCACCGTGGGGTGGTACTCGAGGAACGCGCTCATCATGGTCCGGCTCAGCGCCAGCGCCATGCCCAACCCATCCCGATTGTTGTCGTGCGCCACGTACTTGCCCCAGTAGATCTGGGTGGGCGCCGTCTTGCCCGGGTTGGCCTTCCGGTAGTTGTACACGTCCACGGCGCGGTCGCGGCCATCGGCCTCGGACACGGGCGTGATCAGCACGATCGAATTCTTGCGGATATTCTGAACCAGCGGCGACTCCTCCACCGCCAGCCGGTACGCCAACTCCATCAGCATCTCGGGCGAGCCGGTCTCGGGCGAATGGATGCTGCCCGAGGCCCAATAGAACGGCAGCGCCTCGGCGATCAGTTGGTCCGCCTCCGGCTGCCGCGTCCGGCGCGGGTCCGCCAGCCGGGCGGTGAGTTCCTTGTAGTGGTCCAGTTTGGCAATGTTGCCCTCCTCCGAGACCGCCACCAGGATGATTTCGCGGCCTTCTTCCGAGTGGCCGATGGTGAACACCTTGACCCGCTTCGAAGCCTTCTCGAGCTCCCGCATGTAGCGGTAGATGTCCTTCGTGTAAGTGAGCTTGTTGGGCGTGCCGATGGCGTATCCCAGCACCTTCTCCGGCGTGGGCACGCTATCGGAAGCGGGCAGGTGGTCCACCAACTCCGTCAGAAAGAACGGCTCCGTGGTGTACTGGCGGATTTTGGCCGTATACCCTTCGTCATTCTTCTGTGGCGCGGCGGCCGGAACTGGCGCCGGCGCTTTGGCGGATTTCTTATCGGCAGCCGAAAGCGTGAGGGCAAGAAGGAGGCAAATTGCGATTCTACGCATGACCTCGATCATCACACACAGAAGCGGGGGCCAGGGGTCAGGGGTCGGGGGCCGGGTCATGCTTTCGGTCTGGCTCGATCCACCGGATTTCAGGAGCGGGAGAGAACAGGTAGATTGGGCACACCCAGGTAGTCCTTAGGATTGTGCGTGATCAAGGTAGCGCCGTACAGCAACGTTGTCGCGGCTATCCACGCGTCGGCGGCCTCGATGCGGCGGCCATTCACCCTGGCCGCGACCATTACCTCGGCCCACTGAAGGATCAAGTCGCGGGAAGACGGCACAGACGCGAAACCAGTCATGAAGACGCGGAAACGCCGCACCCGATCTGCACCCCACCTGGCCAACAGGATCCATTGCTCAAGTTCGGCTTCCGTCATGAACGAGACCAACAGATCCCGGTTCCGCATCAGTGGGAGATAAAGCTGCGCCCGGTTGTCGTTCTTGAAAAGGAACGAGACGACATCGGTGTCGACTACGACGGGCGTCATGCGGCGCGATCGGAACGGTGGTGTCCGCGCCATTCGTGAAGCGCCCTCAGAAAGTCGTCAATGGACTCTTCTTCCGGCCAGAAATCGCCTAACAGTTCGGCCGGGTCCGTGCGGAACTTCGTGCCCTGTTCAGCGACGAGTTCCTGAATCGACGGATGACCGGTGCGCGCGTACCTGTCAGCCACCGAATGGCCCATACTGAGCTCTTCCATGAACGTCCGACCTCACCCTTATCTTAGCCCATGAGCGTCGACCCGTGCCGCGCGCCTGTTTCCCCGGCCCCCTGGCCCCTTATTTGGGCCTCGCCCGATCCACCGCCAGTTCCGGATGTTCCCGAATCAGCGTATTGGCCATGTGGCAAGCGAAGCAGACCGGGGACGCCGCCGCGAGCGTCTCATGCACCTTCTCGGCCGGAACTTCGCTCCATTCCACGGACACCCCATCGGCACCGAGCAGCGCCGGTTTGCGTCCGGCCCAGTCGATTTCGCCAAAGGGTTGGCCGCACCACGCGCAAACTTTGCCCTCGTACCACTTCGTCAGGATGTTGCGCACCAGGCACTCGCCCGGCGAGGCTTCAATCTGGCTGAGGCATTCCTGCCCGCAGCCGGCGCGCTCCGGCCAGCGGGAGCACGAAGACAGCCGCAATTCCGGCGATTTTCCGAGCGCCGTCGCCGCCGCGTGCCGGGCATCCACCAACACACCCGCAGGTCTCTGGTTCTCGGGACAGGTGATCACGCGCCGGCCGCGATACTTCCACCACGTGTTCGCCAAGCGCCCCACGGCAATGCCCCCCAGCACCACCGCAATCGCCAACACCACTGTCTGAATGGGCACACCAACTCCCCTATCGAGGAATGCAACACTCAGGCCAATCGCCTAAGTTGCTGTTTCTAAACACAGCTCCACGCCAACGGCCGGGATGCTACACTTCTGATTGGGGACATATCCACAGTCTTTGGGTGCTTTGCCCCTAAGGAGCGACTGGCGCGTCTCGCCGGACGTCTATTAACACGTGAAGCTTCGCCTCTTGTGGGCCATTGTACTGTTGTGCCTCGCGACGCTGGGCGCCGCTCCGGACGACTATCTTTCCGCCAAACAGAAGTTCGACTCGATCGAAGATGGCCGTTTGCGAGCCGGTTCCCGCGTGGAACTGAGCGTCCGCGAGCTGGACGCCTATGCCGAACGGCAGGTCCCGGAAGGTGTGCGAAACCCGCGCCTCCAGTTGCTGGCTCCCGGCATGGCGACCGGCACCGCCATGGTGGATTTCGGTAAGCTGCGCCGCGCGCACGGATACCAAACTGGCTGGCTGATGTCGAAGTTGCTGGATGGCGACCGCCCGGTGAGCGTCACGGCGCGCATTCACTCCGCCGGCGGCAAGGCCACGGTGGACCTCCAGCGGGTGGAGATTTCAGGTGTCGCCATAGACGGCTCGACGCTGGACTTCCTCATTCAAAACGTCCTCCTCCCCCTGTATCCGGATGCCGTGCTGGGCCGCCCCTTCGAGTTGGGCCACCGCATCGAAAAGCTGGATGTCGGGCCCGCCACCGTGGCCGTGCTCATCGGACGGTAGTACTCTGTGGGGCGGACCCCCTAGTCCGCCGCCGGCCCTTGGCTGGCTGGTCCGCATTTTGACTCCTATGCTTGAGCTACCCCGCCTCCTCGTAGACGCGGATGCGGCCCGCTTCGACGACCCACAGCCGGCCGGCAATCGATGCGGTCTGAAGCGCCGCCAGCAGGCCCCGAACCAAGCCCGTCAACAGGCTCAAAGACGCGACTCGCGGCGGCCGCAACACTGCTATGCCGGCCGTATTGCGCGGTGGGAATCGAAGCACGTCGGCGAAGTCGAGGTCCAGCGAAATCAGACAGCGGCCCTCCGCGATGCAGATCTGCAACAGGCGCCCGTCGTGGGTTCCACTCAGATTCTCCTGCGCGACGGTTTCCACATCGTGCCCAGCCTCTGCAATGAGCCCCGCAGTTCGAGAACCGAGGTTCTCATCAAGCTTGAACTTCATGCCGCGCTCTGGCCGGGTAGATCGACAAACCGGCCGCGACTCATCTCGGCGCCGTAGGCGATGGCCGCCAGGATGTCATCGCGGGTCAGTTGCGGATATTCATCCAGGATCTGCTCCATGGTCGTGCCTGAAGCCAGGAAGTCCAGCAGCAATGAGACCCAAATTCGCGTGCCGCGAACGCACGGTTTGCCGAAGCAGACGTTGGGGTCGACTGAGATTCTGCTCAAGAGCGGGTTCATGGCGCTCCGATCCTTTCGAACTTCAGGATACCAGTCCTAGCGATCTTCGCAGCGCCACCCCATTCTCAGCGGCTTCGAGGAGACCCAGGTGCTCCCCGGCGCTGAATATCGCCTGCCCGTGAAGACCCCTCTGCCGCAGATCCTGACCGTCGTGCCGCCCTATCCCGCGTTTCCGCCCGAAATGGTGTACTCCCCCACGCCTAAGACGGACGAGCCGGCCATCGTGATGACCGAGGATGGCCTCAGCCGCCGCATTTGGCTGCCCGGCGATGTGGACCGCAGCTTCTGGCGATCGGGTGACGGCGACTTGAGCCGTCTGTTGCAGCAGGCAGTCGAAGGGGACGGCGCCAACTGGAGAACCTGACCGCCCGCGCCAAGGACGCTATCCGCCTTTACTGGCGAGCGCCGAAGGAGCGGCCAACCCAGCGCTACTGCCGATTCCTCAGCCTTCCCACAGCCATCAGGATTCCGAAGAGCAGAGCCTCCGGGCGCGGAGGGCAGCCGGGGATGTACACGTCCACCGGGATCACCTGGTCCACGCCGCCGCGGGTGGCGTAGTTCGTTCCGAAGATGCCGCCGCTGATACCGCAGGCGCCGACGGCAACAACCAGCTTGGGGTCCGGTGTCGCATCGTAGGTCTTGCGGAGGGCCAGTTCCATGTTCCTCGTCACTGGGCCGGTGACCAGCAGCATGTCGGCGTGGCGCGGGGAAGCGACGAAGTGGATGCCGAAACGTTCGATATCGTGGACGGGGTTGTTGAGGGCCACGATTTCCAGTTCGCACCCGTTGCACGATCCGGCGTCCACCTCCCGGATGGCGAGCGAACGGCCCAGGATTCGGTGGATCTGACGGGTGAGTTGGCGGCCGATCTCCGGGGCGGCGCGCACCAGGCGAGTCTGCCGGCCCTCCGCATCCAACGTGTATTCCGCGGAGATCACCAGCGCCTTGCGGTCGGTGGCGGCGGCTTCGAAATTCCGGCCCACGCGGACGGCGCCCTCGGGCGTTGCGGCGGCGCACTCACCGCAGAGGATGCAGCGGCCGTAGTCCACCGTGACGGTGCGGGACCGGCCGGCGTCCGTGACGGCGATTGCGCCGGAGGGGCAGGCGTCGGCGGCCGGCCGGGCGTCGCGCCAGTTCTCCAAGTCGAATTCGGGCAGACCGCGGAAGCCCGATGCCAGGCTGGCGGCGGTCTCGGGATAAGGCTGTGTTACGGTTCCGGCCCGCAGCGTTTTCTGGAGGATCTTGAACATGTCAGCGGTCCGTCCCCGAGTAGGAGAGATTGAAGCTCTTATTGATCACGGGAAAATCGGCGATGATGTTGCCCTGCACGGCTTCCACCAAGGCAGGCCAGTTGTTCATAGAGGGGTCTTTGATCTTGCACCGCTCGATCCGGTTTGCCGGGCCGGTTCGCACCCAGTACAGGATCTCGCCGCGCCAGCCCTCCACGGCGCTGAGGGCGCAGCGGCCCGGCTCGATGGCAAGATCGGGCGCGCGGTGCGGGCCGCCTGGCAAGTCGCCCAAGGCGGCGCGGAGCATCGCCACGGATTCGAATACCTCGTCGATGCGGACCTGCATGCGGCGCAGCACGTCGCCCTCCTGGTAGACCGGGACACGCCACGAAAGATGGCGGTAAGCGGCGTAGGGATGGTCGCGACGCACGTCGAGATCGATGCCCGAGGCCCGGCCGCCGACTCCCACAATGCCCAGGGCCGAGGCTTTTTCCGGGTGGAGGAACCCGGTGCGCTCCAAGCGGTCGCGCGTGGAATCGGAGGACTTCAAGAGCGCCACCAGATCGCGAAACTCCCGCTCCAGGGTGGCGATGGCGTCGCGTAGCGCGGCGATCTGCGAGGCGCTCCAGTCCCGGCGCACGCCGCCCAGGCACGCCATTCCGCGCAGGAGGCGGCTCCCGGTAAGTTCTTCATTGATTGCCAGCGCCATCTCGCGAAGCCTGCCGGCGTGCGCGTTGGCGATGACGAACCCCACGTCCATGGCGATGGCCCCGACATCGGCAATATGGTTATCGATGCGCTCCAGTTCCAGAAGAACGGTTCGCATGAACTCGGCGCGGGAGGGGACTTCCATCCCGCTGGCCTTTTCCACCGCCTGGCAGAAAGCCGTGGCATGGGAAAACGCCGAGTCGCCCGATACGCTCTCCGCCAGGAACACGCCCTTTTTCGCGGGAAGCTGTTCGAAGAGCTTCTCCGTTCCCTTGTGGGTGTAGAACATGCGGAGTTGCAGGTACAGGATGGGCTCGCCGGCGACGGCGAAGTTGAAGTGGCCGGGCTCGATGATGCCGGCGTGTACCGGTCCCACGGGGATCTGGAAGACGCCTTCCCCCAGCGTCGGCCGGTAGACGTGCTGGTCGCCCTCGAAGGCGGGCAGCGCCGTATGGAGCGGAAAATCCTTGCGCAGGGGGTGCACATCGGGCCAGTTGTCGTGCAGGGCCACGCGCCGCGGATTGGGGTGGCCTTCGGCTTGGATGCCAAACCAGTCGTAAATCTCGCGTTCCTGCCAGTTGACGGATGGGAGGGCGGGGGCGAGCGATGGAAACCGTGGGTCCTCCGCTGGAATGCGGGCGCGGAGAATGAGGTAACACGGGTCGCCCGGCCGCTCGAAGACGTAGTAGTTGTAGAACGCGGCCTCGGGTCGCACGCGGTCTTCCGCGAACACGGCGGCGAGACGCGCGGAGTGGCGGCTACGGAGCGCCGCCGCGATGGCCGGGATATCGGCTATGGCGATGGCGGCGTAGAGTTGGTCCGGGTAAGATGGCGCCGCGGCAATGCGGCCTGCGAACTCTTGCGTCAGTTGTTCCAGCACTTCCCGCATGGGTCAGCCTCCGGTCACCACGTTGGCCGCGCCCCGTATGAGTTCCAGCAGGGGCCCCGGCAGCCAGAAAGCGACGATTACCAGGACGGCCGCGAGACCCAGCATGGAAAAATCGCGCCATGGAACGAGCGGCGCCACAGGCTCCGGCGACGCCGGCCCCAACACCAGCCCGCCGACGTGCAGCACGGCGCCGGCGAAGATGCCCGTCCCAAACAAAATGAAGAGCGCCGTGGGAAGATAGAGCCCCGCGCCGAAGGCCGCCCTCACAATCAGGAATTCGCTTTGGAAGAGGCTGAACGGGGGCATGCCGACGATCGCGAGGGTAGCCATAAGGAACACGGCGCCGGTGGCTGGTATCACGTGGATGACGCCGCCCTTGACCTTGTCGAAAAGGTCGGTTTTGTAGTGCTGGTAGACGTTGCCGGCGCAGAGGAAGAGGAGCGACTTGGCGACGGTGTGATAGGTCATGTGCAGCATCAAACCGAGGGCCGCGAGCTTTCCGCCGACCCCGAGGGCCATCGCCATGATGCCCGCGTGGTCGATAGTATGGTACGCCAGCAAGCGGCGGAAGTTCTTCTGGACCAGCACGAACGGTACAGAGATTCCCATGGACAGCAAGCCGAAGATGAGCAGCAGCCTGCCGGGGAACTCCGGGCCCACCGAGCGGCTGGTGAGAATGTAGAAGCGGATCAGTCCGTAAAGGGCGCAGTTCAGCATGGCGGTGGAAAGAATGGCCGCGGCCGGTACGGGGGCTTCGCTATACGCATCCGGCTTCCAGGTGTGCATGGGCGCCAGACCGGCTTTGGTCCCGTATCCCAGCAGGGCCATGATGAATGCCAGGCGCATGGTGGTTGGGTCCAGTTGCGCGGCATGACGGGCCAGTACGGACCAGTTCAATCCCGCAATGGTGTCGGTGCCCGCCAGGTGGTGGCCGGCGTAATAGGCGAGCACGGTTCCGAACAGCGCCATGGACAGCCCAACTCCGCCAATCATGGCGTATTTCCACGCGGCTTCGAGGGAAGTCGCCTTTCCATAGAACGTCACCAGGAACACGGAGGTGAGCGTGGTGGCTTCGATGGCGACCCACATCACTCCCAGGTTACCGGCCAGCGCGACCAGGAACATGGAGGTTACGAACAAGGGAGTCAGGGTGTAATACTTGCGGAATTGGGAAGTGCTGGCGGGATCGTCGCCGCCGAACGCCCCGCTGCGCTCGTCTTCGCGCAGGTAGCCGACGGCGTAGACGGCGCAAACCAGCGACACCGAGGCGGTGAGCAGGCACACCAGCGCGCTGAGATGGTCGGCATAAAGGAAGCCGCCCCACAAGGACACGGACCCGGTGTCCAGCACTTGTTTCGCGATGCCGAGCGCCAGAACGAACGCGAGCGAGAACGCGGCCAGATTGGCGATTTCCATGGCGCGCCGCGTGCGCGCGAGCGCCGAAAAGACGCCGGCCGCGAACGGGGTGAGGAGCAGAATCGGGAGGATCATCCATCAGCCTCGCAGCCTGCGCAGTTTGCTGACGTCCATGGATTCGAACGACTCCCGGATGCGGTAGACCAGGATGCCGAGGACGAGTACGGCGACCAGAACGTCGAAGAACACGCCGAGTTCGACAATCAGAGGCATGCCGTATGTCAGACAGGTGGCGGCCAGGAAGATGCCGTTTTCGAGGGTCAGTAGCGCCAGCACCTGCGTGAGCGCTTTGCGCCGGTTGATCATCATGAAGAAGCCGATCAGAAACACGGAAATTGCAACCGCCAGGGTGTTGTGTCCGAGGCTGGCGGCGCCCGCTTCGGGGCGGTAGAAGGACTCGCCCACCAGATACGCCACCAGGGTCAGGCCGCCGGAGATCATGATGGAGAGCGGCGTGTTCAGGATGGGCGCAATCTCGTGGTGGATGTCGATGCGGTCCACCAGTCGCTCCAGCAGAATCGGGACCAGAATTGCTTTGAGCAGTACGGTCATGCCGGCGGCGATAAAGATGTGCGGCGCATGGTTGTACCAGGCGATGGAGCCGGCGATGGCGCCCAGCAGGAACGACTGGGCCGCAAACAGGCGGATGTTCATCACCAGCGAGCGCTGTCCAACCATGGCGATCTGGAGCACCAGGA
>OCZT010007334.1_pt1 | contig 10829 bp, 10 predicted proteins | sample 1539031 | NCBI WGS metagenome assembly OCZT01 (sample SAMEA3539308, study PRJEB22396) | soil metagenome | biome: tundra; feature: field; material: soil | place: USA | collected 2010-05 | depth 0.15 m
TGTGCCGGCATCTGGATTTGATGATTGAAGTTTTTGGCGAGGAACACGGCTGCCGCATGTTCCGCAAGGTCGCGCCGTGGTATGCGAAGCGGTTCGGCCCGTGCCACGAATTCAACAAGCGCGTCGTGCAGGTTTCCACCCGGGCCGAATTCCACGACGCTTTGGAAAATTACACCCGCTGGCGGCAGCAATTCCTCGACGGGAACGGTGAATTGCAACCGCGCTTCCGCCCGCCGCCGCTGGTCGCGTCCTTCATGCGCGAGCCCGCGTCAACGCAACGCGAACAAATTCCCGTTCCGAAAGGACCGGTGGAAGTGTGGTAAAGTTGTCGCGCGAAGACCGCGAAGGATTTTCTGGCCAAACCATTTTGCCAAGCACAAAGTCAAAATTATGAAGCGTTTTCTCCTCGCAGTCCTCATCGCGATCACACCCATGATGGTGTCAGGGCAGGAAATGGTCGCCACGATAAAGCAAGAAGCACAAAAATGTGCGAAAGCAGTCCTGGCAAGCGACTATGAGGGCATTGTTACTTACACACACCCAAGAATCGTCGCGCAGATCGGCGGCAAAGAAGCGATGATTGCCATTCTAAAGAGTGGCATATCTCAGATGCGTGCGGACGGGGTTGAGTTGGTCGAAGTTACGATTGGCGTGCCGGAAGCACCAAAGAAGATCGGATCATGGATCACTTCGATAGTATCGCAGCACATTGTGATGAAGGTTCCAGGTGGCAGGCTTTACCGAGATTCCTCACTTCTGGGCATTTCTGAAGATAACGGGAAGCATTGGGCGTTCATCGACCTTGGTCCGGTTACCAAAGAGCAACTTGGACAAGTTTTCCCTGAGCTGGATGGAAAGATTACGTTACCCGAGAAAAAACAACCGGTGTTCAAGAAAGATGAAAAGGCCTAACGTAGATGGACTGCAACCTTGATATGTTTTCTTCGCTTTTTTCGCGCGACTATTTCCCGACGCAGAACTGGCTGAAGATGGAATCGAGCAGGTCTTCCGTCGTCGTTTCGCCGCGCCGGCAGTTCAAGAGTTGTCGCGAATAAAACGCGCAATGGCATCGCTCCTCGGTCGAAAAGCGGCGGAGGGCCGCCGCACTCCAAGACGCTGGCGCGATATTCCTGCGACCCGCGACCCGCGCTAAGCGTTTTGGACTGCGCCAGCCCTCTGGCGCTTTGCAATGAAAATCACGGACGCCAAGGCTTGAGTTTTCCAGCGCTGCGCTCTCGCTTGATTTCAGTCGAAACTTTTGCACAAGCACGTTCCACTTGTCTCAGAGTCACGCCGTAATCTCTCGATCTGCCTTGTTTGTGAACTTTGATTTTCGATTTCATTTCCCGATGCAAAACTGGCTGAAGATGGAGTCGAGTAAATCTTCCGTCGTGGTTTTGCCGACGATTTCGCCGACGGCGTTGACGGCGATGCGCAATTCCCCCGCCGCCAGTTCCAGTGTTTCACCGGCGCGCAACACGTCCAGCGTGCGTCGTGTCGCCGCGCGCGCGCGGTTCAGCGCGTCCTGATGCCGTGAGTTGATCATCACTTGCAGCATCTCGGCCTTGATTTCACCCGACCACACCAGTTCCTTGATCGCGTCTTTCAGCGCCTCAATCCCCTGCCCGCTCAGACAGCAGACGTCCACGATGGGAACGCTGGCCTCCGGCACGGCTTGTTGTGACGATTCACTCGTTTCGTGCCGTGCCGGAGGCCGGCGTTCCTGCGCGCGGGTCTGCGGCCCGCAACTTGGCGGCAATATGAGCTTCACCGCCAAATCAATTTTGTTCCGCACCAAAATCCGTTTCTTGCCGGCGAACTCGGCGAAATACTTTTCATCGGCGGGCGTGAGCGGCTCGCTCGCGTCGAGCACGTGCAGAATGAACTCGGCCCGGGCCAGCGACTCGTGGCTGCGGCGGACGCCTTCCTGCTCGATTTCATCGCGCGCCTCGCGCAAACCCGCCGTGTCAATGAACACGACCGGCAGGCCGCGGATGTTCGCTGTTTCCTCGATCGTGTCGCGCGTCGTGCCGGGAATCGGCGAGACGATGGCGCGGTCGTGACCGAGCAATTGATTGAGCAGGCTGGATTTGCCCGCATTGGGCCGTCCGACAATCGCCGCGCGGATGCCGCGCCGGAGAATTTGCCCTTCGTTGGCCGTGCGCAACAGTTCGTCCATGAACGTCACGCCGCGTTCCAGGCGTTTGAGCAGTTGCTCCTTTGTATCGGGTGAAATGTCTTCGTCAGGAAAATCAATGTGCGCCTCGACGTGCGCGAGCGTCTGCATCATTTCATCGCGCAAGGCGTTGATGCGCTGCGACAGCTTGCCGGCGAGCTGTTCATTGGCGGCGGCCAGCGCGAGCTCGGTGCGCGAATGAATCAAATCGGCGACGGCTTCGGCCTGCGCGAGGTCAATGCGTCCGTTGAGAAAGGCGCGGCGGGTGAATTCGCCGGGTTCGGCCAGGCGCGCGCCGTTTTCCAAAAGCGTGTCGAGCACGAGCTTGGCGGGCAAAATGCCGCCGTGACAGGTGATTTCCGCCGTGTCTTCACATGTGAACGTATGCGGCGCGCGCATGACAGCGAGCAGCACTTCGTCCACGCTCCGGCCATGCCGGACGATTTTACCGTAATGAATCGTGTGCGTCGTCGCGGCGGACGGCTTCAACGAATTTTTCCCGACCGGCAGAAAACTTTTGTCTGCGACGGCGAGCGCCTGCGGACCGGATACGCGAACAACCGCCAACCCGCCTTCGCCGAGCGGAGTGGCAATGGCGGCGATGGTGTCGTCGAGCATTGGTCGAGGGTCGAATGTCAAGGGTCGAGAGTCAAAGCCGTATTTGCCCTCGACTCTCGTCTCTCGTCACTCGACTAATTTTCATGCCGGCAGTTACCGGCCCGGTTTTCCGCGTCGCGGCCCTGCAAATGGAGCCGGGCCTTCTCGTAACTTTTCTTCTGCAGATAATGCAGCAGCGCCGGATCGGCGTCGGATGGCAGTTGTTTGGCCAGTTCGTCAATGCGGGTGAAGAGCGGAAGCAGGTCCGGTTTGGGATTGGCCGGGGGCATGGCCTTGACGGCGGCGTCCAGCTCGTCGAGGGCGTTGAGGAGGCTTTTTCGACGGGCGCAGGCACGAAATTAAAACGGCAGGTGCGCAGCCAGGTTGGAAACCAGGGTTTCGAGCTGTTTGAAATGTCCGCGCAGATACCATCCGGTGACGAATCGTTCCAGACCGGTTGACGCGGCCAGCAGCAGTGAACTCATGAAATACAGTGCAAAAGCGTTGGGCGACGCGGGCTGCATGACGTACCACATGCCCTGGTAAAGAACCGCAATGGAAAGCGCGATGCCAATGCCCCAGGTGACCCACGGAATAATCGCCGGAACCGCGTCCAACAACCGTAATAAAAACATCGGACTCAATCCATAAATGACCAGCGTGAACGTCTGCTTGTATGTGTAGCGCCCGTGAAAAGTCTCCCCCAATATTTTTATCAGAACGGCGCAAACCACAATGGCCAGCAGCGTCAGCAGCGAATGCGCAGCTTCAAAAATCACCGCCTCGCCGACGGTGGATTTATGGATGCGGTGGAAGAGACCTGCCTGTGGTTCGCCCCATTCCACCAAACCAAAAACTTCCACGACCGCCACCATCAACATCATCGGAAACAAGTAAAGCACCAGCAAATATCCCAAGCTGCGCTGGGCTTTCACCACACGATCCCATGCCGCGCCGGTTTGAAAAATTAGGAACAGCGCCGTAATCATACGCGCAAAGTGATAACGGTTAAACCGTGTGCTGACAACCAAATCCGAATAATGGACGGGCGCGCGCCAGTTGCTTTCAAACCGCGCCGGTGTAGTTTAACGGCATGAACGCGGCACTTTTTACGGCGCGCGCAGGCGGGAAATGGCTTGCGATAACGCTGGCTGCGCTTGTGTTGGCCGGGTGCGTGACGCAAAAAATTGACTGGTCAGCGCGTGTCGGGAATTACACCTATGACCAGGCCATCATGGAACTGGGCCCGCCCGACAAATCCGCGAAATTGACCGACGGCGCCGTTGTCGCCGACTGGCTTGCGCATCACGCCCAAACCATCGTCGCGCCAGAACCTTACTTTGCGCCGCCCGGCTGTTATTTTGGCCCGCTCACGCCCATGCGCACCGAAACTTACGTGCCCGCCCGATATTTACGGTTGACCTTCGGCGCGGACGGCAAATTGAAAACGTGGAAGGAACTCGCCGGGTAAAATCCGCTTTCGCCGGCGCGTCGCGCGTGCTTAACTCGCCGTGATGAATGTGGATCTCGGCATCTGGAGCAAACTGACGAAAGTGGTCGTCGGTCTTGTCGTCCTTGCCTTTTTGCTGCTCATCGGGATGTGTTATCTGCCGCTCATCCAGCAAAACGAACGGATGCGCCGGGAAGTTCTGCGGCTGGACGCACAGCTTCAAAAAGAAGAGGAAAAATCCAGGCAACTCAAAACTGAGATTGAAGCGTTGCGGAATGATCCCAAAACCATCGAACGTTTGGTGCGTGAAAAACTCGGTTACGCCCGGCCGGATGAAACGGTGGTGCGGTTTGAACCACCCGCGACGAACGCGCCGGCGCGGCAGTAGGATTTAGTTTGAATTCTTCGGTGCGTCCGGCGGGAGAATATTTCGCAGCATAGCCGTGGTTTTGAAAATCTTGTCGCCGCGTTTCAAGGCAAGTTCGAGTTTGGTTCCAGCCGGACTGTTCCAAAAACGGCTTAAAGGCAGGACATTGGGGTCGGTGCGCCATTTTGTGGCATCGAGTTCGCCGATTTTCAGCAGCACATCATCGTTTCGAATTCCCGCCTCATAAGCCGGACTCCCATCCACAACGTGAGCAACCAGGTCATCGTTTTGCGAATCACGCGGCACAAAAACCGCGCCGAGGCGATTATGCTGGTAAGGCAGAGGTGGTGTCGTTTGGGGCCGCACATAAACGATGCCCTGCTTGCCATCAATGACCATGTCCAGTCGTTTCAACGCGACGATGCCAAGTGATGCCTCATATTTCGGGTCGGTCGCCAGCTCGGCCTGATTTGCCTCCATGACCGGCACCTCGGTCAGCGTCAATGGGCCGAAAGAGATTTCGTGTGCGAATGACTCTTCCTTCACAACCAAGCCAGCCCCCGGCATATAACCCGCATCGAGTGTGATGGGCTGGTTGGTATGAGTCGCTTTCCACGCCCGCCATTTTCTTGGGTGAAGTACAACTCCATGGTCGTTCCCGGTATCCACATCGACCACTACGGTCCCGCCGTTGTCGTCTGGGACTTCCAGTTTCAAAATTTCCGGATGGGGTGGAATGCGGAATTTTTCCCAACCCAAGGATTCTTTTGGAACATTTGTCAACAGGCTTACCGCCGGGACGACAAGGTCCAGATGGATGATGCCGTTGCTCAGGGCCGGCCAGCCCACAGCGCCATCCGCTTCCTGGGCCCATTTGAAGTACGCCGGCAACTCCATCACGTCAAGGGAAACCCTGGCATTCGTTATTCCAAAATCCAGATTGCACAATTCGGTCGTTCCAACGGCGAATCGTCCCGGGTTGATTTTTTGATTTGGATCTGACGGCGCTATTTTCAATCCCAGTTTCTGTGCCGTGGTCGAAAAAAGAACCTGATTAAAACCCGCTCCCGTATCGTAAACAAACCGGACCGGCCGGCCGTTGATTTTCGCATTGATCCAGATGCGCTCGTCAACACTGGCAGCACGGGGAACGTTTAAACAGAAGCCCGACAGAATGATGGCCAGGAGAAATCGGTTCACGCAGGCATCATGCCGCGACGGATGGAGAATTTTCAACGACGATTTCTCTGATTTGGTCAGCGCTATCAGCCGGCCCGTCATTTTCGATTTACGATATACGATTTACGCCATGGACAGCGATTGAGTGTGGGACGCGTAAATCGCAATTCGTAAATCGTAAACCCACTCACACCGTCATGATTTCTTTTTCCTTGTTGGCGAGGTGCTGGTCAATCTTGGCACTGTATTGGTCGGTTAGCTTCTGCAAATCCTTTTCGGCCTGTTTTTCCTGATCCTCGGTGATGCCGCTGTCGTGCGCGTGTTTTTTCAACAGTTCCATCGCGTCACGGCGCACGTGACGGACCGCCACACGCCCGTCCTCGGCCATCTTCTTGGTGATCTTCACGAACTCCTGCCGCCGCTCCGTGCTCAATTCAGGAAAAGCGAGGCGGATGACCTTGCCCTGCACCGCCGGGTTCAGGCCGAGGTTCGCTTTTTGAATCGCCTTCTCAATCGGATGCAGCGAGTTCGCATCCCACGGCTGGATCACCAGCATGCGCGGCTCCGGCGTGGTGATGCCGGCCAGTTCGCGGATGCGCATCTGCGAGCCATAAACCTCCACGATGATGTTTTCGACCAGCGACGCGGACGCCTTGCCGGTACGCACGCCGGCGAATTCGTTCACGACCACCTGCTCGGTCTTGATCATCTTGTCCTCTGCTTCCAGCAAAATATCGTCGGGCGTCATAGTGTTTGCAGGCTAACAATGAATCTGCGCCGGGTCGAATGAAAATTCGATTGTCAGGTGGGGTAAGCAGCCTGTCCCATCCTGCGGCGATTCCCGCGAGCCGGGAAAGGTGCAGACTGGGAGAAAAGCGGCGGAGGGCCGCCGCAGTCCAAGACGCGGTGCGATTACCTGCGACTTTCGGTCTGCGCGAAGCGTCGTGGAGTGCGCCAGTCCTCTGGCGCTTTCCAAATGGACGCTGAATGGTTGTATCCTGTCGGCATTGCACCAAGTTCCACCCATTGCTAAACTGTTGAACGTGGCGGACATCGTTTTAACCACGCTCAACGCGAAATACATCCACGCTGCTTTTGGCCTGCGCTACCTGCTGGCCAATCTCGGCCCGCTCCAGCCGCGCGCGTGCCTCGTGGAGTTCGACATCAATCAACGTCCGCTCGACATCGCGGAAGTGCTGCTGGCGCGCAATCCGAAAATCATCGGCTTCGGCATTTACATCTGGAACGTCGAGCCCACGATCGAAGTTATAGCCGCAGTCAAACGCGTCCGGCCGGACATCAAAATCATTCTTGGCGGACCGGAGGTCAGTTATGAAACCGAAAACCAGCCCATCGTTCAACTGGCCGACCACGTCATCACCGGCGAAGCCGATTTGAAGTTTGCGGAGGTGTGCCGGGTGTTGCTGGGCCAGGCCAACCCAACTGATGACAAAGAACGAATTGAAGTTCAGCACCCCCTCGCCCCGTCCCTCTCCCCCGTTGGCAACGGGGGAGAGGGTGTCCGAAGGACGGGAGAGGAGGTGCGACTACCTAAAATCATTCCCGCCGAACTGCCGGACTTTTCACAAATCGTTTTGCCCTACGACCTCTACACCGACGACGACATCGCGCACCGCATCATCTACGTCGAGGCGTCGCGCGGCTGTCCGTTCACGTGTGAGTTTTGTCTGTCGTCGCTCGACATTCCAGTGCGCCAGGTTCCCCTGCCCGCTTTGCTCGAACAGTTACAACGATTGCTCGACCGCGGCGTGAAACAGTTCAAGTTCGTTGACCGCACGTTCAATCTCAACGTGGATATCAGCAAAGCCATTCTCGAATTCTTTCTGGAGCGCTATCAGCCCGGTCATTTTTTCCACTTTGAAATGATTCCCGACCGATTGCCCGAAGCGCTGCGCGAAGTCATCACGAAGTTCCCGCCGGGCGCGTTGCAATTCGAGGTCGGGGTTCAGACGTTCAACGAGGAAGTCGGCGCGGCCATCAAACGCCGGCAGAATTATGAACGGCTGGAAGATAATTTCCGTTTTCTTCGAAGCCAGACTGGCGTTCACATCCACGCCGACTTGATTGTCGGTCTGCCCGGTGAAACGCTGGAAAGTTTTGCCACCGGCTTTGATCGGCTCATCGCGCTCGGCCCGCAGGAAATTCAAGTGGGCATTTTGAAACGATTGCGCGGCACGCCGATTGTTCGCCATGACGCCGAATGGCAGATGATTTACAACCCGCATCCGCTCTACGAAATTCTGCAGAACCAGCTGATTGATTTTGCAACGATGCAACGGCTGCGCCGCTTCGCCCGCTATTGGGATTTGGTCGGCAACAGCGGCAACTTTGTTGAATCCACGCCATTGATCTGGGGCGCCTCCTCTTCGGGCCTTCGGCCACCCTCTCCTCCGTTGCCAACGGAGGAGAGGGACGGGGAGAGGCGGCGCGTGGCTTCGCAGTTGAAAACTGCGGATGAAATCACAAACAGGTCCCCCTTCCACGCCTTTCTGCGCTTCAGCGACTGGCTGCACGCGCGCACGGGCCGCACCGACGGCATCGCGCTGGTACGACTGATGGAACTGCTCTTTGAATTTCTCACCGGTGAACTTCAGCACGACGCGAAGCAAGTCGCCGAAACGATGTGGCGTGATTATCGGCGCGGCGGCCGCCACGACAAGCCGACTTTTCTCAAGGATTTTCTGCTCACGGAAGAAACGATGATGCCGCTGCGCAAAACCAAAACCGCCCTGCCCAAACGTCAGGCCCGGCATTTGGTGTGAAATAAATCTGCGCAACCGGGTTTGCGAATCGGAGGCAAGTTTATAGTTTGATCTAATTGATGGTGATACGCACTCCCTCACCCCGGCCCTCGGACTAACATCCCGATTCGGAATCGGGACAAGGAGAGAGAGAATTATCGCCAGTCTGTCAACGAATCGCGAGTTGATCAAATTATCACGTCACGCGCATAGCTGTTCCTTCTTCCCGCCATGCGGGATCAGGATGAGGGCGAGCAACATTCATTTCAACCGCCCCTCCGCCTCCTCATTCGTCAGATGGTGCCGCGCGTGCAGCACGGCCAGGCCCGCCACCGGCGGATACGCCTGGTCCGATTTCATCCGCGGCTCGACGTATTCGAACACTTCAAACAGCAGGCCGTTCGCCGCCTCGCTCAGATTTGCCGTCGCGGGATGCGACATTTCGGTGACCAGCGTGCCAAGTTTGAACTGGCCGCTGATGGTCAGAAATTCTTCCGCGCGTTTCCGGGAACTTTCCTCTTTGCATTTGAGTTAATGACATTGTCAACGCGCTGTCACGCCGATAGCTTTGGGCGAGGCCATATGACCCCCACTCAACAACTGGCCACGTTGAAGGCGGCGGATTGCGACGTCGCCTTTGACAATCTGACGTGCCAGCTCTACGCGACGGATGCGTCCGTTTACCAAATCGAGCCGTTGGCCGTGGCGTTTCCCGGCAGCGCGCACGAGGCCAGCGCCATCATCCAGGCGGCGGCGCAGGCGGGTGTACCGGTCATTCCGCGCGGCGCGGGAACGAGTCTTTCGGGCGGAGCCATCGGTGATGGCGTCGTCATTGATTTCGCACGCTACAACCGGCTCATCTACGACCTGAACCTGGAACGCAAAACCGTCCGGGTCGGCGCGGGCGTGGTGCTGGACAAGTTGAACGATTTTCTCCATCCGCATAAATTATGTTTTGGCCCGGATGTGGCGACCAGTTCGCGCGCGACGCTGGGCGGCATGATTGCCAACGACTCGTCCGGCGCGCACGCACCGGTTTATGGCACAACGGCGGATCACATCAGCGTGCTGGAAATTTTAACCAGCGACGGGCGCGTGGCGAAAGTCGGTTCCGGCCACGACACCCTGCCGAGACAGCGCGACTTGCTGGAAAGCCTGACTTCGCTGAACGAGCTGCAAATTGCCGAGCGCTTTCCGCCGGGTCTCCTGAAACGCTGGCCGGGATACGCGCTGGCGCGGGCGATGCGCGAGCCGGGCAATCTGGCTCAAATCATCGCCGGCAGTGAAGGCACGCTCGCCGCAATCATTTCCGCCGAACTGAAGGTCGTCCCGTTGCCGGAGAAGCGCGGGGTGGGATTGTTGTTCTTTGCGTCCGTGGCCGAGGCAATGCAGGCGGCGGCCGAATTGCTCGATCTGAAACCGGCGGCGGTTGAACACATTGACCGTCTGCTGTTGGACCAAACCCGCGGCCAGCTCGAGTTTCAGGCGGCGCGCGATTTGCTCGAACTCGACACCAAGCCGTGCGAATCCATGTTGATCGTCGAATTTTTCGAGGATGTTGACGAGCGGCTGGCGCTGCTGGAAAAACGCAAATTGGGCCTGCGTCAACGCATTTTGCAAACACCGGACGAAGCCGAACTCGTATGGTCGCTGCGCAAGGCGGGACTGTCGCTTTTGACCGGTTGCAAGGGCGCGGCCAAACCCGTGACCTTCATCGAAGACACGGCGGTGCGCCCGCAGGACCTGCCGGCCTACGCCGCCGAACTGCAGAAGCTGATGCGGCGGCTCGGATTGAATGCCTCCTATTACGGCCACGCCGCGGCGGGACTGCTGCACGTGCGACCGGTGCTGGATTTGCGCCGCGCGGGGGATTTGAAAAAATACCGGATGATCGCCGACGAAGTGGCCGCGCTCGTGTTGCAGTTCAAAGGAACGCTGTGCGGTGAACACGGCGTGGGCATTGCGCGCACCGAGTATCTCAAGGAACAGGTGGGCGAAGAAGTTTACCAGCTCATGCGGCAAATCAAGCAGTGCTTCGACCCGTTTAATTTGTTCAATCCGGGCAAAATTATTTCCGATGGCCGCTATAAAATTGATCATAATCTACGCCGGGGCGCCGGCTATTCCCTGAAAGTGCCGTTTGAACCGGTGCTTGCGTTTTCCGCCAAGGACGGGTCGTTCACCGCCAACCTGGAGCAATGCAACGGATGCGGCGGCTGCCTCAAGCTGACGCCCAGCATGTGTCCCACGTTCATGGCCACCGGCGAGGAAATCATGTCCACCCGCGGGCGCGCCAAC
>OCZT010007335.1_pt1 | contig 10829 bp, 4 predicted proteins | sample 1539031 | NCBI WGS metagenome assembly OCZT01 (sample SAMEA3539308, study PRJEB22396) | soil metagenome | biome: tundra; feature: field; material: soil | place: USA | collected 2010-05 | depth 0.15 m
GGCCGCAACATGATCTCCCTGGTTACGCTTGCGCCAGGCGTTACGGGAACCGGCGTGACTTCGAATGGCAGTCCTGGCTCGGGACGTGACAACTATTCAACTGAGACGCAGGTCGATGCGAGCGCGAACGGACAAGGCGCCGTCGGCAATATGTATATCGTGGATGGGCTTGACGTCAGTAGCTCGATCCGTCCCGGGGTTCTCAATCTGACTCCGAACCCTGACTCCATTCAGGAAGCGACGGTCCAGACAAACACATACAACGTTGACTATGGTCGCGCCAGTTCGATCCAGATGACCATGACGACGAAGTCCGGGACGAACACGTACCACGGGACCGCGAGCGACTACTTCACGTATCAGAAATTCCTTTCGGCGACCGAGTTCACGCACAAGTACAACCCATTCCACAGCAATAACATATCCGCGGCCGTGGGCGGTCCGCTAATTCCTCATCACGAGGCTGGCTTTTTCTTCTTCGCAATCGAACCCCTCCGATCGTCCAATGCGGTCACTTCCAATATCACATTCAATGATCCCGCATTTGCAACGTGGGCGGCGACGGCTTTTCCAAATGCGATCGGGGCAAAGTTACTAAACACATATCCGGTGAGCAATGTTTCCAACATCACCGTCGTTAAAACTGCCGCTGATCTCTATCCGGCGAACACGAACGGCTCACCCATCTGCGGCACTCCGTCTACCTTCAATCTGCCATGCAGTACGAATATTCTCGACAGTGGTGGCTACTCGGATACCGCCTATCGTAACGGGACTCAATACGACATTCGGGTCGATAAGAATTTTGGCAAAGACCGCTTGTACGGTACCTACTACCGAACAACGCTTAACAACAACGGTACAAATCCACGAGCCGCGTTCAAGACGACGAATAGCTTTAGCCAATATGCGATTCAAGCCAACGAAACCCATACCTTCAGCGCGAGTACGTTGAACGAAGCGTCGTTTGCAACGATGCGGGTCGAGGGTGTTCAACCGGCGACCGGCCTATTCAGCGTTCCTGTAGTGAACGTCACCGGAGGCGGCCAGGGATTTGGATCCGGTTTCGCTCAGGGAGACTTCATCCAGCATAACTACCATTGGCGTGACGTGCTCACGCACACTTTCCGCTCGCATAACGTCAAGCTCGGATATGAGGGACTATTCGCGGACGATGTGGAGGTGTTCAACGGGCCGTATGACCAACCCACATTCAACTTCAGCAGCCTGTTAGATCTTGCCCGCGACAATGTCTTTACCGAGTCCAGCGTTGCCTATGACCCAATCAGTGGTGCAAAGACCCAATACAGTTGGGATGCTGCGGGGACCACACAAGGCGCCTTCGCTGAAGACACCTGGAAGGTCAACCGGAAGTTGACGCTCAACTATGGGATGCGATGGGACGATTTCGGTAATCCGTATTCGCGGACTCCTAGTACAGCCTTCGGCAACTTCTTTATGGGGCCTGGTCCGACCTTGCAGGCTCAGATTGCTAACGGATCGGTCATTGCCCATCATCACGCTCTGAATCGTTCCGTCACCGATGTTTTCAGTCCACGCTTCGGCGTCGCGTGGGATGCGGCGGGAGATGGCAAGTGGCTTGTCAAAGGTGGATTCGGATTCTTTCACAATTGGCCAACGCTTGCGAATCTACAGGAGGAGTATCGCGGCAATCCTCCGGGCAATATTTTCCCGACGTTCCAGGCTGGTGGATCCCCTGCCCCAATATTCGGCTTGGGAACTTCCAACCAAAAGCCATTCAATTTCCCTTATCCGGTACTGCCTGCGAGACCTCTGAATGCGAAGGGCGGAATCACTGGACTTCAGTTCAATATCGGCGGAATCGACCCGAATCTCGTGTCTCCAGTTACGTACACGTATTCTGCTGCTCTGGATCATGAGCTTGGCAGGCATCTCGTCGGTTCCTTTATATACACGGGAGCCGCGGGCCGCAAACTTCTTTCTGGCGGAGGCCAGGTGTTCAGCGTCAGCTATGGACAGGACATCAATTCGCAAGCCGGGGACCTGATCGCCAACAATAGCCTCATACCGACGCGTCTCAATACCAGCTTCGGTCAGGTGAACTATACGCAGAATGATCGTGAATCAAACTACAACGCCTTCATCGGAGCCTTGCGAGGACGATTCAACAGAGCCTTCTTCAACGCCTCCTACACCCACTCCGCTTCAAAGGATGATACCCAGGTTTACCCCACGTACATTAACCCGCATCAGTATTACGCGCCTTCTATCTGGGACTCTCCGAACCGATTCTCGCTTGCCTGGAACTATGAGTTCCCAGGTTACGACCAAGGAAAGGGCTTCGTCGGCAGAGCGACTTCCGGATGGCAACTCAGCGGGACGACCATTATCCAGAACGGCAACCCGATCACCGTTTCGACGAATGCGCCCTTCGCGCCTTTGAAGAACGCAGCTGGCCAGTTCATCGGCTACGCTCCAAACAGCGGAGACTACAACGCAGACGGAGATAACCGCGATTACCCTGATGTCGTCAGCTACGCCTACAAAACCAGCAGACAGGACTACCTGAAAGGAATATTCACGTCAGCGAACTTCGCCCAGCCGGCGTTTGGCAGTGAAGGCAACGAACGTTATGCGGCCTTCCGGGCGCCGGGCTTCCAGCAATGGGACGCTGCGCTCTTGAAGAACACGACATTTTACGAATCGGTGTCGTTCCAGCTACGATTCGAGTTCTTCAACCTGTTCAACCATCCGAATTTGACAAACGTGGATGTGAATTTACCCGATGGAAACTTCGGAAGCGCCACGGGGCAAGCCGTTCCACGCTTTATTCAGATCGGGGGCAAGCTCACGTTCTAGCTACCCAACAAGGACTGCGACCGGTCTACGCCAGTCGCAGTTCTTGTTGCAAGAGTCTACATTGACGTTATGAAGCCATCGCCGATCAAAACGTGTTTCAGGGCCGCGATTTTTGTCTTTGCTTCGCTACTTCCGTCCTTGCGCGATCGGTCTTTCGCGCAGCAGCCTTCAGCGAAGAAGCAGGAGATATACAACCTGCTGGCGACCCATCAGTATGGGCAGGCGGCAGAGGCGGCGACGGCATACTTGGCTACGACACCAAGAGACTGCAGCGCGAACGTGTTCCTTGGCCTGGCCTATCGCGGGGAGGCCAAACTCGAGCCGGCTTCCAAGGCCTTCCGCACCGCACTGGATGAGTGCCCTCAATCGCTTGTCGCCCTTGAGGGCGCGGCGGAGACTGCGTTTCTTCTTAGAAGCCCGGACGCCAAAGATATTGTTGGGCGTGTCATTCGGGCACGCCCCGAAGATGAGACTGGTTATGCGATGCTGGGCTCGCTGGATGCACGTACGGGAGACTGCGCGGGTGCCGTTGAAAACTACGGCAAGGCGCCTGCGCGCGTCCATGGAAACCCAGCAGCTTTACGAGAGTACGGGGCCTGTCTCATGATGTTAGACCGACCTGCCGATGCGGTTCCCATGATCTCCCGTCTCGTCGAGTTGCAGGACAATAGCAAGAATAGGATTGCGCTTGCCCGCACGCAGGCGGCGGCGAAAGACCGCGCCGCCGCGCTCGCCACACTTCAGCCTTTGCTGACTGCAGACGCACGGGATGGCGCGGCGTTCCTATTGGCCGCTGAGCTTGTCGAAGCGGATAACCAGACGCCACAGGCTGTGGAGTGGTTTCGTAAAGCGATTGAGTTGAACCCCCGAAATGCAACGGCATACCTGGCATTCGCGGAGATGTCTTTCAATCATGGTGCGTTCAAGGTTGGCGTAGACTTCCTTACAATTGGCATTCAGCAACTCCCCTCTGAGGCTCGCTTATATCTGGCACGCGGCGTTCTCGAGGAGCAGATGACCGAGATGGATAGCGCTCTTCATGATTTCGAGGACGCGCACCGTATCGACCCGCAGTTGTCCTTCGCTCAAGATGCGATGGGAATGCTTTTCAGCCAGAAACATGACAACGCTGCGGCGCTAAAACTCTTTGAAGGGCAGAGCAAGCTTCATCCTGACGATCCACTGCTGCAGTATCTTTACGCCGAAGCCTTGTCGCAGGTCGACGATCCGGACCAGGCGCTCGTTGAAAAGACAATTGCCACAGCCCAGCGTGCGGTTAGCCTTGAGCCGGGATACCAACCCGCGCGAGATCTCCTCTGTGTTTTGCTGCTTCGTCACAATGATTTCGCGGGCGTCGTCGTCCAGGCGGAGGAAGCGACGAAACGCGATCCCTACGATGAAGTTGCCCTCTACCAGGAGCTTCTGGCCGAACATAAGCTGCATCACGCGGACCGAGCGGCAGTCCTGGTCAAGCAACTTCAGGATGCTAAAGCGCATAACCAGGAGACGACAACGAAATTCATTCTTCAGGAGGACCAATCCCCGCAGGCTGCACGATCAAGCGATTAGTCCGTTCCTCCTGGCTTCAGAGGTTCTCGCTTCACATTTTCCGCTTCGTAATTTGCTCACTCTAGTTTTATGAAAGCAGCTTTTACACGCCACGATCGTGTCGATAAGGCATAGCAGCTCACTAGTCAAAAAAGGATCCGACAATGGCTGGATCAAACCGTCGAGAGTTTCTCAAGAGTAGCGCGGCACTCGCCGCGAGTATGGCAGTCCTTCGCAACGCGTACGCGTCGAACTCTCGGGCCGCGGCCGTTGCAACCGCAACGCCGCTTTCCCAGTTCGACTACCAGGATGTCCAACTCCTCGACGGTCCGATGCTCGTGCAGTTCCAGCAGAATCACAAACTTTTCCTCGAAATGAACGAGGACAGCATGCTCAAACCGTTCCGCCAGCTCTCTGGGCTTCCTGCTCCCGGTGAAGACCTTGGCGGCTGGTACTCTCCCTCGAACCTCTTTGATCCACCGAAGAACATGACTGGCTACATTCCTGGCCACACCTTCGGGCAGTGGGTCTCTGGACTTTCCCGCGCCTGTGCGGTTACCGGAGACAAGGCCACGCAAGCTAAGGTCCAACGACTGGTTGCCGGGTTCGCTCCAACGATCAGTGAGAAATTTTATTCGGACTACTGCATACCGGCGTACACATTCGACAAGACCAACTGCGGCCTGATCGACGCTCATCAGTTTGCCTGCGATCCGCAGGCCCTTGCGGTTCTTAATCGCGCGACCGATGCTGTCTTGCCCTTTCTTCCCGCCAAGGCCCTCAATCGGGCCGAAATGGCTGCGCGTCCCCATAAAAATGTTGCCTGGACCTGGGACGAAACCTACACGCTTCCGGAAAACTTCTACCTTGCCTATCAGCGCGGGGCTGGTGCCCGCTATCGGCAGCTTGCGCAACGCTACTTGCAAGACGATACCTATTTTGGTCCTCTCGCTTTGAACCAGAACATCCTTCCCGGCCAACATGCCTACAGCCACGTGAACGGCCTATGTTCCGCGATGCAGGCGTACCTCACCGACGGTAGTCAGAAGCACCTCGCTGCAGCCCGCAACGGCTTTGCCTTCGTGCAGGCGCAGAGCTATGTCACGGGTGGTTGGGGACCCAACGAAGGTTTTGTGAAACCGGACACCGATGAACTTGCCGACAGCCTGACAAAGACCCACAGCAGCTTCGAGACGCCTTGTGGGGCCTACGGCCACTTCAAGATCACTCGCTACCTGATGCGGGTCACTGGCGACAGCCGTTACGGCGACAGCATGGAGACAATTCTTTACAACACCATCCTGGGCGCGCGTCCGATCCGGCCAGATGGCGTCAGCTTCTACTACGCGGACTACAATCGTGACGCGAAGAAGGTTGACTACGAACAGAAGTGGCCGTGTTGCTCAGGTACCTTCCCACAACTCACGGCCGACTACGGAATCAGTTCGTACCTCCGCAGCGCGCATGGCATCAATGTCAACCTGTATGTTCCGTCGCGCGTTACATGGCGTCAGGGAAGCGCGCGCGTCTCGCTTACCCAACAGACCCAGTATCCCTCTAACTCCGACGTCAGCATGCACGTGGCGCTCTCGCATCCAGAGCGTTTTACGATTGCCCTGCGTGTCCCTACGTGGGCGGGTAGTAAGACCAGCGTTACCGTCAACGGTAAGCCCGCCGAGGTTATGCTCACCCCCGGCACCTGGGCCAACATCGACCGGGTATGGAAGGACGGCGATCGCGTCGAACTCTCGCTCGACATGACGCTCCGTCTGGCGCCGCTTGACGATCACCATCCTCAGCTCGTGGCTCTTCTATGCGGCCCGGTCGCTCTCTTTGCGATCGAGCCCATTCCCTCAACCATCAGCAAAGCTCAGCTCCTGGCAGCGCAGCGAGTCGGCAATTCCTCTGCATGGGAGGTTGCGACGAACGATGGCAAGGTCAGCATGCTGCCGTACCCCGATATCAAAGACGAAACGTACCGACTATATCAGCAGACTTAGAAACTGACTCGTGTTGCAACATCGGATTTAGTCTGCAGTGCGCACTACGCGTCTTTGTAGGGTATCCAGACCTGCATGGACGCAGACTCTCGGTTTGCCCACGCGTAGTAGGGAATCAGCCTGACCGTCGTCGGACTCTCCGGCGGCTTTGGAGTCGAGGCAGGAAAGTAGAGCGCCATATCCGTGGCAGACTTACTGATGGTCGCGGGATGCGTCAGCACCATCACGCCCTCCAGCAAAGCAGGCTCGAAGTGTTCTGTGGTCGCTGCACCGGGCAGCACGGTATAGCCCGCGAGGTTCATGCCCGCGCTATGTTCGGGTTGGTCCAGATGCTCCATGCAAAACACAATGGGGCCTCGCTGGAAGGCTACTCGTCCGCGATCCTCGGTCACGGCAGGGTTCGCCTTCAGCAGGTGCGTTGCCATATCAAAGCTCAGGTCGATCGTGTCATTCTCCGACCAGCGCCTGCGAATCGGCAGGTATTCTCCAGGCTTCGCCCCTGGTATCTCCTTGCCATTTACCTTGACACTGTTTTTGGCAGACCAGCCAGGGATTCGAACATACATGACAAACTCTTTCGGCGTCGACGGGCTGACCGTCATCTTCACGTCGCCGCTCCATGGATAGTTCGTCTTCTGCTCGACCTTCAACGGCGTTCCGTCATGGAGGTGCCAATTCATCTCCGAGTTGTCGTAGAGGTGCACGTAAATACCATCCGCATTCGTGCTGTAGAAATACCCTGACAGCGATGCAAATGTCCGCTCAAGGTTCGGCGGACAGCAGGTAGTGTCGTACCATGCATTGCGGATCTTGCCATCGACCAGATGCCTGTCCCGTGACTCGCCGGCAGGGTCAAAGGCGAGCGGATTACGATAGCAATAGGTCTTTCCGTCAAGCGACATACCGGAATTGATTCCGTTGTAGAGTGCCCGCTCGATGACGTCGGCGAACTTGGCGTCGCCCGAGGCTGCCAGCATGCGCCAGTTCCACATCATGTTGCCGATGGCCGCGCAGCTCTCGCCGTACGCCTGCGCATTGGGCAGTTCGTACTGGTCTCCGAACGCTTCCCCGGCGGCTCGCGCTCCTACGCCGCCGTTCACGTAGAGCTGATGGGCCGTGAGGTCGTTCCAGAGTACATTCAAGGTCTTCCAGTAGGCTGGATCGCCAGTCTCCAGGTAGTAGTCCGTGGCTCCGCAACAGGCATACATTGCCCGCACGGCATGCCCTTCGAGCTTGGTCCGCGAGGTGAATGGCATTCCGCAGTACATGTAAACAATCTGCTGCGGCTTTAGCGGAACCCTGTCGTCACCGTGAAGAATGTACCCTGCCAAATCCACATACTTCCGTTCGCCCGTGGTGCGGGCGAGTTCTACCAATGCCATCTCGATCTCTGGATGGCCGGCCACAATCGCCTTCTGCGTGGCAGCAGGCCCGTAGTTCGGGATGAGAAAGTTGTTCACGAAGCGAATGCCTGCGTCGAGCAGTGTCGTATCTCCTGTTGCCCGATAGTAGGCAATCGCGCCCTGCAGCATATGGCCGATGCAATATAGCTCGTGACCGGAAGTCTGAGTGTCGTACTGCATCCGCAACGGCTTCCTTTCTCCGTTGTAGTAGGTATTCAGGTACCCGCTGGGTTCCTGAACAGCAATGACGTCGCGGATCATCGCATCAGTCGTTTTTCGCAACTCGGGTTGATCCGCGACCTGTAACTGAAAGCCAACCGCTTCGGCCCACTTGTAGATATCCGAGTCGGAATAGACGGGCCCTTTTTGTGGTTCGGACGATTTTCCTTCCAATCGCAGGAAGTTATCCATTCGGCCATGCTCCAGCAGTTCGTCATGCATGCTGGGAATGCTCGAGACCAAGTTGGTCTTGCGTCGCTTGGACCAAAAACCGTCCTGAATAACGACTGCGCGCACTGGAACTGTTTTCAGCTTCGCGTAGGGAGAGTTCGACAGGTCGATGACTCCGGCGTTCTTCCAGTCCGATTTTTGTGACTTCGATCTCTCTGGTGCGCCGGTAAGAAACGAAAGCAGGCCGTCGCGTTTTGGGCTGGCGTAAGCGATTGCGGTTGGGACAATCGAGACGACGGCGGAAGCAAGAAATTTGCGGCGGGACAACCTGCGCTTCATAGTTAATCTCCAGGAAAGATTCGACGATCTTTTCTAGTCCTCGCAAGGAACATCCGTCAAGATAACGTTTTCTTGAGTCCCCAAGAGAGTTGACTTTTGGAGTCAAGTTTCTTATTTATGATCGACTCTTTTTTGCGTAAGGTCGGCAATTTTTTTCGACAGCTGTTCTGACTTTTCTGGATTGCCACTCTTGTCATACGCCTGCATCAAAAGAGCCGCTGCGCTCAAGTTCAATGGATCGAGTTCCATAGCTTTCTCTAAATGCCGCTCTCCGGCCTCTTGCTCGCCGAATAACAAATACGCCTGCCCCAAACTGGTCTGCTTTTGCGACGACGAAGGGTCAAAACGCGCCGCCAACTCAAATGCCTGAACGGCCTCGCTATATTGCCGACCCGCCAACAGCGCGGAACCAAGGCTGCTGTACATCTCGCTGTCTTCCGGGAACTGTTGCTGCACTTCAGTCAGTGCTCGGTATCCGCTTAGGATATTGTTCGCCGAGCTGCGGTCCATCCCTGTTTCAATCAGTGCGATACCCAGGTTCCTGCTGGCCAACTCGGCCGGAGGATTTCTCCAAGGCGCGATTCCTGCGAGGTTCCCTGCTTTTGGTTGCGGAGTGGGATGATCCGGCCGCCGCTGGATGTGATGGTCGGTGAAGACACCATGGCCGCCATCCTGGACCTCTCTTTTTGGCATGTGGCAGCCAATGCAGTCGCTCGTTTTTGCCGGATGACTGGCTGCAAAAGTAGTTTTCGCGTGGCAGAGCAGGCAGCGTTCCCGGTAGAACGCTACGGGCGTGGTGGGCTCGTTATGGGGATCGTGACAGGTGCCGCACCACAGCTTTCCAGCGCTGCCGAGAGCGCATTTGCTAAGTGCAAGCTGCTCGGAGTGGCTGATCACCTTGAAGGCTGACTGCTTATCCGCTGAGGCTTGGACGTGATAGGTGGTAAAGGTGTCTTCCAAAGGGTTGCCGGGTTTGAAGTCGGTGAATTGTTTTCCCGGATTTAGAATCCGCGCTGCGCCGATGAGGTGACACTGTTCGCAAATGCTGTCGCGGGCAGCCTGGTCTAGTTTTGCGGGGTTGACGATGTTGCCCGCTACCGGATGGGCGAGATGGGTTGCCGGCGACCCGTGGCATCGGTCGCACCCAATCGCAAGTTGCGGAATGGGCGCGGAGCCGTAGCTGTTTATGGTCCCTTTTGCTGCGTGAAGAGATCCTGAGTGGCAGAAGATACAACCTTCCGCGATCGGCCGAGTAAAGTCCGGATCCGGCTTGTTTTCGTAGCCAGGCGCAAGTGCATAGCCGGCGTGAGTGGAATAGTAGGCGACGGGCGACTGGAAGAGGTGATCCGCAATGCTCGTGACATATCCGCTGGCATGGGTTCCGGAACCGATCACATAATCGACGTGGTAAGTAATAGCGCCGGAACGGTCTTCGATCGTCTGCCATGATCCGGCGTTGTCGAAATGCATGGTGATTGTTGTTCCCGGCACCCGGACTTTGCCTACCGGCTCCACTCCTCCAACCCGCATCGAGCGCGCCATCTTGGAGCGTGCGAATCCAGCCACTTCTTCTGCGTGGCAGCCTTTGCAATGATTCGGATCAATCGAGGATTCAGGAACACCTGTGTCCATCTGAGCTGCGTCAGAAGGGCCTGCGAAAAGCAATTTCGGCGGTTTAGCTATCGCGATCAATAGATAGACCACGCAGCATTTCACCAGCAGCCTTACGGCGACGTTCCACTGGCTCCATGGCGAGTTTTCATCACCGATTCTGGTCGTTTTCATTGTGTGAGGCAGGAATCCGTTCCTCCTCGAGAATTGTGCCATATCCAAATCATTGGCGGGTATCCTTGCGATGGTCGCCCTAGTTTAGGTGCTTTTTCTGGAGCAATGGCCAATAGAGGATGGTGAGCGCGCTTGTTTCAAGAAATGTGCGAGACGGGAGTATCGAGTTGGACGCTCCTGGTTTGTTCAAGCCTCAAGACGCTCTCACCCCTCGCCGTCCCAACATCACTCAGTCGTCGTACCCTTCTCAACTGCGAACGGTTACTCCATCCACAAGGTCTCGAAAACTCCCTCAACTTCTCACGCCTGACCCACCAAATCAAACCAGCTTGTGGCGTCTAGGGAAGTTCGAAAATCGTCCAGCAGGGCCGACCATTACTTTCAATTACTTAGCGGAGAATTAAGGGTCCATTTGGGCCGAGTCAACGCTCTGTTTGAACTCCTATTGGACCCGTGGGCTTACCAACTCTCCTTCTTCTGCTGCTTCGACCAGAGATAGTCGGCGACGCGGTTAATGTCTTCG
>OCZT010007337.1_pt1 | contig 10828 bp, 10 predicted proteins | sample 1539031 | NCBI WGS metagenome assembly OCZT01 (sample SAMEA3539308, study PRJEB22396) | soil metagenome | biome: tundra; feature: field; material: soil | place: USA | collected 2010-05 | depth 0.15 m
GGCGTGGCGCAGATGGCGCCCCGACCGGCTTGTCGAACGCGAATTCGGGTCAGACCATCGCCGGATTCACACGCGCCGAATCCTGGGATGGCACCTATCCGCTGGTGGCCCAGGGTTCCTACGTCGGAGCGCCCGCATCAAGCGGTCAGCCCGGCGTTACCGGTGATAGCGGTGGCGGCGGCGGCGTCAGCGAGCGCGAGGAGCACCGTCGCACTCGGCGCGGCAGCACAGAGGCCGGCATTGGCTTCCAAGGCGGCAATGGCTTTATCCAACTGGCATTGAAGGACCCCGTGCCGCAAGCGCCGGTGCAAGCCGCGCCTGCCGCAGCGTCCGAAGCCGTAACGACACCTGCTCCCGCGGCTGCCCGCCCGGCCAGAAAGGACCGCAACTAGGATCGCAGGTATTGCCTGCACAAGCGTAGTAGCGCCAGGAGTTAGCAGCAACGGCAACTGGCGGTTTATTGTCGGAAAAGCGCTGCCGATCGGCCCCAATCCTCCACATGGAGAGGCTGAATCGGCAGGCGCTCGACAAGCTTGTATATCCGGCACATGAGGATTTGGATGGCCACCAATACAAACACAAACGGGACCAGGACTCGCCCTGCAGCCGCGCCGCGCGACCACGCGCGGCCAGGCCGCGCTTCCTCCCCCGGTTTACTCGCATTAAAGCTGTGCGCCGGCATGGTCGTGCTGGCGCTTGGCCTGCTTCCCGAGTACGTCGCTGCAGGGGAAACAATTGCATACCTGCAGCCCGCAAGCGGCCCATTGTCCGCGTCGCAGGGCGCGCCGACTCAATCTGCGACAACGGCGCAAACCGAGGTTGGTGGACGTCACCATAGTGCCTACTTCGGCCGCGAGCGTGCTTCTCGCGAGGCTCACCAGATAGCGGATTGGATCGTCGATTCGGCGGATAACCGGGGCCTGCCGTTCGTGGTCCTCGACAAGATCGATGCCAAAATTTTCGTATTCGACGCCGGCGGGCGCATCCAGGGTGCTGCCCCGGCGCTGCTCGGCGCTGCGCGCGGCGATGACACGGTCCCGGGTATCGGCGACCGGGAGTACGCCGACATGCCCCCCGAAACCCGCACTACGCCGGCGGGTCGTTTCGTGGCAGCACTTGGCCTGGATAGTCACGGCGAAGACATTCTGTGGGTGGATTACGACGCGGCCGTAGCTATTCACCGGGTAATCACTACCAAGCCCAAGGAGCGTCGCCTCCAGCGCCTGGCTACCCCGACGCCGCTCGACAACCGCATTTCGTATGGCTGCATCAATGTACCGAAGCGATTCTACGAGAAAGTGGTAAGCCCGGCGTTTACCGGTACGGATGGAATCGTCTACGTGCTGCCGGAAACCCGCCCGGCGCGTGAAGTCTTCGGCTCCTACGTCGTCGAGGAGCGATTAGGCCGGAACTATGCAAGCCGAACGGAGGCGCCAAGGTAGGGTTCAGAATTGTTTCCAGCGCGGCGGGCAATACCTTATGTCAGGTCAGCCCCTGCTGCAGCAGGTATTCCTCGTAGCTGCCGCGGAAATCGATGATGGTCGCGCCAACTTGCTTGCCCTCGCCCGGCTTCATCTCGATGATGCGCGTGGCGATCGAAGACACGAACTCGCGGTCGTGGGAGACGAAAACGAGCGTGCCCTTATAGCGGTCGAGCGCGCCGTTCAGGGATTCGATCGATTCCATGTCGAGGTGGTTGGTCGGCTCGTCCATCAGCAGGACGTTGGGCTGTTGCAGGATCAGCTTGCCGAACGCCATGCGCTGCCCCTCGCCGCCGGAAATGACCCTGACCGATTTTTTTCCGTCGTCGCCGGAGAACAGCAGCCGCCCCAGGGTGGCGCGGACCCTCTGGTCGTCGTCGCCCTCGAGCCGCCATTGCCCGATCCAGTCGAAAAGCGTCATGTCGACGGCGAAATCGGCGGCATGGTCCTGGGCGCAATACCCCGGGCGCGCCTTTTCCGCCCATTTCACCGTCCCATAGTCGGGTTTCAAATCGCCCCACAGGCAACGCAGCAGCGTGGTCTTGCCGATGCCGTTGGGACCGATGATGGCGACCTTCTCCCCGGCTTCGATGGCGAGATCGAGGCCCTTGATCAGGGGCTTGTCGTAGCTCTTGGAAAGGCCCTTCACTTCCACCGCGAGGCGGTGCAGCTTTTCGCGTTCGTCGACCTCGAAGCGGATGTAGGGATACTGGCGGCTGGAGGGCTTGACGTCCTCGAGCTTGATTTTCTCGATCTGGCGCGCGCGCGAAGTCGCCTGGCGCGCCTTGGATTTGTTGGCGGAGAAGCGGCGCACGAAGTCCTGCAGCTCGGCCACTTTCTCCTTCGCCTTGGTGTTGGCCGCGAGCAGTTGTTCGCGCACCTGGGTCGAGGCGAGCATGTAGTCGTCGTAGTTGCCCGGATAGACGCGCAGCGTGCCGTAGTCCATGTCGGCCATGTGCGTGCACACGCTGTTCAGGAAATGCCGGTCATGGGAAATGATGATCATGGTGCAGTTGCGCGCGTTCAGCACGTCCTCGAGCCAGCGGATCGAGTTGATATCCAGGTTGTTGGTCGGCTCGTCCAGCAGCATGATGTCCGGATCTGCGAACAGCACCTGCGCCAGCAGCACGCGCAACTTCCAGCCCGGCGCGATCGCGCTCATGGGGCCGTTGTGCTGCTCGATCGGGATGCCCACGCCATGCAGCAACTCGCCGGCGCGCGCCTCGGCGGTGTAGCCGCCGAATTCGGCGTACCTCGCCTCCAGATTGGCCGCGTGCATATAGTCCTCTTCGCTCGCGTCCGGATTGGCATAGATGGCGTCGCGATCCATCATCGCCTGCCACATCTCTTCGTGCCCCATCAGCACCACGTCGAGCACGCGCTGGTCCTCGTAGGCGAACTGGTCCTGGCGCAGCTTGCCCACGCGCTCGTTGCGGTCGACCGCGACGCTGCCCCCGCTCGATTCGAGGTCGCCGCCGAGGATTTTCATGAACGTGGATTTGCCGCAGCCGTTGGCGCCGATGAGGCCGTAGCGGTTGCCCTCGCCGAACTTGACCGAGACGTTCTCGAACAAGGGCTTGGCGCCGAACTGGATGGTGATGCCGGAGGTGACGATCAAGGAGTTTCCGTTTCTGGGGTGTGGCCGGAAGAGGCGCGATTCTACCGGAAAGCAGGCCCTTCGCCCCGCTTAATTCAGCTCCCGGTGAAGCGATGGATCAGCCTGCGGTCCTTCTTCGTCGGGCGCCCCTTCACGCCCGCAGCCGGATGAGGCTGGGCCTTGCGCAGCGCAATCGCCACCTGGCGGCGGGCGCGGCTGTCCTCGCGCTCGGCATAGAGCAGCGCCGCCTGCGCCGCGGGGCCGCGCTGCCGGGACAGCGCTTTGACCTCGACCACCCACTCCAGCTCACCCACGCGAATCGCCAGCTCGTCCCCGGGCTTGAGTCCGCGCGAGGGTTTTGCGCTCTCGCCGTTCAGCCGCACCCTGCCGCCGTCCACGGCCTTGGCCGCCAGGCTGCGCGTCTTGAAAAACCGCGCGGCCCAGAGCCATTTGTCGATACGTAAGGGCTCGTCGCTCATGCTCGCGCAGCATGATACCGCCGCCGCGCGCCCAGCGTGACCACGGTTGCAACCGCAACCAGCATGAACAGGGATGCCGTGCCGAACACCCATTGCGGCAGGTGCTGATCGAGCATCCATCCGAACAGCAGCGGCGACAGCGATCCGCCGAGGTCGAGGCCCGAGTAGACGAAGCCATACACCTTGCCGGTCGCCCCGGGCGGCGTCGCGCCGCGCACCAGGATATCGCGCGAAGGCTGGGTGGAGAAAATGAAGAATCCGACCAGGGTCATGGTGCCCGTCAATAGCCACAGGGGCACCGCGCCGCTCGCGAGGAGCAGCGTCAGCGCGGCGCCGATCAGCATGCCCGACGCCGCGACCAGATTGTGGCGGCTGCTGTGCGCCGCGGCGATGCCGCCCGCGACGATGCCGACGATGCCGCCAAACAGAAATCCCGTCAGCGCCGCGCTCGCGGCGACCAGCGGCGCGCCATACAAGGCCGTGGTCACCGACACCGAAAACGTCTGCAGGCCGATCAGGGCCATGGAGTAGAAGGTGAAGAAAGCAAAACACTTGAGCACCGGCTTGGACATGAGCGCGCGCACGTCGTCCTTAAGGCCCCTCTCTCTCGCGCCCTCGGCCTTGTGCCGGTGCCCGCCGGCATCGGCCTGTGCGCCGGATATCGCCGGGCGGCTGGCGATGATGGCCGTGATCAGCAGTCCGAGGACGCCGGCCGCGACCGTGGCCGCGCGCCAACCGTACAGCGTGGATATGCCGATGCTGAAAACGGGGGCTGCGAGCCAGCCGAAATTGCCGCCGATGCCGTGCGTGCTGAACGCATAACCGAGCCGTTTCGGATTCACCTTGGCGTTCAGGATGGCGAAATCGGCCGGGTGAAACACGCTGTTGCCGACGCCCGCCAACAGCGCCACCGCCACCAGCATCCAGTAGGAGGTCGCCAGACCGGTGAGCAGCATCGCCAGGGAAAACGTGGCCATGCCGAACAGCAGCACGCGGCGCGCGCCGTAACGGTCGACGATGAAGCCGGCCATGGTCTGCGAGATGCCGGAGACCGTATACATGACCGAGACCATCAGGCCGAGCGCTGCGTAGCCGACGCCGAATTCGTCCTTGAGTAACGGGAACAGCGGCGCCAGAATCAACTGCAGGAAATGCGACAACAGATGCGCAAAACCAACCAGGCCGATGACTTCGGCGTCGTGTCTGAGTTCGGTCGTGCTGGCGCTCATCGCTTCATGCTCGTCTGAAATCGAGCGTGTGATTCTCCGCCAAGGCAGAGTCCGGCGCAACCTGTAATCGCGCCAAAACCACGCGCGGATCAGGGTGATTGTGAGCCTGCGCGCTCTCGCGCATAATGGCGCGGCCAAATCGAAAGAAGCGCCCGCATGGTTCTACGAATCAGCCTTTTTGTCGTCGCCGCATTGCTTCTGGGCTCCCATTTTCTGCGCGCAGGAAATTTCGTAATGGTGACGCTGTGCCTCGCCGCACCGCTGCTGTTCTTCTACCGCAAGCGCTGGAGCCTGATCGTGTTGCAGGTCCTGGCCTATTGCGCGGCCGCCACCTGGATCGCGGTGGCGATTCAACTCGTGCAAACGCGCCAGCAATTGGGACAGCCATGGACCATTGCCGCCATTATCCTGGGATCGGTCGCGCTGTTCACCTTGCTGGACGGGCTGCTGCTGAATTCCCGCGCGATCAGGGAGCGTTACCCGGACTAGTCCGGCTTGCTTGGCCCGCGGAGAGGAGCAGGCGGGACCGCTCAGACGGCGGGCGGGAGCGGATCGGGATCGTCCTGCCAGGTCGAGGATGGCCGCGAAGTCAGCGCGATCCATTGGTCCAGAGCGGCAACGTGTTCGCTCTCCTCGTCGGCAAAGTCCGCCGCCAGCCGCCGCACCTCGGGATCCGTCGATTCCTCGGCCACCGAGCGGTAGTACTGCATGGCCCGCAACTCGTTGGCGTGCGCATATTTCAGCGCATTGTAGGCTTCGATCATGTAATCGAAGCCCTCCTCGCCGCCCACTTCCGGAGGCGAGCGCCAGCGGTATTCCCAGGATTTCAACTGCGGCAATTTGATCGAACCGGTTCTGACCTTGATCGAATCGCAATGCATTTGCGAAAACCGGGTCATGCTCCGGAACACCGCGGAGACGGCGTCGTTGCGGTGCGCTTCCATCATGTCGGCCAGTTCAAGATACCTTTCGGCGGCTTCCTGCTCCAATGCCACCGCATGGGCGAGAAATTCGGGCAGTGCGTAACTCATGTCGTCCCTCTTCGGCGAATAGTCTAAAAGCGCCTAACAGAATTGCCGTTAGGCGACTGATCTAGGGGAGCACGATGGGCTAAGGAAGGGGCGGGACCCTTCCTTTCCCGCCCTGGTCCCCCCGTTTTGTTAAGCACTCGAAATCTGCCACGCCATTATAGGAGATTCCCTCGCTCGCGGTACGAGTGAAGTCCGGTACAATTCCTTTGTGTCTGATTTCATTCCAGCGAGCGTGAACGTCCGAGCGTACGCCATCGGCCTCGCCGCTGCGGCGATGTTCGCTGCTGCAGCAATCCTCGCAGCGACGCCGGCGCGTGACGGCCAAGCGTGTGCGCCCGTCGGCCAATGGAGCGTGCCGGGCGGCGGGCGCATCGCGGCGCCGGAAATCCTCGGGCGCGCCGCAAAAGCGCAGGTGGTGTTGCTCGGCGAATCTCACGACAACGCCGATCACCACCGCTGGGAGCTGCAGACCGTGGCTGCGCTTGCGGCCCTGCGCCCGAAACTCGTGCTCGGCTTCGAGATGTTTCCGCGCCGGGTACAGGGCGCGCTCGACCGCTGGGTGGCAGGAGAGCTAAGCGAGGAAGAATTTCTCAAGACAGCCGATTGGTCCCGCGTCTGGGGATACGAATCCGCGTTCTATCTGCCGCTGTTTCACTTTGCGCGCCTGAACCGCATTCCGATGGTGGCGCTCAATGTCGAGCGCGACTTCGTGCGCCTGGTCGGCTCGAAGGGCCTCGCGGCCGTGCCGCCGGAAAAGCGCGAGGGCATTTCTGCCCCGGCCCCGGCCGGCGAGGCCTATCTCGAGCGCCTGTTCGCAACCTACACGCAGCACCCGGAAAAGCAAGAACCCGCCCCGGCGCGCACCGACCCGGGGTTCCGGAACTTCGTCGAAGCGCAGCTCGTCTGGGATCGGGCGATGGCGCAGGCGCTCGCGGACGCCGCCGCGCGCAACCCGGATGCGCTGGTCGTCGGCGTGATGGGCAGTAAGCACATTGCGCATGGCGACGGCGTGCCGCACCAGCTTCAGGGCCTGGGAATCAAACACATTGCCTCGCTCCTGCCCTGGGATACGGGCGCCGACTGCGGCGAATTTTCTGCGGGCCTGGCGACTGCTGTCTTCGGCATGCCTGCCGCGCAAGCTGCGCCGGCGCCGCCGCGCCTGGGCATTTTCGTGGAAACCGTGCCCGATGGCGTCAAGGTATCCTCGGTAACGGCGGGCAGCATCGCCGCAGCGACGGATCTGCGCGCAGGCGATGTCCTCGTCGAAGTTGCGGGCACGGCCGTCAAAACGACCGAGGAGACGCGGGCCATCGTTGGCCGCATGGCGCCGGGAACCTGGCTTCCGCTGAAGGCAAAGCGTGCGGGCGAGATGGTCGAACTGACGGCCAAATTTCCGGCAAAGAAATGATCCGGCTGGCCGGGCGGCTTGCAGCCCTGATTGGCGCGCTCATGCTCCCGGCTGCGGCTGCTGCGGTTGCGCCGGCCGCCCATCAGATCCGGGTGCGCATCGAGCCGGACACCCGTTTTCTTGAAGGACGCGACAGCATACGCTTCGATGCCCCGCGCGCCGCCACCCTGGTATTATCGGCGCGCTTTCGCGTCGACTCGCTGGTCGTCGACACTCGCCGCATCGAGGTTCCGGATAAACCGGCCGATGGATTTCAGCGGATTACGCTGCCCGCGGCGCGCCGCATCGACCTCGGCTGGAGCGGCACACTCGCCCCGCTCGATCAGAATCTGGATCATCGCCACACCCTCAGCTATGCCGAGCCGGCGAGCGGCAAGCAGGGCACGTTTCTTCCCTCCGGGTCGGGTTGGTATCCGGCGGTGGACGAGTCGCTCGAGCGCTACAGCCTCGAACTCGACCTGCCTGCGGATCAACGCGGACTCGTGCCGGGGCGGCTGGTCGAAGAGAGACTGGCGCACGGGCGCTATCGCGCGCGCTTCGAATTCCGCCAGCCCGCCGAAGGCATAGCGCTGATGGCCGGCCCGTACCGCATCGAGGAGCGGCGCGTGCGCACCGCGGCCGGAAACGAACTGCGGTTGCGCACTTATTTCCATCCCGAGATCGCCGGGCTCGCGTCCGGCTATCTCGATTCGATCGCCGGCTACCTCGATCTGTACGAGCGCTGGATCGGGGCCTATCCGTTCTCCGAATTCAGCGTCGTGTCCAGCCCCACGCCCACCGGATTCGGCATGCCGACCCTCACCTACCTGGGGATCGATGTACTGCGCCTGCCTTTCATCCGCGCGACTTCGCTCGGCCATGAAGTGCTGCACAACTGGTGGGGCAACGGCGTCTATCCCGACTACGCGCGCGGCAACTGGTCCGAGGGCCTCACCACGTTCATGGCCGATTACGCCTACCGCGAGCGCGAGAGCCCGGAGGCCGCGGCCGCCGCGCGCCTCGCGTGGCTGCGCGACTATGCGGCCATGCCGCCCGGCGATGACGCGCCCCTGGTTCGGTTCACTTCGCGCACGCACGGCGCATCGCAGATCGTCGGCTACAACAAGTCGGCGATGCTGTTCTTCATGCTGCGCGACAGGATCGGGGAGGCCGCATTCGACCGGGGCCTGCGCGCTTTCTGGAACGCGCAGCGCTTTCGCATCGCGTCCTGGGATGATCTGCGCCGGGCATTCGAGCACGCATCCGGCCAGGACCTCGCCGGATTCTTCGAGCAATGGCTGGATCGCACCGGCGTGCCGGAGCTGCGCATCGCCGATGCGCACGCGGTCGCAACCGGCGCCGGCTGGCGGTTGAGCGTGACGCTTGCGCAAGGCGCGCCCGCCTACGTGCTTTCCGTGCCTCTTGCCGTGCGCACCGCCGGCGGCGAAATCACGCGGCGGGTGGAACTGTCGCGCGAACGCGGCACCGCGGTGATCGATCTGCCGGCCGAACCGCTAGAGGTTGCGCTGGATCCGGAGTTGCGCCTGTTGCGCAGGCTGGCCGCGGCCGAAGCGCCACCGATCCTGCGCGACGCGATGCTCGCGGAGCATCCGCGGCTAATTACGCCGACTGCGGACGCCGCCGTCGAGGCGGCGGCGCGCGACCTCGCCGCCAGTTTACTTGAACGCGCTCCGGCAGAGCGCAAGCCAGCGTCCATGCAGCTCGTCGTCGGATTGCACGCCGACATCGATGCCTGGCTGGCGCGCGAAGCAATGGCATCGCGGCCGGCCACGCTTGCCGCCACGCGCGGCAGCGCGCAGGTGTGGACGGCACGTGCAGGCGACGGGCACATCCTCGTGCTGGTCTCGGTGCGGGACGCGCAGTCGCTTGCGGCACTGTCCGCGCCGCTGCCGCACTACGGGCGAGAGAGCTATCTCGTGTTCGAGGGCGCGCGCATGATCGAGCGCGGCACCTGGCCAGTAAAATCATGGGGTCAGGTCTTGCATTGACGCATTTGCCTCAATGCAAGACCTGACCCCGCCGATCGTGACCCCGCCGATCGGACCCCGCCGATGTTCCCCGCTCCCGCTTGACGCCCTATCGACTGGTCTATACACTGGTCGGAGATCATTCATAGGAATATCCCATGAAAACCACCGTGGGCGCCTACGAGGCCAAGACCAAGCTGCCTGAACTCCTGCGCGGCGTGCAGGCCGGCAAGCGCTACACCATTACCCACCGGGGAGAGGCGATCGCCGAGCTGGTGCCGGCGGCAACCCGCCGGCACGGGGCCGCCGACGCGGTCGAGCAGCTGAAGCGGTTCATGAAGGAAGCGCCCGTCCGGGGCGTGGATATCAAAGCCCTGATTGAGGAAGGCCGGCGCTGAGCTTCGTCCTCGACAATTCGGTCACCATGCGCTGGTTTTTCGGCGACGGTTCGCCGAGGGATCTGGCCTACGCCGGCCGCATCCTCAACGCCATGAAAGCCGATGCGGCCGTCGTCCCGGGGCTGTGGGGCCTGGAGGTGGCGAATGTCCTGGCACGCGCGGAATCCGCCGGGCTGGTCAGCGAGGCGCGCAGCGAGACCTTCATCGGCATGCTGCAGAAACTGGACCTATCCGTCGATCCGGCAACGCCGGCCCATGCCCTTGGCGCAACGCTGCAACTGGCGCGCCGGCACAAGCTGTCCGCCTACGACGCCGCCTATCTGGAACTGGCGCTGCGCACGGGGCTGCCGCTGGCGACACTCGACGAAAAACTGCTGAAGGCGGCGCGCAAGGCCGGCGTAAAAAGATTCGCGGCCGTGTAAGGCATAGGGGGTCGGGGCTGAAGCCTCTCCCACAAGAACAATATGCTGCGCAAACTGTCCATCGCGAAACATGGGGTCAGAGGAAACACGGGGTCAGAGTAACTTTTCTCTGACCCCATCCGTCCCGGCGGAGAAAAGTTACTCTGACCCTATTTATTTCGGAGTGAAAACGCTATGCCGGAGCCCGAACAGGGAATTGAACCGGGTGACAATGCCATGAGCCTGAATCCGGGTTCCAGAGGCGTTCTTGGCCGGATAGTCCTGGTCTGCGGGGCGATTACGGCCGGCGCGGGAGCGCTGATTCTCGTGGGATGGGCGATCGGCTCGGATGCGCTCACGGCCATGGGAACAGGCTACATTCCGGCCCCCAACACCGCTTTGCTGTTTGTCCTGCTGGGAAGCGCCGTGCTGGTTCGCGAGGCTCGGCCCGCCAGCCGGGTCATTCACCGCATCGCCACCGCCGCCGCGGTTTTCAGCGCAGTTATGGGAAGCGTGACGCTGATCGGCTTTGTGATCGGCCTGAACACTGACGATTGGCTGTTCAGCACCGCGCGGATGCTCGGAGAGGTGCCGATGGGGCACATGTCGCCGGTCGCGGCGTTCAGTTTCGTCCTGGCCGGCGGTTCGCTGCTGCTGCTGGAATGCCAGGCCAGGACGTGGGCCGCCATTTCGGGAACCCTGATCATGCTGGCCGGAGCGGTGTGCTTGATGGGCTACTGGTTTGGGGCGCCGCTGCTCTATGGCGGGACCGTGATTCCGATGGCGCTGCCGACGTCGCTGGCGTTGGTGGCGCTGGGGGGCGGACTGACCGCTGCG
>OCZT010007338.1_pt1 | contig 10827 bp, 11 predicted proteins | sample 1539031 | NCBI WGS metagenome assembly OCZT01 (sample SAMEA3539308, study PRJEB22396) | soil metagenome | biome: tundra; feature: field; material: soil | place: USA | collected 2010-05 | depth 0.15 m
TGGCGCGAGGGCGATCCGCCGCTGCCCGGCCTGGATTGATGGCTAGAGTCACCCTATGAGCGCTGATGCCGGTTCGCCCACCGAGCGGATCGGGGTAATGGGCGGCACATTCGACCCCATCCATCATGGTCACCTGGTGGCCGCGAGTGAGGTCGCGCACTTCTTCTCGCTGGATGAGGTGGTGTTCGTGCCCACCGGCGAGCCGTGGCAAAAGGAGGGCCGCCGCGTCTCGCCGTCGGAGGACCGTTACCTGATGACGGTGATCGCGACCGCGTCGAACCCGCGGTTCTCGGTCAGCCGGGTGGACATCGACCGGCCGGGCCCCACCTACACCATCGACACGTTGCGTGAGCTTCGCTCGGTACGCGGGGAGACCGCCGATCTGTTCTTCATCACGGGCGCGGATGCCCTGTCCCGGATGATGTCCTGGCAGGACGCGGACGAGTTGTTCAAGCTCGCCCACTTCGTCGGCTGCACCCGGCCTGGGCACCGGCTGACCACTCATGGGCTGCCCAGCGAGGAGGTCAGCCTGGTGGAGATCCCCGCCCTCGCTATCTCCTCGACCGACTGCCGGGAGCGTGTCGCGGCCGGGGAACCCGTCTGGTACCTGGTACCGGACGGTGTCGTCCAGTACATCGCGAAACGCGGGCTCTACCAGCAGAAGGCCGGCTGACCCGGCGCGCCGGGTTACCCTGAAGTGCGCCTCAGCTCCGCTGGACGGGTTGCGAAGTGTCGGCTGGAAGTGTCGGGTGGGGTTGTGAGGTGCCGGGTAAGGCCCGGCAACCGTTGGGCAAGGGTTGGTTAAGGGCAGACCGGGCACACTTGGGCGCATCAGGGCTCATCGGGCCCGCCGGAGGAGGACGAACAGCAGACGTGACCGCCACCAGCAGGGCCGTCGAGCTTGCGGGGATCGCCGCAGAGGCTGCGGCCGACAAGCTCGCCAGTGACATCATTGCCTACGACGTGAGTGAGCAGCTCGTCATCACCGACGTGTTCCTGCTCTGTTCCGCCGCCAACGACCGCCAGGTGCGCGCGATCGTAGATGAGATCGAGGACAGGTTGCGCAAGGCCGGGGCCAGGCCGGTGCGCCGCGAGGGCGAACGGGAAGGCCGCTGGGTCCTGCTCGACTACCTCGACATCGTCGTGCACGTTCAGCACGCCGAGGAGCGGACGTTCTACGGGCTTGAGCGGCTGTGGAAAGACTGCCCGCGAATTGAGCTGCCCGAGCCGGTATCGGTCGCCGGGCCCGGCGTGGAGCCACGCTGACCACGGAAGCCGGCGGACCGCCTCCTATGCTGCGCTATGGAGAGAGTTCCACCAGGCTGCTGTTGTGGCGGCACGGGCAGACGCAGTGGAACGTGGAGGGCCGCTTCCAGGGCCAGAGCGACATCCCGCTGGATGCCGTAGGGCACCAGCAGGCGGAAAGGGCGGCCCGGCTGCTCGCCGCGCTACGGCCCGATGTGATCATCTCCTCCGACCTCGGGCGCGCGCTGGCCACCGCGGCGCCGCTCGCCCGGCTTACCGGGCTCACCGTGACGACCGACAAGGACTTGCGGGAGCGCCACGGAGGCGCCTGGGAGGGGCTGACAGACGCTGAGATCAGGGCGCGCTATCCGACCGAGCACGCGCAGTGGCTGGCCCCGGACGGGGAGTCGTCGGCGGCGGTCGCGGAACGCGCGGGCGGGGCCCTGGAGCGGATCGCCGAAAGCCTTGAGCCCGGGTCGCTCGCTGTTGTGGTCAGTCATGGCGCGGCCATCCGGCTCGGCGCCGCGCGGCTGCTTGGCCTGCCAGAAGACTTGTGGAGCGCGGTCGGGCCGCTGGCGAACTGCGCGTGGTCGGTCCTCGGGCGCCGCCGCGATCGCTGGCGCCTCCTCGAGCACAACGCCGGAACCCTTCCCGAGCCGGTGCTGAGCGACGACCGGTAACCGCCGCGGGTCTTGTACACTGGCGTGGCGCTGCGGACGGGTCGACGTGTGTGGCAGCCAAGGGGCTATAGCTCAGTTGGTAGAGCGCTTGCATGGCATGCAAGAGGTCTGGGGTTCGAATCCCCATAGCTCCACACAAAGTGCCAGGTCAGAGCGAAGATCTGGGGCGATACGAATGAGTTCCAAGATCGCTTGACCGTCATTCGACCGTCGTTCTGGACGTGACTGACCGGCACTCACCCGCACGGATTGGCCCTCGATGGCACGCCAGGATGGCGCGTCTGCAGGTTCGTTGAACAGGTCGGCGACCCGATGCTTGAGACTGACGGCCCCCTTCACCTCGCAACTCTCGCGCTGCATTCCCGTCATCGTGATGATGCTCAGGTCAGGCACGGCATGAGGCTGCGGCTCCAGGACCGCTTCTTGCTCGCCAGCCCTGCCGGACAGCCCAACGGGATTCCCTAGCTGGCGGCCGTCAGCGAGGTAAGGACTCTCAGCGGGCGCCCAAGCGCTGATTGCGCCGTGGCGTGCCGACGGCGTTCCGCCGCGCGCTGGCCTATCGGGGCAACTGCGCCTGGCCGGTTACCGGGTCGTCTGGGTCGGGAGCCTCGTCGTCACCGGCGGCAGCGCTCAGCGTCTCGCTGACGATGACTTCGATCATGCGGTCCCGGGATGCGATTTCCACACCAGCGTCACCGCGACTGGCCGGATAACAGCGACAACAGAGCCTACTTGCCTGTATTTGTGAAATGCCCGATAAACGTTGTTATGAACTGGCCTAGGACGGAGTCGCTTGCGGCTTTCTTGTGCAGCCGGAAATACCAGTGCCCGCGAGTGTCGCGCTTGAGTTCGAGCTCGGTCTGGAGAATGGCTAGGACGAGTGCGCCCAGAGCCAGTGTCGCCACGTCGAAGCGCTCGGCCGGTCCGATCACGTAGGTAATGGCCTGGTCGATGACCTCTGCCGAGCTATGGCCGGAGGCGGCGTAATATTGGAGGGCCACGCGAGCAAGGTCTCCGTCGGAGCTCGGGGCACCAGGGAGCGGCATATAGGCGTCGAAACCGGAGGCTGTGATCGCGTCACGGAGATGATCCTTGGCGCTGTCCCAATCATCGGTGGGTACGGGCAGGCGCTCGTGTTCGACAACGAGCCGCAACGCCAGTACCGCCTGCTGGCCATCCAGATCGGCGATCCGCTCTCGGATGAGATCAAGGTCAGGCATGTGAGGATTCTCCCCTATCCCTACGGTGTGACGGGTGGCCGATGGTTCGGGCTCGCCCTGAGTGTCGTGGCTTATGGCTATCGTCTTAGGGGCTGAGCATTGGCCTAGACGGGGGTGCCCATGCAAACTAGCAGCACGACGGTGTCACGCATGAGCGTCTACCGGTGGCGATGCCCGGACTGTGGGGGCAGCCAGGAAATGCCGGTCTGGCGGATCCTCCACGTTCGCGAGCGCCCCGATGTGATCACGCAGCTTGGCCCTGGCCTGGTGGCTGTGGCGTGCCCGGCGTGCGGCGCCGAGGAGACAATCGAAGCTCCTATGCTACTCATCCGTCCAGATAGTGAGCTTCCGTTGTTGCTTGCAGTCTCGTCGGACGAGCTGGCGGAACCATCACCGCCGTCCGGCCGAGAATTGGCCCGTGAGGCGCAGGCGGCCCTTCGCTCCATCACTGAAGATATCGCCGGGCCCATGATCCCGTTGCCGAGGCGGCTGCTGCCGCTGGTGCTCATACGTGACCTGGCCGCAGACGCCGCTGATCCTGACGGTGCGGACCGCGAACTCTATGACTGCGGCGCAACTCTGGCGGGCGGGTATCGTACGTTTCTCCAGCTAGTCCGCGACAGTGAGCCGGAACGCCGCGCGACGTTGGCGTTGCACCAGCTCTGGCGAACCTCGCCCGGTGATCTCCCAGGTTATCTTCAGGAACATCCAGAGCTCGGGAGCGCTGCAGCGCACCGGATCGTCACTCGTGAGCTGGACGCAGGCGGGACGGGAGGAAGCGGCGACGCCTTGCAGGCCCGGCTTCATCTTGTCGAAGGCCTGGCTGACGGCAGGCCCGTCACCCAGGTCGCCGCCAAGTATCTCGGAGCCCTAGAACGGTTTGGCCAGAGGGTGAACCTGCGCCTGGAGCAACTGCTCGCTTCGGCCGAAGCAAATCCTGGCCCGGCCGGGATCCCCCAGGCACGCGAGGCCCTGGGAATGGCAGTCATCGTAGAGCGGGATGACCTGGAGTCGCCATTGAGTGCTGATCTCGCGGCCAGGCTGCTCTCTGTTCTCGTTCCGGATGGCCAGAGAATCGAGGAAGTCATCGGGCTCTTGATGCGCGCATTGAGCCTCATCCCGGACAACGATCCGAGATGGCCGGCATGGGCAGGCAACCTTGCCGCCGCCTACCACAGCAGGATCACCGGCGATTCCACCGAGAACTGGGAGACCGCCCGGGATCTCCTCGACCGCGCCTGCGCCGTCACAGACCGGGCAGCGGCCCCAAGGGTGTGGGCGATCAACCAGACGAACTACGGCCTTTTGCTGTCCGAACGCCCCGGTGGTGCCAGCGCCGAAGACCTCGGCCACGCCATCGAACACCTACACGCCGGGCTGGAGGAGCGTTCCCCCGTAGCCGATCCGGTCGACTGGGCCTACTCGCAGCAAGACCTTGGGCTGGTGTACCGCCGCAGAGCAACGGGCAATGACCTGCTCGACGCCGCGGAGTGCTACCGGCAAGCCCTAGCACACCTGCTTCCGGAAGATCACCTGCAGCTATGGGCGACGCTTCAGAACAATCTCGCCGACGTCCTCCTGGTGTCCGATCCCGCCGACGCGGATGGCGCGGAGATAGCAGTGCAGGCCGCCCTGCACGTCATCGACCCTCCCTCCGACCCCCTCACAGGAGCGCGGGCGCTCTGGAATCTCGGCCGGATCGAAGAAACCCGCCACGGGAAACTCTCAGCGAGGGCGGTGGCGCCACGACGTGAAGCGCTCCAGCTGCTAACACCAGAACTAGCGCCCGCGCTGTACCTAAACCTCGGCGGAGAACTTGCCGATTCCTATGGCCAGCTCGGCGACTGGCACGCCGCTGCGGACACCTACATCGGCATGCTCACCGCGTTCGGCACCCTCTACGACGCACAGGCCTCTGCGCAGGGACGCCGGAGCGTCATGGCACAACAGCCGAACCTGGCCAGGTGGGCCACATACGCCCTGGCCCGGGCCGGACGGCCAGAACAAGCAGTCGAGGCAATCGAGAATGGCCGGGCACGTCAGCTCTCAGTCACCGTCGCACGAGAGACAGCCGACCTCGACCGGCTCACCAGCGTCGACCCCCAGCTCGTAGACCGATACCAAATGGCACTCGCCCAATACCGTGCCACCCTCACAAACCTCGACCGGACAGGCGCTCAAACCGACACCGGCCAGCGCCAAATCACCACCGCTGAGCACGGCGTTCGGCTCGTCCTGCAACAGATCCGGGACGTACCAGGATTTGAGCGGTTCCTGCAGCCAATGAGCGTGGCCGACATCCGTCAGGCAGGGCAAGGTTGTCCGGTGATCTATCTCGTCAGCGCCCCCGCTGGAAGCTACGCGCTGACGGTCTCACCCGGCGGACCTGGCGTCCCGGCCGTAGATGCAGTGGCCATACCGGAGGTCACCAGCGTCGACGTCGTGCGGCTAGTGTTCTTGGATTACGACACCCACGCTCCGGGGCTTCTCCTTGCGCAGGAAGTCAGCACGCTGCGCCGGATCAACTTGCTCCCGGCCGCGTTGGCGCGGCTTGCGGAGATACAACCGCTCGCCGGGGCGATCGCCGACGTCCTCGCGCGCGATCCCCGTAACCGCGCGATCGTCATACCGACCGGCCTCCTTGGCCTTGTACCGCTGCACGCGATACCAATGTCGGCTGGCACGGGACAGGTCCTCGACGACATCGGCGAAATACACATTGCCCCCTCAGCCGCAGTTTTCGCAGCCTGTGCGAAACGGGCGTCCGCGCCTCGGCACCAGCACCTCGTCGGTGTGGCCGACCCGGAGAGCTCACTACGCCCTCTGCCCGGCAGCCAGGCCGAACTCGCTGCCATCCGCAGCTTGTTCGAACCCCGCTTTCCGGCCAGCTGCGCGGTTGGGCCGCAGGCAACCCGCAGCTGGCTGCTCCAGTACGTCGGACAGGCATCTCATCTTCACCTCGGTTGCCACGGCGGCAGCACGCTTGGCGGCTCATCCGGCGGCAGGCTCCAGCTCGCCAACGGCACCGAACTGACCATAGACGACCTTATTGACGGACGCCTGGATGGATGCCGCGTGGTCGTTGCCAGTGCGTGCCAGTCAGGGCACTACTCCATGGCCGACGTCCTCGACGAATTCACCGGGCTACCGGCTGGATTCCTCCAAGCCGGCGCAGCCTGCGCAATCGTAAGTCTGTGGCAGGTCGAAGACCGGGCAACAGCACTACTAATGGCGCGCCTCTACGAACTACTCGACCCCAGCGGCAACACTGGGAAGCCACTCGGGCCGGTCGCGGCCCTCAGACGTGCCAGAACCTGGCTCCGCCAGCTCACCGCCGATCAGGTCGACAGCTTCATCCAGGCGTACCCGCCGCTTTCTGACCTTTTCGGCCGACCTGGAACAGAGCCCGACTGCATTCCTTGCGGTAACAACGAGGTCCCCCCGTACGCCGCGCCGCAGTACTGGGCTGCGTTTGCCGCCTGGGGTGGCTAGAGCCACTTTATGGGCCCGAAAATCACGCTGTCCCCACCCGCTGGAAGCCAGTTCAATAACCCGACGAAGAATACATGCATGCCATACCGGTAGCCTGAATAGGATGCCTGCTGGTCAGAGTATTGATTTAGGACCTGTTTTCGGGACGAAGAGGCCGCCGGTTCAAATCCGGCCACCCCGACCACGTAGTAGCAGGTAGATGGCGTGATCACCCGATCGGGTGATCACGCCATTGATCATTTGTTGGCCGTTCGTTGGCGGGACCGGACCCCGCAGCCTGGCACGCGCCGGGCAGGATCGGCAGAGGACGCGACTGTGTAGGGGCGTTGGCAGTCCTGGATTGAACGCTTCCTCTCCCTGTCGTGGCCTCTCCCGCGTTGAGACTCCCGCCCTCATAATCCAGAGGTCGCAGGTTCATGTGAGGCCACCCCGACCAGGAAGTAGCAGATGAGAGGCCTGATCCCAGCGACCGGGCCTTTGACAGGATGGCAGCAGAACCGGGCATCACTAGCTCCACCTGAAGTGCAAGGTCAGGACTGTATCTGGATGGGTTTCAAGATCGTCTGACCGCACCCGTCGCGGTGGGCATCATGAACGGCGATCGCTATCACACAGCATCACGGATCGTCCCTTGATGACATTCGGGCGTACGTGATGGTGGTCTTCGTTGACGAGCGTGACAAACCCGATGCGATACGTGCTCTGCTGCCAGCAAGCGCCCTAGCGGTTTTCAAGACCATCGCCAGAACTTGCTTGACCTGCTGGAACGCCATGCTGTGTCCTTGCTTTGGCGCGCATTCGGCATGATCATGCAGCTCAGCTGCACTATGCCTGCCGCAGTCACTTCACCGGACGGACATACCGCGGCGGTTACGAGCTTGGGTGATAGCAAGGCACCTGGATTGCCGTCAGCTCCGACGGTGCTGATTCCTGGCATCGGGTTCTCATGGGGAGCCAGGTTCCAGCGGCTTAGTGGGTGACACCGTAAGTTCGTCGGGGGTCAGGGAGCGGGTTCGTGCCCGAGCCCGGTGAGGTGGACGGTGCAGGCGGTATCGAGGGCTTCTTGCGGGGTACCGGCCGGGAAGCCGGTGCGCAGGACAGCGTCTTCGTAGCGGCCGCGGGCGGCGGAGTAGATGGCGAAGCCGAAGGAGTGGGCGGAGCCGCCGTAGCGCAGCCGGAACAGCGGGATCTGCTCCCCGCCGGGCAGGACGCCGGTGATGTAGGCGAAGCTGCCGTGGTATCTGGCCTGTACTTTCTTCAGTTGGGGCCAGTTCTTCTCGGCGTGATCCAGCAGCCGCAGGATGATCGAGCCGCGGGTCGATTCCGGGATGGCGGGCATGTGCCTCATTGTGCCGCCTGGCGGCGTCCGCGCTGGTTATGATCGCATGCCGGGGAGCGGATTACACCGCTGTAATCTGCCCGGAGCTGCCATGCCGCCGCCTGGCGCGGTGCCGGTCGCGCTGACCGCCGGCGAGCGTAAGACCCTGAAGAAACGCACCTGCGGTGCGAAGACGCCGTACCGGAACCGGCTGCGGGCGCAGATCGTGCTGGTTGCCGCCCGCGGCCGGGATAACGCCCGGATCGCCCGTGACCTGCGTGTCAGCGTGGACACGGCACGCAAGTGGCGGGGCCGGTTCGCCGCCCGCGGCCTGGAGGGCCTGAAGGACCTGCCCCGGGCGGGGCGGCCGCGGCGGATCAGCGAGGCGGACCGGGCTGCGGTGGTCGCGCTGGCCTGCCAGCTCCCGGCTGCCACCGGGGTGCCGCTGTCCCGGTGGAGCGGCCCGGAACTGGCCGCCGAGCTGACCGCGCAGGGCCTGACCGGCCCCGTCTCGGTGTCGTCAATCCTGCGGATCCTGGCCGAGCACCCGGTCAAGCCCTGGCAGTACCGGTCCTGGATCTACCCCCGCGACCCGGACTTCGAGGCCAAGGCGAAGGTAGTCCTGGACCTTTACCAGGGGTTTTACCAGGGCAAGCGGCTGCGGCCGGGCGACCGGATCCTGTCAGTGGACGCCAAGCCATCCATCCAGGCCCGCGGGCGCCGCCACCTAACCAGCCCGCCGGCGCGCGGCAGGCCCATGCGCGTCGAGCATGAATACGTGCGGCACGGCGCCCTCGCGCTGCTCGCCGCGCTCGACGTCCGCACCGGCAAGGTGTTCGCATCCAGCCCCAGAACAACCGGTATCGCCCCGTTCATGGACCTGATCGGCCGGGTCATGGCCCAGCCGCCCTACAAGAACGCCGGCCGGGTGTTCGTCATCGTGAACAACGGATCGGACCACCGCGGCCAGGCCGCCATCGACCGGCTGCGCAAGGCGCACCCGAACGCGATCATGATCCACACCCCGGTCCATGCCTCATGGCTGAACCAGGTGGAGATTTTCTTCTCCATCATCCAGAAGAAAGTCGTCACGCCCAACGACTTCGCCAGCATGGACGAACTCGCCGGCACCCTGACAGCGTTCGTTGACCGCTACAACCAGACCGCCAAGCCGTTCAACTGGGAATTCACCGCCAGCGACCTCACCGCCCTGCTCCGCCGCCTCAGCGAACATGAGCAACCCGCCCAGCAGCAAGCCGACCTGCCGGCAGCCGCCTGACCCCGACGAACTTACGGTGTCACCCACTTAGGGCTGGCCGGCTGACAGCAGCCCGGCCCGCTCGGCCGGCGCGGCGGCCTGGGCGCGGCCGGAGACCCCCAGCTTGCGCAGGATGCTGGTGACGTGCACGCTGGCGGTCTTCGGGCTGATGTACAGCTCGGCGCCGATCTGGGCACGCCCGACAAACACCGTCGGCCCAGCCATACCCCAACCCCACCAGGCCCCGGCCCGACGGGTCAATACCCGCTATCCCCAGCGGCCGTTGGCGCGCAGGACGCGCAGCGCATCAACGGTGAGGAAGCCGCGCCAGTCCCGTTCCGCGGCCGGCGACCAGGCCAGCCAGTTGAACATCCAGCCGCCGTCCTCGCGCTGGGCCTGGGCAAGGTGGTCCAGGTGCCCCTTAATGGTCGCCTCGTCGAACAGCTCGCGGGCCAGCGAATCCGGCTCAGGCGCGAAGTCCAGCGGGAAATGCACCTCGCCGGGTGTCCCCGGATCGAGGGCCACCATATGCCGGCCGAGGATCAGCGGGCCGACCCGGCCGAACGCCTCCCTCGCCCGGTCCCGGTCGGGCACGTGCTGCAGGAAGCCGAGCACACCGAACATCTCGTAGCCGCCGCCCGGGCCGTCGGGTAGCTCGCCGCCGCCCGATCTGGCGAGGCGGTCGATCCTGGTCCACATCACCTCGGTGGCCCGGTCGAGCCAGGGATGGCGGACGTCCCGGGCGTGCAGCCTGCCCGCGATCAGACCGGTGGCGGTTACCGAAGCCGGATGGCCCTCCTCGGGCTGCCACCATGGCGCGTGCGGCCAGCCGGACAGCGCCGTTTCCACGAAGGCCGCCCCGCTCCCGGCCGGGGCGACCGCCTCCAGCCAGTCACACGCACCCCGGACCAGGGCGTCGTCCCACGCGTCGGCCTCGTCCATGATCCGAAACGCCATCTCGACGGCCAGCGGCTGGCTGCCGGGGGCGCGGCAGTCGGGCTCGAGGGCGTGCCCGAACCCGCCGTCGTCGTTGCGGTAGGCGGCCACCGCGTCCCGCACCGGCTGGGCGGCGCCGTCGCCGAACAGCCGCTGGAACCGGCGCCGGTCGAGGACCCTCGCGTTCGCGGCGATGAAGGTGGCCGCGGCATCAAAGTCAGGAGCGTTCATCAGGCCATCACAGCACGGCCGGGCCGTCCCGTATTGAACGAAACGGCCACCGCCGTGGCATCCTGACTGGGTGGCCTACCAGCCTGTCCGCGTACGTGACCTGCCGCCCGGCTATACGGAATGGCCGGCCCCGTCCGGCCTGCGGCACGCCATCGCGTGCGTGTGGGCCCAGGTCACCCCGGGCGCCGGCCGGGACCGGGTCGCCCTGGTGCTGCCCGACGCGTGCAGCGACCTGATCTGGGAGCAGGGCCGGGGAGCGTTCGTGGCCGGCCCGGACACCGGACCGGCCAGCACCGTGATGAATACGGGAACGGTCGTCCTCGGCGTCCGTTTCCGGCCCGAGGCGGGCGGCCCGGCGCTCGGCGTCCCGCTGAGCGCGCTCCGCGACCAGCGCGTCGACCTGGAGGACCTGCACCGCCGCGACGCACGGCGGCTGCCGGGAACGCT
>OCZT010007339.1_pt1 | contig 10824 bp, 10 predicted proteins | sample 1539031 | NCBI WGS metagenome assembly OCZT01 (sample SAMEA3539308, study PRJEB22396) | soil metagenome | biome: tundra; feature: field; material: soil | place: USA | collected 2010-05 | depth 0.15 m
ATAATCCAGAAATAAAAGGTTCTTTATCTGATAATTTTAATTTCGAAGTATTCGTCAAAGAAAATATACCAGCAAGATTTGTACAGAGAATAGATAGGGTTCCTCCAAAAAGAGAAAAGTAGATAAGATTTATATTAAATAATGGTATATTTATAATATGAAGCATGTTTGCTATAAATGGGGTAATGCTGATGTATTATGGAAAAATGCAAATTGGAAGTGGTCTGAGTGTTATTTTCCAATCATTTGCTATAAATGGGGTAATGCTGATGTATTGTGGAAGGATGCGGATTGGAGGTGGTTTGAGTGCGAGAATACACCGATTCCTCCAATTACGCCTATTATTCCTGTAATAGTAATGAGTCAACCACTGGGAGTAGATGCAACTACTCTCATGCAGCCTTGGCTGATAGAACCTTGGAATCCATATAGGGCCGGAGAGATAAAGAAAAAGAAAGTGATAGAATTAACTTTTAGAATGCTAGGTAATGAATACAAAGAAAAAAAAGAGGCGGGGGATTTCAAAGTTGGAATAGAAGATGTAAATATAAGGGTCAATCCCACGAATATAGATTTGACACTAAAGGAATAAGATGATATATAAATTATATACTGATAAATCTGATACATTTGAATGTGAAGTATCGGTGAAAAATGCTTCATTGAAAAATTCTATAGCTAGATTAATAGTTGAATCTGATGGAGTGTGTCTGGCGTTCAACGGAAAAATAGAAGGCGGTAAATGTATTATTCCAATCAAAAGATTAAAAGGATTATTAGATGAAAATACTACGGGAAATATGCACTTGGAAGTTATAGTTGAAGATACTTATTTTGCTCCCTGGAAATCAGATTTTATAGTAGAAGAACATACATCAGTTAAAGTTAGGGTTAATGAAAATACTCAATCTTCTAATAAACCCATTGTTCAGGTAAAATATAATCCAAGACAAAAAACACAGGAAAAAAAGAATATTTCCACACCAATAAAAGAAATTTCTCTTATTTGTGAAAAATTTGGAGTTAGAAAGAATAATATAAAGAAGAAGAAATATGATTTTTATCAGATTTTAAAAGAATATTTCAAATCAAATTCGGAATATAAAAATTATAAACTAAATATTTTAGATAAACTACCTATATTGATGAAGTAGTTATTAGTTACAAATATGCCGACATCATTTCCATCACGTGATTTAACTTTACAATATATTAGTCAATCCTATCAGAATGTAGTTCAAAACTACGCTCCTGGTGGGGGAGACGTAAATGAATATTTTCTTGACGGTCTCGGGAATGTATTATTAGCTGTTCCTTCATCTTCTATTGACAAAGTTATTATAACCAGTGATGTAACATCATCAATGTCAGTATTGACAGCATCTTTTTCTAATATATCAGCCCTTTCATATGTATCTAATGTGGCTATTTTGGCGGATACAGCTCTTATAGCAGTAAATTCTGATTTTTCTATATCTTCATCGTGGGCCAGTAGTTCATTAAGTGCATCTTTAGCAAGTCAGTCATATAGTGCTAAGATATTAACAGGTAGTGGTGCAGTTATTGACAGATTTGGTAATGGTAAATTTAGTACAGTTACCGCCATTGACGTGTATGCCGGTCCATCAAACGATACATCAATTAGTTCAGATATATCTATGATTGGGAATATTTATCTTGGTCCACAAGCGGAATATGTCATAAAGTCAGATGGAACAATTCAAGGATTTACATCATTTGATGGAACCGCTTCCTATGCTTTGAATACATCTGATAGTAATTTTGTAAGTTCATCCTGGACCAGTAGTTCTTTAAGTGCTTCCTACTTTAAAAATGGTAATACAACCATTGACAATACTGGATTTACTACAACAAATACGGTTAATCTTCCTAATGGAACCAATGTTGATGCTACTGGCGATCTTTACGTAGTTGGTACTACAACTTTGGATAATGGTGTAATATCCACCGATGGATCGGGCAGGATAAGTGTTGCCAGCCTAAACGTGGAAGGTATTACAACTTTGGATGCTGGTAATATAAATACTGATGGTACGGGTAATTTGACTGTTAATAACAATGTTAATGCTGGAACTATTCACGTAACGGGTACTTCAACTTTAGATAATGGTGCAATAACAACCGATGCTTTCGGCAATTTAACTGCAAATGAATTTTTAGGACCATTGACAGGTTCAGTATTTGGAACAGCTTCGTGGGCACAAAATGTAGTCGGTGGATCAGGAACCACTTTATTTACTTCTTCAACCTACCAGATAACTTCTTCACGGGCAATAACTGCATCCTTTACTTTATCAATACCACAAAATATTTCAGTTAATAGTTTAACGGCTTCATTTATAAGTGCTAGTCAAATTACCGCATCTAATATTGAATCATTCAACGGAGCATCTATAGGGGGGATGAGTAATGGTATTACTGCCACATCTTCTGTTCAAGTTGGTTTTGGACTCAATCCTAATAATAATAATCTTAATGCAACTCAAATTGGTTTCAATGCTGGACAAAATACCACTGATGCAACTCAAGTTGTCCAGATTGGATATGATGCTGGACAAAACTCAATAACTGCTTCTAGTGCAACTCAAATAGGTGCTAATGCTGGAGCAAGTTCTACTAATGCTACTGATGCAGTTCAAATTGGTAATCAAGCTGGACTTAACTCAAAAATTGCAAATAGGTCAACTCAGATTGGGACTTCTGCCGGACATGATGCAACTACTTCCTCATTTTCAGTAATGGTAGGTTGGCAAGCTGCTACCAACATGACAAATGCAAATAAAGCAACAGTGGTTGGCTATAACACAGGCAACAAATGCAAAACTGCCGATAGCGTAGTTATGGTAGGTTATCAAGCAGGATTTAATTCAATTACTGCAAGTAATTGTACATTCATTGGTGCCAATGCAGATACACTTTCAGGTTCTAATGTGGTTGAAAGTATTGCCTTGGGATACAATGCATTCGTATCTGGTTCTAATATGTGTGCTGTTGGTGGAACGGGTGCAGATGCAGTCAAAGTAACCATTGGTGGAACTTCAGCAGTTAATAGACTAGATGTTGTGGGGAATATTAGTTGCAGTGTAATAACTGCTTCTTTATTCTTTGGAACTTCTTCTATTTCTAATACCTCAAGTTACGCACTTAATTCGGAAACTGCTTCAAGTGGTGGTTCATACCTAATAGAAATTATAGGTGGAGGAAATCCCATCGGTACTGGCTCATATTATTTTGGATCTGACGCTTCTAATGCTGGACCACAACCATTCATCAGTGGTTCTATTTATATTCTTAAAGCGGGAACAATATCATCTGTCGCTTATTATCAAAGGACCACATTGGCCGCTGCGGCTGGATCTTTTGTAAGTTGTAGTATTGTTACCGGAAGTTTAGATACAACAGTAGGTATTGGATTGTCATTACTTCCATGTGATCATGTATGGATGACTAGTTCTTTAGTATCCGGATTGAATACTCCTGTTAGCGTTGGACAACAAATAGCACTAAAAACTATTATTCCAGGGTCAATGGTATCCCGTTGGATTGCACATATTCTCGTTAATTATTAAGAATGGAACTAATAGATGGACACCGTTTATAGTAATCCTTGATGATATGAAAAAACTCTTTGTTTTAATGGTTATGACAATGTTTTCAATGGGGATTGTCAAAGCATCAACCAATGAAACATTAGTTGGACGACTTATAAATCCACCTACCGGATTGTCAATAATCGGAAGTCCTATATATTCACTTCGGTCTACTTTAATTCAGAACATTTGGAGCGGTAATGGATTTCCAACATCAGTGGCAAATGTTGTATCGAACAACGTACCTACTCCTTATCTTAATGGGCCAATGCCTACAAACCTGCTTCGTTCGGATTCATACACACTTGTTCTAAAAGATAATTCGGGAAATCCTATTTGGACAAATTTAGTTTATTCATTTGTGCCTACCAATGCCGGAACCAGATTGGTTATTTATCATGCCGGTCATGATGGTTATATTCCTATCTATTATACCCAACCTGATTATGAAAATGTTCCGGGATATAATTCAGGAGATTTAGTAAGAAAACTTGTAGAAAATGGATATACAGTAGCTTCTATCGCTATGCCGTTTTTACAACAAGGTCACAGCGGATATCTTCCTACTCCAAATGGAACCATAAACCATTTGAGGTTCTTTGTTGAGCCTACTATTCGGATAATAAACCAATTTACGAATGCAACCAAGGTATTCATGACTGGAATAAGCGGCGGCGGCTGGACCACAACATTGGTGGCAGCTTTAGACACAAGGATAACTGTTTCAGCGCCAACAGCAGGTTCTCTTCCCTTCTATATTGTTCCACAACCACGAGACTGGGAACAGTTTCTTCCTGGACTTCCAGTGACATGCGATTATACAAATCTTTATGTTATGGCAGCAGATAGACCCGGTAGGGTTCAGACTCAGTTTTTGAATAGTAATGACGGATGTTGTTTTTCTGGAGTTGATGCTCTGGCAAATATAGACTACACTGTTAATACAATAGCTAGGGCATCATCTTATGGGGGCACTTGGTCCAGATACATCACAATTAATTGGAACCATTCATTTGATATAGATGTACAAACCAACATCGTGAATTTGTTTAATGCCCATTAAAAGTTTACTGGATTAACTATTGGGGCTCCCCATTTACTTTCTTCAAAACCTTCAACAAATGGGGCAACTTTTGGATTTTGTAAAGCTTCTTTAAAGCATTGGGCCCAAGATTTTTGAAGAGGATTTCCTATTTCATTCAATTCTGGATTATTATAAATCTTTTTAGCTTCTGAAACCCAAGCACTTGATACACTATTAGTATGTTTCCTTACTCTCTCGTATAATTGGGAGTTTTTGTCTCCCTTTTTCTTTAGACCTTTTGTCTTTATTTTAATACGAAACCTTGTAGGTTCGCCTTCAGTTATGGTTACGGAAGCTGAAGATTGCTTTTGATGCCAGTTATTGGCTTCTTTGTATAAGAACCATTTTCCGTCGGAAGACTCCATTATACCATTCCAATCTTCTTTATCGCCTGGAGAGCCCGGCATTGTCCGTAAAGTGTGATCCTGTGAGTCCATTGATCCATATCCCATCGACATTCCTGCTTCACTTAAAAAAATAAGGGTTTTTAACTTCATTTTATATAGATATAAGTATATTTTTTATATTTGACTCATCCTTTTTAAATTTTTTCCAATCGTATTCCCAAATATATTTCACAGTATAACCCATTTTCTTTAAATTATTTAATTTATTAAACGTATTCACGTATAGTTCTCCAAAAGTTTTATTACATATTTTATTAGTATTATTATGTTCAAAGATTGATGGATTCCCGTGCCAATAATCTCCAAGAAATTCATAAATTGTATTAGTTTCTTTATAAAATCCATCCACTCTATATGGTTGTATATACAAATTTCTATCTTTTATATTAAGATAGTCTAAAAATTTAGTTTCTTCTTTAGAAATATTATGAAAACATATAGGACATCCTTGTTTTAGAGATGTATGATTGTGAGGAGTTTGTAAAAATTCTCCATGATATTTACATATTATAACAATTTTTTTATGAGTCTGAATATAATTTACTTTTGTATAATCATAAATATTATTATGTATTTTTTTAGCCTTTTTTATAAAATTCTCAGTAGTATTTCTGTTTTGTAATGAGGAAGACCTAAATCTTCCACATTTTGAGCATCCCAACCCTCGTAAATGAGAATTAGCCAATTGAAAAAATGACCCGTGAATTGGACAAGATATTTCTACTTTACCTCTATGTCCTTTATATACAGAATTGGAATAATCATATTTATCTTTATGAATTCTTTTTGACTTCTTAATAAATTCTTCTGTAGTTAAATTTCTCATCTAAATATAAATATACAACAATACTACTATAAATCAAGAGATTTTCTTAGGTCGTCTTATCCAATATACCCCAAAAGCACCACCATATTGTGACAATCCTCTTCTTCCTTTATTTGGATAAAATCCAAATCTTTTATAAAATCTTGCGAGATCTTCTTTATGTCCACTATCAGCTTGAGGTTTAAGAGTAATGTATAAACCACGTTGGTCAGAAAAATCTATTATTCTATCCATTATTTGACTTCCATATCCTTTTCCTTGTGTTTCTGGATGTAGATGTAGAGAGTTGATAAAAAGTTCTTCTCCTCCAGATGTAGGATACATGTGTAAATATTGAATTTGAGAGAATTCCCTTTTTAAGTCTGATTCTAACTTTTCCACTTCAGATTTTAGATTTTCTATATTTATATTTTCTGATAATGATATTTTAGTCATAGGAATTACATTACCACCTTCAGTTTCCATTCTCATAATAGCAGATGGAGAAATGATTCCTTTATACAAGAAAGATTGAGGATCTTCTTTTCTTTTAGGATCAACATGTGGATCTTTTTTGAATAATTTTTTATCATTCAATTTATGAGTATCTATTAATAATACTACTATATCATCAAACCATTCTTCAGGAATATTACTACTACGTTCATCGGCAGATCTAACCATATCTATAGAAAATTCTTTGCTTGGTGACATATAGACTCCCCACTCATTATTTTCATACATATGATGTTCTATTCCATTGGGGAGTAGTCCCTTTTCAAATATAGAGGGTGTCAATTCATATACTGTAGCATGGTATAAAAATCTTGGTATTCCACCATTATAAATCTCGTTTAAAATGTCTCTAAGTTTAATCATACTCTATAGTAGTTTATCCTGTGTGATATGTTCCCGATCCTCCTCCGAATATAGACGGTTCTTTACTAAATTCTCTATTGCTTATAAATAGTAGTTTGTATATCTCTTTTATATACTGACGAAACTTTGGAGGGTCATTTTGATATATCTTTTCAAGATTTCTTTTAGCAAGAGATGTATTCCAAAATATGGTATATTTAAATATTTTACGAAATTCCTTACGTATATCATAATTTTGTTTATATTTCCATGCTATATCATTTATCAACAGAGCAAACCCTTTCTTCCACTCACTTCTCGGAAGATTTTCTCCTAACATTTTCTCAAAATCTTTAACAATATTTAATTCATTACTCTTAAACTCTACATCACGATAACCATGAACTACTCTATTATCATGATCTTCTGGATCTACATGAGAACTTCCAGGGGCAGAGTCTCCACTAGATGAAGTTCCTCTTACCATTTTATTTTGTTTATAAAGTAAATGACCTTTTGGTAAACCTGTTTGTATAGGATTTGAACTAACAGGACCCTTTTTATTTCTAGGTTTATTAGGAGTATCTAATTTTCTAGTATCTTGTTGAAGGTGTATTGCTTCATGTTTTGCCGTTAAAACCTTTTTGTTCACCATAGATATATCTATTCCCTTAAAATCTGTCATATAGTCGGCCACTAATGTCATGTAAACATACGGATTTTCAGGATCTCCAAATTCATAATCTGGATATTTAACTTCAATATCTTTTTGACTTTTTACTACATTAAAATAGAATGGTATTTCTCCATCTTTATATTTTACGGGTAACAACATAACATAAGGATCTCCATTAGCTAATTTCCATTTCTTAACAGTTTTACTTAGTGGATTCTTAATCATTAAAATCGGTTGTCTGAGGGATTTCCATTTTTGACATTCGGTTACAGAAGAAACAAATCCATAAATATAATCATCTTTATATTTCTTTGTCTCTTCCCAGGATCTCTCCAAATCATCAACATATCTTTTATAATGTGCCGTTGGGTCTTCTCTATCTGGTTTGGCCCAATCTCCATATTCATAGAAATAACCATCTAGTTCACCGAATTTTGGTTCCGTTTTTACCGTTGTAGTTCCCCGTGTATCTTTAGTCATTGTAACTATTATATGATGAGAATTCTTTTTAATGTTTTCCCAAGTGAAGTGTTCATAGACAGTTAATCTAAGAGATTTTTGACTTCCTGGTTTTGCAATATCATGGAACTTTTTGACTACTTCAGGAAACTTACGAATACATTTCATTGCTGCCTCCTGTTGTCTTTCCTTTATATCTAATCTTGAATATGCTATAGAAAAAACAGGAGCAAATATCCAACCTATTGCAGATTTAGTTACTATCTCTGCTTCTTTTTCTAATTCTGTTGGAAGATCTACAGATTCTTTAATTATCTCTTCTTTAATATTTTTTCTTCTAAGTAGAGTTGCTACTACTTTTCCAGCAAGTTTAAAGGCTTCTTCTCTTGAAAGATGTGGATTTTTAAGAACTGCCTTCTTAATAACATCCTTTACTTTTCCTACCATTGGACCTTTAGGAACTCCCATGTCTAATATATCTTTTCCATTTATAGGAAGATCTTCTTTTTTCTGTATTTCCAATGTCTTTAATCTTTCACGAACCTTAGATATTTGATTGGGCATTGAAGATGCATCAGAATGAGAAATATTATCAGCGTGGATTACATCTAATACATTTTCTAGATTTTCTCCTAACTCGTTAACCATTCTTCTGAGTGTTGTATCCGTTATATTTGCTTCATTTCCTCCGTGTTTTAACCTCATGTGAAAAAGAACTCCAGACCTTACGGCCTGCGTTAATTCCTCTGGATAGTTGAGTCTTCTCATTATTTGAGCTGCCATTTCGGCACCTATTTTTTCGTGCTGAAGGAAATGGATTCCTGTATCAGTTATAGTCTTGGTGGCAAATTTTCCAATATCATGAAATAGTGCCATCAAACGTTGTATTAAGATTGGTTGTGTCTGTTTTAATACTGTTAACGTATGTTGCCAGGCATCTTCTTTGTGAAATTTATTTTGTTGCAATTTGTAAAGATTTAATAATTCCGGAGCGACATATCTCATAAGGCCTGTAATTCTCATTAACTCTATAGCCTTTGCAGGATAGTTAGTCACCATCATTTTATTTAATTCTTGATGTATTCTTTCTTTAGAAATATTATTGAGTTGGGGAGCGTTATTTTTAAGAGACCTTAACATGAACATCGGAAGTTTCCAATTATATTTGACTGTAAAACGAATTGCTCTTAACATTCGTAAAGGATCATCTTTAAAAATTTGGTCTGGGTCTATTGCTGTTCTTATAATTCCAGCTTTAATATCAGCTTTACCCATTCCTGTTAAATCTAATACCTCTCCACTGGTTAAATCTTTGAGAAGACTATTTGTTGTAAAATCTCTTCTTTCTGCATCCGTTTTTAAAGTACCTGCCACTACTTTAGGTTTTCTTGACCCTTTTCTATATTCTTCTTTTCTAGGCATTACACATTCAATGTCTATATCACTTAAATCTATATCATTATGAATAATATGACGAAGATTAAATTTAGCGGTTCCAAAACGAGGAAAAATCACAGGGTTGGTATATAGTTTTTGTATTGATCCTATCTTTTCTAACCAACTATCAAAAATCTTTTGTTCTTCGGATGTAGCAGGTTTTCCTTCTTCATTCCAATTAATATCAGGTTCAGGTGGAATAACAGGATCATATGACGGACCCTTGTATGTTTCTGTTTTACGTGTAATCCATTTAGCAAATTCAAATCCTCCATTTGGAGTATTTATCAACAAATCCAAATCTTTAGGATCTTTACCCATAAATTCATCTCGGACATATCCACCAGCAATGAATACTTTGCCTTCCCATTCGGTTCCTTTAATGATTTTTTTGATAAAGTCTTCTGCTGCTTTATCTATGGCACCCTCAAGAATAAGTCGTTTTATAATTTCTTTCATTTCTTGATTATTTTTCTAATCATATTTGCCCAAGCAGTATGATTTTCATGACAATATCTTTTTGATAGAAAATCTATAAAATCATCTCTATGTCCAACATTAACCCAGTCTTTATATGCGTGATTTATAGTATTAATACAGATTCTCCTGGCGTCATCGATACTACGTGTCTGTATACCAGCCTTTTTCATGGATATACCATATGGATATTTTGTTTTACTACCACCTTCAATACGATAAATCGCATCAGCAATTGCATTTGTATTTATTGATGGCAATTGTTGAATGATTGCTGGGGGCGGCGGAGGAGGAGGTAAACCTTCCATAATTTCATTGAGTATATCTTTAAGTCTAATCATATGTTTTTATATTTATAAAAATATTTATTTATATCTGCTGGTGATAAACTCATTATATGTTTTATAACAGTACTTTTTGGTATATCTTTATGGTGTTTTATAGCCATTCTAATGAGTAATTCTTTTCTATTTTTTTTCTCATCCTTTCCAAAATCTCTTGGCCACTCTCCGTATCTTTTAAGAAGCCGTATCATTGGATTTCCTATTAAAATTTCATCGGCTCTAATTCCTTCTTCTGAATAATAATCGCCAGGTTCTACCGTTGGAGGATGCTCGTCATAAAATCCATCTTTTTCTTTATCTCTTCGTTGAAAAAGGCCTTCGCCATCATATATTTTTATGATTGCTCCACAATTTATAAACTCTTGGTCGGTTACATCATGAAAAGTTTTATTTAATAAAGCAGCTACTTGAGCCGTTATTGCTCCTACTGCTTTTCCCAACTGTTCTTTATCGGTTGCAAATATCAACTCCTTCAAATCTTTTTCATCATAATCACATCCATACGAATTTTTAATAAAAGCCCCCACCATTGGACAGATGCCATACTTTTCTATCTCCTTAACCGCTACTTTGGTTGTACCGTGATATAAAGTCTTTTCAAGTAATAATGATTTAAGTCTAATCATATGTAATAAATAGGACCTTTAAACTCTTGATTTCTATATT
>OCZT010007340.1_pt1 | contig 10824 bp, 10 predicted proteins | sample 1539031 | NCBI WGS metagenome assembly OCZT01 (sample SAMEA3539308, study PRJEB22396) | soil metagenome | biome: tundra; feature: field; material: soil | place: USA | collected 2010-05 | depth 0.15 m
CATCGTTCCGATTCTTATTACGGAAGGGAGTAAAAATGGCTGAAAAACTTGACCACAAACAGACCGTCGATTTTAAAGAATTATTAATGTTCAAATATTGAAACTGACAATTATATTTTTACAACACTTAATTAATTTATTGCCATGTTTTCATTTTGAGTATATTAATTTTATCTAATTAAAAAGGATCAAGTCGAGTGTGTTCGTGATGATGCATAAAAAAACCTCTTTAGCTGGTAAAGGGATCAAAGTCGCAAGTTTTTTTAGCGGTGCAGGTGGCTTAGACTTCGGGTTTCATGAACTTGGCTGCGACGTCGTTTTTGCGACTGATATAGAAAAACTTTATTGCGATACCCTTAATGCAAATAAGGGAAAGTATGTATCACGCAATGCTAAAATAATCGAAGCTGACATAAGAGAACTTTCTTCATCTTCCCTTCCAAGCGGTATCGATTTGGTTATAGGGGGGCCTCCTTGCCAAAGCTTTTCAGCATCAGGTAGACGTGCGGGAGGCGCAGCTGGGACACTTGATAAACGGGGTTCTCTTTTTGAAGCTTATTGTTGCCATATTAAACATCTTAAACCAAAAGCATTTGTTTTTGAAAATGTTCGTGGAATACTAGGCACAAACCTTGGCAACGATTGGAGAGAAATTGTTGATGCCTTTTCAAAGATTGGTTATTCGATTTCTTTTCGTTTGCTAGATGCCTGTGACTATGGCATCCCTCAACACAGGGAGCGAATGATTTTAGTAGGTCATCTTGGTAATGAAGATTTTTTATTTCCTGCTCCTGTGTTTGGACCTGATTCTAGAGAAAAGATCCCACATCCTTCTCCATCGAAAGCTTTTTCTTCAATTATCGACGATGCCGAGAATATTGATGAACTCATAATAAAAGGCGGCAAGTATTCTTATTTGATTCCCCTAGTTCCTCCTGGGGATAATTACTTATATTTTACTGCACACCGTGGTTGCTCAAACCCCGTTTTTGCATATCGTTCGCGTTTTTCTGATTTTTTGTATAAAGCTAATCCTGACTACCCAGTGAAAACAATTATAGCCAGTCCTGGTAAATATACGGGGCCATTTCACTGGGATAACAGGTATTTTACAATATTGGAGTATAAAGTAATTCAAGGCTTTCCACTTAACTATAAGTTTTGCGGTAATCGCTCTGAAATTATCAGACAAATAGGAAACTCTGTAAGTCCCAAACTTTCCATTCAATTAGCAAAAGCAGTGCTTTCACAGATTTTTAATAAAAATATGCATGTGGATTTATTAACAACCAATGAGATTTTATCGTTCGATAAACGCAAAGGCAGGAAAGCGCAAAAAACAAAAGATTACCATAGGCATATTGAAGAAAAGCAACGCAACTATAACGGAAATTTTAAAATTAATAATTATCGTTCAGAGGTTTCCCCCCATGGATTTAGTCAAGGCACTAATAATGTCTATATGACCCATGACAGTAACATTTTGAAAATGATAGTCCGAGGGGATGCTTGTAGAAGACTTTTTGCTAAGATGACCTTAACAATTCATGCCGGAACAAATGATAAATCTAGACATCAGCAGAGTATATGCAATGTTAACCTTGATGTAAGGGTATACGGAGAAAGGCCACATTGCATTCAAACAATGTGGAATGCAATAGATAGCTGGGTAATTCAATCGAGTAATTACCATTCACTATTTGAGCTATATGGGCATTTCACAGAGCCACACCCGATTTTTGAAATTAATGAGTTCGTGCCGTATTCTAATCATCCCATCGTAAGTTTTGCAAAACATGTGTCAGACTTTTCTAATTGCTCAAGATATTTCACAAAGCAACATCTAATTGATATGTTCGGCAATTCGTTCAACACCAAAAGCTATATAGAGATAGCGAATATATTGAGAGGGTTTCGTTTTGATGTGCGTTCTAATGAGACTAATGTGGCAATGCCCAGTGATGTTTATATGGTGTCATACCCTTTTACGTTGCCTTATAGGAAGCAGATGAATTTTTCAATTAAAGAGACCCTTCCTACAGGTTCAACCGAGTCATATGTGAATTATGTAAGAATCAATTAGGGGGGCTAGAATGGAAAGACAACAATCAAAATTTGAACCGCACGATGCCATCAACGCATGTCTAGCGTCTGCGTATTGTCATGCTGAGCAAATTTATCATAATAATACGGACTATACTTGGAACCTGTCCGGCAGATTTAAAGATGCATTAGATGAAATGTCTAATGCATCATCCAGTGCTTCAACGGGCTTTACTAATATTGTTACAGGTCTCGCTATAAAATCAGCTATGCCTAATGTCGATATTAGGTATCACCAAGTTCAGATTCAGAACCCACCACTATTTAATTTCCGCACAATAAGCGAAAAGATTGTTTATCCATGGCTGGCAGCCCATGATTTTGAAGGGGCAAAATCAGGTTGGCAAACTCGCACCTTTGAAAGACCTAAACCATATTTACTCAATTATGATGAAAATATAGGAACAATTAAGAATCATTTTCTGACATGTTACGATGAGGTTTCGACTAAACATTCAGATGCACATGAGGGCTTATCATACATTATGTATCGACAGATGGAGCTTCGAGAAAAAAAACAAATTCCAATAGCGGTTCCGTCTATAGATGATATTAATACAATTGTAAGTTATTTTGACATTCATTTTTCCCATCAATATAAATCAAAAGGTGCTTCACGATTACCAGTCCTTGCAATTCACGCTATTTATTCTGTCATGCTAGAGCAACTATCAAGATATGATGGGATAAAACTGAAAGAATTGAAAAATCATTCTTCAGCAGATGCACAAACAGGTTCGGTCGGGGATATCGAGTTGGAGCGGGAGGATGGAAGTATTTTTGAGGCGCTAGAAATTAAGCATGGGATAAAGATATCTGTAGACATGATTGACGATTATAAGAGAAAAATAATGCCATACAATCTAGAGAGATACTATGTGCTCACAACTCATCTTGACTGTAAAACAGATGGGCCTATGAGGCTAAGACAAAAGGAAATAAAGGATAGGCTTGGTTGTCAGATAATAATTAATGGAGTTATTCCCACTATTCAATATTATTTGAGGCTCTTGAAAGACCCATCGGCCGTCTTCAATCCTTATGCAGAATTATTAAGGACAGAACCTTCAATATCTCATGAGCATAGAGTGGCCTGGAACGATATTGTTATTGGCAAGATCGTACATGACTAAACGTGATCCGAAGATTGTAAGCTACACGATGTCTCGCATACACTCTAAAGACACATCCCCTGAATTAATTGTAAGGAGAATTGTATATAGGTTAGGCTATCGTTATAGACTTCACATGAAAGATTTACCTGGTAAGCCGGATCTTGTTTTCTTACGGAAAAAGAAAGTTATTTTTGTGCATGGTTGTTTCTGGCATCAACATGAGTCACCTCATTGCAGAAATTCAAGAGTTCCAGAATCAAATACTGACTATTGGATACCAAAGTTTCTTCGAAATGTTGCAAGAGATAGGTTGAATCAAACAGATTTGGTAAATAAGGGATGGGAAGTTTTGGTTGTTTGGGAATGTGAAACAAAGGACAATCATGTTCTAGAGCAACGAATTAGATTTTTCCTAGGCCCGACCAAGAGATTTCCGTAAAAGGTTAAAGGTGAGAGGCGGGGAATAGTCATCCAAAATAATCCTTAAATACCTCATCCTTCTAATTTACATTTTTATTTTCACGTGTTAATCTTCTTATCAAAGAATTAATATTTCTAAAAAAATAAAGGAGAAATATTATGTTCAAAAATCATAAATCTATTCTTGCAAGTTTATTTATAGCTTCTTTCCTGATCATCATAGTGACTTCCGGTTATTGTGCGGACAACAGGCTGACTTCTGTGAATGATGTGGATTCTTTTGATGTCATTGCATATAAAAAAACCAACACAACCCTATATGTTTCGTTTCTTTATAAAAATCACAAAACAGATCAGCTTGTTTTTTGGCAAAACACCTCGTGTGACATAAACTGCGATGTCTACGAGCTTCTTGGGAACAGGGGTAATAAACAAAAAGGCCGTAATATTGGTTCGTACAAAAACAGTTTAAATAGCTTCTCTCAAGGTATTTATATTGATGTTGTTACAACCAATGAGGAGTGGGGGCTTGTAGATTGTGGATGGACTTATGGAGGTAAAAAATATTACGGCGAAACTATATTTTTACAGCGTAAGACATACTGACATGGCTCACCATAGATCACGAAAAATCATTTCAAAAAGTGTCCCCAAAAAAGTTAGCCGTTACTGGCTACTACATTGATTTTTCAATAAATAATTCCATATCCTTCCGTAACAAATTGAAATCATGGAGAAATATTATTTTTTTTCTTCCACATCCGTGATATGTTTTGTCCATCTATATGAATTATAAAGATATTTTATTGTTCAGCTTTTGATTTAATTAAAAATTTTTATTTAATAATAAAGTAATTTTAAATTTTTGAAAAGAAACCTGTATAATATATATATAAGCTTTTTTTACTAATAAATACAAATGCTTAAATTTTGACAAATTAAATTTTCATTATTAAAATATGTAAACGATAAAGGAACACACTGGGATATTCAAAATAACGAAGGAAAGGAGATATTGATGGAAAAAGTCGCCGGATACGGAAGAGTCAGTACGCTAGATCAAGCTGAAACAGGAACTTCACCAGAAGAACAAAAATCTGCTATTGAAAGTGCGTGTAAAACTAAAAATTACGAGCTTTATAAGTTTTATAGTGACGATGGATTTTCAGGTAAAAATGACAATCGTCCCGGTCTTCAAAAGCTCATGAGTGATGCAAAAGAAGGTCATTTTAATCTTGTCATGTTTACAAAGTTAGATAGATTTGGAAGAAATCTTCGGGACATTAAAAATATTATTCACAAACTGCACGAATTGTCGATTGAAATCTATTGTATTGAGCAAACTGAAGTTAATAAAAACGGACTGTATGGCAATTTGATATTAAATATTCTTTCGACTTTTTCAGAATTTGAAAGTGGTATGATCAGAGAGAGAACTAAAAGTGGTAGAATGTCACGATGGAAAAGTAATAAATCAATCATGGGAAGTGTTCCCTTTGGTTATACACGAGATGAAAATGGAAAAATCTTAATAGACACTGAAAACCGGAAAAATTATGAAAAAATAGTTTCATTATATCTTGATCAAAATTATTCAATGCGGGACATTGCAATCAGAATGAAAGCCGATGGTATAACATCACCAGGTAAATCATCAATATGGTACAATACAACTATCTGCGATATTCTAAAAAATTTAGCTTATACAGGGGAGGTTTATTATAACCGATTTGAGTATGAAACTAAGGAGGCAAAGTCTGGAAGACAATATTTTCGTCTATCGAAAAAAGAAAAAAAACAGAACGAATGGATATTAGTTAAATACCCTCCTCTTATATCAAAGGAAAAACATGATTTAATTAAATCTGCTATCGAATTAAGAAAAAGAAAGCCGAAAAAACATCATGTTGGTTATGAAGATAAGTTCCTAGCTGAAAATGTATTATTTTGTGGCTATTGTGGAGCAAAAATTAAAAAGAGATTAACTCAAATAGATAATTTTTTTTATTGTTGCTATTGGTGGGAAACATCCGATAAGGAAAGAAAAATTCAAGATCGGAAAAAATGTTTTCTGCATCCTGTTAATGCTGATCTTGTGGATGAGCAAATATTCGGAGAAATTGTAAAAATTCTATCTGAACCATCTCAATTTGCCAAATCATGGTACAAGAAACAAGGTATTGAGGAATTGGAGTTAAAAGTTAATCGATTAAAGAAGCAAGATCATGAATTAGAAAATAAATTGAAAGAAGGCTATAAGCTCATTACGAGCACGGATCAATTGCACGTAAAAAAAATATATCAAGAATCACAGGCAAAAGACGAAACTGAATATAAAGAAAATTTAACTAATCTAAAAAATGCTGAATCCGAATTAAAATTTTTGCAAAATAAGGTTGATCGGCTTGCTGAATTTGAAAAAACATTTGATCCTACTAATAAAAGGAGTATGATAAAAAAATATTTTGCAACAGTAAAACAATTTTCGAAATTCCTGTATGATCTGCCTTTTAAAGAAAAAAAGAGGCTGATTGAAGCTGTTATTTCAGTTGAAACTGGAGGTAAATGTCTTTTACGGCATGTTACTCCTTTCGATTTTGTAGACGATATAAACAATATACCAAAAGAACAACTTCATGAACCATTGTTAGACAGGTATCCAATTGTAGAGTGCTTATTCAATATAGATTTAAATCGCATAGAATCTCTTATAAGTGGTTTAAATAAAAGCGAATTATTATGTAGTGATGTTATTAGACGAACTCCCGGAGTTTAAAAGAAATGCATTGGAAGCTCTCCGGCAACCGCTGGAAGACGGAGACATAACAATTACGAGATCTCTGGTAACAGCTTCTTTCCCCGCAAGATTTATGCTGGTGGCGGCAATGAATCCATGTCCGTGTGGATATTTTGGCGACCGCGTCCGCACCTGCCGCTGCAGTCCTCAACAAATCCGGCAGTATCAGGGGAAAATATCAGGGCCGCTATTGGATCGCATTGATTTACATATTGAGGTGCCTTCAGTTAAATATAGGGCGCTATCCGGCAAAGAATTGGGAGAATCATCCGCAGTAATAAAAAACCGCGTTAATCTCACCCGTGACCGGCAGAAAAAACGCTTCGGTAATAGCGGCATCATGGTTAATGCCCGGATGACGGAAAAACAAATCCGGGAATATTGTCCTATCGATGAAGAATCACACAAGCTCCTGGAAATGGCTATTGAAAAATTAGGGCTCTCCGCACGAGCAATGAACAGAATACTGAAAGTCTCGCGCACTATCGCTGATCTTGAATCTAAAGAAAATATTGAACCCGCTCATGTTGCGGAAGCAATTCAGTATCGAAACCTTGATCGCAGCTTAATTTGATGATATGAAAAGTTGAAAATGCGTTATTAAAGATACTTTTATCAAAGAGGAAATTATGGAAATTAAAATTATCAAAGCTCCACCCCAAAAATTGAAGGCTAAACCTACTGACGAATCCAAACTGGGGTTTGGTAAAATCTTCACCGACCACATGTTTACTATGACATATAAGGAAGGCCAGGGCTGGCATAATGCTGTAGTTGAGCCCTACCGTCCATTGCAACTTGAACCAACAGCAATGTGCCTTCATTATGCGCAGGAAATTTTTGAAGGATTGAAGGCATATCGCGGCAAAGACAGGGCGATTTTTCTTTTCCGCCCGGCAGAAAATATCAAAAGAATGAACGCTTCCGCGGAAAGATTATGCATGCCTCATATTGATGAAAATGTAGCTCTGGATGCCATAAAAAAGCTGGTACTTCTCGATAAAGATTGGATTCCCGACGGAGCAGGCACATCTCTTTATATTCGCCCGACGATGATCGCGACAGAAGCGGCGCTGGGCGTTCATCCGGCCAATGAATATCTCTTTTTTATCGTGCTTTGCGCTGTCGGAGCTTATTACCCGCAGGGATTCGCGCCAACCAAGATTTATGTCTCGGAAGAATACGTAAGAGCGGCGGCAGGTGGAACAGGTCAAATCAAAGCGGCGGGTAATTATGCCGCCAGTTTGTATGCCAGCCGCATTGCTACAAATATGGGTTATACTCAAGTGCTGTGGCTGGACGCCAAAGAAAAGAAATATGTGGAAGAAGTGGGCACAAGCAATATCTTCTTCCTCATTGGTGACGAATTAATTACTCCACCACTGTCCGGAACAATATTGCCAGGCGTTACGCGTAATTCGGTGATTAAATTGGCGTCTCACCTGGGAATAAAAGTTGTGGAAAGGTCATTGGCTATCGATGAAGTTATTGCCGCTGCGGATAAAGGAACATTAAAGGAAGCTTTTGCCTCAGGAACGGCAGCAATCGTCTCACCGGTTGGTCAAATCTATTTCCGTAAAAAAGAATATTTGATCAATAACGGTCAAACAGGCCCCGTTGCAGAAAAATTATATAACGAAATTCTGCAAATTCAATATGGCATGAAAGAGGACCCCTTTAATTGGCGTGTCAAAATTTCGGATTAGAACAAATCCCTGATAAGGGTATTTCCGATTTTTTCCCTTGGATACAGGCACTTGGATTTGTATTCCACAATGTTGTGGAAAAACCTGTTGATAACGATGTTGATAATCTCCGCAAGTGCGTAATTGATACGATTCTACACCAAATTGCCTAAGGTTTGAGCAAGTTTAATGTTTAACAATATCGAGTAGTTAAATGTATACCCTTTAATCATGGCAATTTATACCCGGAGCAAAGGTCAGATATGAACTTCACTGAAAAAAACATGCCATTTAAGACTATTTTTTTAAATAATTTTGATAAAAAAATGATTAAAAAAATTCTTCAAGTTTTTAAGAAATTTACGTTAATTGCTTTCAAAACAGGAATCGCTATTACAATTTTTCTTGTTTACGTACAGCACCCGTCGCATGCAGCAGAACTTCCTCCAATTGATGATGTTGTCAGTCGCCTGCAGCAAACTTATGAAAAAACGGTAGATTTCAAAGCTGATTTTATTCAGGAAACAACAGTAAAATCTATAAAAAAAACTGATGTGGAAGAAGGCCATGTCTTTTTTAAGAATCCGCGGAATATGCTTTGGAATTACACAAAACCAAAAGCCAAGAAACTGGTGATCAACTCACGAAAAGCATGGCTTTACCTGCCGCAAGAGAAGGTAGCCTACACGCAGGACTCTGATTATATCTTTCAATCAAGGGTATTAATTAAGTTTTTATCCGGCCTGGGAAAGTTAAAAGATGATTTTAGCATTGAATACGCCAAGCCCAATGCCTTGGACAAAAATGGTAATTACCGGTTGGTATTATTACCGCTGGAGAAAAGCGCTGCTTATAATACCCTGCAAATCAATGTCGACAAAAATAAATTTTACATTTTGCAGGTTAACTTCGACGATGCCATGGGTAACTCTACTATCTTAAGATTTTCTAATATTTTCATAAACACCGGACTTGCCCCACAGATTTTCCAATTTCAGCCTCCGGCAGGGGTAAGCATTTTTAAAATGCCTTAGAAATGAATAATATCTATGCTCCTGCATTACGATCATGGCACCGCAATTTTTTAGTTCATGACCAGCTTTAGAGCTATTCGAAGGGATTATCACGGCTAAAATCCGGTGTTAATTCCTGATCGCTTACTTCCTGCACAAAAAGATTTTCAAAACCTAAATGCAAAGCATAATCCAAGATTTGATCATACTCATCGCGGGTAATTCTGCGGCCTAAAGCGGGATGTTGGCTCATACCAATTCGCTTTCTTCGGCTAACTTTGTTGGCTGCGTCGTCGGCTTCCTCAACGTATGTACAATACGCCTCGTCGCCTTCTCCTTGCCGCCTCGTTATCCTTTGAAAGCGAAATGGTATCCCTTTAGAAATCGGCGTATACTGCGACATCAGGCTAATTGGCACTGTTGTTGATATTTCCTTTTTGATCAACCTCAACACCTCTTTAGAATTTTCCAACCTACCCGGCAAAACCAGATGGCGGACTATTAATCCTCGACAGGCAACGCCGTTTTCTAAAACCAGATCATCACCTACTTGCAGTACCATCTTCTTTAGCGAATTAAGCGCGAAACGCGGATATCCGGGTGCCGAAGAAAACAAGACGGCGTCTTCTTCCAAACCATATTTAAAATCAGGCAGATAAACATCAACCATCTGATCAAGCATATTGATAATTTGTGGATCTTCATAGCCGCCGCAGTTATAAACGAAAGGAACTTTCAGTCCGCGCCCGCGCGCCAGCAACAGCGCTTCCATAATCAATGGCACCTGCGGTGTTGGTGTTACCAGTTCAATATTGTGGCAACGTCGTTTCTGCAAATCAAGCATGACCTCCGCCATTTGCGCAGAATTCAGTTCCCGGCCCAAGGCGCTGTGCGATATTTGATAATTTTGACAATAGATACAACCCAAATTGCAGGAAGAAAGAAAGATAGTTCCCGCGCCGTTTTCACCAGAAAGTGGCGGTTCTTCACCATGATGCGCCAGCGCGCAATCCATAATAATCTTCGCGGGCAGGCGACAGTAACCTAAATCTCCTTGTGCGCGGTTCACATGGCAGGCACGTGGACAAAGCACGCAATCTTTGAATATTTCTTTTAGCTTGGAAACTTTATCTTCTAGTTCCACTTTAACTCATCAGGTCAAGTTTTTGGTGGGGTAGGGCGGCATCATCTTATACCATTTTGCTTTCAAAGGATAACGCGGCGGCAAGGAGGAGGCTCCGCAGGCGTATTACTAATACGCTGAGGAAGCCGACGACGCTGCCAACAAAGTTAGCCAAAGAAAGCGAAGCGGTATTACAATTTTTCCACTACATCCCTGATTTTACCGCTTTCCACCAGTTCCAGGAAATCTTCGCCTAATGGCGCGGACAGTTCCACCGTTTTATACCAATTCTTAATCCGCTGATCATGATCGTCAATGTAGGTCAGAAAATCATCACGATCGGGTATCTTTTCATCCGGAAGCGTTTCAATAAAGCTTTGTGAGGGGAAGACCATCAGGACATTGCTTAATGTTTCTGCGTCCGGTACCCGGCGAACTATTTTTTTATCCAGCCAACCCGGAATGATTCTTTCCTGATGATGAAAGAAAAGGATTAAATCATTTTCCTTGGCAGCAAACTGATGAGTAAGGTGATAATCAATCAAGCCGCCATCCCGGTAAACGCCGC
>OCZT010007341.1_pt1 | contig 10824 bp, 7 predicted proteins | sample 1539031 | NCBI WGS metagenome assembly OCZT01 (sample SAMEA3539308, study PRJEB22396) | soil metagenome | biome: tundra; feature: field; material: soil | place: USA | collected 2010-05 | depth 0.15 m
GCAATCGCGCGGCCGGCGATCGCCTGAGCGCCCTGGTCGACGAGGGCAGCCTCCAGGCGGCGGCTGCGCTGCTGCTCACGTCGCCCTTCACGCCCATGCTCTTTCAGGGCGAGGAGTGGGCCGCGAGCAGCCCTTTCCAGTACTTCACCGACCACGCCGATCCGGAGCTCGGGACTGCCGTCCGCGAGGGACGGCGCCGGGAGTTCGCCGCTTTTGGCTGGCTGCCGGAGGCGGTTCCCGACCCGCAGGATCGAGCCACGTTCGATCGCTCGAAGCTTGTCTGGGCAGAGCTTGAAGAGCCGTACCACCGGCGCATGCTGGACTGGTACCGCGCCCTGATCGAGCTGCGCCACCGGCTTCCAGTCCATCGCGACAGTGCTGGAATCTATACAGAGGTCGATGGCGACGTAAGGAGCATCGTGTTCGAGCGTGACGGCATCGGCGTGCGGGCCAACCTGGGCAAGGCCGATTGGTTCTCTCAGATCTCCGAAGACGACCAGGTCCTGATGGCATCCGATCCCAAGATCAGGATGAGCGCCGGAAGCATCTGCCTGCCACCATCGAGCGTTGTGATCCTGGAGACGCCGGCCGCAGATGACTGATGCGCGACGGGATCCGACCGAGGTGTGGCCGGGTCGTGCATATCCGCTGGGGGCCTCGTACGACGGCGCAGGCACGAACTTCGCCCTCTTCTCCGAAGCGGCCAAGTCGGTTGAGCTCTGTCTGTTCGACGAAGCGGGCGCCGAGCGAAGAATCCGGCTCGAGGAGCTGGATGCCTTTTCTTGGCACGTCTACCTGCCCCATGTCGGGCCCGGCCAACGCTACGGCTATCGGGTCCACGGACCGTACGCCCCAGAAGAAGGAATCCGGTGCAACCCACACAAGCTGTTGCTCGACCCGTATGCACGCGCGATCGAGGGCGAGATCGACTGGAATCCCGCGTGCTACTCGTACGACCTCGCCGACGAAGCTGCCCCTAATCTTGAGGACAGTGCGCCACACACCTTCAAATCGGTGGTGCACAATCCACTCTTCGACTGGGGGCGCGATCGCCCGCCCGAAACGCCCCTTCACGAGTCCGTCATCTACGAAGCACATGTGAAGGGCTTCACGAAAACCCACCCGGGGGTGCCTAAAGCGCTCCGCGGCACCTACGCCGGCTTCGCGCATCCGGCGGTGATCGATCACCTCGTTTCGCTCGGAGTGACAGCAGTTGAGCTCATGCCAATCCATCAATTCGTCCAGGACCATTTCTTGCTGGAACGTTCCCTGCGCAATTACTGGGGTTACAACACGATCGGTTTCTTTGCGCCTCACAACGGATACGCGAGCACCGGTCAGCGCGGCGAACAGGTCAACGAATTCAAGGCGATGGTTCGCGCTCTCCACGAAGCAGGTATCGAGGTCATCCTGGACGTGGTCTACAACCACACCGCTGAAGGCAATCACCACGGTCCGACGTTGTGCTTCAGGGGTATCGACAATCGGGCCTACTACCGATTGGTCGACGGGGAGCTGAACTTCTACTACGACACGACGGGTACTGGCAACAGCTTGAACGTCAGCCACCCGCACACGCTGCAGCTGATCATGGATTCGCTCCGCTACTGGGTGACTGAGATGCACGTGGACGGATTCCGTTTCGACCTCGCCGCGACCCTGGCGCGGGAGTTCCACGAGGTCGACCGTTTGTCGACCTTTTTCGATCTCATCCAGCAGGACCCCATTGTCAGTCGCGTCAAGCTGATTGCCGAGCCCTGGGACATTGGAGAGGGCGGTTACCAGGTCGGCAACTTCCCGGCTCTGTGGTCGGAATGGAACGGCCGCTTCCGAGATACGGTACGTGACTTCTGGCGAGGCGAGCCGTCGACCGTCGCCGAATTTGCTTCGCGTCTCACGGGCAGCTCTGACCTGTACCAGAACGATACCCGCCGGCCCGGCGCGAGTGTGAATTTCGCGACCGCGCACGATGGCTTCACCCTGCTCGATCTCGTCTCATACAACGAGAAGCACAACGAGGCAAATGCGGAGCAAAACGCCGGAGGCGAATCGAATAACCGGTCATGGAATTGCGGCGCAGAAGGCGAGACGGATGACCAGGCCGTGCTGAGCTGTCGGTCCCAACAGCAACGCAATTTCCTGGTGACGCTCTTCCTTGCCCAGGGAGTGCCCATGCTGCTCGGAGGAGATGAGCTGGGCAGGACTCAGGGGGGCAACAACAACGCCTGGTGCCAGGACAACGAGGTTTCATGGGTGAACTGGTTTGCAATCGATGAGCCTCTTTTGGCGTTCACGCGGTGGATCATCGCCTTCCGTCGTGAACACCCTGTCTTTCGGCGCCGGCGATGGTTCCAGGGCCGGCCGATTCGCGGCACCCTGGATATCGGTTGGTTCCAGCCCGACGGTCAATCGATGACCGACGAGGACTGGACGGCAGGTCACGAGCGCGCGCTCGGCGTTTTTCTGAACGGTAAGGCGATTCAGACGCACGACGATCGCGGCCGGGCGATCATCGATGATTCGTTCGTTCTGCTATTCAATGCGCAGGCAGAACCTGTCGACTGGACGATTCCGGCCGACTACGGCACGGCTTGGCTGCTGGTCCTGGATACCGCCCGGCTTCAGCCGGAGGCGAAACCCGTAGAGGTGTCCGATCGGATAACGACCTCAACTCGAGCCGTTGTGATTCTGAAAAGGGCGGCAGCCGGGCCCAGAAAGTAACGCCCGCTTCATCGCGTGGCCGGCATCGAGAGATCTGGTCGGGCGCCTATGCTCTGGCCGTGGCCGGACCAGAGCCGCGATCGGCGTAAGGTGCCCTTCTCATTCATGAACGCGTTGGACTCGGGACCGTGAAGCTGCTCATCCTGCTGACCTTCCCGGAGCCGATTCGGAACGTCTACCGCAACGGCCTGACCGAGGCCTTTCCGCAGCTGGAGATAAACGTTGTCGACCACCACAGCAAGGTCGACCCCTATATCGGGGACGCGGACATCCTGGTGACCTTCGGCGCGCAGATGGCCGATCACGTCCTGGAGAAGGCCACCAACCTCAAGTGGATCCAGGCGCTTGGGACCGGCGTCGACGGGATTGTCGACCGCCCCGCCCTGCGCGCCGGCGTGATTGTGACCAACCTGCGCGGGCTGCACGGCGCTTCAGTTTCGGAGTCGGTCCTGGCGGCGATGCTTGCCTTCTCGCGGAACCTGCCCCGGGCGGTGCGGAGCCAGGACGCCGGTAGGTGGGATCGGTTCCCCGTGAGCCTGGTGAAGGGAAAGACGGTCGGAATCCTGGGCGTTGGTGTCATCGCCACCGAGCTTGCGCCGCGCTGCCGCGCGCTGGGTATGACGGTGATCGGCATCACCTCGGTCCCTCGGAGTGTTGCCGGCTTCGACCGGATGGTCGGTCGAGATGAGCTCCTAAATGTGGCGGGTGAGCTCGACCACCTGGTGCTGCTGGCGCCGTACACGGCCGAGACGCACGGCATCGTCGGCGCCCAGGTGTTTGAGCGCATGAAGCCATCATCTTTCCTCGTCAACGTGGCCCGCGGTGGGATCGTCGACGAAGCGGCACTCGTCGAGGCCCTAAAGGCCGGGCGGATCGCCGGCGCCGCGCTCGACGTGTTCGCCGAGGAGCCGCTGCCCGAAGGGCACCCGCTATGGTCGATGCCCAACGTGCTCATCACGCCCCACATGGCCGGCTTCCACGTCGGCTACCCCGCCGAGGCAATCCCGATCGTGATCGAGAACATCCACCGTTTCCTCGCCGGAGACGTCGATGGCATGATCAACGTCGTCCGCCGTTAGAGAGGAGTCGAAAAGTGCTCAACGCCGCCGAGCGAGTCAACCACCCGCTGCCGACCCGCGAATTGGAGCGCCGCTGGGCGCTGATCCGGGCCGCGATGGAGGAGCGAGGTACCGACGTCCTGCTGGCCCAGGCCAACAACGACTTCATGGGCGGTTACGTGAAGTACCTGACCGACCTGCCGGCAACCAACGGCTATGCACTGACGGTCGTCTTCCCACGCGACGAGCCGATGACGGTGATCGGACAGGGCGCTTTTGGCCTCGACCAGCGGCTGCCGGGGGAGGGGGATGGCATCCGCCGTGGCGTGGGGCGGCTGATGGGCGTGCCCAGCTATGCTTCCGCCCACTACAGCGCCGGCTACGACGCCGACCTCGCGGCGAAGGCGCTCGACGGGTACCGCGGCGCGACGATCGGCATGCTCGGCACCGCGGCCATCTCATTCGCGCTCATCGACAGGCTGAAGCGCGGCTCGCTCTCCGACGCCAGGTTCCTCGATGCCTCCGATCTGGTTGATCCGATCAAGGCGGTCAAGAGCGAAGACGAGCTGGCCTTCGTCCGCCGGACGGCGGCAGCGCAGGACGCGGCGATGGAAGCGGCGATTGCCGCCATCAAGCCGGGCATGCGGGAGCTCGAGGTGGCGGCGATCGCCGAGCACGTCGGCCACGAGCTGGGCAGCGAGCAGGGGCTCTTTCTGACCTACTCCGGGCCCGCCGGCTCGCCGGGCCAGATCGTCAACCGCCACCTCCAGGGTCGGGCCCTGCGTCAGGGTGACCAGTTCAGCCTGCTGGTCGAGAACAACGGTCCGGGCGGCTTCTACTGTGAGCTCGGCCGGACCGCGGTGCTCGGGAAGGCCACCGGCGAGATGCAGGAGCAGCAGGCATTCGTCCTCGAGGCGCAGAGGTTCTGCCTCGGCCTGCTCAGGCCGGGCGCCGACCCCGCCCGGATCTGGAACGAATACAACCAATTCATGCGCGAGAACGGCCGGCCGGAGGAAAAGCGGGTCCACTTCCACGGCCAGGGATACGACATGGTCGAGCGGCCGCTGATCCGCTTCGACGAGACGATGCTGATCGACAAGAACATGTACTTCGCGCTGCACCCGGCGTTCTCGACCGAGCGTACGTACAGCTGGGCCTGCGACAACTTTCTCATCGACTCAACAGGAGCCGTTGAGCGGCTGCACCAGCTGCCCCAAAGGATCTTCGAGCTCGGCTGACCCGCCGGCTTCTGAGTCCGGGAAGTCACTGCCGGCCCTCTCTGAGAGGGTCGCCGCCAAGGAAAAGTTGCTGCCTTTGTTACGCACTGGGAGCGATCGTTCGTGCGAGTTGACGGGAGGGCTGTGGGCAGGTCGATGAGGGGTTCGGAATGACGGCATGACGAGACTCGCCGGCACCGATCGCGACCAGGGGTCCGCCGCAGCTGATGAGGCGGACGAGGTGCACGAATCCGACGCGCGAGCCGACTGGGCGCGGCGGATCAATCGGAAGACCACAGACACCACCGGTGCCGATCGACGGATGGAATTACCCGCCCCGACCGGTGTCCGGGCGGTTGGCGCGGTTGGACACATCCGGCTGAGCTGGAACCGGGTTTCGGGTGCGGTCGGGTATTTGATCGAGCGGACCGACGGCCACAACGGCCGGCCGGGCATCCTCGACCACGGCGGCAGCGACGTTCGCGCTGTTTCCACTGACAGGTTCGCCGACACCGGAGTGCGCGACGACGTCGAGTACAGCTATCGAATCGGCACGGTGGCCGGCGCCGAGCACCCGTCGTCGGCCTGGTCGGAGCCGGTCTCGGCGCAAACGCTCGATGGTCCGGCGGGGCTTGTCGAGGTCCACGTCGACGCGGCGAGGGTCACCGCCCGCCTGAGCCGGGTCTGGCACATGGTCGGCTCGGAGCGGCTCTCGCAACTGTGCCTCGACGGCCCCGAGCAGTGGATCGGCACCGAGTTCGCCGCGGCCCTCCGACAGGCCCACGACGACCTTGGTGTCACCCTTGTTCGGGCGCACGCGATCCTGCATGACGACAACGATGTGGTGCGCCGCGATAAGGCCGGCGGAGTGCAATTCAGCTTCGATCGCGTCGATGCGATCTATGACCAGCTGCTCGACATGGGCATCCGGCCGGTCGTCGAGCTGTCGTTCATGCCGGCGGCGCTGGCCCGCGACCCCAAGCAGAGTGTGTTCACCTATAAAGGCATCATCTCGCCGCCGGCGAACTGGGGCGAATGGCGCGAGCTCGTCGCCGCCCTGGCCACCCATCTGGTCCAGCGGTACGGCATCGAGGAGGTCGCTCAATGGGCCTTCGAGGTGTGGAACGAGCCGAACCTCGAGGTCTTCTGGTCCGGCACGCGCGAGGAGTACCTGCGCCTCTACGACGAGTCGGTCCTCGGCATCAAGAGCGTCGATCCGCGGCTGCGGGTGGGCGGCCCGTCAACAGCCGCAGGCGAGTGGGTCGAGTCACTGGCCGCACACGCCGCAAGTGACGGCGTACCGCTGGACTTCGTCTCCACCCACACCTACGGCAACCTTCCGCTGGACATTCGCCCGACCTTGCATGACAACGGGTTCGACGGCGTCCCGATCTGGTGGACTGAGTGGGGCGTGGGCTCCACGCACTTCGGACCGATTCACGACGGTGTGATCGGCGCACCTTTCGTGCTCAGCGGCTTCGCCGCCGCACAGGGCCGGCTGGACGCGTTGGCGTACTGGGTGGTCAGCGACCACTTCGAAGAGCTGGGCCGCCCACCCCGCTTGTTCCACAACGGGTTCGGCCTGCTCAGCGTCGGAAACCTGCGCAAGCCACGGTACTGGGCCGTGCACCTTGCGGCGCATCTCGGCGACGACATGCTGGAAAGCCACGTCGACGGCGACGGAGCTGACGTGCTTGTGCAGGCCTGGGCCACCCGCCATGACGATGGTATTGTCGACGTGCTGGTATGGAACGGCACAATCAATGCCGGGCTCATGGGCGGCGACCCGCGGCTGGACCGCAACGTCCGGCTCACCGTCACCGGGCTTGATGACGTTGAACACACGGTGAGCCTGGCCCGCGTCGACCAGCAGCACTCCAATGTGGTGGCGCACTGCCCACCCGAGGTGCAGTGGCCGGATGAGGCGCAGTGGGCACATCTGCGCGCGCACGACGAGCTGTACGAGGAGCGCCTTCCGGACATCGCGCCAGGCCGGCACCTGGCCGAGCTCAACTTCGCGGTGCCAATGCCGGGGGTCGCTCGGATCCGCCTGTCACCCGCACCGTCCCATCGACCGACTCGAACCAAAGAGGAGAACCAATCATGAGACGACCGTCATATGCCAAGTCGACGCCGCTCTGGGCAGCCGCCGTGGCGCTTGCCCTGGTAGCCGTGAGCGCCTGCTCCAACAGTTCCAACAACGGTGCCGCCGGCAACGGCACGCTGACGATCCAGGGTGACGCGGGCAATCCCACGCTGGTCGAAAACTTCAACCCCTTCCAGGGCTCCAACGAGCTGCACGGCACCAATCTCATCTACGAGCCACTTGAGATCCCCAGCCCGATCGACGGCACATACACGCCGTTTCTCGCCACCGGATTCAAATTCACCGATCCGAAGACGCTCGTCTACACGATCCGGCAGGGCGTGAAATGGAGCGACGGCAAGGACTTCACCCCGGCCGATGTCGTATTCACGTTCAACCTGCTCAAGAAGTACCCCGCCCTGGACGGGAAGGCAGTGTGGCAGCAGATCACGGGGGTCTCAGCCACCGGCAACGACGTCACGATGCAGTTCTCCGCCCCCAACGTCCCGTTCGCCCTCTCCATCGCGCAGACCGAGATCGTGCCGGAGCACCTCTGGTCCGCGATCGCTGATCCGACCAAGGACGCCAACGTCAAACCCGTTGGAACCGGACCCTTCATGCTGGACAGCTTCGCGCCGACCCAGTACTCACTGAAGAAAAACCCGACTTACTGGCAGGCCGACAAGATCGCGCCCGCTGAGGTGCTGTTTCCCGCTCAGGCGAGCAACCAGAGCACCAACCAGCTCGACGTCGCCAGCGGCAAGTTCGACTGGTCCTACAACTTCCTTCCCGACGTCAAGCAGACCTATGTGGCCCGTGACCCGGCACACAACCAATACTGGTTCCCGCCGGGCGGCACGATCGGCCTCTACCTCAACCTGACGAAGGCGCCTTACAGCGATGTCAACTTCCGGACGGGCCTGTCCCTGGCGCTGGACCGCACCACGATCGCCACGAAGGCGGTCAACGGCTACCTCGACCAGGCCAGCATGTCCGGGTTGATCCTGCCGAACCTGAAGAAGTGGCTCGACCCGAGCCTGCCGAACCAGGGCAATGTCAAACAGGACACGGCGGCCGCGCAGGCGGCATTCGCCCAGGCGGGCTACACGTTGCAGGGCGGCAAGCTGATCGGTAAGGACGGTAAGCAGGCCGGCATGACGATCGTGATGCCGGGCAACTTCAGCGACTGGGTTGCGGCGGCCAAAGAGGTCGTCAACCAGCTGGGCAGCGTAGGAATCAACGCCACTTTGGACCTGCCGCAGTACGCGCAGTACTCACAGACGATCCAGGCCGGGACGTTCAATGCGGCGATCGGCGGCTTCGGCGGCACCGGGGACCCGTACACGGACTACAGCCTCGCCCTGAACAGCAGCTTCGCCACACCCGTGAACACGCCAACTGCGAATAATTTCGAGCGGTTCAAGGACCCGGCGGTCGACCAGGCGCTCGCAACGCTGGCATCGGCCACCGACTCGTCGGCACAGATGCAGGCGACGTTCGCGCTCGAGCAGGTCATGTACAAGGAGATTCCGATCGTGCTCATGTACTACGGCGGAAGCTGGGGTCTGTTCTCCACGAAGAATTTCACCGGTTGGCCGTCGGCCGCCAACCCGTACACCCTGCCAACCAACTACAACATCTCGCTGTTGACTGTGCTGACGCACCTCACCAAGGCCTGAGGAGCCGCGGCGACATGCAAAGCCCAGTTGAAAGGCGGCCGCCAGTGCCGTGCGGCTGCGGGCCATGAGATATGTGGTCCGCAAGGTGGTGCTGTTCCTGATCACGCTGTGGGCGGCGATCACCCTCAACTTCATCCTGCCGAGGCTCATGCCCGGCTCCCCGGTGGACGCGGCACTGGCCAAGATCGCGTCCAGCGGGCAACCCATCACCAACGCCGAACGCAGGGCCGTCGAGATCCAGCTTGGAGTGCCGCACACCAGCCTGCTTACCCAGTACTGGGACTACTGGGTGAGCATCGTGCATCTCAACTTCGGCTCGTCATACTCGTTCCCAAGCGAGACCGTGGCTCAGACCATCGGCAAGGCGGCCCCGTGGACGCTAGCCCTGGTGGGCGCGACCACGATCATCGCGTTCGTCATCGGGACTCTCCTTGGCGTGTACGCAGGCTGGCGACGCGGCAAAGCGGCGGACACATCGGTCACGCTCGGTGCGACCTTCTTCGCCGCGTTCCCGCCCTTCTGGCTCGGACTGCTGCTGCTATACGTTTTCGCCTTCAAGTACGGCTGGTTTCCGATCAAGGGGGGATACGCACCCGGCGAGACCCCGAATCTCAGCCTGTCGTTCCTCGCTGACGCGCTCTACCACAGCATCATCCCGGCGCTGACGCTGGGTATCACCTCGCTGTCCGGCTGGGTCTTCGGCATGCGCAACAACATGATCAACACCCTGGGCGAGGACTACGTGACCTTCGCTGAAGCCAATGGGTTGCGTACCCGCACCGTCGCATTGCTTTACGCCGCACGCAACGCGCTGCTGCCCAACGTCACCGCGTTTGGCCTGTCGTTGGGCGCGATTGTCGGCGGGTCCGTCCTGGTCGAGGGCGTGTTCAGCTATCCCGGCCTGGGCAACCTGCTCTACATCGCCGTGTCCAACCACGACTTCCCCCTGATGCAGGCACTGTTCCTGTTCATCACCCTCAGCATGCTGGTCGCGATCTTCATCGTCGACCTGCTCTACGTTCGCCTCGACCCCCGGGTACGACAATGAGCATCGTCACTGGCGTCCCGCCGCCGGAGACTCCCGGCGCGGAGGTCGAGATCCGGATCGGTCCGGCCGCGCCGATCCCCGGACCGATGCGCTTCCTCGGCCGGGCGCTGCGCACTCTCTGGAGCAACCGCAAGGCACGCATCGGGCTGGTCATCCTCGGCCTGTTCATCCTGGTGGCGGCGTTCGCGCCGCTGATCGCGCCGCACTCGCCGACGGCGACCACGTTCGTCCCGTACCAGAACCCCAGTGCCACCAACTGGTTCGGCACCACCGGCAGCGGCCAGGACGTCTTCTCCCAGATGATCTTCGGCGCGCGGATCTCCTTACTGGTGGGGATTGCGGCGGGCGCCGCGGCGACTCTCCTGGCGGTGACGATCGGCCTCATCGCCGGCTACCGTCCGGGCGTTATCGACGAGGTGCTCAGCTTCGTGACCAACCTCGCGCTGGTGATTCCCGGTCTGCCACTGATGTTCATCTTGGCCGCTTACCTCCAGAGCCGGTCGGTCTGGACGATCGTCCTGGTCGTCGCGTTCACGAGCTGGGCCACCGGCGCGCGGGTCATCCGCAGCCAGGCCTCGACGCTGCGCACCCGTGAGTTCGTGACCTCGGCGGTGTTCTCAGGTGAGGGACTCTTCCGGGTCGTGTTCCGCGAGATCCTCCCGAACATGACTTCGCTGGTCGCCGGCAGCTTCTTCAGCGCGGCAACCGCAGCCGTGATGGCCGAGGCCAGCCTGGAGTTCCTCGGCCTGGGCGACCCCAACACGGTCAGCTGGGGAACCATCCTCTACTACGCCCAGCAACAGAACTCGCTACTGACCGGTCAGTGGGTTCTGGTCTTCGCCCCCGGCCTGGCCATCGCCCTGCTGGCGGTGTCGTTCACCCTGATCAATTTCGGTGTCGACGCACTATCCAATCCGCGCCTTCGGGAGAAGTGATGGCACTGTTGGAAGTGGAAGGCGTCAACGTCGTGTACGAGCCCACGCGCGGGCAGCGGATCTGGTCGGTGCGCGCCGTG